>SAMEA104315420__coassemble_248_pt1 | contig 45224 bp, 30 predicted proteins | sample SAMEA104315420__metabat2_high_PE_047 | metagenome-assembled genome bin SAMEA104315420 (sample SAMEA104315420) | gut metagenome | biome: Monkey gut; feature: monkey-associated habitat; material: faeces | place: China | collected 2013 | reverse complement strand
TTCGGCTCACGCCTCAATACGCCGCGCCACAGTGGCCCGCTTTGCGGGCAGCCATCGTTCGTCTTCTCATATTAAGAGGTCATCATGTCTTCAGAACTCGTCTGGAGCAAGCTCCAGGAACTCCTCGCCGAGGGTCTGCGTTCGGTCGGCGATGCCACCGATGAAAATGCTCTCGTCGCCGTGCAAAAAAAATATTTGGGCAAAAAAGGTTCCGTTCAAGCCTATATGCAACACATGCGCGAATTAGCGCCCGAAGATCGACCCAAACTCGGGGCACTCGTCAACGAAGTACGCGATAAACTCGAGGCGCATTTTGCCGCCGCCGAACAAGCGCTACGCGATGCCAAACTCAAAGCCGACCTCAAATTGCGACGCGTCGACTTGTCATTGCCGGGGCGATCGCGAGCTCGTGGTTCGGAACACGTGCTACAAGCGACGCAACGAGAAATGGAGAATATCTTTTTGCAAATGGGCTTCGAAATCGCTCGCGGGCCCCAATCGGAATGGGATTTCTTCAACTTCGAAGCGCTCAATTTCCCGCCCGATCACCCCGCACGCGATATGCAAGACACCCTCATGCTCGAAAACGGATCGCTTCTGCGAACGCATACGAGCCCCGTTCAGATTCGCACGATGATTTCTTACGAGCCCCCGATTCGCGTCATAGCCCCCGGAACGGTCTATCGCCGCGACGACGACGTCACGCATAGCCCAGTCTTCCACCAAATCGAGGGCCTTCACATCGAAAAAGGACTCAATCTGACCCATTTGCGCGGCATTCTCGAGCTCTTTGCAAAGTCATTATTTGGCGAAAAGACGAAAATCCGCTTGCGCCCGAGCTTTTTCCCATTCACCGAACCGAGCGTCGAAGTCGATATCGCTTGCATATTCTGCGGTCAAAAGGGCTGTCGCCTATGCAAACAAACCGGATGGATCGAGATCTTAGGCGCTGGCATGATCGATCCAAACGTTCTCAAATCAGGTCATATCGATCCGGAAGTCTGGAGCGGCTGGGCTTTCGGCGTCGGCGTCGAACGCGTCGCCATGTTGTTACACGGTATTTCCGATATTCGCCTCTTCTTCGAGAGCGATTTGCGATTCCTAAAGCAGTTTAATTAGTTCGAAGAAAGCGAAGAAGAGGAGATTAAGAAATGCTCATTAGTTATAAATGGTTACAAAATTTCGTCGAAACAAAAGACCTCGATGCTCGTGCCGTTGCCGATAAATTGACGGCGCGCGGGCTCGAAGTCGAAGGACTCGAAGCCGACCCGACGCGTTTTGCCGATATCATCACGGCGAAGCTCATCCACATCGAAGATCATCCGAATTCGGATCACTTGCATTTGGTCGATGTCGATGCAGGGAAAGGCGAATTGATCCGCGTCGTCTGCGGAGCCCCTGGCATTTGTGAAGGCTGGATCGTGCCATTTGCCCCCGTCGGTGCACAAATCGGCGATTTGAAGATCAAAGTTTCGAAATTGCGCGGTGAAGTTTCAAACGGCATGCTCTGTAGCGAAGTCGAATTGGGACTCGGCAGCGACAATGCATCGCTTTTGCGCCTCCCCGACGATACGCCTTTAGGCGTATCGCTCGGTTCGATCCTCGATCGACATACGCCGGCGACAGTGGCGCCATTCCACACCGATATCTTCGAAATCGGTCTCACCCCCGATCGCGGCGATTGCCTCAGCCACTTGGGCGTTGCCCGCGAGCTCTCGGCGGCTCTCCATGCCCCTCTGCGCGATATCGAAAAAGCCGATCTCGGTTCGATTCCACGTGCCCATTTCGTCGAAATCGAATCGGGCGACGATTGCCCGCGATACATCGGCATCGAAATCGACGGCGTCAAAGTCGGTCCAAGTCCGGCCTGGCTACGCCGCGCCGTCGAGGCATGCGGTGCACGTAGCATCAACAATATCGTCGACGTGACGAATTTCATTTGCTTCGAACTCGGACACCCGCTCCACGCCTTCGATCGCGATAAACTCACCGCGCCGAAGATCGCCGTTCGACGCGCCAAAGATGGCGAAACCATTTTGGCCATCAATCACGAGACTTATACTTTAACCCCCGACGACATCGTCATCACCGATGGAACAAAACCCGTTGCCATTGCCGGTGTCATGGGCGGCGCCGATACAGAAGTCAGCGAAACGACGACATCGATTATATTGGAGATTGCGACGTTTAATCCAACGCGCGTGCGCAAGACGTCGAAACGCCTCGGACTCCATTCCGAGAGTTCACACCGCTATGAACGATTCGTCGACGCGCACGGCATCGATCGCGCAGCGGCTCGCGCGGTCTGGCTCATCGAACAAGCCTCGGCCAATGTCGTCTTGCGAGGCATCGACGACAATCACATCGCCCCAAGTGCCCCTGTCGAGCTCACTTTGCGCCTTTCGCGCGTGCGCGATATCTTGGGCGTCGACTTCACAAACCAACAAATCGCCCAATTACTCGAACCGATCGGTTTTCGTGCTAAAGATTGGAATGCCGCCGAAATTGCCCTCACCGTGCCGACATGGCGCGCCGATGTGACGCGCGAAATCGACGTCATCGAAGAGATTTGCCGAGGCTATGGCTTCGACAATTTCCCTGCCGTTTTGCCCAATGTGGCAATGAAATGCGTCCATGCACGCCGCCAAACCGATATCAATCCGACGATTTATCCCGTCCGAGCGACGATTTGGGAACAATCCGAGCGCGAAAGATTGCATAAAATTCGAGAAACACTCGTCGATTGTGGATTAAATGAGTGCATGCACTATACGTTCATGGACCCGAACGATCCGCAAAAGCTCAATTTTGCCTCCGATGCTCGCGAGTCGAAGCCGCTCAAAGTGGCCAATCCGATGAGCGTCGAACATAGCACGATGCGCACGACACTCGTGGCTAGTATGCTCGGGGCATTGGCAAAAAACGTCGCGAATCAGCAGAAATCGTGTACTTTGTTCGAAGTCGGCGATGTGTTTTTCCCCGCCGATTACAATGGCGTCACGTGCCTCGACGAATCGATGCGCCTTTGCGTCATGTATTGGGGCGAGCCGAGTAAATCTTGGTATGCCCCTGCGCGCCCGTGGGATGTCTACGATCTCAAGGGTTGCCTCGAAAACATGGCTCATGCCATCGATCTCGAAAACGACCTCTCGTTCGATCAATCTGCGCCTCTCGTTCCGTGGCTACACGACGGCATCCAAGCGGGCATTATGCTCGGCGGCGAATGCATAGGGCACATGGGCGAATTGCATCCGATCGTCTTGCAAAACGAGAAACTCGATGGTCCGATTTTCATTGCCGAACTCGAGCTCGAACCGCTCATCAAAGCGCAAACATCGCTACGACGCATGCGACAGCTCCCGCGATTCCACTTCTCATCGCGCGATATGTCGATGGTCGTCTCGACGCGCGTCACCTATCGAGAAATCGCCGATATCATCGAAGAAGTTCGCCCCGAGGCACTCGAATCTTGGGAGATCTTCGACGTCTATCGCGGCAAACAAATCTTGCCAGGGCTACAGAGCATCAGCCTGAGCATGCGATATCGCCATGCCATGGCACACGACGCCGAACAAGGTCGCCCGCTCTCCGACGACGAAGTCAACAAAGCACACGCGACGATCGTCGAGGCGCTCAATTCTCGCCTCTCTGGCCAATTGAGATAATTCGATCCAAACGTTCTTTTGTAATCCCGCCCTACGGGCGGGATTATGTCTCAGGTCTCGATTATTCTGTAATCCCGCCCTACGGGCGGGATTATTCTGATCTTGATTATTCTGTAATCCCGCCCGTAGGGCGGGATGATTTGTCTCGGCGTTCGATTATTTCTCAGCTTTCGCCTCTCTGGCCAATTGAGATAATTGGGCAAACGTGCACCGCCAGCCACACACATGGTGGCTTGGTGCTCGTATACACGACGCGATGTTTGACATGAGCGCCGAGGCAAACCCAATCGCCTAGGCGCAAATCGCGCACCGTTCCCTCGATTTCGAGTTGTGCCGATCCTTGCACGATAAAGACGTATTCGATCCAATCTTGATCGTAATACTCGCCTGCGGGCGTCGTCTGCCCTCGGCTCACGATCCGTTCGATGCGCACGTTGTGCGCCGTCGATAGCGTCTCGAAAAACTCATCGCCATGCCCATACTGGGCAATGCCTTCGAACAAATTTCCATGTTTTTCGTCATTCATCTCGCAAACTCGCCGTTTATCATCCATCTGCCATGAATGATTGATGATCATGATATGATGATATTTATATCGTCAAGAATACAAAAAACGCCAAAAGCAATGCTTTTGGCGTTTCGGTGATGCGGGGATTTAGGGGTTACTTGATTTCGGCAAAATCAGACTCACTTCTCGGCATGAGACCAGCGGTTTTAAAGTTTGCAACAATACCCGTAATGTTATAAGTGCCCGACTCAAATGTTCCGCCTTTAATTATCATAAGGCGAGAAAGCACAGTCAAAACACTATTGTCACCGTCTTTAGCGTTACGATTAGCCCCAGACTTACCAGTAATCGTAAGGCCATTAACTGTAGCTAGTGTACCATTGTATTCATTTTTAATGTTACTGCTTGCAATGTCCGATGCTTTTAATATAATTGGTTTAATTTGTGTGCCCGCCTTTTCAATAACATTAACGACGATTTTATTCGTTTTCATTTCAATACGAGGTTGACACTTATTCACGCCGACGCCATCGGCAATAACTTCAATTCTATCTCCAATTGCAAAACTCTTCTTAAATGTATCGAATGAATCAGAGCACAGATGTTTTTCTCCAGATGATTTTTCATTATTACAAAACACCTGAACAGCAGCGTGCTTACCATCTGCAACGGTCGAATCTTGAATGTAAACGATAGCATCAGTCGAACTAATTGCCGTTATAGTACCTTGAACCTTGATCGATTTTGCAACAATCTCTGGATCCGTTGTAGCGCAATCATCAGGAATGAGATTCATCATTTCTTTATGAAGTGCAGGAATCGATTGTTCAGGTTTCTTATCGCATTTAACGCTTGCACCATCCTTTACACAAATCTGCTCTGCAGTACAAGCAGCATCGCCCGTGGCTTCTTTGAGTTCTCCATTTGTGCAAACGAGAATCTGCGTTCCTTCATCGTTGCATTTCTTTTCACCATTTTTGAGCTCGTCACAAGCTGTCCGTTCGACGCATTCAGGTTGTGAAAACTCATTAATACGGCATACTGTATCGCCAGTACATTGTTGAAATGGCGCAGCGGGCTCTTGTTTCTCGCCATCATAGCACCAAAACATCTTTTCGCCATCGCAAGCGTGCGCATAGTGATCGACATCGCCACATTTCTTGAAGGCAACGCAGGCGATTTCTGCGTCATTAGCCACACAATGCGTTTTGCGATCGATGCACTGTGTCACGCCTTGGCCTTCGTCGTTGACGAGTTTTCCGTCGTTGCACGTGGCGATCTTTTCGCCATTGCATGCTTTTGCACCGTGAGCCGTGCTTCCACACGGACGCGTTCCGGCATCGAAGCACGTTGCTTTGCCATCGGCGCCTTTGCCGCAAACTTTACCCGTCGCACAAGCCTCGGCCCCCTCGGCATCGACGATATCGCCATTGACGCATTTCGCCATTTTATCGCCTTTGCAGACGAGTTCGCCGTGTTTGGCATTATCGCAATCGAGTTGCGTGTCTTCTGATTTGTCTTTGCACGCCGCTTTGCCATCGGTAATGGCGCAAACTTGATTCTCGGTGCATTTGCCTTCGCCAGTGAGGTCTTCGAGTTTGCCGTCGTTGCATTTGGCGAGTTGCGTGCCGTCGGCGTTGCACGTCATGGTGTCGTGGGCAACCGAGCCGCAGGCTTTCTTGGCGTCGGTCGCCTTATCTTTGCACGCCGCTTTGCCATCGGTAATGGCGCAAACTTGATTCTCGGTGCATTTGCCTTCGCCAGTGAGGTCTTCGAGTTTGCCGTCGTTGCATTTGGCGAGTTGCGTGCCGTCGGCGTTACACGTCATGGCGTCGTGGGCAACCGAGCCACAGGCTTTCTTGGCGTCGTCCGACGAACTATCGTCGCAACCCGCGAATCCAACAATACATGCCAAAGCTACCATTCCAAGGAGTTTCTTGTTCATAGTCGTTCCTATCAAAAGTTTAGAGTGAGTCAAAAACGAAGTGACGAGTCGAATTTCAATACGCATTGTATGCTTATGTCGCATACAATAAACGACTACATGTAGCTTATTTCAAGACAAAAAGCGACATATATTTCTCAAACCGTAAAGCGATATCCAAACCCATGCACCGTTTCCAATCGCTTTGGCTTCGACGGATTCTCTTCGATTTGCGCACGAATCTGGACGATGAAGTTATCGATCGTCCGATTGGTACCGTCGTAACTATCGCCCCAAATATTGTCGATGAGCGCATCGCGCGAATACGTCCGATTCGGATGCTTTGCAAAAAAAACGAGCAATTCGCATGCTCGAGGCGTGAGCTTGATCGGCACATCGCCGCGCTTTGCCGACATATCGTCTGGATATATCGTCAAATCGCCACATACAATCGCCTTCGTCTCGTCTTGTTTCTGGCGACGAATCCGGCGCATTGCCGATGCAATCCGAGCCAAAAACTCGCGCAATGCAAACGGCTTCGCAATATAATCGTCTGCCCCCAAATTCAGCCCTTCGACCTTATCGGCTTCATCTGTCCGTGCCGATAAGATGATCACATAGACGTCATTCCTATCGTGGCGCAAATCTCGCAGAATATCAAACCCCGAACGCCCCGGAAGCATGAGATCCAAAACGATGAGATCGGGCGCAAACTCGCCAACTATCGGCATCACAGCACATCCATGTGCGGCGTGGCGCACGTCATAACCTTCGTATTCGAGATTGTAAATGATGCCGCGAGCAATGGCGAGGTCGTCTTCGACGACGAGTATTTTATCTTTCGTCATGCTATTGTTCCGATCATAGGTCAATGGCCATCACGTCTTCACGCGTCGGAAGATGAGATTGGCAAATCGCTTGGCATAGGCTAGGGGCAAGCCCACATTCGAGACGCCCAAATGCTCGCGCATATAGCACGGCGACGGAAATGCCGAATGCAAACACGCCACGGGCGTATCGAATAGCATCGCCGTAAACGCCAAATACGAAATGCGAGAAAACTTGTGCCGAAGCGGATGAAACAGGCCGGCTCTGGCAATGGCGTTATAGATAAAATGCGCCTGTGGCGCCATGGGGCGAAGTCGATCGAGCACGCTTTGGGGAATCGGCGTATCGAATAAATCGGCTGGAATTTTGAGCGAAAAATAGACTGCCGTTTTGACATGCATCGCGCAAACGCGCTCGACAAAAGCCTCCCAATCGAGATCGGGATAGGCGCGAACGATCCGATCGACATCGGTATGGAGGCGAATCCCAGGCGCCCTCACGTATGAATGCTTTGCCGTGTGAAGCGCCACTTGGATCAAATTGTCGACGGGCGACTGCAACCGAATTTTCGTCCCCGCAATGGCCATCGACGAAGCAAAGAGATCTTCGGCTTTCGGTTCGACTTCGGGCGCAATCCAGCGCCCCGCAATCGATCGCCATTGAAGCTCTAGCCAAAGTGTATCGTCGCCCAAATCTTTTTTGTATTCCGTTCCACCGCTCAAAAGACCTGCTTTCACGCCTTTTTCTTCGATCGTCTCTTCGGCGCGGAAATCGAGCTCAAATCCTTGCGAAACGACGATATCGTGAGCGCGTTCAAAGTCTTTTTTGCAAACGAGTACGTCGAAATCGCCCATCGGGCATTCTTCGTAATGCGGATATATCGCGCGAGCGATGCCCGCATTCTTGAGCGCAATGAGCGGAATCCCTTGGGCGTCGAGCGCTTCGGCGAGGGCATCGAGCGCTTCGAAGCGAAGACTGAGGCGATATTTCCAATCGTCGGCAACGGCTTTCCATTTGGGCGTCAATTGCCCAATCATTTCGAGCCGTGCCGCCACGATCCCCGCACATTCGTGCTCTTGGGCAAACTCAAAAAGTGCGCGTTCTTGGCATTGCCGATAGATCTGTGCAATTTCGTCGACATTCGCATCTCGTCGCGCCACGAGGCAAGCGACGATCATCTTCTCATAAGGCGTTTGAATGAGGGTTTTAAACGATTTCATCGGTTCTCCGATGGGCAAATCGCAACGGCTTTGCGCCGCTCGACGATGTAAACATAGAAAAAAAAATGCGAGTTATTTTTGACCGCTCAATTGCTCGACTTTGAGCCCTGGATCGAAGTTATCGGGCATGTCTTCGTCATATAACCATTGATATCGCCACATCGTCATGCCAACGCGTTTTGCGTAATGGCGAGCCTCTTTGAACGGTATCTTTTCGACATAGACGTCGACATCGCAATCGGCAAAACGCTTTATCCATTTGCCGACATTGCCTTGGCCAGCATTATACCCCGGCAAGACGAACATCGGATGCGGAATCAGTATGCGATACAATTTATCGATATATGCCATGCCAATCGGTATGCTCACTTGCGGCTTGAATAGATCTCGCGCCTCGGGTTTGGGGAGCCCGATTTCGGCAGCGCTCGACTGCGCCGTCGGGAGCATGACCTGCATCAAACCGCGAGCATTTGCCCACGATTCGGCATTCGGATTGTAGTAGCTCTCTTCGCGCATAATGGCATAAGCGGTGTAATAGAGCCGTTTATCGCCCTTTGCTCGTTGGGCGACGATCGATTCCCAAGGCTTCGGATAAGCCAAGAGCCAAGCCGCATAGGCGTGATGCAAAAAGTCTTGTGTCGGGCGCAAGAGACCTGCGGCGAGCCGGGCACTTTCGCTGTGCCGCCCGAGTTTTTGCAATACCATCGATCGCGCCAATTTGGCTTCGAAACTAATATGTGCATCGGCATTGTCGATGAGAACGTCGATCTCCGACAACGCCTCGTCGCTCAACCCGATATCGATGAGCGTTCGAGCCGCTCGGAACGCATCTTCTCGCCCTATCGTCGCAAAACAATAATCTAGAGCTTGCTCGGGGCGGAACGTTTCGGGGCGATAGACCGATAACCACGTCTTCGCTTGGGCTTTATCGATGACTTCCAACCGCCCTAGCGATAACATCGCATAATACGACAACGGATAAGCATCGAGTATCGTCAGGTAGTTTTGAAGCGCCGCCGGCGAATTGCCCAAATGCTCATAAGATCGAGCTTGGAAATAGGCTAACCGACCCTGCGTATAAAAATCCGATTCCCCTGCGTGCTCGATGTTTTTGTCGACGAATTCAACGGCTTCTTTCCACATGCCGCGATCGTAGAGATCCGATAACAATAGCCAATAGGCATCTTTCGCCATATCGCCATCGGGATAGCGATCGATTTGTTCGTGCAACTTCGCCCGAGCTTCGTCGTCGCGCTTGAGACCCGTCAAAATCTGCGCCTGATAATGATAAGCATCATCGGCATACGAATGCGCCGGATACTGATCGATCAAATCTTGATACCATTTGATCGCCTTTTCATTCTCACCCGCATTCCAAGCCGCTTTCCCCGCCGAATACAACAGCTTCACGTGCAAATCTGTCTTGCTACACGTCGTCAAAGCCTCGCTAAAGAACGGAAGCGATTTCGAATGCGCTCGCAATTTGACGTGGCTACGAGCTATCGCATACAAATCGTCGCAAATCCGTGCCGTATCGTGGCGCGATTTATCCGATTTGAGCAACTTCACATAAGCGGCAATCGCCTTTTCCGATCGATGCGCGTCGAAATGGGCTTGCGCAATCTCTCGCTCTGATTTCGATTTATCGACTTTTTGCTCGACTCGCGGAAACGTAAACCCGCGCGGCCACTTGTCGCGCTGCGCCAATATCGCCTCCGATGCGATCTGACCTTGCTCCGATTTCGGATCGAGTTCGTAAATCCGACGATACGTTTCGAGCGATTCTTTGAGCAACGACGTTTCGGCTTGTGCTCGCGCTTTCGCATCGAGAGCCGAAAGCCGAAGACTCTTCGGGTATGCGCGTATCGCTTCGAATTGTTCGATTGCCGCATCGTAACGCCCGAGGTTGACGAGCGCAATCGCACGATACGTGCGGCGCAAATCGGTCGCCCTTATCGATTCGGTCAAATCGACGATATCTTGCCAATGCGCCGTCGCATACCCCGCCGCAATCCCGTAATCGGCCGCCACGCGACGAAGGGGCGCATCGATCGAACTCGCCGTCTTAAACATGGCAACAGCATTGTTCGCCTTTTGCGGATCTTTCAATGCGATGAGACCGAGCAAAAAGAGCGCTTTCTGCTTATCGTCGCTCGAAAGCACATTCTTGGCGACGAGCGCTTCGAATGATTTAGCCGCTTCTCCAAAATTACCCGAAGAATATTTGTTATATGCGCTTTGTGCCGAATTATCTTCAAAAAGCGGTTCATCCGAGATGAGTTGATGGCACTCGCCCCCATCGCTACCAAGCACGCCATCGTATCGCTCGACCCGTAACACGCCGGCGGCGACCTCAGGCGCTGAATCGGGCTTCGCCGATTCGCCCTCGAGAGAGACGTGAACGATATTTCGTTCGGGCGTCGTCATGGCGTCGTTTGCGTGCTGCGGAGCACAAGAAACGGCACATCCAAGCGATAGCGCAAATAAACTCGATAAAATCGATCGATTCAAACAGCGTCTCAAAAATTTTCGCGTCATAACATTACCACATCCATGTCTCATGTCGCCTAACAAAAGCTGACTCTTGAGTTTAACATGTTATGACGAGCGATTAAATCACATTATCGTCGCTTTTTTTATCTTCCCCCCGCCCTGTCTATTCCCCTATCCCTTTGGCCGGTTAATAAAAAAACGGGCTCCAAGAGCCCGTTGCAATACCCATACAGACCGCGAGAAAAACGCGAAAATGCCCTATTTCCCTATCCCTTTGGGCGGTTCATAAAAAAACAGGCTCGAAGAGCCCGTTGCAATACCCATACAAATCGCGAGAAAACCGCGAAAATGCCCTATTTCCCAATCGCTTTTGGCGGTTAATAAAAAAACGGGCTCGAAGAGCCCGTTGCAATACCCATACAAATATCGAGAAAAACGCGAAAATGCCCTATTCCCCTATCCCTTTGGGCGGTTCATAAAAAAACGGGCTCGAAGAGCCCGTTGCAACCCCCATACAGACAGCGAGAAAAACGCGAAAATGCCCTATTTCCCGATTGCTTTTGGCGGATAAAAAGTATTGTTCTGATACAAATAATCGATGATGAGCGACAAATCATTGGCGCGCTTTTTGAGTTTTTCGGCGTCATCTTTGTGCGCTTCGTAGACGTCGTTTCGCTGCCACGTATCGCCCGCTTCGTAATACATCGTATCGCCTTCGGGCAACATATAAGCCGATCCCGAATCGGTAAAGACCGAGGCGCGCCCTTGTTTATAGGCGACGACGGGATTGATACGCTGCGATTGCAAAAGAGACTGACCCATAAATGCGTTATCGTCGCAGATGCCCAATAAATCGAGGATCGTCGGGCCTACGTCGATATGGCTCGACATCATCGTCTGTTTACCGCGTGGCAATCGCGGATGTTTTCCATAGATGACGAGCGGAATGCGCATCGCTTCGGCGCGAATGTTGTTGTAGTCGGGCGCCACGCCGCGATCGCCCAAATCGAGTCCATGGTCGGCCGTCACGATGAAAATCGTATCGTCGAACCACGGTTCATCTTTTACGGCATCGAAAAACTCGCTCAAGACGACGTCGTCGTAGTGCATCGTATTCAAAATTGCGCGTGGCAGTGCCTTTTCTTCGGTCACGACGGTATCTTTATCGATGATGTGGAACGGCATGTGATTGCTGATAAAGAAAGTCGTCAAGATAAAGGGTTTCGACGGATCGCGTTCGGATTTGAGCCACGCCACGGCATCCTGCATGATGAGGCGATCGCGCTCATCGGTCTCGGGGCGGAAGATGACTTTGTCGTACCATTGATTTGCCCAATTGCGCTGCCTATCCCAATCTGGATCCGAACCGGCGACATAGACCGATTGATAGCCATTCGCCTTGGCTAGCGAAACGAAGCTCTCGAGATGGTTGGCGATAAATGCCATGGCTACTGTCTGCGTGCTATGCGGCAGCAAACTCGTGTGCAGTGCCATAAATCCGCCAATCGTCGGGTGGGCATTCGTATAATGTTTGGCAAAATACGACGATTCTGGGCGATGAGCCAATTCCGACAAAAACGGCGTCGCTTCGATTGCCTCCGATTCGTTAAACAATTTCAAGCTATAGGCGCGGAACGATTCAAACGACAAAATGACCACGTTATAGGGCTTTTCGGGCTTCGTGCACTCGCCCTTATGCGTCTTATAAAATGGATACTTCGCGTCTGTATAAGTCCAAGCCGAATTCGGCGTCCAAACGTCGTCGAGCTTCGAAAGGCGTTCGGGCATATCGTCGGGGAATTGGCGAACATTGCTCAATTCGGCAATCGCATCTTTGATGAGAATCACGGGCGGAGCGACGCGCGATTGGCGCATCTTTGAACCGAATAGCGACGTGCGCAAAAGCGTCGGAACGAAGACGAGACCGATGAAAAATGCAATAAATACAGAAACTTGCAGACCAAACGAAAGAAACTTCGGCGACCTGACTTTCGCATCGAGGATAAAATAAGACACGAGGAAGACGATCGGCATGCCCAAGAGATAGAGCGACACATTAGAACCGCCGGCATCTTCGGCCAAGAGCGACCACAACACGCCGGGCACGCCCCCGCGCAAGACATACGTCTCGAGAAAATCGATCGTGATATGCATATCGCAAAAGCGCAAAACTTCGTTGTCGATATGCTGATAGAGGAGGCTCAGAGCGAGCAATATCGCACATATCACGCGCCCAGCTCGCATTCGTTTGCGGTGCGACTCGTCGTGGCTCAAGAAAAACGAAACGACGATAAACGGCAAAACGATGAGCGCCAAACCATACGACATATAGGTGATTGCCGCCGGCATGTAGTGCCAAATATCGATGACATAAGGCGTGCCATAAGGGCCCATTCGCAAAAAGAGCGTCAAGACGAGTATAAAACCACAAATCCACGCCAAAACATACATCAGACCATACGAAAACAGCTGATTATCGGGTTCTCGGGTGAACGCAGAACGCACGCCCGATTTCAATGAAGTCAAATTCATCACAAAATCCTAATCAAAGCCAATCTCGAACACCGAGACCGCGTGCGCTTCATAATCGATTGAGCCGCGAAATTAAATAAAATGTCGATAATTCAACGATTTCAATTCGATAGCCGCCCGACTAGGCGTTCCCAAATGGCGTTGGCTCGGCGTATTGCCCAACGGGCAATAGACGAGCCGGCCGCAGGCGTATGCGCGCAAGGGCCCCTGCCCGAGCACATAGCCGCGGCCGCCGCGGAGGCGTATGCGCGCAAGGGCACCAGCCCGAGCACATAGCCGGAGCCAAAGCCCGTATTGAGCGAAAGCGAAATAGGGCGCACCTGAGCCCGTATTGAGCGAATGCGAAATAGGGCGCACCTGAGCCCGTATTGAGCGAAAGCGAAATAGGGCGCACCTGAGCCCGTATTGAGCGAAAGCGAAATAGGGCGACACCACATAATCGCTTGCAAAACGGCTTGTTCGATAGGTCTTCGCGACAAGTCGTCAGCTTTGCCCCCCACGCCCTGCGCGAGAGTAGACGGCCCAAAACGGCAAAAAAAAAGACCATCCCGAGGTCGTGCTCGAAATGGTCTTTTGGCAAATCGCAAAATATGGATTAACGTTTCGAGAATTGGAAACGAGCGCGAGCAGCGCGTTGACCATATTTTTTACGCTCTTTGGCGCGCGAATCACGCGTCAAGAAGCCGGCATGTTTGAGCGCCGAACGGAGGTTCGCGTCGTAGTTGACGAGTGCGCGAGCGATGCCGTGGAGCACGGCGCCAGCTTGACCCGTTTTGCCGCCGCCGCAAACGTTGACGATGATGTCGAAGTTTTCGGCGAGGTTGACGAGTTCGAGGGGCTGACGGAGCACCATGCGGAGCGTTGCACGGTCGAAATACTCTTCGATGCTCTGCTTGTTGACGGAAATATTGCCCTTGCCGGGGCGGAGGTAAACGCGCGCTACGGAGCTTTTACGACGACCTGTAGCTAACCACTGAACACTAATCATTTTTTACTCCTTCAGATTGAAACTACAGTTTGTACGCAACGGGATTCTGGGCGGCATGCGGATGCTCGCTACCCGAATAAATCTTCAGCTTCGACAACATGTGACGGCCAAGCGAGTTCTTCGGAAGCATGCCTTTGACAGCAATCTTGAACAAATCTTCCGGCTTCGTCGCCATCAATTTCTGCGCGCTCACTTCCTTGATACCACCGACATAACCGGTGTGGCGATAATACGTCTTCTTCTCGAGCTTCTTGCCCGTCAAAACGAGTTTATCGGCATTGATCACGATCACGAATTCGCCCGTGTCGACGTGCGGCGTATAAATCGGACGATGTTTACCACGGAGAATGCTCGCGACTGTAGCTGCCGCACGCCCCACGTGCTGACCCGCTAAATCCACGACGTACCAGCCCTGTTCAATCTGACCTGGCTTTGCGCTGAATGTTTTCATTGTTTAACCTTTGAATAATTTGCCTTCGACAGGCTTAACGCTTTTTGAGCAACTCGACGAATTGCCCGCACAAAGTAGATTCCGAATTTAACGGCATTTCACAACGCTGTTAAACTCTTTGCGCCATGGGCTCAGCGGCGCGAACCGTGAATTTACCCCTCCACGGCGGCGAAACTTATACGCCCTTGTGCAAACTCGCGCAACACTTTTTTTCACACTCCGCCGCTTTTACAAAATTTATTTCCAAATGTCGCCTTTTTCCCTATGTTTCGCCCAACCGTGCCCGCTTTCTGTCGCGCCTACGGACCGCCATCCCACCTTGGCGCCCCACCGTCGGCCGATTGTTTTGTTGGGAATCGCCCTATTGCCTGCCGGCAATACGGGCTCTGGTCGCCCTATTGCCTGCCGGTAATACGGGCTCTGGTCGCCCTATTGCCTGCCGGTAATACGGGCTCTGGTCGCCCTATTGCCTGCGGCAATACGGGCTCTTGGTCGCCCTATCTCGCTTTCGCTCAATACGGGCTCCTGTTTTTTGCCAGTTTGCGCATCTGCGTCGTCAGCGTCGCCACTCGGGCGGCGGGAACGTACCTCAGTACGCCCCCTTGTCCTTGGGCTAGCTTCCTAGCATCTGCATCAAGCTGGCTAAAAAACGATTGAATCGCCCTATTGCCTGCGGCAATACGGGCTCCATCTACGGCTATGTGCTCGGGCCGGGGCCCTTGCGCGCATACGCCTCCGCCCCCCACCCCCAACCCCGCCCCCACGGGGCGGGGCGCAACTCGCCTGCCGCTTTCGCGCATCGAGTTCCAATCCCCGGCAATGGCGGGCTTTGTCAAAGGGTTCAACTCTACAATCTCTACAATATTATATGGTGATATCATGAAAATTCTTCTCGATTTCGATGGCACGTTGACGAACATCGAACAAGAATACGAATTCGAATGCCGATATATCACGTCGGAACTCAAACGCGAGTTTGGGCTCGACGAAGAAACGATAAACGCGTTGTTCGATGTCGCAAAGGCGCATATTGTCGACAACGCTAGCGACCACGGTTGGTGCGATAACGACCGAATTTCGGCTTATTGCGACGAAGACCTCTTTATGACTGTCGCCTCGACGATGTCTTTACTCGACAAATGGCTCGCCGACAACGACGAACGCGCCGATGTACTGCAAAAACACGGCGTCGCTGGCGCGACGCCGATGATGGATCTGACGCAACGCGCCCACGTGGCGATAAATGCCGAACCGCTGAGCGCCTTCAATACGCCCGAACCCGTCGTCGTCAAGGCCATCCACGAATTACTCGAACGCGACTGCGAAGTCGTCGTCGTCAGCAATTCTCCCGCCGAACGCATCATCGATAAATTCGAATTCGTCGGGCTCAAACCCGTCGACCACCTCGATAACCCATCGGCGCGGTTCAGAATTCGCGGCCATGCCAAAAAATTCTGCTTAGGCGATAACCCTCTACCCGTCGAATTCGGTTCGCGTTGCGTCGACATCGACAGGCCATATTACGCCGATATTCTGCGCAAAGAACGCCCGCAAGTCGTCGTCGGCGACGTCTTTTCGCTAGATTTGGCTCTCCCCATCGAAATGGCACGACGCGAACCCATGGTCTACGAAGATATGCAAATGTATTTGCGCACGCGATCCTATACACCGCAATGGGCTATCGATTGCGCTCTCAATCCTCCCGCCGATGCCCCTGTCACCGTGCGACTACTCAATCACTTCACCGATTTGCCCATGCTCATCCACAAACGCTAGGCCATTGCCATCATTCCACTTTTTCGCCATAGTTTCCTTTGAGTCGCACCGTGAAAAGACGTCATATCCTCATATTATTCGCTTTATTTGCACTCTCTACGAATATCATTCATCTATCGAGTGCAAACGCCGAACCATCCGACGTTACAGGGGGCGCGACTGTCGCGCCCAATACCCCACCCGTCCCACCGACTGATTCGGGCAATGACGCCAACAACGCCCCATCGACGCCCCAATCGGACGATCTGCAAACGGCCGATCCCAACACACCGCAAACGGCGATAAATCCTAGCTCCCCGCAAACAGCCGTTCCAAGCGCTCCCCAATTGCCTCCCAATGGCGACGCAATCGACGGCGGAATCGAAGAAACGTCGTCGAGCTCTGCCGATGCCCCCGTTCCCGAGCTCCCCGAACACAATCTCACCTTTGCCCCGTTCCCCAAAGATTATCGCATTCGCGTCCAATTGGTCACGACTGTCGGCAATATACCGTGTGAGCTCTATGCCGATACGCACCCGCTCACCGTGCTCAATTTCGTCGCCCTTGCGACCGGATCCCCCTCCTGGCGCGATGCCTCGGGCACTGTGCATTCGACGCCTTATTATAAGGATATCCCCTTCGGATCGCGAAAACGCGGCGCATTTGTCGTTTCGGGCGATCGCCCCGAGGGCACGGGATTCTATGTCGTCGATGAGCGATGCTCTGTTCACGGCCCGATTGCCGGCGCCATCGCCATGTCTCAATTGCATCCCGGCACGGCTTCATCGAATTTTATTCTACTCGCTCGCGATATTACCGAATTTAATGGCATGTATGCGGTGTTTGGCCAATGCGAAAACATCGAAGCCATCGAACAACTGACGAAGCAAAAAGCCGTTCTCGAACGCGTCATCGTGGAATAGTCGATTAGGAATCGCGCTTTCGGTAACCTTCGAGTTTTCGCACGAGGTGGCGACGCGATATCTTGAGTAATTTTGCCGTTTGGGTGCGATTTTCGTTGTTTTGAGCCAAAGCCGTTGCGATGATTTCGTGTTCGACGGCATCGATCATATCGGCGAGCGATTTGTATCGAGCGAGCAGTTGTTCGGGCGAAATGGCGTGGGCGTGGGGGGAGACGATGCTTTGCGTTGCCGATCGAATGCGCGGCGCAATGTCGTCGATGCCAATTATCGGGCTCGATCCCGACAAGACGACGATGCGTTCGATTTCGTTTTCGAGCTCGCGCACATTGCCCGGCCACGGATATTTGCACAAGACGACGAGGGCATCGTTGGCTATCGTCTTGGGCTGGCGCTTACATGCTTTGCATTTGATATCGATATAGTATTGGCACAAATCGGCGATATCTTCGGCATGCGCCACCAGAGCTGGTAGGTGAATCGGAACGACGCATAATTTTTCGCATAAATCGCGACTAAATTCCCCGGCTTCGACGAGCGAATCTAAATTGCGCGTCGTCGTCGCAATGATTCTAACGTCGACGCGATGCAGTTCGACGTCGCCAAGCGGCAAAAAACAGCCATTTTCAATGACTTGAGCCAGCTTCGTTTGGGTGCACAGAGGCATGGCATCGACGTTTTTGACGAGCAATGTGCCCTTATCGGCGATGTCGAGTAGCCCCAATTTATCGATAAATGCATTTGCCGACGTTCCGCGTTTGTGACCAAAAAGCTCGCTTTCGAGCGACTCGACATCGTTGCCGTCGCAATTCATCACCACGTATGGCGACGTGCGCCGATAACTCGCTTCGCGAATCGCCTGCGCCAACCGCGTTTTCCCCGTTCCAGGCTCGCCCGTGATGAGTATCGGGCTTTGAGAGCAACTCGCATGTTTCGCTTGATCGACGACACTTTGCATTATCGTCGATCGACCGATAAACGACGCAAACGGCGCACTTGCGGCAACCCACATAATCGGGTCGTGTGACCTCTGTTCCGACGCCTCGAACTGCTCCAAACAACGCGCCGTGTAAACGGCCATTTCTTCGAGAAAATTGCGCAAAAGTTGCGATTCACGGCGCGTAAGCCTCACGAGCTCGCGGCATCCATGCGCAAGCGTCGCACGATTGATCTGCAAAAAGTCGCCGCGTTCGAGTATCGCTCTGTCGGGATCATCGGCATCGGCAAAGACGAAACCCGATGCAAAAAACGCCGCAACGCACTCGGCTTTATAGACGATCGGAACGATAATCCCCTGCATCCCTGCATGGCACTGCATAAAAAGCGATACGGGTGCCGAGGGCGATATTTCGCCGATCCATTCGCGATAATTCGCAATACAAGTCTGCGTATCGTTGCGAATCATAAACGCATCACACAGCGGTTTATCGGTGCGTTGCGCCGTCCCAATCCACGTGTGCTGCCCGTCGATGGTGAGAAATCCCACCCACAAATTGAGCTCACGACGGATGAGCTCGGCCATGCGTTGGATGGAATCCGTTTGTAGAATTCGGTGCCACTCGATCGTTGCCATTGCTCAATGCCTCATCCCATGCGTGAATACAAACTATAATCAGTCCTATTGTCTCATCATTGCGTCGAGTAGTCAACGATTTTCAAACGCCTTCGAACCACTTCAACAATCGCAACATCGATACAAATCCGCCCTATTCTGCTTTGCATCGATACTCAGAACGACTATTATCCGATGCGCCAGTCCGTTGTGCTTTGCATCGCAACGCAGAACGACGACGAGCCACTCGGCGACGCGATCTCGACAATTCAAACGCCGATTGCACCTCTACTATTTCACGATACGATAAGATTGTGGAGAAACGACCTTGCCATCTCAAACCGAAACATCTCAAACTGAAACGCCTCACCCCGATACCGTCTCGCCCGGCTCGCTACGCGTCGCCCGCCGATTCCTCATCGACATCCTAGCTGTTCCCTCTCTCCCCGATTCGCTCCTATCACTATGCGACGAAGCCTGTGCGCGATTCCAAAACATCGAATCGCATCTCAAATCGATTCACTCCGGCGTCGCCCCATCGTCGCGCCCCATCGTCGATCACGCCATCGCTCTATTATCTAACGCCCTAAAATGCGCCGATACACCACCGGCTTTTATCCGCTATATTCATCAAAATGCCGAAGACTTGGGCGTCACGCGACGCGATCTCATCGATCACCAGCTTTGGGCATCCTCCCCCAAGCAAGTCTTTCTAAATCCACACGTATCATCTCAATGACTTCTGGGAATATCACGACTGCAAAGCGGTGATGCAGATGGGCAACACCAATCCCCCTCATCTTCATCCATCGCTTTGCCCACCTCGCCTTGAAATTTGCCCCCGCGATTGTCCGATTTCGCAGTTCTCAATTTCTTGTATCTCGAACACGAAAAGAGTAACATTACATTGGGGGATAACCTTGGAATGCAATATGATTTCGTATCATGACATTTCAAAAGATTCGATAACATATAACGAACATACACGATACATTTCTTAGATATCGCAAATGAGGAGAGTAATGATGTCATTATACAAACGAATATTCCCCTTTTTAGCATTTATGTCGGTTTGTGGCTGCCAGCTAGAGGCGCTACACGTCAATGGCGACGAATGCTCGCCATCGTTCAGCAATGGCATGAGCGTCGAAACGGGATCGATTACGTGTTACCAAGACCACATGGAAAGCATCTGCCTCGATGCCGACGACCTGTGTCTCGACACCCCCGAATGCTCCGATTGCAAACGCGATTTCAACGATTGCAAACGATACCAAGCCGATTTCGATCTCCTCGCCGACAATGCATCTTCGCCCAACCGCCTATTCGTAAGTGCCGTCAACCGCAACACCAATCTCGACGCCTATCAATCGCTTTTTTACAACGGCAAACTCAACGCATGCCCCACCGATGCACCTCGTTGTGCATGGGCAAAAGACGACGATGGCGCCATCACGTCTTTTGAATGCCTCAAATGTATCTACGACATCTGCGGCACGGATTGCGTCGATCTGCAAACTAATATCAATAATTGTGGGGCCTGCGGCAGAGCGTGTAAGGGAGGCTCGATATGCGACAAGTCCCAATGCGTTTGCCCACCCAACCAAATTCTTTGCGACGACAGGTGCATCGACCCAATGAATGACGGCGATTTCTGCGGTGCGAAGAATACGTGCAAAGGCACGGAGGGCGGGAGAAAATGCTCATCTGATCAAACGTGCATTAAAGGCACGTGTACATTAACCACCATTCATCAATGCAAAGATGGTCAGCACGTCGACGAAAACGGTAACTGCGAAGATGATACTCCAAGCGCCTGTGGCGATTTAAAACGGAATTGCCAAGAAACCGTTCAAGGATGGCTCGATGGCGAATGCCGCCCCGTCGGTCATTGTTACGCCACACAATGCGACGAAACACAGTACCACGTCTTTGATGGGGTATGCGAACAGAACGACAACGCAAACTGTGGATCTCACGACACCCCATGCGAGTTGCCCAATATGTGTACATCTAACGGCGAATGTAAAAGCCAGTGCAACGACGACGAAACGATATGCGAAGTTGCGGGAAAGCGTAGATGTATAAAACTTTCAAGCAATCCAGAGCATTGCGGCGAATGCAACAACGCTTGCATCAAATCCGATTTGGCTGGTATAGTAACATGCGACAATACAATGTGCATCGAAGGAAACTGCAAGTCAGGATCTCATTTCAATAAAAACACAAATCGATGCGAACCAGATACCGACTTGGCTTGCGGTGAGAAGCTTATCAATTGTAATAACGCTATTCCCAATAGCGAAGAGACATTTTGCGAAAATGCAGTGTGTAAACTCAAACGATGCAAAGACGGATTTCATGTCGACTCATCCAAGCTAAAGTGCGTCGAAGACACTATCTCATGCTGTGGCACACAGTGTTCACGATGCCCACTTTCATTATACGGCAAATCATTATGCAAAAATGGCAAATGCGACATCGAATGCAACGACGGTTATACGAGATGTGAAGAACAGATCCCTTTCTGTACAGATTTAAATGACGTCAATGCATGCGGTAGCTGTACGACCAAATGCACATCTGCCCCGCCCAATGGATCCCCTGCTTGCAAGGATAAGCAATGTAGCTTTAAATGCAACTCGGGCTATGCGGAATGTACATCAGGGCAATGCGTTTCGACCAACACGACCTCGCATTGTGGCACTTGCAATAATCGATGTCCGCTCGTTCCAAATGGCTCTTCCTCATGTAATAATGGAAAGTGCATTATCATATGTAAGCTTGGTTATTTTCTCAAAAATAACCAATGCGTGCTCATTAATTCTAATTGCCCTAATAACTTGATTGATTGCAATCTCGACGGCAGTAGATGTTGCCCAAAACGCGAAGATTGCACTAGCTCCATTGGCAAGTGCCTTGCAGTTGCCCCAGATCTACCTATCCAATAATCCGATCAGTCCTCATTGTCGACATTCGCTTAAACTTTCACATCCAACACAACCCCACAGCCAGCGAAACGCTGGCTCACTTTCCGTAGCGATGGCAGAATCCCCAAATTGCCATCGCCAGCCTGCAACCGCTTGAGCAAACGCTCCCATTTGTAGCTCCCTGCAATAGCGGTCTCACCCTCTTGTATCTTGGGCATAAAATTAGTAAACTATCTCGCTAGGGGGATAGCCTTGGAATGCGATATGCACTTCGTATCCTACTCTTCGACCTATGCGATAACCTAACATGATGTTAGGTTGTATTTCGGTATATAACGGAGGTTATCATGCAGAAGCCCAATCGATTGCCCATCTTAGCGATTGCCCTGTCTTTATCGTGCACTGCACTCGGATGCTCGCTCCAAGAAATACCTGCCGTTGGGCAGCAATGCCCGCCCGACATTCCAAACGAACATGCATCCGTCCAGTTTGGCGATATCGAATGCTATGCCAATATGATGGAAAGCCCGAGTCTCGACCAAAACGGCGAATGTGCCGAAAAAGATTTCGAGTGCAAAGAAAATTTCAAACAGTGCATTCGATACCAAAACGATTTTCAAAAATTAATCGATAGCAATATTGGTTTCATTTCGTTTATCAGCTACGGTCAAAATACGACACCTTATCACCCCGAATCAACTGGCGAGTTTTCCAATGCCTGCCCTGCAAAAACGCCATTGTGCGTATGGCGGTATACAGATGCCGACACAAGAGAGAAGATCGGTTCTTTTGGGTGTACACAGTGCTCTCTAACGGTATGCGGTCATGAATGCATCGATACCAATACAACCGCAAATCACTGCGGGAAATGTTATCATAAATGTAATATTAATAGTAATTGTATAGATGGAGAGTGTCGACAATCCGATGCTATAACATGCGATACGGGCAAACCAGGTGAACCAGGCGAACACCTCGAGTTCATCAACGGTCAAATGACATGCGTAAAAAATACTCTAGAGCACTGTGGAAATGTTGGTGAATCTTGCCTAAATCGCGACGGATTTCTCAAAGGGGATTGTATCAATGGCAAATGCGTCGATTATGAATGCAAAGACGGATTTCATCTCAAAAAGACTGAGACTGAGAATAAATGCGAAGCCGATACGTCGGAGTGTTGCAGCGCAAATTGTATAAAGTGTGATAAATCGACAGCTCCGTATTGTAGCAATGGTGAGTGTACAGACCATTGCGCCCCGGGCCTCGAATCATGCCAACACCCAGAAACGGGCGAACACGTCTGCGCCAATACCAAAGAACAAAGTCAATTCTGCGGATCATGCACGACGCCCTGCAATCCTTCGTCCCAACGACATTCGAGCGAAGTATTTTGCCGCGATGGTATTTGCAGAATTTCTCAATGCGAATCGAATTATCACTTGGTCAGCGATGGCGATGGCGATCGTTGCCTCCACGACGACGCCGATAACTGCGGAAGAGAAAATGCCTCGTGCCGCGTCGATGGCTGGAAAGACGGTTTGTGTATCGATAAGAAATGTATTCCTTCGGCGTGCACACAAAACTACCATCTCGACATGACGAATCCCGACGATCCCAAATGTGTCAAAGATTCAAACGACTGTTGCGGCGAATCGTGTACGAAATGCACCGGTATTCTCAAATGTACGAACGGCAGTTGCTCGAGCACGTGCAAATCCGACCAAGAGACGTGCACCGATTCAAATCACACCGAATACTGCGCCATACTCGCAACCGACACAAACGACTGCGGACGATGCGGCAATGTATGCTCGCCAGAAAAAGTTCTCGGCAGTTCGCAAACCGCTTGCATCAATGGCGATTGTAAAGCGACAAATTGCAATCCAACGCATTTCCTCGACAATGGCACATGCACCCTCAATACAAACGAACATTGTGGCGATTATTCCATACAATGCAATGTCGAGAACGCAACAAATTCGTGCGACACATCGACAACTCCCCCCAAATGCACCTTCGATTGCCATAGTGGGTTTTCAAAATCGAGCGACGGAACCCGTTGCAATAACGTCAGCAATTGCAATGGAATCAATTGCACTCAAATCACCGGCTGGGAATCGGGCAATTGCAACAACGGAACGTGCATGATCGAAAAATGCAAAGACAACTTCGTACTCAAATCGAATCGTTGCGACCCTTGCGCACCAAAAGAATCCGTATGCGATAACACTTGTATCGATACGCAAACAAACATCTACAATTGCGGTTCGTGCAGTAATACATGCTCGATCAATAAAGTTGCCAATTCGACGTCTGTCGATTGCAAGGGCGGCCAATGTATTGCAACGCATTGCGATTCGAATTCCTATTTGCAAGACGGAAAGTGCATCAAAAGCACGCCTCTCATCTGTGGCAATGCAAAAATAGATTGCACAGAACTCGAAGGTCAACTAGCCGTCTTGTGCATCGATAACGAATGCGTCGTCAAATCGTGCCAAGAAGGATACATCTTAGCATCGAATCGCTGCTCGAAATGCGACAGTAGCAAACCATCGACGTGTAGCAATCAATGCGTAAACAAGAACACCGATCCCAAAAACTGCGGTTCATGCGGCAAGGAATGCAAAACATCCGATTTTCCCTACTCTACATCGGTCGAGTGCCATGTGGGAAGGTGCCGCATTCAATCGTGCGATAATACGCATTATTTGTCGGATATCGAGTGTATAAAGAGCGATATGGACAATTGTGGCAAACAAGGGAAAAAATGCAACATTAATGACATCTACGGTGCTATGACTGTCGATTGCGTCAATAACAAGTGCGTCGCCAAGAGCTGCTATACGGGAGTTCTTCAAAATGGCTATTGTGCCGATGATGGTTGCAATGAGTTTAACCCAAAACGTTGTATTGTAAACGGCACTTCTTATTGTTGCCCCAAAAGCGCACAATCGTGTAATGAACATGATATGATAAAATGTGAACAAAGTATCGTTTTGGATTAATCATTCGAAACGAGAGTCTTGACTATATTACAACCTGCCCCCCGCCCAACCACCAACAAGCAGTTGGGCGATTTTAAGTGCACAAACCGCGCCCAATTCTCGAATGCCTATCGTCGTTTTTCTTTGATCTCACAGCAGAAATTGCGTTGACGACCAGCAAATCGCAGTACTACAATTATCCTGGGTGCTTTTTGTCTTCTTTTTTCGGAGGAATGGACGATGACGTATGCACAAGAAAAAAAATCGAATTCCATCGATGCGCAACAAAGTTCACAGACTGGTGGCGCGACGGTAGCCTCTTCCAACGCAGGTGCGAAAGATGCGCAGATGACTCAGGGCTTTAGCCTCGAGTCGGGTGCTATCGCGAACACGCTAGAAAAGGGCGAATCGGCAAAACCGGGCTGCAATCCCTATGGCACGTTTAATTACTATCGATCAAACGGTGCACTTGGGAGTTGCTACTTTGGCAAAATCGACGGCAAACCGATCTACGAACACACCGTTGGCCGCCTTCTACAGCTGACGAATTCGGGTTCGACGCTCAACTTTAGCTATACCGATGGCGATCAACCGCGAACCGTACAAGGTCGCCTATTTGCTTTGGGCAAATATCAAATCATCCCCGACACGCTCAGGGCAGCGCAAATTGCAACGGGAATGAAAGACGACGATCTGTTTTCGCCGCGAAATCAAGACATTTGCTTTAGCAAATATCTCATTGCCGAAAAGCGCCCAGCCATCATGAACTATCTCATGGGCAGAGGCTCAATCGACGACGCAGCAAGAGCCGTTGCCCAAGAATGGGCTTCGGTTGGCATTAAACCCGGCACGATTAACGGCTATAACATCACCGGCAAAGACTCTGGCAAAACGAGCTATTATGCAGGTGACGGGGTGAATTCTGCGAGTATTTCTTATGCCGAAATCGTCGAAGCCCTCAAAGCCGATAAGGCGTCGATCGAAGCTGGTGGTTTGGCCAATAATACGATTGTGCATGGCAATACAATTGCGACTTCGTCGCCAACTCAAGAAGCCGCACCCAAGCCCGCCGAGCCCGTCGCAAATTCGGCTAAAATCGATACAAGCAACATCCCGACGAGTTCCGTTCAAATCGATATCGAATACGCCATACGCGTCAATAAACAATATCGCTATTCCACCGAAACGTGGAAAGAAATCCAACGCGGTGTTGGGCTCACGGGGAGTGAAATCGATGGCATTTGCGGGCGAAAGACTTGCAAGGCGATTGGCGATTGGCAGGCGACAAACGGCTTTACGGGGAAGGGGGTCGACGGCATTTGCGGTCCAAATACGCTAAATGCACTGCGCGCGAAAGGCGCCAACACGGCATCGCAATCCGACGACGCACAACCGCAACAGGCTCAACAACCTGCGGCGAAATCCGAAGGCAAAACGTCGAACGAAGTCGACAAACCCGCCGAAAACAGGCAGTTCAAGTATTTCTCGATTGCAGAACTCACGCATAGCGATACGGCACAAGCTCGAGGTATCGACAATACCCCTACCAAAGATGTCTCAGAACGCCTTAGCGCCCTCATCACCAACTGCCTCGATCCATTGCGCGAAGCCTATGGCGCCCCTATTTGCGTCAACTCTGGGTATCGTTCACCTGCTGTCAATAAAGCCGTTGGAGGTGCAACGCGTAGCCAACACCTCACGGGCGAAGCCGCCGACCTAGATACGGGATCACGCGCTTCAAACAAACGACTCTACAACCTCGTCATACAACTCAAAAACACTCAAGGATTCAAATTCGACCAGCTCATCAACGAATATAATTATTCATGGGTACACGTCAGCTATTCGAAGAATCAAACGCGGTTCCAAGAGCTCACCATTGGTTAATACACAAAAGCCCATCGCCAAAGGCGGTGGGCTTTTTATTTCTCTCTTTATGGTTTTTCCATTCCCGATGCGATGATTGAACTACGCATCGTCGTAATCGTCATCGTCGTCATAGTACTCATCATCCGATATCCGAATCAACTGCCCCATCGACCGCGCTTGCGCTTCAGCGGCACTCACGAGGCACGCCATGTCGATCGGTTTATGGCGAGCCGCCGCCGATATCGATGCTTTGAGAACGGCATTTCGTATATAACCACCGCTCATTTCAAATGTTCGAGCGAGCCATTTCCAGCGGATATCTTCGGCGATAGGTGCACCGGGGGGCATCATGCGTTGCCATAATTTAACGCGCGCATCGACATCGGGCATCGGGAAATCGACGATAAATCGAATACGTCGGCGAAATGCATCGTCGATGCTCTTCGACAAATTCGTCGTGAGTATCGTCATGCCATCGAACGATTCTAACTTTTGCAATAAAAAGTTAATTTCGAGATTGGCATATCGATCATTCGACGATTTGACTTCGGTTCGCTTGGCGAAGAGAGAGTCGGCTTCGTCGAACAATATAATCGCTTGAGCCTTGGCGGCTTCGTCGAATATCTTCCCCAAATTCTTTTCCGTCTCGCCGATATATTTATCGACGATGCGCGATAAATCGACGCGGTAGAGGACTTTGCCGAGCTCATTGGCAAGGGCACAAGCCAGCAAAGTCTTCCCCGTTCCCGGAGGGCCTGCAAAGAGCACCGACAGGGCGTTTCCATAGGGTGATCGTTGCCGAAATCCCCATGTATCGAGCACACAATGGAGCTGATTGGCGTATTCTAAGATTTCATCGACCTGAACTTTAGCTTCATCGGTGAGCACAACCCCCGATAGCGGTACATCGCTCACCGTAATCTCTGCCAAAGTCCCAAGTTGATGGCGAAAACTCTTTCGTATTTCATTTAATATGTGATGCGATTTCAATCGCCCATTGCCACCATTCGTTGCATCTTTTCGCGCCTGTTCGGCGGCATCTCGCACGACAGTAAATATATTCCCAATCGGAAGTGCATAATTTCGCGAAAAGACGTCTGCCATTTTTTCGCGTTCCGCCTTGCTTCCGCCGACGAGGGCTTTCATCCAAATGGATCGCGCTTGATCGACGCTAGGCGGCGCGATTTCAATCATTGCAGGCTTGCCAAAAGCATCGTCTAAAACGGGCATATAACTCGGAGCGAGGATAAATATCTTCGACGGATATGCGCGTGACAATTGTGCAATCGACGCGGCATTTTCTGTCAATTTCTGTGCAATATCACTCGTCGCCTCGAGTGCATCGAGGCGCAAAACGAGTTCGCTATGCGCCAATACGGCTTCGCGCATGGCGCCCGCGAGCCTATCGACGATATCGACACTAGGAACCGAAGCGAGCATGTGGCTAAAATCGACTTCTAGCAGCGATTTCCCCGACTTCGCTCCGACGAGCGACGATAAAATCGTCCGGCGACCGCTATGCGGTGCGCCGCATAAGCAAACGTTCTGTGCGCCGCCTTCGATCGCATATTCGATAGATTCGACGATTTCTGAAGCGCCGAGTAGTCTGCGCTTGGGCACGACGCTCTCGACGATTGACATCCCCGGTAGATAAGCCCCCTGCCGAGATCGACCAAAGAACGCATCGACGACCGATTGATCGACGTGAACCGGCGAGTAAAGTCTAGGCGTTTCGTAGGGATACTCGATCCGCTTGCCCAATAAAATGAGGCGCATCTGTCGCAAAATGCCGTCTTCGCGAAACGCCGAATAGACGGCATCGCGCTCTGCGTCATCGCTACCGAGCAATTGGATGAGAAACGAAACCGTCGGCAGGCGAACCGAAAAATCTGCCCAAGCCACGGTCATGAGCTTGAGCAAATCTTCGGTCGACATGATGGCGACCATCGAAACGAGGATTTCGAGCTCGGTTTCGTTGAGCCCAAATCCATGCATGAGGCGCAGAATGGGCCCATCGTCGGGCACCGATAGGAGCGTTTCGATATGGGCAGAGACGAGAGCCAGTTGGAAATCGGCTTCGGCAGATGTCGGAACGCGATGTGCATCGAGCCATTCGATGCAATAATTCCCTTCTCTTCTCAAGCTCTCTCCAAACGTCAGGATCGATTCGAGCTCTTCGCTACCAACGCATCGGTCGGTATACGTCTTTTCGCTACTGACGAGGCGATGCGGATAACGCCGCATATAACAAACCAATCGCCAGAATAGCCGCGTGCACATGAGATTAAACAAGATATCTTGCCGCGTTGCCGCATCACATGCTTCGTATTCCGAACGCCACCGCGCCACGATTTCATCGGCGTCGCGAAGGGCTTCTTCCGTTCCATTGACTTCGTTCTCTGCCATCTGCCACTCCTACACTTACTTCACCTTCTTTGCCTTTATCCCGGCTGCGCGAAGCGCAAGGGCGACTATCGAACTCGTCCCCTTCCAATTGCAAAGCCCAGGAATCTTAATCTGCCACTTATAATCTTTCGTATTCATTCCGAAGAAGTTTTTCGATTCCGTATAGTGGACATAGATGAGCCCAGAAGCGATGCATTCCGAGATGATTTGCTTCACGACGCTGCCCATGCGGCCGGCTGTCTTGAGCAAAGCAATCGGCGAACTGATGGCGAATCCGACGAGTCCCGCAGCCACTTTGATGAGTTGCGTAAAGCTCATGTTCTGGATGACCATCTTCTCGGCGAGTTGTCCGAGGGCCTCGGTACGTTCTTTGAGGAAATCGACCATCGGCGCCATGATTCTATTCATGGGCGGCGTCATCGATTTGACCTTCTTGTCGATCGCTTCGAGAACCTTCTGCAACATGCCATTTTCGCGTGCCTGGATGACGAAATCGGCGATTTCGAGCAATTTAGGCGGCAAGAATTGACGCCATCCACCTTTGATGATGTCTTTGAGCGCTTCAAATCCGTCTTTAATGGCATTGACTTTCGCCTTGATCGTGGCGAGCGACAATTTACCCGTGAACACTTGAATGGCGACGTATGCCGCGACGCCAATCGCACCACCGAAGGTAAACGATTTGACGAGGTTTGAGATAAAGCTGACGGCATCGCCAATCGCCGACATGCCTTGGGCGACCTTCTTGATCTTCGTCACGACGCTATCGGTACCCTTGACATCGCTTGCGCTGCCGACATTTTGTCCCATCGATTTTTTGCCGACATCGCCGGCTTTTGGCAATTGGGGTTTGCCTTTTTCGACGGCACCGGCACCACTCGATTCTTTCGCTTTGTATTTTGCCTCTTCGCCTTTCTTCGCTTCGGCTTTCGTCTGTTTGGCATTGCTCGGGAGATCCGTCTTGACGCTGCCCTCGCTTTCGCTCGTCGCGCCTTTGTCGCCAAACGAGAATTTTTTGCTCCAATCGAACTTGAAGATATTGCCCAAATCGTATTTGAATTCGGCAATCTTATACTTAGGATTGTAACCGAGGATTTGCGCATAGAGCTCGGGCGAAATCGAAAGCGATGCACTGGCACTCACGCCAAACCCTAACTCGAGTTCACCCGCGAGCCCCTGCTTGCCACCTTTGAGTTTGCCGCCGACGGCTCCCGATGCGTTAGCATCGAGCTCTGCCTTGCCCCTCACGCGAATACCTGCCGAGAATCCCGTCACGCCTAGGCCAACGCTAATATAGGGCGAGATATTGGCCGACAACTGAAGTCCAGTCGTCGCATCGAGGCCGATTTCGAAATCGGGCAACGCGCCGCCCTTGAGATCGTTGAGCTCAAACGGGCCGATATCGAGGTTTGCATTGATGCGAATCGCCTCCATATCGATCGAGGCGCCAACGCCAATCCCCGCTTCTGCCGTAATCGGAACGGGGCCTGCCATGGCGTTGAGCCCTGCGAGCTTGAGATCTTTGCCAAACGCCATGAGCGTGCGAGCCGGCACGAGCTCGACGTCTTTCGCTTCCAAACGACCTTTGATCGTCGGATTGTCCCAAGATCCATTGGGGAATTCGACGTTGACTTTGCCCAAGAGCCAATCGGTAATCTTGAACTCCAATTCGCCCGTCGCCGTGAGCTCGGGCGTATCGGAATTGTATTTAACATTGGCTTCGCCGTGCAAACGACCGTCAAACGCGTCGACTGTCAAACCGCCGTCGAAGTGAATGACGTCGTTCGATCCGTTTTCGCCCTTCTTCCAGCCAAATTCACGACAATCACCCGTGAGCTTAAAATCGTCTTTCGTAAACTCGATACACGCTCCTCCGGCGATTTCTTCGAGCTTATTCTTCTTGATGTCGACACTCCCCGACAACGACGTCAACGACAAACCATTGGCAATTTCAAACTTCTCGCCTTTTAATGTCGCCGTTCCATTAAACTCTTCGATCGTCTGCGATTCGACATCGAGTTTTGCATGATTCTCAACGATGATTTCAGAACCCGACGAGTTGCCATTGACTTTGGGCGCCTTGATACCGATGATCAAATTGCCTTCGATATCTTTGATCACGCCATTTTCGAGCTTCGCCTCTCCACCCGATGTCGCCTTGAGCGCAAATTGCGAGCTCCCTTTGGGCAATTCCAAATCTTTCAATAATTCTATCTTACCCGTGCCGCCAAACGTGCCGTCTGCTTTATTATACTTCCCGTCGACGATTCCACCTTGGAACAAAGGCGTACCATCGGTTTTGACCACGATACCAAAACCGCCTTCGAGACTTTCAATTTCATTATTTTGAATGTCGCATATAAACGACGTTCCGATTTCGGCACCCTTGTCGGAGACGAAAAATTCGGTCGTGCCCGATTTTCCGATGCTCTTTTCGCGCGTAAACTGCCCCTTGACTTTGGCGCTAAACTTATCCATTTCGCTCGTGCAATCGAATTCTTCTTCGCTCTCGAACGACATGTAATCGCCATCGCCATCGGCTAATGCCAAGTTGACTTTGCCCTTGATTCCATCGAGCTCGTTATTTAAAATCGAAACTTCGACAGACGATTTCTTGAGGATGAGTTTGTTGTCTTTGCCGACAGAACAGAGCTCTTTTTCGTCGACATCGGCTTTTCCCTTTGCCATGACGAGCATTTCATTGGCAATGTCGTAATCAAATTCAATATTGCCACGAACTTTGAGCAAACTCGCTTCTTCATCTTCCGATTTTTCTTCGAGGAAGAGGCCCGCTTTACCCGAAATGCGATTGATTTCATTGTTTTCAATATTGACATCGATCGACGCCGCCACGCCCTTGTCACCACCCAAGCCATATTCGTATTTACCATTTGAAATCTGACCGAGTTTGACTCTATTCTGACACGAAAGTGTGACAAGACCTCCGAATCCCGTCTCGCGCGTATAATTGACGCCTTGTCCCGGATCGACGACGAAAAGCGCCGTCTCGCCGTTCTTGAGCTTGAGATCGAGATTGATCTTGCCCCTGAAGCACGCCGAAACGATGCCTTGCGAATCGAATTCAGCATCGATCGATCCCTCTTCGGAGTGAATCTTGAGCTTATCGCTCAATTGTGCATCAAGTTGAACTTTACTCGTCACTTTGAGTTCGTGAATTTCACCCGTATCGACGTCGATATTGAGCTTCGCATTGCCTTCGGTCAACGTCGCCGAAGCATTGTTTTGCGTTCCTTTCAACGACGCATTCGCTTCGAAGCCCGCGCTTCCCGTCAATGCCTTGAGCTTATTGTCTTTGAGCGTTGCCTCGAGCCCAGTATCTTGCGCCTTGAGCGTAAACGATCCGTCTGCACCCGTCGCATCGCCCTCGCCACCACTTTTTCCGCCACTCCCAGGCTTAAAGACGATGTCGTTGACGGGGTGAACCGAAACTTTGCCGCTAAACTTCTTGTCTTTCGGACGATACGTCATATTGGCGCATTCTAGCTCTGCAGCAAATCCATCCGGAATCGCTCCGATATTTCCAGCCGCGACTTTATAATCGATCGCCATGCTACCCGAAACTTTATCGATTTCGGTATCGCTCATCTTGAGACCAAATTTCGCTCCTTTGCGAAGTTTGATTTCATCGACTTCTTCGATCGCATCGATGATGCAATCTTTCGTCGTCGAAACTTCGATATCTCCATCGACTTTGCCCTCGCCTTGGATATCCGAAACTGTGAAATCGGTCGATCCCTTGAATTTAATCGGCGTTTCCGTCTTAAGCGCCTTCGTCTCACCTTTAAATCCAGCATTCAATGTAATCGATTGAATTTCACTATCTTGAATCGATGCCGTCACAATCGACGATTTTCCTACCATCAATTTCGTATGCTGATCGGCGCCAAAGACCATCTTTACATCCGACATCGGCGTTATCGTCGCCTGATCCGATGTCACGCCAAGTGTATCTTTATCGACTTGGGCGTCTTTGAGTTTAATCGTAAACTTCTCACTACCCTCTTCGAAATAGCGATGCGTTATCTTCGTCTCGGCCTCGGCATCGACTTCGATCGACGATATCTCGTTATTGTCGACGATAAACGTCAAATTATTGCGCAAATTCCCCGTCAATTTGAGCGTATTTGCACCTTTCGTATCGCCAACGAGCCACAAATCTTTGCGCAAACTGTTCTTAATCGTCCCCGAGAACTTCTCTTCGGCAACGCGCAATGTGAAATCGGCAACTTTGCCTTCGACCGACAAAGTCTTGCCCTTGCCTTTGCCCGATTTCAACGGCACATCGGCTTCATAACACAACGTTCCCGACAACGTATCGACTGCAGAATCGACGATTTGTACATCGAACTGCGATTGTTCAGTGCGGCGTTTGCTGTCAATTTTGACATCGACGAGCGGCGATTTGTATTCAATATCGCTTTCGAGAATGGCTGTTGCAGAACCATTGAGCATTCCCGAATTGACGTCATACGTACAACCATTGAAATCGCCTTTGAATTGCAACGGCGCACCACCCGATTTACCGGATTTGCCATCGCCCTGCTTCGCTCCTTTGGCAGCACCTTCGCCACCCTTTCCACCTGCACCGCCGCCAGCACCTTCCGCGTGACCATAGTCGTATTTACCCGCAAATTTAATCGGTTCAATTTCGGCTTCTGTCAGCGTAACCGTCGCCGTCGAATCTTTCAAAATTTGTAACTTCGACGATCCAACTTTGTAATCTTGCGTCACGATGAAATCGCCCGTGCCCTTGAAAGCATCGGCACTCAGCTTCGCTTTGAAATCGCATGTCGCCATTTCATCGCCACCACCTTCGCCGCCTGCGCCGCCTGCGCCAGCCGCCCCCAACAATTTGAGCTTGCCAGCCGCATCGAGCTGTTCATCGGCATACGTCACCTTGATGCCGTTTTCATCGCTCTTTATCCGCGGAGTATTGAGGCTAAGCAACCCATCGACATGCGTCAAACCTTCATTCGATGCAAAATCGGCGACGAGCGTCTCGAACTTCAATGGCTTAAATTCAACGGGTTGCGCCAAACTCACTTTGCCACTAAATTGCCCATCCGATGCAAACGTCGATTCATCTAAATTAATCGCTATATCGTGACGACCGACTTTGAATTTCGCATTTCCCGTCGCCGTCCCGCTAAACCCTTGCTCATCGATGGCAATATCCCCCGATAACGTCGTCGACAAAAACGCCTTGTTTCCAATAATCGGGACTTCTTCGGCGTTGAGCGTGACTTGCCCACCTGTTAAATTATTCTTTTCAATATTAACAGTGCCATCGGCTTGTATGATTCCACCCAATTTCGTCGAAATCGTACAATTCGCATCGAGTCCACCATCATAAGACGCCTCATCGATCGTGAGCTGAACCGTCGTCGCCTTGGCATTCTTCGATCCGCCTTTTTTGCCGCCTTTTTTGCCGCCTCCAGCCACATTGCCCGTCTTTGCGCCGCCCTTGAATTCATACTCCGCAAACGTCACACTATTGAGCAATTTCGCCGTGAAACTCGCGCCATTGTAATCGATTTCGAGGTCGACCGCGCTCTTCGGATCCGCCAATTTGCTCACATTCGTGAGGCTCAACGTCCCCTTTGCCGCACTCACCGTGCCATTTGCCGCATTGATCGTCACCGACCCCGTATACGACACGCCCGCCGATGCAGCCGCCGCATTCTTGCCACCCGATTTTCCGCCCGATTTTCCGCCCGCCGACTGCGATATCTCGAGCGAACCATCGATCGACGTATCAGCACCACCAGTCTTGACTTTGCCTTTTCCATTGACCGACACATTGGTCAAAATACTCGACGACCCCGAAATTTCGCCCTCAAATCCGGGCTTGTCGCCATTCGTCATGGCGAGTTGCGTCTGCAATCCATCGTCGAGCCCGGGAATCTTGAGCTTTGCGACGTCGATTTTCACAGTCGGCGTGTAATTCGAACCTTCCGTTCCCACGCGCTTCATTTCAACATCGACTTGCGCCGACTCCATCAGCGCCGCGCCGAGCTGCCCTTTGGCAGTAATCTTCGACACTTTTTTGTTATGATATGAAACCGCCCCCGACAAACTTTTCAAAAACGGTATCGGCAATTGCGACGCCGACAAACGATGCTGCCCCTCGGCACTCGCCACTTTCACTTTGACGTTGTTGAGCCCGAGTTTCGGCAAATTCACCGTAAACTCCTTCTCCCCCTCGTCTTCCTTTTTCGCGCCCGTCTTATCGTCGCTCTTGAGCGGCGTGCTTCCCGCCTTCGACGATTTCAACGCAGGCTTCTGCGCCGGTTTCAGCGTCTGTTGCGCACTTTCCGCCGCCGCCTTCGACCGCGCCAACACATCGTTATGGATCTTGCGCAATTGCGCCTTCCCCATCACCTTGCCAAGCTGCTGCATCACACGCGCATAAACATAAGGCCGATCACTGTAAAGCGCCCACAAATCGCGCACGATATCGCTCGACTGCTGCAAATTCCTCAGCAACTCGCGATTCATCTCGTCGCCCGTCAACCGCTTCGACACCTCTGTCACACGTGTCAACCTTTCCGACAAACTCTGACGTTCAAGTTCAAAACCCGACATGACGTCTCCTCCTCGAAATATGGATAAACCCAAGGAATACGCCGAATCATTTCAACGCACTCCACCTGTAAAAAATTGTCGTTTATACTGCAAAACCCCAAAAGCGGAAATACCGAATGTTTTGTTTTTGCTGTATTTTTTCTCTTTTATTTCTCCACAATTTCGACTAATGTGCACCGCTTTTATTTCATCATTTATGCCGTTCGACTTTAATAATCATTTTAACATCATAAATTATATAAACATTATAAATCACATATACAATTACACATCATTCCATATAGTATACAGTTATCCGTTCCACCCATTTTACACTTTGGGAACGCGCTATTGCCGTTGGCAATACGCGCGTTCGTCGCCCTATTTCGCTCCGCTCAATACGGGCTCTAAATCGCCCTATTTCGCTCTGCTCAATACGGGCTCTGGCTCCGGCTATGTGCTCATTTCACTGCGCGCATACGCCTCCGCAGCACGGCTATTGCCGTTGGCAATACGCCGTGCCACGCCTACGGCGCAATAATCCCATACCGCACAGACGGCACCGAACAAATCGAAGAAGTGCAGGCGCTCATAGCAAGCCAAACTCACTCCACTCCGACTCCAGAAATTGTCGTCATAACCAATTGACCAGAGGGCACTTGATTAAAACCGAATACGATAATCACAGCGCAACGCGCACATGGTATGCGTCGCGCTATGATCCTCAAGTGCGCCCGTTGCAAAAGCAGACGCCCAAAGAATGGTTCGATAAACGCAGAAATCTATCAATACAGCGATATGCCAAATCTAAAACCAGTCATCGCTCGTTTAATCAAACGATTAGCGATTGACGATATCGAACGTCTCTTGGGCAATGGCGAGTTCTTCGTTCGTGGGGATAACCCACACGTCGACTTTAGATGCGTCGGTCGAAATTTTGCGTTCTTTGCCGTGGCAATCGTTTCGTTCATCGTCGATTTCGACGCCCAAGAGCCCCAAACGTTTGCAAACCTCGCGGCGGACGTATGGCGAATTCTCACCAATCCCCGCCGTAAAGACGATCGCGTCGACGCGCCCCATGACCATCGCATAGGCGCCAATGTATTTGACGATGCGATAATTAAAGACGTTCATGGCGCGAATCGAAGCGGCATCGCCCTTTTCAACGCCTTCTTCGAGAACGCGGCAATCGTTCGATATTTCAGAAAGCCCCAATAGACCCGATTTTTTATTGATGAGTTCGTCGAGCTCGTCGGCATTCATGCCCTTTGTACGTCCCAAATACGTCAAAATGGCAGGATCGATATCGCCACAGCGCGTTCCCATCACGAGGCCTTCGAGCGGCGTGAGCCCCATCGACGTATCGACCGATTTGCCACCTTCTACGGCCGTAATCGACGAACCACTACCGATATGGCACGTGATGATGTTGAGATCTTTGATGTCTTTACCCAAGATCTTTGCCATGCGATTGGCGACATACATGTGCGAAGTACCGTGTGCACCATAGCGACGAATGTGATCTTCTTTGTAGAGTTTATAAGGAACGGCGTAGAGATAGGCGTATTCGGGAATCGTTTGATGGAACGACGTATCGAAAACGGCAACGCTAGGTGCATTGGGGAGCAATTTTTTAGCGACATTGAGCCCGATGACGTGCGCCGGAACGTGAAGCGGATCGAGCGGGTAAACGCCATTAATGGCCTCGATAATCGAATCATCGACGAGGCACGTATGCGTGAGTTTTTCACCGCCATGGACGACGCGATGGCCGACGGCTTTGATCTCATCGAGAGATTTGACAGTCCCTGCAAGCAGGAGTTCGAAGACTTTATTCAAGCCAGCTTCGTGCGTGGGGAAGACTTGATCGGTAATTTCTACGCATTTGCCATCGGCAGTTTTATGCTTGAGAATGCCAACGGGCTCGCCAATGCGCTCGACGTTGCCTTTCGCAACGACTTCGCCCGCCGGCATTTCGAGGAGCTGATACTTGACCGTTGAACTACCACAATTGAGAACGAGAATTTTCATTTTCCATCCATAAAGAAAAGGGAGACCTCGCGGACTCCCAGTCACATCGCATAGCGCACGAAGCGCGCGTGGGCGCTTGTACCGCATCTGCAACAAAAATGCGATAAAAACGGCGCCAAATCCGGCAATACCGCGACTTGCAACGCATCTACATGCGCTACTCTATTCCGTAGACCCATATCAAATCGACGCCGCCAAGTTCGAGCAATTCTGGGTCGTATACTGCCGCCCAATCGATGTGATAATTGCGGTCGATGTCGTCGTCCGAAACGACGAGCGATGAATACTTTGCCATGCGCTCGCTCCAACCCATGCGGAACAAAAGCGAACCCGCATTTAACGTCGATTTTTTCATCGCCTCGATCATGTCGTCGTCGGAGGCGATGGCCACGAGGTCGGTTTGCGCCAAAAGTCGTGGCTTAGCCGCCGTCGAAAGTGCGCCCAAATCGGCAGTCAACGATGCGTCGCCATAGGCGACGATCGTAGCTGTATCGTCAGCGTCGCCATCGTGGCGAAGTGCTCCATCGCCGCCGATATCGATAACCCCCATATCTTGGGCATTGTGTGCGGCATTGGGCGCCGAAAAGTACCCAGCATATGTCGTTTGACGTTGTTCATGACCGGTAAAAAGCACGGCGCCCAAGCTATAAGCATCTTCGGCAATATCGGGCAATACGCGTTCTTCGAACGAAGATGGAAAGACATCGGTTTCTGCGATTTCGTTGAGAAACGTAAAATATTCGCATTTGAATTCATCTCTTCGAATATCATTCGAAATCTCACGATACTTTGCGAATAACACACCCAATGGAATCGAGAGCGACGCTTGAACGAGCGGATACCGTTCGCGAAGCGGAAGATCTCGCTCGTAGGGTTCATTGTCGAATAAATCTCTCAGATTCCACTGAGGACTCATACTCAATCGAATATTGGATTGAAGAGCAATCGTTTTTTTATTCGATACGGGCTCGGTCGAAACGAGGACGGTGTGAATATTCTTCGTAATTCGGTTAAATTCTTTGGAGCAAATTCGATCGATTCGCCGTTGACGCCCGAACAAGGCGTCCCATTGCGATTCGAGCGCGACGAAGGCATTTCGAAATTTGCCAATATCCCAGAGCGCGACGACGGCATCGTGCGGAATATCTTCTCGATCGACGTTTCTGTCGTCGCGCAATTGCGCACGCACGATTTGTGAGCGTGCCGATCTGCCCTTCTCGGGGCGTTCTTTCGTCTTGCGCAATAGCGTTTCGGCTTGGAGCTTGTTTGCCACGAAAGTCGCCGTCATCGTGCCCGTAGCCCCCCAATTGACGGCAAGTCGAGTTTCGCCATGTTGGTGTTTGTATAAGATCCACACATTATCGAATCCAAGCGACATCGTTTCGGATTTGACATGATGCATGTTCATATACGAATCGACGACCGATTTGAATTTCTCGGCATCGCTGAGCTGAATCTTGAGAACGGGTGTATTTTGTTCGAAATAAAAGACGAAAGCCGGAACTTTCATCTCGGATATGCCGAGAGACGCCAATTTTTGGGGCGAAAACGATTTGAACATGCCGCGCAATAGCGCATCGATAGCCGTATTGAGCGGATCGGGTTTCGAGTCATTCGATGTGGCATGGCGGTTGAGTGTAGCCAAAACGCGAACCGAAATGTGGTGAAAAAAATCGACAAAACCGCGATCGTCGAGCGGAAATGCGCCCCCAGCGGCGATGACGAGGAAACTCGAATCGGGTACTTCGTCGAGCAAGTGATTGTCGCCAAGATTGGATTGCGCTGGAATGGGCGAAAACTTGGCTTTGCGCGGTGGTTCTTGCCACGATTTGATGCGGATTTGCTGTTCTTCGGCTGATTTACCTATCGGGCGCACGCCGTCGCTCCCTTTGGCCTTGGCGTCGCTTTGAGCGTTTGAATCTGCCGCCGTCTCCCCAACAGAATCGGCACTATCGTCGACTTGTCGGCCATTATCGGAGCCAACAATCGTCGGTTTGGGATCGTTGCGATCGGCATCTTTCTTACACGCAGGCATGAGTGCAATGCCAATCGCCAACAAGGCGATACCGAGAATTCTCATTTGAACTTTACGATGCATAAAGCCTCCGCATGTGAAGAGCTAAAAACCGAGATATGAATAACCATTAACGCCAACGTTGCCAAATGTGCTACAATCGGCGAGCTTTGTGCAAGATCAAAGCACGCATGAAAGGAGCTTTTCGCGAATTTGCATCGCGCGGTGTCGAGTTCTTTGCGATTGAGTCCCAAAAACAACGACAAATAGAGGGGAATACGATGAGCGATCGAGATGATATGCCACAACCACCAGAAATGCCATGTGACTTTGCCGTGAGCTGTGAAGTCGTTTTGACGCCCCAGCAACGCGCCATCGTCAAAGCAGAGACAGGGCGCGACATGGATGTTCTCATACTCGCCGATTCCGACGGTCTCTACACTCAACGCATGACCGAATCGACCCCCGAAGATTATACCGTATTGGCGATTAAACAAGCTCGCATTTTGAACAACTACGATGCGCAATATCACGACTATCTCGTCGCTTTGGCGGCATGGCAAGCGAGTTTGAACGAACCCGATCCCGATGAAGCGTTGCTAGAATCGATTTCAGTCAAAACTGCTCAAGATGCCGAGCGAATTAAGTTGTTTTATATGCAAGAGGTTGAGGCATGCAAGGCGGCTCGAGAAGTCGCCAAGATCGCATTCGGCAAAAAAGGCTAACGCCATTTTGCGCGATTTCTAGAGCATGCAAACGCCGTGCATGGATTGCGCATATCATTTGCGAATAGAGAGAAATTCGAGAATATAATTCGATTAACCATTCGATTATGAGAACATAAGAGCAAAAGCGATGGCAGAAACGAAATTCGATACAACAGCAATTGAAAACGAGCGAAAAGCGCTACAACTTTTGGCAGAAGAAGTGCAGAAGACAGACGACGCAGATGCACGCGATGCGCTCATCGATGCGATACAAAAAAGCGCCGACAAGCTCAAATCGATGTGTGAAGCGCTCCAAGCCGAAGCCGATAAAGTTGTCGTGCCAAAGATCGACAACTTAGACGTCAACGCCGTTGTCGAAGTCGTTCTCACGCCAGAACAGCGATCTCGCGTACTCAAGGCGTTTGGCGTCGATGTGCCGAGCGTGCGGATTCCCGATGCAACAGGTGTATTGACAAAGAACATGGCACATATCGAGCCCGATTATATCGAAGAATGTGCGATGAAACAGGCCAAAGCCTTTAAGGAAATGTGTGAAGAAATCGAAAAGGCAGCAGAATAATCGGGCGTGGCGTATGCGCGCAATGCAATGAGCACATAGCCACGCCAGCTGCGCGTATTGAGCCAACGGCGAGATAGCGCAGCCGCGAAGGCGTATTGAGCCAACGGCGAAATAGCCGAAGCAACACGAGGCGTATTGAGCCAACGGCGAAATAGCCGAAGCCACACGAGGCGTATTGAGCCAACGGCGAAATAGCCGAAGCAACACGAGGCGTATTGAGCCAACGGCGAAATAGCCGAAGTCCAAAAGAAAAAAGTCGCAGAAACAAAGAGGAATAGAATCACAGAGTAGCGATTAGAATCGTAGTGTTTCCAAATCAATCAAGGAGAGTGAAACGATGGATATCACGGGTGATAGCCAGTATCAGTGTTGGAATTTGACCGAAAAAGACGCCGAAAAGGTGCGCGAATTGTTGTCGCATGCGCAGAAATACGAGGCGATTGAGATGCGCGATGCGATAGCGGCGGGGCTGACGGGCTGGTGGTATGGCGCGTATTTGATGTCGGAAGAGAAATTCATGGCCGTTGCGTATATTACGCAGTCGTTTGTGTATCTTTTTGGGCGCGATAAGACGGCGATGCGGTGCATAGGTCGCAATTTGGGGCGCAATTCGCCCAAGCGTAGTGGGACGGCTTCGCACTCGATTTTTGGCCCCGATGCGCTTGTGAAGGCGTTTTGGGATGGCTTTGAAGTGGCGGGCAAAGACGTCAAGTCGGATACATTATTAAATTTATGCGAATTGACCGAGATTTTATGCAAACAAAACGATGCATACGCGGTGCGAATAGCCGAGAAGAAAGATTTTGCGCTCGTTTTTGAGTTTTTAGGCGAGGCGCTCATCGACGAACTTGGGATGGACGTGCGTCGGCTCGGCCGCGAGGGGCATGAAAAATATTGTTCGGAACAAATAGCAAATGGTCGAATTTTAGTCGGTACACATCGAGGGAAGCCTGCTTTTGTAGGGGAATTTCGCGAAACGCCGCAGGGAATTTTCCTCGAACATGCGCACTTTCCGATTGCGATGCGCCGTCCGAAGGTGATGCGCGGAATCCATGCGCGCGTGGCGGAATTGTTACTTGGGCGCGCGCCCACGTTGCTGTTCTATGTCGATGCGGCGAACGAAGACCTCAAAGCGGCAGTCGATGAAGTCGGATATCACGTCGTCATGCCGGGTCGTTTGATGCGTCTGAGGTAGGCGAATGACGGATTTGCGCGACTTTCGTGGAGTTTTGGAGGCGTTTACGGGCAGTAACGCGAAATCCACTAGTTCGAAATCATATTCGAAAAAATCTGCACCATATCGCAGAATTGTGTGTACAGGAAGTGAATGGTCTAAGTTAATTCTGAAACAAGGGCTAATTTCGAATTTTGAGCACGCGAGCGATATGTCGTTTGACATGACCATAGCGGCGAAAGATCGCGCTTGGCGCGTCAAGCGCGAATCGTTTGGCGATGTGCATGGTCTCGTGTCGGCGATGAATGCTAGCGATTCTTCGGCAAAGAATAGCATTCAAGATTTTTTTGCTAAACTCTTATTGTCAGCGGAGAATGGAACAGATCCGCGAGCACCATTCGACGAAGAGGCTAGCAAATCGAATTTTCAACAATCGTTGGAATGCTACGATGCGACGATTGCCGACATGTTGTCGCCAGTGTTTTTTCACTACGCATTTGAGACGCTACGCCCGGCGATGATGTCTGGGTTTTCGGTCGACGCACAAATCGAGTGGCGCCATGGCGGCTGGATCCACGACGGATCGCCACGTGCGTTTGGCTACGTCGATGATAACGTGAAGTTTTTTGCGCCGCAGACGCAGGCGCTTTGCATGGCGACGTTTTATAGACCTGAAAAGCCACATCTTCGGCGATATTTAGCGGCTTGTGCCGAATCGCCAACGAATGCTGCGCACGATGCGTTTATGGCAAGTGTTGAAACAGCGACACAAGCGTTGACGAAGGCGCAGGGATATGCGCCATTGGCGTTTTGCGACAAAAACGTCGATCGATGGATACTCATGCCAAGTGCCGTTGTGAGCTTAGTTCATGCGATAATCGATGCGATTCATCGAATTAAATTCGATGACGAATCGTTTGATGCGTCTTTTTTATCGCCAGATTTAGAGCTTCGATGCAATCCGTATCACTGTGCATTTGGCAAAGATGGTGGGCAAAAGCGCAAACGTCGTTCGTATTTAGTCGATGGCGACGATGCCATGGACATGGCAGAAATAGACAATTATCGGGCTGGTTCGGCAGCGAATTCTGGGGCAAATGTTGCACGCCGAGCGACGGGAGTCGTCGTCGATGCGCGCGGGCAGGTGACGCAGTCGATTTCTATCATTGAGAATGGCGAATGGGGGGAATTCCCGATGACTCATGCAAGCGAGTATCGCTCGAAGATGCCCAAAACTGCGCCCAATGGCCATGCCGTCGACGAAACTGGGGCGATGGCTCGCGTATTCTGCCCAGTATTGTCGGGAACAGACGGAGACGCCGACGCGATTGCACCGATGACGGGGGAAGGCGTTTCGCAAATGCATCGAGGAAAGATTTGTTGCATCGAGCGGCTCGGCGCGTATTTATCGCCAAGTGGCGATATTCGAGTCGTCGTGCCGAATGGTGGCATTTTGTTCCAAGATGGCGATTGTTTGGGGCATATGACGGCGCCGATGCGCGAGTTTGAGCTTTCGGATTGGCTGGCAAAAGCTCGGGCGATTTCTGCGCCCATGCGCATCGGCGGGATTGCCGCAGCTATGCTCGAAGTGGAGCCGAATCTATGAAACGACGACATTTTCTCATTGCGCTAGGTAGTGCAACATCGGCACTCGTCGCACCGCCCGCCTTTGGGCAAACGCTCGAATGGATCGAGAATGCACGGCAAAAGCTGTCGCAAAGCTACGCGCGCGCGCATCTGCTCGACAAAATCGACGAATCGGAATTCGAATGGATTTCGTCGATTGCAGATGGTGATGGCGTAAAATTCGACGATAATTGATTTTAGTTGCACAACGAGCGCCCTTGGGACACTATTTTTTCAAGGACAGCAGTGCGACTGAGACAAAGATGTATTCTATGTGAGTTTCTTGTCGATTTCCGCCTGACTAAACGAAACCAAGTGCAGCGTCTTTTGCGCATTGGACTCGCTTGCTGAACCAACATTCGTCGCCGACGATTTTGTCACGGGAGGCGAATCCTTCTGGGTCGTAATTTGCTTTAAACTTTGAACAGATGCTGCGTTTGCCATAGCTTTTCTCCTTATCGTAAACGTTCACACAACACTCCGCGAATATTTTTAGAGAAACCAAAAAGGTACTTCAAATTTTAACGAGTGTTCGCACAAAAAAATATACGTGAGTGAGTAAAAACGAGACAATAGCTCCAAGAAGGCAAATGATGCGGCGTAGCTGGTCGTGTGAACGCCAAATAGATGCACTAAGCGAGCATCGGTTATCTAAAACCGCTTTTGAGCGATTTTGATGGAGACTATTGATATGACGAGTGGATGGAAAGCAGCAATAGCAGGGATTTTAATGCTCTCATGTGGACTTCCAAGTATGGGAATTGCAGAAGTCGGCGATGGAGCATTCGCCGAGGGGAGGGTATTCCTCTTTGAAGGGACTGAGACAATCGAGATTCAAGGCGTCGAAAGAGTCGAATTCGAACGAGATGGTTGGACTTGCAACGGAGAAGCGTGCAAGAAAAGCGTTGCCGTCGAAGCAAAGTGCAAAGTCGATGTTGCACACGCCTTGACAAATGGCGCTGTGTCGCATTGGAAATGTAGCGGCAACGGCATCAAAGCGATTCGTGAGATATCTCGAGATGCTCCAGTACTCGACGGGATTTGGATTCGCAATGAGAACGGCATCTGTCACGTAGGAGAATCTAGGCTTCCACGGAATCTTCTAGATATGACAAAAGCCGTATACAAGTGGATCGTTTCACACAAGCGATGGGAATATAGTTGCCCCAAAGACGAACTTTTCGTCGTTGCTAAAGGGGCTTGGGCAGAAAACATGGCTACAACACCTTGTTACGACAACGGCGAACCGTGCGTGCGCTTGTTCTTTACGCACGCCCCCAATCGATCGTGTTTGCGCAAAACAGTCGAACTCGAAGACGTTGTTATCGACGAAATCTGTATGGATACCCAAGGCATCGCATCGGCTGGCGCGACGTTTGAAGGTGGAGAAGTGCGCAAGATCGCGCTGAAAAGAATCGAGTAGCCCACCACATGAGTAGCGCAGCTGAAGCAGTAGGTGCGCCAGCCAAGCACAAAAACAAA
>SAMEA104315420__coassemble_244_pt1 | contig 46325 bp, 32 predicted proteins | sample SAMEA104315420__metabat2_high_PE_047 | metagenome-assembled genome bin SAMEA104315420 (sample SAMEA104315420) | gut metagenome | biome: Monkey gut; feature: monkey-associated habitat; material: faeces | place: China | collected 2013 | reverse complement strand
CTCTGAAATAAGTCCCCACATCAATGACAAACAGCTAGGTCGGCTGAATAGTTACGTTTTTATCGTTCTGTGCGCAAGCAAAAAATGTAGCCTTGAGTTGCGCTTTGCTGGTGATATCTTCGGCAACTTGTATATACATCCGACCTTCATTTTCATCGCCAGTCTCGCTCACCGAAACGGCATCGCATCGGCTTTGAATGATTTTGATCTGAGCTCGGAGGCATTTGAGGAAGTCGGGGTCTTTATACAAAGCGAGGTTTTCGGAGCTGTTGCTAGGTTGCGTATCGGTTGAATCGCCGTTTTCATCGGGGGCCGATGCTGCAATGTTTGAATCGCTTTGCACAAGACATTCGGGCGCAATAGGATCATTTGGATGTTTTGTGTGGTATTCTGCGATAGCATTTTGCCAGTTCGAGCCGTTTAACTTTTCAATCCCCATCGATTCCCGTGCGATATAGGCACAGACGTTGTTGTTCAAATCGAATTGCGACGGATGTTTGACACCGAAAGTATCGATAAATCCGTCGTAGGCTTCGCGATCCCAATACACATCATCGCAGGCAACGACGCCAGCTAGGCTGGCGACGATAGCGCTCAGTGCGATCTTATGTATCGCGTTATTGTATTTAAATCTTTTCATTTGACCTCCTAACAAAGCACACAACTCGCGTGCAAAACACACCCATCCCAACACATCGTGCCATCATTTTGCATTCGACCGACAAATTGGTCGAGAAATCGGCGATTGGATTTGGGTCCTCTCGACCCCGACGCTGTTGGCAATGATATATCGATGTCGCTATTGCCCGCAGGCGTGGGCAATAGCACACATGTCATCGATTCAAACATCAATTGACGACGACTCGGCAATTGGCACTACACGATCCTTTGCCATTGTTTTCGCCCTCGTCGCACTCTTCGTAACCTTCTTGGACGATGCCATCGCCACAACGCGGAGCGAATTGGCAATCGTTGGTGCATGAACCGTACGATCCGTCGTTGAGACCATCGTCGCACGCCTCGCCGTTGAGTTTATCGACGACGCCATCGCCGCAGCGCGGAGCCCAATAGGTGCAACCGAATCCGCAGTGGCCATATGTGCCGTCGTTGATGCCATCGTCGCACGCCTCGCCCAAAAATGTTTGAACGATGCCGTCGCCGCATTTGGGGCGCGTGCAAGCGTTTGTACAACCGTCGTTATCGATGCCATTGCCATCGTCGCATTCTTCGCCCGCATCGACGATGCCATCGCCGCAGCCGACGATACGGCACATGTTACAAGTCAAGTTTTTCGATTCTTCTTCGGTCTTGTCGCGGAAGATGGTTTTTCCATCGACGACGTCGCAAGCTTCGTGATCGTCGAGTTTTCCATTGCCACACGTAACGATTTTGCAGTTTTTGCACCAATCGGTCTCTTGCCCTTCGTCGCAACCTTCGCCTGTTTCGACTTTGCCGTTGCCGCAATACGATTGGCGCTTGCAATTCACGCATCCGGCCTTCCTCGCGACTTCGTCGTCGACATGACCTTCGATGTCGCATTCTTCGGCACCGGCGACGATGCCATCGCCACAAGCCGTGCTACACGTCGATTTGCCCATTTGTACAAAGCCCGTCAGTGTCAATTTAAATGACGATCCACCGAGGCATCGTTCGGCATGGAACATGTCGAGCGGATATATACCACCGGGGTACATGCCAAATTTTGTCTTGGCCGTATTCGCATCGAGTGTAATGCTTTTTTCCCATTTAGGGTGAATGCCACCGATATCGACGGCGAGTTTTCGATTGAAGAAGACCCAGACGTCGTCGTCGCCATCAAATGTCAACGTTTCGCCACCTTTGTATTTGAAATACGTATGAAACTCCGACGTAAATTCGCCATGATTCTCTGCGAGAATTTGCGTAAACCCGACACCGCCGTCGACGTCTTTGATTCCCTTCAATGGCAAGAAGGAATCACTGCTAAACTGATACGTGCCAACACCTTCATGAGTCAGTCTCAACGTCGATTCATAACGCTTGTTCAAACCCGGGACGTCTTTATACCACCACTTGAAGACTTCTGGACATGTGTATAATTTCTTGCACGTAATTCCCTCACTTCCGCTCGGAGCTTTCTTAATCTTATCGGGTGAATTCAATGCGGGTTTTCCGTCGCTGTCGAGGTCATCTTTCACGGCGCCTTCGCAGTTCGATGCAGGGCAATACGAGCGGAAATCGGGGCTAGGACGCCCAACTTCGAGAGGATAATCCGTGCGATATCCATTTTTCGTACCCTTGCACGAATCGGGCAAACTATCGTAGAGATCTTGCGTCACATAAGCCGTCTGGATAGTTGGATATACATAACGCTCGCTTCCACTATCGTCGCCATATCGCAAGAAATCGCGATATGTAATTGGCAAATCGATATATGGGGGGAAATCCTGCGTCGGGCCAGGAGCTTTGCAAGCATATCCTTTTTCGACTTTGCAATCGGGACTACAGCCGTCGCCGGCAATGTTATTGCCGTCGTCGCATTCTTCGCCAGCCTCGGTCAGAGTCAAGCCATCGCCACAAATTGGGCGGCAAGTCACGCCTTTGCACTCAAATATCGGTTCGATTTTGCAATCGGGGCTGCAACCATCGCCAGCGATGTCGTTGCCGTCGTCGCACGCCTCGCCCTTATCGACGATGCCATCGCCGCATTTGCCATTAACACAAGCTTCTCCGGCCTTGGGGCAACGCCAACCATTTGTTATGACGCAATTGACGCATCCAGCAGTTTTATTATTTTCGCCCTCGTCGCATTCTTCGATGCCTTGGAGCTTGCCATCGCCGCAAACAGCCGTCTGTGTACACGGCGCACCAGGCGTTAAGCACTCCCAGCCAGGCTGAATTTGGCAATTGACACAACCGTCGGTCGTCGTCGCATTGCCTTCGTCGCAAGATTCGTCGCCCGTCACGATGCCATCGCCGCAGACGTCTTTTTCGCATGCGCCACCAGTCACAGGGCAATGATAGCCCAGTTCGCGTTTGCACTTGCTCGAGCAACCGTCGCCATCGGTCGTATTTGCGTCGTCACATTCTTCGTCGCCGGCGACGATGCCATCGCCGCAAATGCGAGCATAACACACCGAGGCGGTCGCGCCTTTGGGCACGACGCACTGATACCCAGCTTCGACTTTGCACGACCCCGAACATCCATCGCCATCGGTCGCATTTCCATCATCGCACGCCTCACCAAATTCGGGTTCGATTTTGCCATTGCCACACGTCTTCGTGCATATACTCTTGCCCGTGTCGTCGGTCTTTGTACAATCCCATCCCGATTCGCTATGGCAATTTGCCGAGCAACCATCGCCCGAATTTCGGTTGCCGTCGTCGCACGACTCGCCGAGATCGGGCTCGACTTTGCCATTGCCACAAGCTATTTCCGTGCAAATCGATTTGCTATCGCTGCCCTTGCGGCAGTTCCATCCGATTTCGATCTTGCACTTGCTCGAGCAACCGTCGCCGTCTTCGTCGTTTCCGTCGTCGCACACCTCATCGCCGTTCACGGTGCCATCGCCGCAATAATTCACGCGTTTGCAATCGATAGTACAAACGTCGTATTCGGCCGTATCGCGCGATTTATTATCTTGCCCATTGTCGCATTGTTCTCCGCTGTCGCGGTCGACTTTATCGAGCAAACCATCGCCACAATAATGCGCAGTCTTACAAGCCTTACTACATTTTCCGAACCCGTAATCATCGTTAAATATGCCGTCGTCGCACGCCTCGCCTTCTTCGACTTCGCCATTGCCACAGCTTTTGTGTATGCAATCGTAGCCCGGCGCTGGGCACGTATACCCTTCTTCGATCGTCTTACAATCGGCCGAGCAACCATCGCCCGAAACCGCATTTCCGTCGTCGCACGCCTCGCCTTCTTCGATTTCGCCATTGCCGCAAATCGACATCACGCACTTGCCGTTGTAGCACAACTGCGAGGCGCAATCGGGCGAACTACCGCAGGGGTCGCCCAATTTGCCTGGGTCAATTCTCGAGGCATAGCATATTTCATCTTGGCACTTTTTCGATTTGCAATCGTCGTCTTTTTCGCACACAGCCCCGATGCTACCATCGCCGACGACCTTTGGCGGCTTTGCGCCACACGTTCCATCGGCACACACGCCCGAGGCACATTGCGCATTGGCGCTACATGGCGCACCATCGGCGAGTTTTTCGCCGATGTTATCTTCGACCGCACAGACGCCCGCCACACATTTCCCCGACGCGCATTCGGAATCGTCTACACACGGCGATCCCACGTCTTTGGGTTCCGATCCCGCCACCGTCGAGTCATCGCTACAGCCTGCTATTGCAAAAGCACACGCTATGAGTGCCGCACCCCACCATCGCCGTTCCATTTCGTCCTCCTACGAGACTATATTAAAATCCAAAAATACCTTATCGATTTGGAATCGGGCTATCTCGGCGGCTGCCTCGATACGCCCGCTACGCGGCTATATCGCCCCCTCTGCGGGGGGCTCTATACGCCGCCGTTTGCGACGCTATTTTGCTGCGCAAAATACGCATCGCCCGCTTTGCGATGGCGATTGCCATCAAAGACCAAAGCTCGGGCGCAAAATAGGATTTTTTCTTCGCAATTTCAAATACTTGCGTATGGTATCTGTCCACGGCAATGGCGAAGCCAAAAGAGCGCGTATTGCCCCTCGTGGGCAATAGCGCGATAGGCGAAGCGTATTGTGCCCAAAGGGCGCAATAGCGAAGCCCAAAAAAGCCCGTATTGCCCAAAGGGCAATGCGGGCGACAAGAGCGCGTATTGCCCCTCGTGGGCAATAGCGCGATAGGCGAAGCGTATTGTGCCCAAAGGGCGCAATAGCGAAGCCCAAAAAAGCCCGTATTGCCCAAAGGGCAATGCGGGCGACAAGAGCGCGTATTGCCCCTCGCGGGCAATAGCGCGATAGGCGAAGCCCCAAAAGAGCCCCCATTACGAACGCTTTGGCAAACCGCGAATCAGTTCTTTGAGAATGCCTTTGGCGACGTCGGCTGTCGTCGTTGGAGCGACGGGGTGAGCGGCGCGGCGGGCATCGCGCGTGGCGAAACGTTCTTTGACTTCGTAGACGAAGTTTTCGATGACGACGGGGTCGACGGGGTCGCCGTTGAGGTGGAGCGTGTTGGAGTAGAGCCCCATGTCTTCGGCGACGTGGAAGAATTGCGCTTCGGCGATTTTCGATGGCATGCATTCGTGTGGGCCGAGCGACATGACGGCGTCGATTTCGTGGTGTGTCCACTCGTAGATGCCGCCGCCCAGTGTGAGTCCGGCTTCGCCTTCGAGTTGGTATCGGACGTAGTCTTCGGCAACGGCGAGTTGGTCTTTGGCGCGCGCGAGGTGCCCCCAACCCATGATTTTTGCCGCCGTGTTGAAGAGCGTTTCGAGGATGAAGAGTTGGAGTTTTGCCGAGAACCACGACGCCCATGTCTGTGGAATGCCGACTTGTGTGTTAATGTACTCTTGATAATCGAGCCATTCGTAGAACGGTGCGAGTTTGACGCGGATGCCGCGTTTTTGGATTTGATCGATGACGAAGTCGTTGGCGAATGGGTCGCAGCGAACGTAGATTTCGCCGGTGACGAGGACGGTGGGGAGATCGCCGGGGCGGCTTATCGCTTTGAAAGCAGTGGCGGCGTCGGCGAGGAACTTTTTGAGCCCATAGAATCGCTTGAGTGCGATTTCGCGGGCGGCAGCGGCGACGGAACCGTCTTTGGCGGCTTGAGTTTGGAGCAAATCGTCGAGTTCATTGGCGAGTTTTTCGTAGAGTGCATCGACGGCACCGGGCTGGATTTCGGCGGGTCGCGCGTCGTAGCGCATCGAGAGCAAGATGTCGGCGGCGACGAATCCGCAATAGGCGAGTGCGACGGTTCCGCCGGGAATGCCTTCAAAGTAGTTGTTGTCGGAGGGCGACCAAACGTCGACGCGATTGTCGAGCCCGAGGCGCTCGAGAGTAATCTTATGGAGCAGATTGTAGTTGCCGAAGCGGCAGGGGCCGCGCCCGGCGGGCATGAGAAATGCGAATTCGCGCTTGGCATCGGGGTCTTCGGTCACGCGTTCGATGAGCGATCCGAGTGTAATCGTCATGGGGACGCATTCTTTTCCCGATGTATATTTGCGCCCAATGGCGAGTGTTTTTCGCGTCGGCACGGCCATGGCCTCTGCCTTGTAGCCTAGCCCGCGCAAGCCTGCAGCAAGCGTTCGAGCTCCTGGCCCTAGTCTCGGAATGATGATCGTCTTGCCCTCGCGTCCGGCTTGCAACAACGACACGTTCTTTTCTTCGATCGACAAGAATTCGTTTGGCTTGCCCAATTCGCCGCCTTTGTCGATGTGCTCGCGGACGCAGTGCAAAAAGGCTTCGATGCGCGTTCGCGTGCCGGCATCGCCCGAGTGACCATCGGTTTCGATGACGGCGTATGGCTTCCCTTCCATAATATAATTGTAGAAGTGGAGCGTGAACGAGTCGGGGCCGCAGGCGTAGTTCGAGCACCAGACGGCGTAGACGTTTTTCATGCGGCGGACTTGGTGAGCGGCGCGCAAATTGCGCTGTCCGTAGCCCCAGAATATCGAATGGAACATGGGCACATCGGAACCGAGTCGGTAGGCATCGATGGGGATGGCAATCGCGCCTTGTTCGCGCAAAATCGCCGGAACGTTTGAATTGAGCACCTTATTATAAATCGTATAGGTGCGCCCGAGGACGACGACGGCGGGAATATCGTGTGCTTGGCAATAGGCTAGAGCTTCGTCGCCGCTGGCCAATAGGGCTTCGTCGTATTCGCGTTGCGCTTGGAGTGCTTTTCCGAAGGCATCTTCGAATCGCGCGGCGACGTCTTTTTCGGAGCTTTCGAGCAATTGAGCGACCATCTGATGGCACGTCTTTTTGAACTGCTCGGAATCGAGTCCACCGGGTTGGAAATCGATAATCGGCGAGAAAAACCGCGTCGCCTTGAGCGCCTCGGCGTGCGCCGATTTGGCATCCCAATAATTCATCTTGGGCGCGGCTTGGACGATGGGGCAAAGAACCGATCGGTCTTCGTCTTGCATAGCGGGCGTGCTCAAGAGCATGGGCTGGAACAAGATATCGGGCTTTCTATCGAGGAGATTTGCCGTAATTCCGTGGAAGAGCTGCATCGGTGCGCAGAACGGGATATTGGCTTCTTCGATACCGCGTTTGAGGATCGATTGATCGGCGCGGCGGAAGATGTCGAGCCGGAAGCCCAATTGTGCCAAAATCGTCGCAAAAAAGGGAATGAGACCTTTGAGCGTAAACTCTTCGCTCATGGCGATGAGTGGTGCGCCGTCGTTTTTGGGCAAGTTGGCGATGAGATCTTCGACGCGCTCATCGCGATCGCGGAAGGGATCGGGCGCGCGATCGGGGAGTTTGATGCGCCCGGTGCCCTTGTCGTAGAGCGAGCATCCGCCGCCCCATGTAAAGCGCGATTCTTTGCCCTCGAGGCGCGTCAAGATGCGATCGATGCGGCACTTATTGCCCGCGCCGCCGCACCCCTTGTTCGAGGCGCAAACAAACGTATCTTTTTTGAGGATTTCGGCTCCCAAAAACCGAGACATATCGAGCGCGGGCAAATCGGGGTTGCCTTGGACTTTGTATCGGCGCGCCAATAGGGCAATGCCTTGTGCCCCAATCGTGCCCGGATTTGGCGGCACGATGACTTCGCTCCCCGTGCGGCGAGCAACAGCCGCCGCCAAAGCATCGCTCGCAAAGGGCATGCCTTGGCAAAAGATGACTTGACCAACCGTGCGGCTACCTTTCACGCGATTGAGGTAGTTCTGGATGATCGAATCGTAGATGCCGGCGATGATGTTTTCTTGTCTTTCGCCCGATGCGACGGCTTCGTCGATAATTTCTGCCATAAAGACCGAGCAATGCTGCCCCAGCGAGCACGCGCAATCGGCGTTTTGGGCAATGCGAGCCAAATCGCGCACGTCTTTGACGCCTTGGAATCGCTTGCCTTGCTCTTCGATAAACGATCCCGTTCCAGCCGAACACGCTTCGTTCATCGCTGCATCGATAACCCTACCGCCATCGATCCGAATATATTTCGCATCTTGCCCACCGATTTCGAATATCGTATCGACTCTCGAATCATACGATACAGCGCCTTCGGCATGAGCGGCGATTTCGTTCAGAATATACACAGGCGTCGCCGTATAACAAACGCTCAACAACGACCCGACGATTTCGCGCCCCGATCCCGTTGCACCGACGGCGACGACGGGATTCTTCGCCCACTCCGACGCCAAAAACTGCCGCGTGAGGTCTTGGGCTGCGCCAATCGGGTTGCCCTTCGTGTTTTCATAGGCATCCCAAAGCATATCGCCTGCATCGGCATCGATGGCGACGACTTTCGATCCCGTCGATCCCATGTCGTAGCCCAAGATAATCCGCGCATTGGGGCGACTCTGAGCCGTCGGCAATTCGGGCTTGGGGATGCGACGAACGCGCTTGAGCGACGCCGCAATATTATCGATGTGCTCGATGCGTTTCTCGGTCACGACCGAAAAGACGTCGTCGAACGCCGCACACGGCTTGGCATTGTGCGAGGCCGCCAACCGCGCACAACCAATCGCATCGATATAGAGCCCCAAATCGTCGGGCAAACTGAGCCGTTCAAAATCGTTCTTCTCGCAAAACTTCGCAAAGTGGTTCTGAATGCGCACGCTTTGCATCACGCCACCCGTCAACAACATGCGGTGCGGGCAGAGCGCCGGCTTGATGAGAACCTGAACATTTTCGCACACGGCATCGTAGAGCCCAGCCACGATGCGCGCATGACTCTGCCCCGCATTTGCCAAGTGCGTCATATCGGTCTTGAGAATCACCGGGCATCGCCCCGACAGCGGCGCCGGCTCCGTCACATCCTCGCACAAACGACTCGCCTCTTCGACCGTCATCCCAAATCGCTCGACGAGTTGCATCAAAAAGTTCCCCGTCCCTTGGCTACAACGCGTATTCTCGCGGTAAACTTCGTGCGTCTTGTCGCGCAATTCCAGCACCGAAAACCCATGCGATCCAATCGAAACGATCGTCGCAGGCTCATCGTCGACCAAAAACCGAAATCCCTCGGCGCGCGCCAATTTATCGGGGATTTGCATCACCTTAAACATGCGCCCAAGCCGCCCACAGACGCCTATCGCATCGATCGTCTCGTACGACATCGCCGAGAGCACGCCGCGTAACGCCGCCTTTGGGTCTTTGTGGTGGGAAATGCGTTGTTTCGAGGCGATCGAACACTTGCCGTCTTCGTCGCGCAACTCGACGACTTTGAGCGTTTCTGCGCCTACGTCGATGCCGATATACCGTTTTGTCATTTTCATGCCTTCTGTTATCGAAATCCATTACCCCAAGGGCTTGCCTTTGGGCACCAATCCTGAATCGTATCGTTGTTTGTGCTTTTTTTGGGGAGGGGGAAGTCTCCCCCTGAGCGTCTATGGGCTCCGCCCATACGCCGCTACCCCCTCGACGTACCCCCACCGCGCTACGCGCGCCCCCTTACGCAGGGGGTGGGGAATATGGCGCACTTCGTGCGCCAATGAGCCTATGCACGCCCCCTTACGCAAGATGCTGATGGCGCACTTCGTGCGCCAATGAGCCTATGCGCGCCCCCTTACGCAAGATGCTGATGGCGCACTTCGTGCGCCCAAACCATCAAGACGCCTAGCGCCAAGGCGTCGATAGCCATCGATGCGCAAAGTGCGCCCGCGCTCATACGCCAATGAGCCCATTTTTCCAATCTTCGAACGAATTCCACTCGCAAAGACCAAAAAAAAGAGCGCTCAAGGGGCGCTCTTTATAACCATTTACGATCGTTTTTCATTCAAAATTGGCTTTTTTTTACGTCTAACCTCGAATCACCCAGCCATAAGCACTTGGACTTCACCGATATAGTCTTGGAATCGCGATGCGAATTTGGGCGGTATAACGCAATCGGCTTTTTTCTACGTCTAACCTCGAATCACCCAGCCATAAGCGCTTGGACTTCACCGATCGAAAGACCAGTTGCTTTGGCAATGTCGCTTTCGGGCATGCTCATGGCGATGAGATTGCGGGCTATCGACGACGCCATTTCTGCTTTGCCCTCGTCGAGACCGAGCTTTTTGCCCTCGTCGAGACCGAGCTTTTTGCCCTCGTCGAGACCGAGCTTTTTGCCCTTCGCCACGCCCTTATCCCAGCCGAGTTTTCTCCCCTTTTCAATCAAAGCCGAATCGTGTTTTTCAAAGAGTTCGCACATCGTAATCCTCCGCTGAAGTTTAGTGAATCTACGCTTTTCCTGCTTAAATATTTTGTGCCCCGTGATTTCGTGGAGTAGATCGAGGACTTCGGGCACATAAGTGATTTCTATATCGGGCCAATCGTCGAGCTGTTTGAGTCGCATCTTGCGCAAAAACACAGCCAGAACTTTGAGATCGCCCGTCAATCGCTCGATCTGCTCATCGCTAAGCCACGCCAATTCGATCACTTCGACCTTATAGTCTTGGAACCGCGATGCGAATTTGGGCGGTATAACGCACAGATCGCTGAGCTTACAGACCGATCCCCATTTTCTATTGTATCCAAAATAAAGCACGCGCGTAAATATCGGAACAATTCTTCCGCCATTTTTGCAGTTCTGGCTTTGGACATAGTAGCCCAAAGCATCGTAAACCATGACGCGAATTGCCATATCGAGCTCGGGTTCCGTTTGGTTTTCGAGCCCAAATAGCGCGACGCTGAGCCCGAACTCATCTCGACACAGCTTGAATACATCGCGAAACCGCTGCAACACGCTATCTTTGATTATCGCGACCATCTCTGGTGAAACTTCGGTCAGGCTATTGGGATCTAACCGAGTTTCACCATCTGCTTGAAACGAACCGTCGCCATCGAGATCATTCCAAACCGAAGTAAATACGTCATTTTTCGAAAACAAATGCTTTTCACGTAAATCTTTCGCTCCCATACGACGTCTCCTGAGCATGAGATCGATATCGGTCGACGACTTCGTCAACCGACTCGATCAAAGCCTCCGTTCTGACATCGTAGCAATGAGTGAAAATACTTACAATGAACTGATGGAAAATAATGAACGCATCAGCTTATTTTTTTTGCCCACAGCTCGCACGAAATCTATTTGCCATAGACGAGCAAAACGCGTTCGTGAGCGAAGGTGACGTACATTTTACCGGGGGCAGGAAATTCGTCGACGATCCCCGATCCAAATTTGACGTGTTCGATGCGATCGCCCAATTGATAATCGACCGATTTGATGCTGTATGGACGAACAGGGCGAGCATTTGCCGAAACGAGGGGAGTGACGGCTTTCGGTTCGGATGATTTTGAAGACTTTGTCGATTTCGATTTTGGCAATGGCGAACCCTCAACTGTTGATGCGGCGATTGCCGTTTTCGTATTCCGCTTTAGGCTCATGCGATCGGTCGCGATGGGGCGATATTTATGGTAGCCTCCGCACGATTTGCATTGAACTTGGGCTATCTTGCCATCCGAAACGGCGACGATGACGTGCCACGATTCGCCGCATTTGCTACAAACGGCTTCGATATCTTTGGCGACGGCAGTATCATCAAAAACTGGTAACATGTAAGATCCTTCAAAAAGTGGTCTGCCCCTCCCCATCAAAAGCATGGGGCTGTATCGAGTTCGACGATGCGCCTGCGATATCCATGCACTCGTGCAAGGGGGGGCAGAAAAATCAAAGCGCCTCCAAACGAAGGCGACGAGAAACGCAACTCCGGAGCACGAAAAACCGCCATTTAGCGGTGCATTTCGGTCGCTCCAAAAGCCGGCGCGTTTTAGTCTTTCTGCATGATTTAATCAAGATTGATGCGCGAAGAATGCAGAGTTTTTCGGGCAAAATGTGCGCAATTTCGTTCGAAATTGTCGAGCAAAACGGATATAAGGTCGAACCCAAAAGGCGAACTCATACGAGATTGCTTTTGCTGTAGAAATCAGCCATTTGGGGTTTGTTTGATTCTTCAGATAATTGCGAAGCATAGGAGTAATATTATGAAGAGACATCATCTGGGATTGTTCTTTGTCTGCATAGCGGCCGCTGCCTCGGCATCTTGTAGCGAAGGAACCGACAACAGCACGTGTACCGATGGCGCGTATAAATGCGTCATCAATACGCTCAATAAATGCGTCGACGGCCAATGGCAAAACGAGACGACGTGTAGTGCAACACAAACGTGCAATGAAACAGAGGGGCGTTGCGTGCCAAACAGCGCGGAACAACCCCCAACCACCGATCAATGCTATCCAGATGGCGTACGTCAATGCGTAGGTAACACCGCCGTCAGAGAATGCCGCAACAAAAAATGGGAAACCGTTGAAACGTGTAACAACGACCAAACTTGCAACGAATTGACCAAATCCTGCACTTCCAAAGCCAATCCCAATCCGGGACAAGACACCGATCCCCCTGCGCAGAAAGAATGCAACAATGGCTCTTTCAAATGCGAAAAGCTCGCCGTTTATGAATGCCGCAACGATCATTGGGTTCACGTCAATACGTGTGTAACAGGCACAGAAGTTTGTAATGCCCAAACGGGCAAATGCGATCCCGATACCCAACTCTGCACCGATGGTCACGAAAAGTGCAACGATGATTTGTCGGCAGTCGTCGTATGCAAGGGCGGCGCCTTTGTCGAGAAAGAAAAATGCGACACGGGCAAAGCCTGCTTGGGGGCGAAATGCATCGAAACGACGACATGCGACCCCACGACAAAAGACACATGCGATGGCAATGTCAGCGTCCAATGTCGCAATGGTGCGCTCGTTCGCCAAGATTGTGGCGACGATGAATGCGTCGTGCGCGGCGACAATGCGACGTGCGAACAACTCGTCTGCGAAGACGGCAGCGTCGATTGCAAAGACGACGGCACAAAACGCGTTTGCCAAAATAACGCTTGGATCGAAAAGGCATGCAACACCGACACGGAGATTTGTAGCGCCGGCGCTTGCGTCGAACGCACATGTAAAGAAGGCGCAAAGCGTTGCGAAAACAACGCCGTCGAAGTTTGCCAAAACAATGCATGGACTGTCGAAACGCAGTGCAACGACCAAATGTGCCAAAATAATGCCTGCATCAACGTCGTCTGCTCGACGGGCGACATGCGATGCGACGCTAGGAAAATCCAAACCTGCGACAATAATCAATTCACTACGACGAAGACATGCAGCAAGAACGAAGTCTGCATTGAAAGCGGCAAACGCGCCGAGTGCAAAACGAAGACATGTACGAATGGCACAAAGAAATGCTCGGGCAATAAACTTCAAGTATGCCAAAACTACGAATGGACCGATAAAACAGACTGCGCCGCGACTAACATGATTTGCGATAATAATAGCAAATCGTGCAAAGCACCAGAATGCACAGAAGGCGCAAAGAAATGTAGTACCAGAAAAAAAACGGTCATGATATGTAAGAATGGACAATGGACAAATGGCGACAAATGCTGGGCAATGACGCCAAAGCAAACATGCAAAGAAGAAAACAATACGGCAACATGCGTTGCCCCCGCTCCATCGGCATGCACCGAAGGTACGACTTGCGAAGGCAATACCCTCGTCATCTGTACCGGAGGCCAAAAAACGACGACAGACTGCTCGACACAACCAGCCCCAGGTACGTGTGTAAAGAGCGGCACAACGGCGTCTTGTAAACCTTACGAATGCACGGGCAACGGATACAAATGCTTTGATAACACGCTTAAACAATGCAATCCACAGCATAAATACCAGAAGATTAATGATTGTAAAGCCGATCAAACGTGTAACGAAACGGCTGGAAAATGCGACGATCAAGAGTGCTCGGGTGATAACGTCTTTAAATGCGATGGTAACGTCCTTAAAAAATGCATCAATCACAAATATGAAACGGTCAGTGCGTGCGCTCAAGACACGACGTGCGACGCTTCGGCTCCTGGATGTACGCCAAATGCATGCAAAGCCAATGAATACAGTTGCAACGGCAAAACGCTCCGCGAATGCAAAAACAATCAATGGAGCAACAAACAGACTTGTACCAATAAACAAGAATGCGATAGCGCGAAAAAGACTTGTGTCGACCACGAATGCGAAGGGACAGCCTACGCATGCGATGGCAAAACCCTCAAACGTTGCGAAAATTATAAACTCGTCGAAGTCAATACTTGCACCGATACACAAGAATGCGACAAAACCCTAGGCAAATGCGTCAATCACGAATGCGAATACAAAGAAAAGCACGCCTATTGCGATGGTCAAACGCCTAAAGTATGCGAAAACTACAAGATCACTTCGGGCACTACGTGTACATCGGCTCAAATCTGCGATAATTCCAAAGGTCAATGTATTGCTCGCACTTGCCAAGATGGCAATTATATGTGCACGACCGACAATAAACTCCAGAAATGCGAAGGGAACGCTTGGAAACTCGAAAAACAATGCCAGGCCACCGAAACGTGCAATGCCACACAAAAGAAATGCGAACTCAAACCCGTTTGCACCAAAGACGACATGCGATGCAATGGCAATGAAGCACAAAAATGCAATGCCCAAGGGCAGTGGCAAACGGATACGACTTGTAACGCCAATCAAGTTTGCGAAGTCAAAAGCAAAACTCAAGCCCAATGCACCGATAAATGGGAACTTCCAGGCTGGTGCAAATTCCAAGCCATCGATAAATTTGGGCGCGGCTACGGGCGCATCCGCATTCCCGATACGGTCGACGCTTCGAAGATCAAAGCCGAATTCGTTTGCGGCAGCGCAACGCAGCCCGTCTCGACATGGAAAACCATCTCCAATGGCATCGACAATCCAAATTGCAACGATTGCGGTCTTAACAAAGAGTATATGACGCCGTCGATCCCACTCGCGCCGGGCAACTACGCATGCGCCTTTAGCTTCGTCTTGGGCCCCGAAACGATCTATTGCCCAACTGCCGAAAAGAACAATGGCGGAATCGTCAAAACAGACGCGCTCGTACTCGATACTCAACACACCCTGGCTCACAGCGTCCGAGCCATCGCCGACGACGACGCCATCGCTTGGTGCAGTGGGGGCACCGTCAAAGAAGGCGAGAACGCCTATATCAAAGCACTATTACCAGGCGAAATCCGCGGATCACAAGCTCAAGCCAAGATCATTTGCGGCGATAAAGATAAATTGCCCAGCACGTGGACGAAGACTATCGCTACGCACGAAAATCTCCTCTGTAACAATTGTGGCAATAACATCGAATACATGACCGACGCGATAACTGGCGCCAAAGGCAATGCTTGTGCCACGATCATCACCTTCGGCAAGAAATCGTACGCATGCAAAATCGGCGGCGGCAACCCCGTCGAATTCAAAACGTCCGAAAAACTCGCCGATGATTACTTGAGCATCGTCGCCCAATAACGACGATTCACAATTTTTTCGTTATACATCGTATCGTTTTGCACTCCGTTCATAGCCCCCGTGCCATGCGCCAAGGGGCTATGGACTCGGTGCTAACGCTACCCCATTCATCTACACATTTCACCATTTGTCATGATACCCGTATTTGAACCATCGCCCGAAATCGGCACACCACTCGATAAACACTTTCACATCGTCCTCGTCGAACCCGAAATTCCCCCCAATACCGGTACTATCGCCCGGCTCTGCGCCGGGACCGATACGCATCTGCACATCGTCAAACCGATGGCATTCGAACTCGACGACTCCAAACTCAAACGCGCTGGGCTCGATTATTGGCCCAATGTCCACTTGAGCATACACGAGAACTTCGACGAAATCGTCGCCCTCTTCGGGCGCGAACGCCTCCATCTCTTCACGACGAAAACCGAACGACGCGTCTCGGATGTCAAATTCCGACTCGGCGACGCCCTCGTCTTCGGCCCCGAGACGCGCGGACTCAGTCTAGCCCTGCGCACGCCACTCCAAGATCGTTGCGTCACACTCCCCATCCGTAAAGACCACATCCGAAGCCTCAACCTCGCCATATCGACGGGCATCGGCCTATACGAAGCCCTGCGACAAGTCGACTACGAACCGATCGACAACATGCCCGCCGATGCCGTACTGCTCGATAATCCCGAGCATTTATATGAGTGACACAATCGAAATATATCGATCACTCCACACATTTTGCACATATCGATGACGATATAGATTTGCAACTTGTCGAAAAAACCGAGGCGTATGCGCGCAACGCAAGTGAGCACATAGCCGAGGCAGTTGCGCGTATTGGCTTGCAGCCAATAGCGCAACCGCTCCTGCGTATTGGCTGCAAGCCAATAGCAGGAGCCACAAAGCCACCACGACAATTCATCTAACGGCAGATCGGTCGCTTCGAGATCGATATAAATACATATTACAAAGAATATAATTGTATGAGATGGGGGGTGAGACATACAAATAATCACACACAAGTAATTACACACAAATAATTACACACATACTCATCGCGATCGATACAAACGAAACAATATAAAACGCACAACAAACAATATATATAGTTGACTGCACATGCGATTTTGAAAAAAAAATGCGCCGACGTCTTTTTTTGTTTGTTCAGAAATCGAGGTTGGCATATAATCATTCACAGGTGGTCTATCGTAAACCTACTATAGGAGGCATTATGCGTGTATTTTCGAAGATTTCGGCGAGTATGATGACGGTTTTGGGCGTGACGGTTGGGGCGTTGGTGGCGTCTCCGGCCGAGGCGCAACTCGTAGCCGAGGCGCGATCGGTTGAGGTGCACGTCGTCGTCGAGAGCTCGGGGCATACGGTGGTGAGCGACACCGTCGAGTGGCAAGTGAGATCGGGGCAGATGACGGCGATGGCGTTTCAGAACCCTACGATTCGAAACCCGAGTTTTATTGCGGGGAGCCTTTTTGCCGAGCACGCCTCGCAAAGTGGGCGCGTGCCGTTGAAGGTTATCGAAACGAGGAGCCAGGAATGGGAGTTCGAGGCCAACCCCAAGATGCCTCCGGGCACGTCGTATTGGCAGTTTTCGTACGAAGGCAACCTCATTAACCAAGGTTTGGTGGGCAAAACGACCAACGACGCCGGCACGAATTTATATTATTTTCATTGGAACCCGGTCGATTGGGATTACGCACTGCGATACCGCGATATATATATGACATTGCCCATTGTCATCGCGCCTAACGAAGTGGCCGAGCAAACCGATAAGGCGAATATATATCGCGTTTCCGACGACACCTTTTACAAATTCATGGGATATCGCCGTAGCGATGGCATGAATGCAGGCAACGAAAACACGGCGATTGTATTGACAACGCCATCGATAAATCAGCGATGTAAAATCGACGTCGTCGGCAAACGGTTTGTCAACAGCAATAATACATATCTCACTTTGCATTTTACTCAATTCGATGTTTCAAAGCGCGAAAAGCTCGATCTATTGTTTTATGTAAAATCCGACACCGTTTCGTTCGATCCAAGTGCTGCGGCGGTGATGAAAACGACGAATTACGATGATGTAAAGAATGCAGGAATATCGGACGTCCCCATCGGTTATACAATTGCACAATGGTTGACGAGTATATTGACGGGATTTGCCGCCGCCGGTACGTTTTTACTCGTCGCGCGCAGAACGGCGCGAAAACGCAAAAAGACCGAAGAAGCGCTCGAAAAGCTCGCCCAAAACGAAGGCATACTCGACGCGGTTTGGGAAGCTCCACAGTTACAAGTCGGCGGCTATGGCACAGAGGGCAAGATTGCCCGTTCGCTACACCCCATCGAAGTCGGTTTGCTCCTCGGCCTCAGCATCGATCAAATCATCGGCATGTTTGTACAAGCACTCGCCGATCAAGATAAACTCATCATCAAATCGCTCGAGCCGATTACCATCATCCCCAAACAAGACGTCGATAGTTTGAGCGATATCGAACAAAAATTCTTGGCGTGTTTCGACGATATCGGCGTTATCGACAATGCCAAATTGCAAGATTTCATCGAGCATGTCATTACCGATTTCAAAGATCGAACATGGGATTGCGATATCGATGCAACGCGACGATATTATATGGAAATGATGTATGAGAACCCCGACGAAACCGACCCGACGAAGATGAAATTCAAAGCCTTCGACGACAAAGTCATTTCGACGCGATTTAGCGATGACGATTATCGATATTATTGTGCATATCAATGTTATTGGTTGCATTGCAATCGTTATTATACACACGAATACAATTATCGCCATGGTCTCCCAGAGACCTATCGACACACGCTCAACGACTACGTCGCATCATCGGCGTGCTTTAGCGGTTGTTTCACACAACCCAACCTCGACAACGTTTGTCATAGTGCTTGTCATAGTGCTTGCCACGATGCTTGCCACGATGCTTGTCACAGTGCGTGTCACAGTGCGTGTCACAGTGCGTGCCATAGTGCATGCGTATCGGGGGGTGCACGATGAGCATTCCCGAAACGTTCTCGCTCGACTGGGTCGACGATTTTTGGAAGACTTGTGGTCCGCTTGCATTGTTGCGCCCCGAAGACGGCGTACTCATCTTGCCGCCAAACCGCGTCTATCGCGTCAATCCGACGGCACAACGCATATTACAATGGTTGCAAGATGGCAACCGAGCCGAAGATTTCCCAGGGCTCGACGACACGCGTCGTTTGCAAGTCGACGAATTCTTCCGCAATATCGCCCTTGCCGTGTCGAATAAAACACATCACGCCACACGCATACCCTATACATTCGATTACAATAAATTGCCGATATTGGGCGAAATTGCCGTCACTTATCGATGTAATAACCGATGTCGTTTTTGTTATGCGGGATGCGATGGGGCTTGTGGGCGCCTCGATAGCAAAGATATTGTCGCCGATGATATCAAAAAGATCATCGATATATTCAAAGACGATGCAAAGATTCCCTTCTTTTCGTTTACGGGTGGCGAGCCACTGTTGCGAAACGATCTCGAAGATCTGATGCGCTATGCCGAATCGCGCGGGTTGCGAATCAATCTCGTCACCAATGGCACGTTGGCGACGAAAGAGCGAGCCAAATCGCTCTACGATGCGGGGCTTCGCACGGCGCAAATCAGCCTAGAATCACCCGACGAAACTATACACGACCACTTGTGCGGGCGCAAAGGATCGTGGAAGCAGACGATCGAGGGAATTGAAAACTTGCGCACGGCCGGCATACTCGTGCAAACGAATACGACGTCGACGCGAATCAATATCGAATCGATCGCCGATTTGCCGGCACTTTGTAAACGATTGGGATGCATTCGCATGTCGCTCAATCTATTCGTGCCGACGAAACGCAGCCCACAAACCGATCCCCTTTTCATCCCCTACGAAGAAATCGGCAAGACGATCGACGTCGTGCGCAAAAATGCTGCAAAAGTCGATCTCGAATTTCATTGGTACTCGCCCATTCCAATTTGTATATATAATCCGATATCGCGCGGATTGGGCAATAAATCATGCGCCGCTTGCGACGGCCTCATCTCGGTCGACCCCGAGGGCAATGTCTTACCATGCTCATCGTGGGACGAACCCGTTGGCAACCTCATCAAAGAGGGATTTCAAGAAGTCTGGTTTAACAAACGCGCACAAGCCATTAAACATAAATGTTTTGCGCACGAAAAATGCAAAGGTTGTTCTGCATTTACCGCCTGCCAAGGCGCCTGCCCGCTCTATTGGCAATATGCCGGATACGACGAATTACTCAGACACGCCGATGATTATCAAGGCCTTCACCCGTAGGAGACGATTATGTTGAAACGCGATACAATCACCGGCATTATCATTGCCGTTGCCATCTTCATTCAGTGCATAGTCCCTAGCTTTTTCATACCGTGGGGCATCTCCATTGCTTTATTCATATTCATTCGAATCATGTATAATCAAAAGGTCCCCGACATCGACAAACAAGAGAAAAAGAAAGGCGCTCGCGCCACGCGACGATCGAGAGAACGCAATGACGCATCGGATAATAAATACGAATGGATGAAAATTGACGACAAACTTCGCGATATATTCGTACAATATACAGATGATTTCCACCAACTTCAGACGAATCGAGTGGGGTTAAAAGTCAGATTTGGAGCGATCATTTTTGCAGTTGTTATCGGTGCTCTCGGAGCAGTCATGTTATGTATTGTATTATCAGATACTTTAGTCGATGAATATTTGGAAGAAACGACATCGACGTTCTTTAAGCTCCTTTTACTTAAAGTCGGTGGTATATTCCTCCTAAATATCTTTGTCTTCATGTACTACGACCAACAACGCGGATATGTCGAAGGTTCGGGACGCAAAGAGATAACCTACGAAAGCGATAAATACAAAGCTTTGCGCACACTCATGACTTTGCACGATAATCGCAACGCCGCTTTTACCATGACTCCACAAGTCGAAATGCGCATCAAACCGCCACACACCATCCGCGATATACGCCTACTCCTCTCGCCCAAATCCACCATGCAACATCTCTTGTGCTGGATGGTTTCGGTATCGATGAATGAAGTCGAATCTTCGGTCTATCCATACGCATACGCCGTCGTCGTTTTCAAAGGCTCGATTCAACCCGCTAAAACGCTCCGTCGGGCAATCTATTCTTGCGTTTCTCGTGCAGGGACGCGTTTCAAAACTACAGTTTCATACGAAGATGACAATACGATCATCGTCATCAATTTAGCAGGAAAAGCCTATCACACCGATGAGCCCGAATTAAACGAACTATACAAAATATTGTGCAACTTGCCCCCCGAACTCGAACGCATCGATAATTCAATCGGCACGAAATCATAAATCGACGAAGAGAGCGGCCGCCAACATCGCGCGTCGCTCATCTCGCCTTGCCCAATCGTCACCGACTCTGTGATATATGATATATCGATGGATTATTACACCCCGCCGCTTTGCCGGCGAGGCACTGATATATTATATCGATAATTATAAGGAATCGTATTTATCGCGCGATCCGCGAGCCTTTTCGACGGGATATTTTTCGGCGTTTCGAGCGAGTTTTTGGCAAAAGGCTTGCGGTAGATCGATGCCCGATTGACTGCAGAAATTGAGCAAACAAATCAACACATCGGCGGCTTCTTCTTCGATATGATGGCGTTTTTTGGCCTCGATGGGCTCGCCATCGCGAGCCCACAAAAAGCACTCGAGCAATTCGCCCGCCTCGACCGATAGCGCCATCGCCAAATTGCGTGGGCTATGGAACTGATCCCAATCGCGCGCTCGATTAAACGATTCGAGTTGCGACTGGAGACGGCGCAAATCCGTCTCCACTGCGTCATCGTGCTTCGATAGACGCGAACTGGGCGATCCTGCGCCAGCGTTTTGCAAATCCGAACTATCGCGCATTTCAATCCTTCGAAGCCGTTTCTTTTTTATCGCTCGACTTTTTCTCGGGCTTTTCAAAGACGAGTATGTATTCGATCTTTTTCATGCGCGTCGCTGGGTCGAATCGATCGACCGAAGCAGATGTCACAAACGAGAGCCCTGCTTTCTGGGCTGCCGCAATCGTCGGCTTGGCGACGCGAAGCAAGCGCCCGCCCTGCATTCCCTCGCCCACGACGACGGCCATCTTGCCTCCGCGAACGAGCGCTTTGGCACAAGCCGCCATCCATTGATCGGTGTCTTTGAGCCATTTTTCATAGGCGGCTCGCGTTTGCTTAAAGCTACGACGCGAACCGATCTCGTCGTCGTTGCGCATATCGAGATCGAACCACGCTTGGCGCAACTGCTGAAGCAACAAATAATCATAAGTCCCAGGGTAAGGCGGCGACGTAATAATCGTATCGACGGCGTCGAATCCGGGGTGCCGTGCATCGGCGAGCGATATCTTCGCCGATTCGGTTCCGGGCGGAACGATCGCTTGCAATTGCGCCAGCTGGTCGATGTATTCCTTGGCTTTATCGGAGAAGGCTCGCAATACGGCGCCATTTTTTCGCGGAATATAGACGACTTTGTTCGACGTATCGGAGGCTCGCAAGCTGTATTTGACGACGAGACTCGAAAATATCGCCTGCACAAGCGGTTTGATTTCGGAATCGAGGGATCGAATCGCCGCAAAGAGATGCGTCAATTCGTCGAAACAATTCGTCTTATACCAGCTCTTGTATTTCAAGATGGCGGCGTGCAAGTGGATGGGTTTCTTTTCGGCGCACGTCTTTTTGGCCGTCTCGGCGACTGATTTGCAAGTTTCAGCGAGCAAGTCGATTTGCGCAGGCGACAAAAGTGCCGTGCGAGCCGTCGAAACGAGCGTCGCAATCGGGTTGAGATCGGAGCCATAGACGCGACGCCCGGCGATCAACCCTTCGACTAGGAGCGTTCCGCCACCACAAAACGGGTCGCCAAGCGATTCTCCGGGCAATGCCTCGAGCAAAAGCCGCGCGGCTTCGGGGTGCAATCGAGCCGGATAAGCATGGAATCCTTGCGTCGCACGGCTAAATTCACCACTCGAACGCAAAGCCGTGATACATCGCTTGCCCAGAGCCATATCGCCTTCGATATGTGCATGACCGGCACTCACCTGACCGCTCAATCGCTTCTTATTCTGCCCCAGGTTTACGCGTTTGGGCAATCCCGCCAAATCGTTCATATCGCCACTGGCACCGCCAATGTTATTGTTTGCCATTTCTCTTTCCTTCAAAAATATCTACGCCTTGCATCGACGACATCGCCGCCATCCTCATGCAAGCCGCCTATAAAGCACTCCACCGAGCGACGCCCATCCATCGGCACCGCGCATCTATTGATATCAGATATCAATAAGATATCAGTTATCAATAGATATCAGATATCAATAAGATATCAGCCATCAATGATCTGCCGCACCATTTCTATTCTTTTTTCCGAGTTCGTAGCTCGCCACTTCGCACGCCAAAGGTCCATTAAACGTCGAAATGCGAAGTGCAGGGCGCATGTGCATATTTTTCTTGAGCAGTTCGGCCGACGAGATGACCGTCAACGACGAATCGGAGAATGTTCGAAGATGTCGCCCAAATTGGAAATAAAATTCTGGCAATTCCATTCCCGACACCGATATTCTCTCGCCGTATGGCGGATTCGTCACGACGCAAACGCCATTTGCGCGATAATCGAGGACTGATCCGGCGACGAATCGAATACACGAATCGAGCCCCGCCGTTTGCGCATTGTTTTGCGCAATGTCGAGTGCTTGGGCATCGATATCGCGAGCGACGATTTCGCCGGCAAAATTCTTTCGTCCGAACCGAGCGAGTTCCCGAGCTTCGCGCCGCATCGCTTGCCATTGGCTTTCGACATCGCCAAAGAAGGGCAGTTTTTCGAAGCCAAAGTGACGCTGAATCCCCGGAGCCGTTTGCGTGGCAATCATCGCCGCCTCAATGGCGAGCGTTCCCGATCCACACATGGGGTCGCAAAACGACGTCGATCCGTCCCAGCCCGAGGCGGCAATCATCGATGCCGCCAAAGTCTCGCGGATCGGAGCGGCCAACTGCCGACGGCGATAGCCGCGCATGCTCAAGCCCTCGCCTTGTAGCTCGATATAGAGCCGAGCGCGCCGCTGAACGACCGTCAAATTGAGCACGATATCGGGCCGTTCCGTGTCGATCGAACACCGGCGCCCCCACACATCGCGCATATTGTCGACGACACCATCTTTGACCTTGAGCGATAAAAAGAGCGCATTCTTGAACTTCGGATCGCTCGAATGTGCATGAACGCAAAACGTCTTATCGGGGCTAAACCACGGCGAAAGATCGATTTTTCGCCCCAATTCATAAATCGCCTCGTCGTTGACGGCATAGCAGTCGCCCAATAAAATTTCGACTTTATTCGCCATGCGCGACCAGAGGCAAACTTTCATGGCCTGCTCAAACGACGCACGAAATTGCGCACCACCGCCACATTCCGACACCTCGGCGATACCTAGCGCGGCGAGCTCTCGACACAAATACGGCTCAAATCCACGCGCACATGTCGCATGAAGCGAATACAACTTTTCTCTATCCATACGTACTTTTGTCTACGAAATGCCAACCGCCACCAAACGCTGCGCCATTGGCACTTCCTCCAAACTCAACATCTATCACTTCGGCAAGAAGAACAAATAGAACACGAGCACGCCGACGATGATGAGGAGCAAGACGATTAAAAATCCCCACAAAAAGCCGTTGCCATCGCCGTCGTCTTCGCCTGGATCGACATATCCGGGCGACCCTGGCATGCTCGGCAGCCCCGAAACCCCGACATTCCCCGGGATCGGCATCGCCGCAGGTGCCGCCGCCAAGCTCTGGCGATTCGTCGCAAACAGTTGCTGATCGCTACTCGTCGCCGCCCCGACTTGGGCCGTTTCTTTTACCCTCATGAGCTCCGCAAAATTCGCCAAATCGATAGCACTCGTCTTGTCGCTATCTTGCTCGACGACGCCCTCGCCCGACGTCAAATATCGACGAATATCGTCGGCAAATTCCTGCGCATTGTGCTGGCGACGCGTCGGATCGGCGTGCAATGCCCGCGCAATCACCGTCCACAATTGATACGGAACATTGGGCGGCGGGAGGATTTCTTCGTCGCGTTGCTGCGTTCGCATCGTCAAAAACGCCAACAACGCCTTGGCAAATTCGTTCTGCGACGCATTCGCCGGCGGATTAAACACGAATAACTTGTGCCCAGCCACCATCTCGTAAAAGATGAGCCCTAAGCTATAGACATCGGTCCATGTATCGGTCTTGGCGAGCGATTCGTCGTTGAGCGACGGGTCGCTAAATTGCTCCGGCGCCATGTATTCGGGCGTGCCCGCCAAAACGCCTTTGTCGAGGTTTTCGGCAAAGTCGCGCCCGCGCATGATATCTTCGCTTTCTAGCAGCTTAAACAGCCCTTGCGCGTCTTTGATCAACCCCAAATCCATCAATTTGACCTGGTGACTGCGCGTCAACATGATGTTGTCGGGCTTCACATCTCGGTGCACGACGCCCAACTGGTGCAACCCACCAAACGCATCGCACAACTGCAAAATCAAATCGCAACTTTCTTGCACGGGCCACACGCGGCGACGCTTCAGCGCCTCTTTCAGCGTCATGCCATCGACGAATTCCATGATTAAGTAGGGATATCCCTCGGGCGTCTCACCATCCGAAAAATATCGCACCAAATAGTCGTTTGGCGGAATTTCTCGCAACACTTTGACTTCACGACTGAATCTTATTCGAGCATCTTGCGCCAAGTTGTATTGGATTTTAACCGCACATCCCTGCCCCGTCGGCGCTTTCGCAAAATAAACGTATGCAAAAGCCCCCGAGCCAACAAACCGTTCGATTTTGTAACCGCCTGCTAAGACAGCCCCAATATAATGATTCTTATCTAATGTCATGAATACAACACGCAACGAGTACAAGCATAAGACGCACCAAGCGCGACCGTAACGCCTATTGTCCTACTTTTGCGCTTTTTTCGCAAGTTTTTAGAATATCGCGCCCCGATTTCACGTTCTATCGTCGAATGTCGTGCTTGGATCGGTTGCGATGGCGTTGCCATTCGCAACCCGAACGCGCTATTGCCCCGTGAGGGGCAATACGCGCTTTTTGGCGCCGCTATTGCCCCGCCCGGGGGCAATACGCGGCACTCTTCTCGGGCGGTTGCGATGGCGTTGCCATTCGCAACCCGAACGCGCTATTGCCCCGCGCGGGGGCAATACGCGCTTTTGGCTCCGCTATTGCCCCGGCTGGGGCAATACGCTGCGCTGCGCGGCTATTTTGCCCCGTCCGGGGCGCAATACGCCGCGCTTTTTGCACGCCACCCGCCACGGCCGCTTACCCGCAGGTGTCGTTTCCGTGCGCGTCGTTTCCGTGCGCCACATTGGCACGCATCGTGCAGTGGTCATGCGATCATCGAGTTTGTCGGCACGATCGCTTTATTCATCGCATCGCGCCGCGATTTGCGTTATCATCAGAGTTCCACATCGTTTATCGTTCATTGCCCAAAAGGAGGTGCCATGATGAGATCTCTCACAATTGCTTTTTCGCTTTGTTGTGCGCTCTTTGCGACGCAAGCATGGGCGCAAAATAGTGCACAAGGCCCGATCCGCTACGAAGTTTTCGATCGCCATGGCGTCGACACACCGGCACAATTCAAACTCATCGCCAACACGACGCTCAAAGACGTCAACGTCAAGATCTACAACTGCGGTCAAGCCCCTATCACTCAATATTTCGACGAGATTCGTTCGGGCGACACTCGGCTCATGCAGTGGTCGCAAGCCGAAGGCACCTATTCATGTCAATTCGTCATCACGGGTAAAAACGATTTCGGCGATTCGATCAACTTCAATCAAACGCATACATTCTATGCCATGACGCCGCTACAACTCGACGTCAATCTCCGCGAGCTCACCCCCGAGATGAACGACGTCACACTCCATGCGTCGAAGCCCATGACCCGAGCCTCGATTACGGTCACCGCCGAAGACGGTTCACACATCGATACCGTCGAACAACCCGTCGCTCGCACGAAAACGCACAAATTGATTTGGAAACCCAACGATAAAAAGCCCGCCATGCTCGAAATCAAAGCTTGGGACGACAAGAATTCCTGGGCGTCGTTTACGATCTTCTACTTCCAAATCCCCCACACCGATATCGTCTTCGATACCGCCAAATACGAAGTGCGACGCGATCAAGAACACCACTTGCAAGAATCGCTCGACAAGATCCTCGAGGTCATCCAAACGCATCAACGCGTCGCCATCGATCTCTATATCACGGGCTATACCGATACCGTCGGCAGCGCCGCCTCCAACGATAAACTCAGTCTCAACCGCGCCAAAGCCATCGCCTCGTGGTTCCGAAAACACGGGCTATCGATTCCGACCTATTATCGCGGCGCCGGCGAACGATCACTCGCCGTTCCAACCCCCGACAATACCCCCAACGAAAAGAATCGCCGCGCCGTCTACATCTTGTCGAATCGTCCACCGCTCGATTCGGCCGATTTGGGCGGTTTTACGAAGCTATAGGCTTTGGCTTATCGCTCACCGTCATGAAGACGATCGCCACCATCGTCAAAATGGCTCCCATCACGATCCAGCGATTGATCGGTTCTCCCATCACGGCGACGCCCACGGCGATCGCCGTCATGGGCTCGGTGACGCCCAAAACCGATGCCTTCGTCGGCCCGATAAATCGCGTCGCGCAAGCCAATGCCCCCGTCGATACGATCGTCGGCAAAAGCGCCAACCCGAGCAAATTCCAAATCGCCGTCGAGGGCGGCAACATCATGGCACCGTTAAACAGCGCATGGACGAAGAATATCGCTCCCCCAACGAGCAACGCATAAAACGTCAAAACCGTGTTCGATACCGCTTTCACCGTCTTGCTGCGATTGACGACGACGATAAAAAAGGCATACGAAAGTGCCGACAAAGCCGCCAATACATAGCCTATCGGGCGATATGTCGCCGTGCTATCGGTATGGCACAACATTATTACGCCCAAAAACGTCAGGCCTATCGATACCCAAACTTGCCACGTCGGAAATACGCGCAAAAATACCATGATAAATGCGACGAGCACCGGATACAAAAATACGAGCGTCGTCGCGATTCCCGACGGCACGAAATTGTATGCCTCGAATAAGAGCAAACTACTCATCGCAAAGAAGAAGCCCAAAAGCGCCAAAAATCCGAATTGCTTCCCCGTCACGCGAAGCGATACCTTGCGCGCCCCTAGGAATCCCCCCAAAATGACGACGGCAAACGCGTAGCGATAAAACAGTACGCTGTCGACGCTCATGTGCTCTGTCGTCAAGAGCGGGATGCCAAACAGCGGATTGAGTCCATACGATACGCCCGCCAAAATGCCCGCGATATAACCTGGAAGCTTATTCGTTTTTGGTCGTAAATAAGCTGGAGCCGATATTGCAACCATAGATGACACCTCAAAAATAAAAACTGCGATTCTATGACGCCAAACGACAAAAAAGCCAGATACGCGCATATCTGGCAAATTCGCCGCCTCCCTATAGATTTCGGACAGAAAAATCAAGTCGATATCGTGGCGATTTTCTCCGCCTTGTCGTATAGAGCGCTTCTGCACCTCGCCCCATCGGCGAAGCGCCCCATTCCGCAATTTTATTCACCCGAAATACCTAGCTATGAATTTTATGCATAAATTCGCCAAATTGAGCCTTTTTACGACGACATTTCTGAGCGCAGTCTTTGGCTTCGCATCGCCGATCATGGCATTGCCCGGAGACCTCCGCGGCGCGCTGCAGATCAATGTGACAATAGCCGAATCGACCGATGCGGCGCGCCGCGATTCGGGTTGGTGGCCGTCGAATTTCGAAGCCGCTCGCCCGTGGGTCGAGGCGTTTCGAACGATGGGGAGCGAAGTCATTGCGCCCTATGAGATTTCCAATCCCCCACGGCTTAGCCCGACCGTCTATGGGCAATATCCGCTCTCGAATTCGACGGCAAAGACGATGGCATCGCTCTTTGGGGCTTCGATCGTCGTCAATGGACAGATTGCCTATGCCTGCGAGTCGCGCGATTTGCAATATGCCTGTGCGGCGACAGCCAAGATCGATTTGACGGCGGGCAATGCGCGCCTCGCCTCGATCGATCGGACGTATCGAGCGAGCGCCAAGAGCATCGATAATGCCCAGCGACAAATCCGCCAGCGCATTGCCTTCGAACTCGAGCCAGCCATCATCGTCGCCCAAAATACGGGCAAAAAGTCGCTCCCTGCTATCGTATCGTATCCCGTTTTGCGATTCGCCTCGATGCCCGATGCCGATGCCCTCGTCGCCATGCGAAAATGTATCAAACGCATCGACGGCGTGACCGATATTGCCGAACGCTTCGTCGCCAACGGCATGATTGCCCTCGAAATCAACCCCAATCACGCCCCCATCGGCGATGATTTTAGGCACATCGTCGACCAATTCGTCGCCAATGGATGCGAAGATTACCAGCTACAAGAAATCGCCTCTTCGCCTCAGGGATCGACGATTGAAATCGCAAAATTCTAATTTTTACGCATATTTCTTGACGCATCGAGACGCATGAGCGTAGTATATTCTGCCCTTTATTGTCGTCAAATCGACACAAGGGCGAGTTGAACTTTCTCTATAGGTAGACGAAATGTCGAAAAAAAAGCGTCAAAACAGTGATAACGAACTCGATCAAGAATTTGGGCTAGACGAGGATATGGCGTCGGAATCGATGAACGAGGAAGACGACGACAACGACGAGAACGAGTCTGATGACGTATTCGCAGAGGACGAGAGTGACCTTGAACTGTTGCGAAAACTCGAAGAAGATGACAGAAGAATAGCCCTCTCGACGTTCTCCTTCGCCGAAGAAATCGGTTTCAATCCCTACTTCGATTGGAAGACGATCCCCGAAGCCGAGGCCAACACATTCCGCGCGATGAAAGAAGATTCTGCCGATAAGATCGAGGCATTGCCGTGGAAGCGATACGATCTCTTCAAACGCTGGATGGTCGCGAGCGTTGCCCTCGATCGCGGTATGCATGCCCTCTTTCGCGAAATTGCCAACAGCATCATCAACGCTCGCAAAAAAGCCGATGAGTTGTGCTACGAAGACATCTACCTCGAAATCGTTCGCGATTGCGTCGAAACCGAAGAATTCGACGCCGCTAAAGCGGCTCTCGAACAATTCGCCCAAGCATTCCCGCACGAAGAAGACGGTTTGTGGCGCGTTTCTGCGCTCCTAGCCTTTGCCCAAGGCGACGACAGCACGGGCGAAGAGTTCGTCGATAAACTCGTCCATGCAAAGTTTAATCAACATATCGCTGGGTTCGAAAAAGATTCTGCTGGGGCGGGATTCGAAAATCAGACGAGCCACGTCTACTACGAAATGGCCGATGCCCTCTACGGTTTGCGCATTCCATCGATCGAACCACGCGCTCAAAAATACCTCGAAAAAGCTCGCGGATATGCCGAACTCAACAACGACGACGACCTCGTCATGACGATCGACAATCTCAAAGCGCGCATCTTGAAACAAAAAATTCAAAGCGTCATCTAATCTAAACGCCATACTCCGACGCTGTCTTTCGGCGATATTTGCGCGCAATCGAATCGATTGCGCGCTTTTTTCATTCTTTAGGTACCTCATGCACACCGACGACAAAGATCTCCCAACCCATGCAGCTACGTCTACGGCGCATGATGCGATCCCTAGCGCCAAGCCATTTGATCCGCCGCCCACCGAAACTTCGGAAAAATCGGACAATTCGCTCCACACAAAGCTCAAATACGTGACGCTCGTGCGCGGTGCATACGCGCTCCTCGTCTTGAGCTATACGATCGTGTGGTTTATCCGCATGGATGTCACGCGCGTAACCGACGAAGCCCTGCTCTTGCTCGGCGGCGTGAGCGAAATCCTCGTCTTTACGACGATTTGCTGTATCTGTTTATTGCGCAACAAATTCGTTTCACCACTGACTTATATCGGCATGGCGCACGATTCATTGCTCGTCGCATTTATCGTCGTTTTGACGGGGTTTTCGGCGAGCCCGTTTTTCTATTTGTTTTTAATCGTGCCACTCTATGGCGGCATAACGCTACAGCGGCGCGGCGGACTCATCGGCGCAACGATCGTCTCGATCGTCATGTTTTGCACGCTCTACGTACAGGCCATTCCCTACCACGAAATCAAAGCACTCGCCGATTTGCCCACGCCCAACCTCGTCGGCGGCTATTATCTGAGCTATCTCATCCTAGCCGCATACTGCGTCGGATTCCTCACCGGTCATCTATCGCATCTCTACACATCGGTCAGCCACAGTCTGGCGCTTGCCGATGCCGAATTTACCCATCTCAAGGGCATATATTCGATATTGCTCAATGCGCTTCCCATCGGCGTCATCATCGTCAATCCCGCGACAAATCGCGTCGTCTTTCACAATCCGAGTGCTCGAACGCTATTGGGCGATGCACTCGAAATACCGCGCACGCCAATTTCTTCGCTTGCGAATCGATCGGTTTCGCGCGACGAAGTCCCCCAACTCCAAGCCTCGACCGAAACGCTACAAACGGCACCCAATCCCGAAGATTCCGGCCTCGGATTCAAAAACAATATGCATCCGCAATGCTGCGCCATGCGCGATATCCAAAAGATGCAATCGAGTCACGACGCCATCCAAACATCTTCGAACGAATGGACGTCGTACACGAATCACCGTTACCTCCACATTGCCCAGTTTAAACTCCCCATCCAACAATACGAATTCGTCGGCTACCATATCACCGATATGACGGCACAATACAAAGCGCAGCGCGAACGCGCACAGCGAGCGAGACTCGAACACTTGGGCGAATTCTCGGCAAAAGTCGCTCACGAAATTCGCAATCCCCTCTCTTGCGTGAGCGGATGCAATGAAATGCTCCAATACCTCACCGATAAAGACGAAATCGCACAAGTCCACGAAATGATGAGCGGAGAAATCGCACGGCTCAACAACATGCTCAACGATATTCTCGTCTTTTCGAGAAAGCCAAAACTCAATGTAAAGCGCCTGCGACTCGAAGACGTCATTCGTTCGCAATGGAAGCTATTTGGCGAACATACGAAATTCAAAGACATGAAAATCGAATGCGATATTCCCGACGATTTTTGCATAGAATTCGACGAAACATCGCTCCGACAGATTGCCATGACAATGTGGCAGAATTCTGCCGAAGCAAATTCATGGAGAGCGACAGTCACGATACGCGCCGACGAAAGCGGAACGATAGCATTTTCGGACTCGGGGCGCGGCATTGCCGAAGAAGATGCGCTCCGCGTCTTTGAGCCTTTCTACACGACGAAGACGTCGGGCACAGGGCTCGGGCTCGCGACGGCGAAACAATATGCTAACGACAACGGTTACGATCTCTCGTGGAGCACTTCGCAACGCGCCTTTATCGTCGAACGAAACGACACGCGCTTTCAGACGCCCGTGCCACAAAAAAACGGCGATCGGAATGCCGTCGCCGTTCTTAGCCATTAATCGCTTGCGTTAGCGAATGACGCGACGCAAAACGGCGGTGACGAGCATCGTCGTCGCCGTGGCAATCGCCGACAAAGCGATCGTCTTGCCAACCGCCATGGCCATATCGCGGCACGTGTTCTTCGTGTAGCGCCCTCGGCATCCACAATCGCAATCACAGCAGCAACGTCCGTGATAATAATGATCGTGATGATGTAAACACGTCGATTTCCAAGCTCGCCCACAATATGGGCATTCGTCGTCGTCATCGTCGTCGTCATCATCCCAATCGTCGTCGTCCCAATCGTCATCATCATCGTCGTCGTCTGAATCACAACAGCAACAACGACAACAACGCTCTTCTTCGACGGCGGGCGATTCATCGACTTTTTCTTCGGCGTGGGATTCGCCATCGCGATCGCATTTTTCGTCTTCTTCGAGGATTTCTTGCGAATTGACTTCTTCTTTTACTTCGCAATTCTGAACGTTCTTGTCTTTCTTTTTCCATTTATCGCTCATCTTTCACTCCTTCACCCGCGATCGAGACACGCGGCAACAGTTCGAGCCGACTAGCGGCGATTTGCCAAATTGCGCCGCGCGATTTGCCGGCGCACCACACACATTGAAAACGCGATTTTCACGTGAAAGAGACTGTTCTGTCAAGGAGCTTTTTTGTCGAGGCGCTTTTTTGTCGAGGATCGAGTTTTTACTATCGCTCATATACGAGATTTTGTGAATATAATCTGCAGAGTTCCGTTATGGCACTAGGGATTTTGTGTCGTCCTAGTGGAGGGTGTTATGCATCAAGATGCGCAAAAGAAAGAAGTCAATCCCTTGATGATCCAATCGTATTTCGATGGCGAAACGCCATCCGACGAACTCGATGCCATTTCGCACGAGTCGTTGTCCGAAACGCCGACGTGGCAAGCGCTCAACGAATTGCGCCAGGCCGTGCGCCTCGACGCCGAATCGTTTATCGACTCCGTCGATTCTTATGCCTTGCTCTCGTCGATCGAAGATCGCATCGAACGCGAGCGCGAAAAGAGTCCAGCGCCTCTACACGCCAGTCGCACCACGCCTGCACCGCAAACGACAAAGCGCTTTTCGATCAAGCACTGGATTCCGACGTTTATCGGCGTCGCCGCCTTGTTGTGCAGTATTCCGGGGATCGTGCAGCTCATCGACGACGACGACACCCCACCCCCGACCGTCGTCTACGTCGCCGACTCTGGCTCGCCCAAAGTCCAATGCCCTGCTCCGCAAGCCCCACCACAAGGCATTCACGCCGACGACTTGAGCTCCGACGATGCAACCGTTCAATTTGCGCGTCGATCGCATCTCAAATTCGATGCCAATGCCAATCCATCGCAACAACTCACGATCGAAGAGCTCGATTTTGCCCTACGCCGGCTCGTCGATCGCATAGAAACCCTCGAAAAAGCCAACCAAAACAACATCGAAACGGGCAAATCGGCACTCAATACCGATCTCGCCGAAGTTCCGCATAAGATTTAGCTTTTTTCTCTCGATTTATGATAAAATGCCGTGTCGCAAACGCTCCCAAATGCGTATGCAATACGGCTTTTTTCTTATGGAGCAAAAACATGGCAGGAGATGGCGCCGGGATGTATCGTTCGACTTTTTCGGATGGCACCCCACAATTCGAAATCGAATACAGCCAAGGAAAACTCAATGGCATCATGCGCCGTTATGCGCAAAACGGGCAAATCCTCCTCGAATGCACCTATGCCGACGACGTCAAAGAAGGACGATGCAAACGCTGGCATGCCAACGGATTCCCCGCCGAAGAATCGTTCTATATCGACGATAAACTCGAGGGAGAATTTACGCAATTCGACGAAAAGGGAAACGTCATCCTCAAGACGCGATTTCGAGATGGCAATATCGTCCAACCCGATGCGGCAAAATAGCGATTTTCGGCATTTTCCCGACGAGATCGCCATATTTTATCCTCCCACTTATCACGGTGGGAGGGAATATATCGACGATCAATCATTCGTCGCACGACTAAAACGGCATCGAATCGTCTTGAGATCGGTTCCAACGCCTAGAACCGACACAGTCTCGTCGTTGACGAATATCGAGACGTCTTTGGGTGCGTATTCGAGATTTCGCGTTGCCTCTTTGAACGCAGAACGAAGCTTCGAAAGGCGGATCTTTCGATGATTGATCGAAAAGAGCATCAAAGCCCCTGGGGCCGCCACGCGGCAGCAAAGCGACAATAGATCGTCCAAGTCGTCTTCGAGCGAAAACACGTTCTTTTCGAAGCGTCCAAAACTCGGCGGATCGCAAATAATCGTGTCGAATTTTGTTCCGTTTTGAACGCATTTCGACAAATATTTGATGGCATCTTCTTTGATAAACCTATGCCCATTCAAATCTATGTGGTTGCGTTCGAAGTTTAATCGCCCCTTTTTGAGGGCGGCAGGCGCGGCATCGATACTCGTCGTCGACGTCACCTTTGGATTCGTCGCCGCACAAACCGAAAAAGCACACGTATAGGCGAATAAATTGATGACGTTACCCGAGGCATTTTGTGCGATCCAGTGGCGATTATCGCGCTGATCGAGATATAGCCCCGTTGCATTGCCCGATAAATCGAACTGGTAGGCAATGCCCTGCTCGCAGGCGACGAACGGATCGAAAGCCTTGTCGAAAGCTCGCGCCAGCGATCGACACGCATGCCGCTTCGACGCCGATTCGTGAACTCGATAACAAAAGTCATCGCATTGGCATTCTCGAAGAGCGCACTTTGCAAATATGCGCATATCGCCTTCGCGCCAAAGCGTATCGGCATCGGGTTCGAGATGGCGCACGAGCAAAGTGCGCCCGAGCCTTTCGACGACGATCTCGGGAATTCCGCTATGTTGTGGCGCAAAGACGCGAAAGACTTCGTCTTGTGCAAAGCCGCCTGGCGCGTTGCGCCACGGTTCCATCGCACGAGACAAGATCGCCGAAAACAATTTGTCGAGTTTCGGCGCATCGAGCCACATCGGCGGCTTTGCATAAAATGCAGGCAAATTGGGCTCCGATGTGATGAGGAGTCTTTGCGCATGGAGGCAAAGCCGTTCGAAGCAATTGCCTCCGCCATAGATGGCATCGCCCAAAATGGGCATGCCCTCTAGAGCGCATTGCACGCGGATTTGATGCGTTATCCCCGTCATCAAATCGATTTCGAGGAGCGCAAACGGCCCGATCGTGGCGACCGTTCGGTAGCGCAATTTCGCCATCTTCCCTTGTGGCGAAGCTTTTGTCACGCCGCCTTCGTGCACGAGTGTATGAGTCCATTGCCCTGAAGCAGTTTTTGGAATGCCACAGACGAGTGCCCGATACGTCTTTTTGACGTTGCGCAACTCGAATGCCTTGCCCAAACGCGTGGCGCCTTGGGTCGACTTCGAAAACGCCAAAACGCCACTCGTCGCCGCATCGAGTCTCTGATGGACGCCAAGGCGCAAACCACGCGCCGCACCCAATATCTCGGCTACGCCTTGAATCGAATCGTTGGGCGCATGGGTCGGAATACCGCTCGGTTTATCGACGACGAGAAAATTGTCGTCCTCGTAGATGACCCTTATAGTTCCAGATTGTGTCGTCGCCATATCGCCTAGAAATCTTCGAACGTTTCGCCAAAATTGATATCGGCATCTTCACCGCGTTTGAGATCGGTATCGTCGAGCGAAGCGATATCGCAAGGCTTCCAGCTCGAGAGATGATCGTCGAGATCGCGCTCGCGGTATTGAACTGGACGATAGCCGCGGTGAATGAGCTGCTGTAAGAAACGCGAAAACAGCGATTCCACGCCGACATCGTCGAATACTTTGAAATGGATAATCGGCTGATAAATCGTGCGAGCAAACGCCTCGCCCAAGAGTTTGCGCTTGCCGCGAGCACCACGCACGATCGTCAGCAACAGCGTAATACGCCCCGTACCGTTCATGACATGGGGAGCAATGTATTCCACTTCGATTTCTTTGAGATTCAGAACGAGATTTGCCATAGCTATGACGCCTTTGAAAAAAAGCCTAAAGGAACAATACGGGATACCGCGCGACAAAATACCAAACTTGCCATAAATTGGCAAGACGGCGCGCGCGGCGCGGTCTATATCGGAATGCGGGCAAGATAGCGCGTGCAGCGCGCGTCTATATCGGAATGCGGGCAACACGTCGCGCGCGGCGGTCTAATCGACGCTTTGCCCCGTGCGACGCCAAATCGCTTCGCGATAGATGTCGACGTATTGCGACGCCGATCCTTGCCACGAAAAGACCTGACTCATCGCACGCCAGCGCAAACCGGCGATATCGTCGGGGCGGTGATACCACGTGCTCAGAGCCCAACCGATCGTATCGTAGAAAGCCCCTGGCGTTTGATCGTTGTATTTGAAGCCCGTCCCAGTGTGGTTGTATTCGTCGAAATTCTCGACCGTATCGTTGAGACCTCCCACGGCGTGGACGATGGGCAAACTCCCATAGCGCAAGCTATAGAGCTGATTGAGCCCACACGGCTCGAAAACGCTCGGCATGAGGAAGAAGTCGGAACCCGCCTCGATGCGATGCGCGAGCGGATTGCTGTAGCCCAGATAACAAGCAAATTTCCCGGGGTATTTTGCCGCCATTGCGTTGAAAAAGTCGTGCGCCCAAGACTCGCCACTGCCCAATAGCGCGATCTGAAGATCGAGCGCCATGAGCGACTCGAAAACTTCTGCCAAAAGCCGTATGCCTTTTTGATCGACGAGCCGCGCGACGAGCCCAAAGAGCGGAACATCGGATCGCGGCACGAGATGCATTTCTTCTTGGAGCGCATGTTTGCAGACCGCTTTCCCAGCCATCTGATCTTTGTCGTATGGCGCCGTAATGTAGACGTCGTGTGCCGGATTCCATTCTTCGTAATCGATGCCATTGAGCACGCCGCGAAGCGCCTCGCGGCGATCTTGAACGACGCCTTCGAGCCCATGACCAAACTGCGGCGTGAGGATTTCGGCGGCATAGCCATGGCTCACGGCGTTGAACAAAGTACTGTGATAAATGCCGCCTTTGAGCAAATTCACTTGCCCTTGCCATTCGAGTTCGAGATGGTTGAAATGTTCCCAACCGATGTCGAGCACATCCATCAATCCCGAATAATATCGCCCTTGGTATTCCATGTTGTGGATCGTCAAAAGCGAAGCCGTATGGCTAAAGAACGGATCGTCGCGATAGACCGTATTGAGGAAGATGGGAACTGCCGCCGTATGCCAATCGTTGCAATGGACGATATCGGGCGCAAAATCGAGCTTTTTGCAAAGTTGAAGAGCCGCTCTCGATAAAAACACGAAGCGATTGTCGTTGTCCATAAAGCCCTGTCCGTTGGGCTCGTTATAGAGTTGGGGACGTGCATAAAACCGCTCATAATCGACGAAATAGACGGGAACATCGCTATTGGGAAGGCGCGATTCTTTGATCCCGCACCAGAGCTCGCCCATCACGCCCATCCAAACGCCCATCGCTCCAGGAACGTCATCCATGCGATATTTCCAGCGATCGATGCTCCCATAGAGTGGGATGACGACTCGCACGTCGTGCCCGAGTTGCCTGAGGAATTTGGGCAAGACGCCAGCGACATCGGCTAGGCCGCCAGTCTTGGCATAAGGGACGGCTTCCGAAGCTACCATCAGAATCTTCATTTTTGGACTCCATTCTCGAAAACAATACAAATCATGCACTACCGCTACGATAGCGCGACTTTCGCTCGGCGCATGCCAATGCGCCACGTGCTTATACACCAGATCGCACTTCGATATGTCACTTTTTATCGTCCCCATTTGGGCGCGATCGGAAGGCGCCAAACGATGCCTTTGGGGCGCGTATTCTTTGAGCGCCAAAAGTGCCAGAATATTGCATTTTTCGCTTTTTTTGCGTATGTTTTGCACCGCTTTAAGCGGCTTATCGCGCGGCTTTTAGGTTCGGATAACAACAACTTTGTCGGTGAGGGTTTGCAATGAAAAAATCGGTCATTTGCTTTGCTATTGCGGCTTTTATTGCTGGATGCGCAGACGATACGAATGAATCGTCGGCTTGCGGTCATGGCACGAAGAACGAAAGTGGCGTGTGCATCTGTGACGAAGGCTATAAAACCAATTTGGCAGGAATTTGTAACGTTTGCGCAACGGGATATACGCAAACCAAAGGCGAATGCGTTAAAGATGGCACTGGTAACACGGGGAATAACGGGAACTCGGGGAACAACGGGAACTCGGGGAATACGGGAAACGAAGATGGCAAGTGTTATGCGACGTTTACGTATTTCAACGAGTACACGAACATCGCCTCGGGTGGCACGGCAGATTTCGACGTCTACCTCGTCGGAGAGTTTAACAACTGGCTCGACGCCGTCGATGGCGCGATTACATCGCCTTCCAAAGCCGACTACAAGATGACGAGCGACGGCAATGGCAACCATACGATCAAAATTGAAGTCCAAAAAGACGATTCCTACAAATACAAGTATTACGTCGATGGTTGGGATAAAGACTCTTGGAAAACCGATCCTGCCAATGGCGAAACAGACAATGACGGCAACTCGATCGCAAAGATCACCCAATGTGGCATTTCTTTTGGCAAATCGGGAACGGCCAACGGAAATACAGGCGGAAACACGGGCGGCGGCACGGTCGTCCTCGGCGACAACCACATTAAGAGCATCGTCGTCAACGGCAAAAACGTCACCATTACGTTGTCCGACGGCGTCAACATTACGAGCGTGACGGGTGGCAAAAACGCGCAATATACGGGGTCTGTCGTCACCGATACGGTCGATAAAAACACGCGCTATAACTACGATATCAAGACCGACAAAGGCGACGTCTATGCCCCCGTTTGGGTCGAAGATACGGCGTTCGATTGGCGCGATGCCCTACTCTACTTTGCCTTTACCGACCGCTTCGTCGATGGCGACTCGAGCAATAACGACCCAACGACCGATGCCTCGCACGAAGGCACATCGGATGCTCGCTGGATGGGCGGCGATTTCAAGGGCTTGAAGCAAAAAGTCGAAGAAGGTTACTTTACCAATATGGGCGTCAACACGCTCTGGATTTCGTCGGTTTCGATGAATACCCAAGGCACGAGCAAAGGCACCGACAACAGAACGTATTCGGCATATCACTCGTATTGGCCGATTACGACGTTTATGACCGACGCCAATAAAGACACCGATTTCCAAGGCATGAAAGCCATCGAACCGCATTTTGGCACGATGGAAGAGCTCCGCGCCTTGGTCGATGCTTGCCACGAACGCGGCATGCGCGTACTCGTCGACTTCGCCGCCAACCACGTCCACCGCGAGAGCCCCATCTATAAAAACCACCAAAACTGGTTTAACGACGCCCCCGATGGCGTGCTCTGCGACAAAGATAATAATTGGGATAACTATCCCGAAAAATGCTGGTTTTCGGCCGATCTCCCCGATATCAACTACGAAATCACCGAAGCTCGCCAACTCATGGTCGATCACGCCATTTGGCTCATCAAACAGACGGGCATCGACGGATTCCGCGTCGACGCCGTCAAACACATGAATATCCAATTCATCAAAGATTTGCGATCTGCCGTCGAAACGCTCTTCAACAACACGGGCATCACGTTCTATATGGTCGGTGAGACGTTTACAGGCGATGTCGGACTCATCAATAAATACATTGGCAACGACTTGCTCCACGCCCAATTCGACTTCCCACTCTACTACTCCATCCAAGAAGTACTCAGAACGGGCAATATGGGGAAAGTTATATATGACCAAACGTCGTTGAACAATTCCCCCTACCCCACCCATCTCATGGGCACGTTTATGGGCAACCACGACGTCGCTCGTGCACTCTCTGTCGCCGCCGGCCAATCCAAAGACAAATGGCAGCAAAATCCAGAAGTCCCCGATTCCAATTGGGAGTCTTATTTCAAAGTCAAACAAGCGATGACCATATTGTTGACGCAACCCGGTGTTCCCCTCATCTACTATGGCGATGAATACGGCATGGAAGGTGCAAACGACCCCGATAACCGTCGCATGATGGAATTTGGCGATGCGCTCAACAACGAGCAAAAAGGTGCGCTCAAATATACCCAAAAACTCGGAACGATTCGCGCACAACACCCAGCGATTCGCCGAGGTACGCGACATAACATCGACCAGCCCAACGATAAACTTTGGTGCTATGAAATGAGCGATGGCACCGAAACGATTATCGTCGGAATCGCCAGCCACGATGGTGGCGGCGATTGCAATCTCGGAAGCGAAAAAACACTCGTCAACCTCTTAGCCGATGAACCCACCGAGATTAAAACGAGTAAATTGCATGTCGGCGATGCGGAACGCTTCCATATCTATCTCGTCAAATAACCCCGTTTCCCTGCCATTGTGATGCGCCAAGCTCCGCATCCCCCCTCGGCAAACGCCACCAAAAAAGCACGGCGTATTGGCCAATGCCAATAGCCGTGCCAGAGCCCGTATTGAGCGGCGAGCGAAATAGGGCGAAAAAAAAGCCCGTATCGCCACAGGCGATAGGGCGAAAAAAAGCCCGTATCGCCACAGGCGATAGGGCGAAAAAAAACACGGCGTATTGGCGAATGCCAATAGCCGTGCCAAAACGCGCAAAGAGCGGCGGACTAACGATTATTCTTCGTCGATTACGTCGTCGTCGTCGTATTCATCGTCGTCGGCATAGCGAATGATGAGCGGCGTTTGTGCGGCGAGTGCCTCGTCGACGCGTTTGCTGATGAGATACCAGCCAATGCTGCACGGATAGAATGGGCTCTCGGCGTCGAGCGATCCCATGGCGTCGTCGTCGTCGATGTCGAGTGTTTTGTCGAGCCCCATGCCGTCGGCGACGAGGTCGAGTTCGCGGCGAAGGGCCTGCAACGACGAAATGTCGACGCAACCATCGTCTTCTTCGCAACAGCAGCACGAATCGCATTCATCATCGTCGCAGTCGCAGTCGCCGTGGCAACCGCACGTTTCGTCGCAATCGCATTTGTGGTGACCGCAACCGCAACCGCACATGTCGTCATCGTCGTCTTCGTCGCCGATGTTGATTTCTGCAACCGACGGCAAATCGACGGGTAAGCAGATGCATTCGCGGCTATTGCCAATCGAGAGCAAGTGGGGGAATTTCGCAATCGATTCTTCGTTTTCTTCGTCTTCGAGTTCGGCGATGCGTTTGAACACTTCGCTTTCCCAGGGGAACTCGGGGTCGAGCTCGAAGCCGTCGAGGTTGCCATCCAATTCGAGTTTAGCCGCCACGGCTTGGAGTGCCGTCAATTGGTAGTCTTCGATGACGTCGACCGAAATCTCATCGTCTTTGTTTGACGCGTCGACTTCGGGGTCGTTCCAATCGACCGTCATTCCATAGTGGGCGCTCAAGACCGCCTTGAGCTCGGCCACCGACTCGGCGGCGTCTTCGGCGTTGCTTTCGCTCCAATACTCATTTAACCCCATCGCAAAAAGCTCGAACATATCTGACCTCTACTCGTCACAAACGCCCACCGCACATGGCATCGACCGCCCATGCGCCGCGCGCGCCAATTACCAATTTTTGCCGCCCATGCGGCACGGGCCTACATATATCGAACGCCACGAAAATGACAAGCTCAAACGCCGCCGTGTGCGCTTTTGCGCCACCATTGGAGCACGAACCCCGGCATCGGCCACGCCGCCACGAGCTGCCACTCGGGCGCACCGACCGCCACAAACTGCACATCGCACTGCCAATCGCCGGCAATCCGGCTTAGCAACACATCGGTCGCTTGCGGCAGTAGCGCACGATAGACCATGCCACCGCCCGCCACATAGACGACGCCGCGTGCAGCTCGGCACCGCTCTAACAATTCGCCAGCATCGCTGCCCCACACGACGCCCGCCACAGGCGCCGCCCCCCTGCGCCGCGAAAGCACCGCACAAAGCCGCCCATCTAACCCGCGCCGCCCATCGCGCCCCACGGGCAAGCTCTCATACGTCACGCGCCCGACGATCACCGCCGCCCCCATCGTCTGCCGCCGAAAAAAAGCCCGATCACTTGGCACATTCCACGGTATCGCCCCGCGCCGCCCAAGCCCCATCGCATCGTCGACCGCCGCTATCATCACAACTGCACCCGATTCGAAATCGATGCGCAAATCGCCATTTTCTTCGCTTATATTGTTCATCATCGTATTTTATTAGTTTTTTTGGGTTCGCCGCCTTTTGCCTTTGGCAATACGGCGTCGGCTTGGCTATTTCGCTTGCGCTCAATACGCCGCGCTTGCCGAGCTATGTGCCGCCGCAAGCGGCTTGCGCGCATACGCTCGGCTTTTTCGGGGGTTCGCCGCCTTTTGCCTTTGGCAATACGGCGTCGGCTTGGCTATTTCGCTTGCGCTCAATACGCCGCGCTTGCCGAGCTATGTGCCGCCGCAAGCGGCTTGCGCGCATACGCTCGGCTTTTTTTGGGCGCTGGATATTCCAAACGCGAAGCATACATGTCGCAGATCTACACATATATGCCATCCACAATTTGAATCAGTATCATTTTACTATGCGAAAAATCGACAATGCATTAATAGTTTTCGGGTTTTATGCGTGCCGTAGGCGCATTGTCTTTGGTTCGCAATCGATTCGATGTTTTGACGACAGATGAGAGGATACCGATGGATCGTCGATGGATTTTGAGTTGTGTATGTTTGGCGAGCGCGTTTGTGGGCGTGTCGTGTAATGATAACGCCGATGAGTGTGATGACGAGCAGCCCGCCTATTGTAGCGCCGATGCGACGACGATACATCGATGCCGCAGTGGCAAATGGACGCCTGCGGTTTGCGCCACGGGCACGGCGTGTGCCTATATCGACGACAAGCCGGTTTGCGTCGAATATGCGCCCGATTCGGCGCCTTGCAACCTTGGATCGACCAAATGCCTGAGCCAAACGATGGCGGCGAAATGCTTCGATTTGGGCAATGGAAAAACGGCGTGGCGCAACGAAATATGCGCCAGCAATGCCCAATGTATCGAGGGCGCATGCCTCGTCAATCTCACGCCCGACCGCCACCCCGTGGCGTCGACGAGCATCGTCTCTCAACGATGCACGCCCGATAACAAAGGCGTCGTAACAACTCGCGGCGATGGCACGGTGACGACGACATCGTGCGTCGAACTCGTCGGTTTCGATGCGCAGTGCCAAACGTATTCGGGCGGCTTGGCGGGCTGTGCAAAGCCCAAAGCATGCGACGAAACATTTTCGGAGGCGGGCACGTGCTTTAGCAACCAGTTGCGCCGTTGCGATATGCGCTACATCGTGCCGCGCCCCATCGTCGAAGATTGCTCTCAAAATGGCGCTCAACCCCCGCAGATTTGTGCGGTCACGTCGGGCAAAGCGGCATGCCGCGCGACGTGCTCGGCCCCCGATGCCGCGGCGGTGACGTGTAGCCAATCGCTGGCCACGCGTTGCGTCGCAAGCACTAGCGGCGAAAACGTCGTCGAAACAGGGGCTTCGCTTTGCGTCGATGCGCAAACGCAAGTCTCGTGCAATGGCGACGAGGTCGTCACAAAAGCGTGTGGCACGGGCGAAACTTGCATCGCGTCGCTAGGCAAATGCATAGAGCTTTGCGATAGTGCAAACGAAAACGAAGTAAAATGTAGCGCCAGCGGCGAATTATCGATCTGCCAAGCGATGGGCTCGATATATGGCTATGCACCGACGGGCAAGCGCCACTGCTTGGGCGATACGCTCATTCAGTGCACGACGACAGACGGCGTCTACGCCCCCAAAAAGACGGACTGCAACAATTACGTCCACACCGATGGCACAACGTATTATGCGCATTGTCAAAGCGATTACCAAGGCATGCCCGACGCCGACATTTGCATACCCGCTCAAGAAGGCGAGCCGTGCAACGGCTTGACGAGTGAGGGCAAATGCGACGGTAATACGTTGTCGTATTGCCTCGACGAAGACGACGTCGTCGTGACGAAAGACTGCAGCACGAATACGAGCGGCATGACGACGTGTAGCGTCTATGGCAATTATGCCGATTGCCGCCGTTCGTGCACGGCATCGGGTGCGGCGCAATGTAGCTACAACAGCCAAACAGAGTCGTATATCGTGAGCTTGTGTGCGCCATCGCAAGTCGACGCCAAGGCGCTCACCGTCGTCGATGCGACGGCGATTTGCTTGGGCAATGTGCTCTATCGTTGCGACGCAAGCGGCAAAACGACGACGACCGATTGCGCCGCCAATGGCGGCATCTGCGATACGACGGCATGCGTCTACCCGCTCTGCAGTGCCAATATGGCGCCACAGTGCACGGCGGCAAACGAAATCGTCGCTTGCCAAGTCCACGACGGTGGCGAGGTCTATGGCATTTCGAAACAATCGGTCACTTGCGCGCCCAATGGGAAATGCCAAGCGTGCAAAGATGGCAAGATAGTCGACGTGAATGGAATATAATTCGGAATTACTGCGGTTTTTTGTAGAAAATTCAAATCCACACCTACATAGCGTACAATACGCCCCAAATAATCGCAGTAAATTTCATTTTATTTCAAAAATGACGGCTTAAAAACTTGATCAATACTGGTGAACTGATTAGAGACGTTGCCGAAAGGAGCCGTTCTCGAGAGGTTCGAGATCGACTTTTGGCATAGACCGCATGGGTTCGGTCGTTTATCTTTTGGAGAAAGATATGAGTAAGAAGTTGTTGGCCTTGTTAGTTGCCGTTTCGACATGCTGCGCTTTCGGTTGTAGTGACGACGATAGCGATTCGTGCAAGACGGGTGAAAAACGTTGCGATGGTAACATGACTCAGACTTGCGTCAGTGGTAACTGGAGCAAGGGGACGCCTTGTGCTAAAGGATGCGATAAGGCAACGGGTGTGTGTAAACCAGAAGATCCTACACCTTGTACGACGGATGGTGAGAAGCGTTGCGATGGTAAACAGCTTCAAGTGTGCAAAGGTGGAAACTGGAGCAAATTAGAAGATTGCAAGGGTTCCTGCGATGAAGCGAAGAAAGAATGCAAGGTTGATGGTGGTAACGATACTACTGTCAAAGAAGGCGATCCTTGCGACAAATCAACCTTCCAACAAGTATGTATTAATGGCGGTGCCAATGCCTTTGTTTGTTGGGATAACGTTGTCAAAAAATGGAATTGCGCCAACAATGATTGCAAAGCAAATGCTGATAAACCGCTTCAAGTGATTTGTGCAAAAGGCGAATCCAAGCCTACCGAGACGACATGCACAGGCGAAAAAGTCACAACGGGTGGTGCAGTGGGCACGTGCTGTGACAAAGATACGTATCAGCAAACCTGCACCGATGGAAATGCTCATGCACTAGTTTGCTGGGATGGCGCTGTTACACAATGGAATTGTGCGAATAATCAATGTAGCGCTAATACTGAAAAACCGCTTCAAGTGGTTTGTGCAAAAGGCGAATCCAAGCCTACCGAGACGACATGCACAGGCGAGAAGGTTACAACGGGTGGTGCAGTGGGCACGTGCTGTGACAAAGATACGTATCAGCAAACCTGCACCGATGGAAATGCTCATGCACTAGTTTGCTGGGATGGCGCTGTTAAACAGTGGAATTGCGCCAACAATGATTGCAAAGCAAATACTGAAAAACCGCTTCAAGTGGTTTGTGCAAAAGGTGATTCAGAGCCAGGCACTACACAATGTAATGGCGATCCGAAAGAAAGTGGTGGTGCTGTAGGTGATTGTTGCAATAAGGATAAATACGCACCGGATTGCACGGGTATGTTGCGTTGTAGCAATGGCGTGATCAAAGCTATTTCATGCAAAGATGGCAAATCTTGTAAGCTCAACACCGATGGCACATGCTCGGTCGAAAGTGGTAATTATTGCAAAGATGGCAAATATGACAAGACAAAATATCCTCTTGGATACTTTGAATGCGTTTAACCTGCGGTTTTTTAAGAATCGTAGCTAATGCGATGCTAGAATCATCGCAATTTCGCTAGAAGCGTAAGTATAAAGCGGCTCGTTTGAGCCGCTTTTTTTGTATATATAAATACGTTGTAAGCGATATTTATAACCTCGCCCAATAACTCCTGACCTCACCCCCGGCCTGTCGGCCCCCCCCTCTCCATAAATGGCGCGGGGAATAGACGCCCGCAGAGCGGGCGTTTATGGCATGCGAGGGGGAATAGACATCTGCCGATGGCTGATGTCAGAATTTGGCGAGGGGGAAATGACGCCCGCAGAGCGGGCGTGAGCTGATTGGAGAGGAGGAATTGACCTCACCCCCGGCCTGTCGGCCACCCCCTCTCCATAAATGGCGAGGGGG
>SAMEA104315420__coassemble_240_pt1 | contig 46691 bp, 27 predicted proteins | sample SAMEA104315420__metabat2_high_PE_047 | metagenome-assembled genome bin SAMEA104315420 (sample SAMEA104315420) | gut metagenome | biome: Monkey gut; feature: monkey-associated habitat; material: faeces | place: China | collected 2013 | reverse complement strand
ACCTAACCATATAGAATGGGAGCGGAGGTTTACACAGATTTTCTTATACCCTCCACCGCACCCGTCGCTCCCATGAGCTTATCAAATTCTGGTGCAATGTTATGCGCAAGCATGCGACTAAATATGGCATAGGGATCGAGGGCGCCCCAAATGGCACCAATGCCCAATATAAAACTCGCCAACCAAGTCAATGCGATTCCTAATTTGACGACGCGCATGGCGCGTCCATCGTGCCAATACCGATATGGTTTCTTTTTGCGCGGTTTTAACCGCGATGCCATGTCTTGAAAAATCCCGAGAGGGCAGAGTACTGAGCAATAGATGCGACCAAAGAGTAGCGTTACGACGCATAAAATGACGAGCGCAACGACGTTGAACGATGCAATCGCTGGCGCTAACTGTATTTCCGATATAAACGATAACCAGGCAATATCGGGGAAAAACCGAATCCCTAGAAATAAAACGATAAACGCGACGAATACGAGTGTCGCCATGATAATGCGCAGTTTCTTTAGCATACAATTCTGATACAAAAAAAGACGCAGAATGATCTGCGTCTACGGTGAAGCCTTGACAAATTTCATTGGAACGAATTCCAATTCATATCGATTCGACATGCGATCGACATCTCCTTCGCTATTATCTTCATCATTCCCATCGATTGCCATGCGAATGATATATGAACCACTCGCATGGCATGAGAATGTAGTCTATTTAGTTGACGATATCTTGCGAAATCTTACTCGGCACGAGGAAGTACGCAATGCCCGAGTTCAAAACCGATCCATCGCCCAAGACATTGATCTTCGCCCGATAGACTTTGGGCACTTCCAAAGGTTGAATGACCTCCTGATTCTCAACGGGGATGACGTCAAAGCATAGCGTCGTACTCGGTTTCATGCCGTTAATCGTCGGATACTGATCTGAGGTGATTTTCGATGTATCTTCGATCTTCGTGCAAACGCGTCCGTGAACGGTATCGCCCGATACATTGACTTCCAAGTGATCGATGAGTTTCGAGGCTCCAGCGTCGATATCTTCAACCTCAGTCGTAATCTGGATTTCTTTGTCATGGGCTATCTTTAGCAACATATCACGTGTAACGGTGTTGATATTGTTCTGCGTTAAAGGCGCAACATACATCTTTTCGAGTTCACTTTTATCAGGCTTTTTGCAGTCTTTAGCACAAATGCCACTTTGGCAAGACCCAGAATAACACGCCATCTGCGCAATTCCGCGCATTAATGCATAATTTCTATCCCATTGATAATTCTCCGGTACCGTATCTTTGCCGATACCGAATAAACCAACATATGTGACCTTTGATTCTTTGAGTTTAGTTCCCCATTCACTAGCATTGGCAGTTTCCCAATGACCTGTGTTAAAGTTTGGCTCGTCACCTGCTTGTACATATATCTTAATCGCGCCTTTTCTGAAGCCGACACATCCAAATCGATCTGCTGATCCAGGGTGACAATTTGCTTTATTGCATCCTTGCGAAGGACCATACAGTGCACACATCGATGGTTGAATGCAATTCTCACTGTCGCCTTGTTTATCGTAGACAAATTGATTTAAAGCTTTGAGCGTATTTTGTGACCCATCCGATAATGAACTCTTATTTATAAAAGAGTTGACATTTCCCCATGTACCGAGCCCAGTCCACATATTGGCAAAACATCCTTTGCCATCAACGCCGACTTGGGGGGAAATAATACACCGCTGATTTTGGCTACAAATGGCATCACCATGATTGAGATCTCGACAATCTATCGTCGATTCACACGCGCGTCCGAGATCGGGGCATAATAGGGAATCCAACATTGATGGAAGTTTGTCTCGCAACGTTGTCACACTTCCCGTCATCGATACACTCGAGTCGAGTGAAAAATAAACATCAACAGATTGAATCCCCGTATCAAAACTCAGCGTCTCTCGTTTCGGTCTCGATGCTTCTGCAAAAGGCGTAATAAATACAAAGTTACCTCGCGATTGCGGATTGTCGTTTTTATCGCCGGGGTTTGTTCCTGCGCCAAATTCGACGAGATCATCGACTTCGTCGCCGTCGCTATCGACCTTATACGCGTTGTAACCTTCGCTTCGGCGTTCAAATTCAAAGGCATCGCTCAAGCCATCGCCATCGCTATCGAGATCGACATAATCGGGGATCGTGTCGCCATCGGTATCGACGGGAGACTTACAAATAAACTCGGGATCTGTTTTGAAATCGGGATTGATGTCTTTGGGAGTTGGCCATTTGCCGTCTTGAGTTATCCAAAGATCTTCGCGGTGACATCCTTCATACGAATCGGGTATCGTATCGCCATCGGCATCTTTGGAATAGCGCGCATACAAGCCAACGCCTTTTTGATACTTGCTCAATTCGACCGCGTCGGGAATCGTATCGCCATCGCTGTCGGTATCCATGTAATCGGGAATCGTGTCGCCATCGCAATCGATAGGCCCTTCCGGCGTCCCGATCAAATCGCGTTCGCCATCGCCATTGCAATCCCCGCCAAACGTGCCCTTCAACGTGTCATCGCTTGTCAGCTGGAGGCCCCTAATCTCTTCTTCGTCCGAAAGGCCATCGCCGTCGTTATCTCTGGCTTGAAAATCGGGCACATCATCGCCATCGCTATCGATGGGGGTGTTGCAAATGAGTTCTGAATTCTTCTTAAAATCGGGATCGACGTCTTTGGGCTCGGGCCATTTGCTAGTTTCGGCATTGTAGGCAAAGGCCGTGTTGCGACATCCTTCGAACGAATCGGGAATGCCATTGCCATCGCTGTCTTTCGATTGAAAATCGGGCTTGCCATCGCCATCGCTATCGATGGGCATCGCGCCCGAGCACCCTTTTGTTCCGCCTTCAACGCTATCGGGAATCGTATCGCCATCGCTGTCGAGGTCGAGATAATCGTAGACGCCGTCGCCGTCGGTATCGAGACTCTGTGAATCGTCTTCGAAATTGCGCCCTTCGTAGATGTCGGCAATCGTGTCGCCATCGCTATCGATCTTATCGCACTCTTGCTCCAAGACGCATTCTTTGCTCTTGCATATATAGCCCGCCTCGGGGCAATCGGTATCGTGCTCGCACGACACAATCGCCTTTTCGCAAGTCCCATTCGTACTACAGCTAGGCTTATTAGGGTCGCTACAATCGGCATCTCTCGTACATTCGAGAACCGTATTCGGTTCGACGCACGTCCCAATCGCACTACATACGACTCTGGGATTGACGGTACAGTCAGCGTCTTTGACGCAGCGCAAGCGCGTGTCTTCCGAAATACACGTTCCAACGGCACTACAAACGGGCTTTTTAGGATTTTTGCAGTCCGAGGCTTTGGTGCATTCGAGTTCATAGCCCTTCGCAATACACGTCCCAAGAGCGCTACAGACGGGCTTTTCTGCGTTCTTGCAATCGTCATCCGAACGGCATTCCGTCGTCGACTTGTCAACGATACACGTCCCATCGTCGGCACAAATTGGAAATGCCGGATCCTTGCAATCGGCATTCGATTGACATTTCGTTTCGGGGACTTCATCGCCCCCTGCCTCTCCCTTCACGGACTCGCTACTACAAGATAGCGTAAAACAACTCGCTAAACATAGCGCCAAAAGCCAATTTCTTTTATTGTGCATTGCCTTTCTCCATAGAAATTAAAGACCCCCAAGCACTTGCCTATATAAGGTAAAATTCAGATAAAACAATAAATTCGAGTAAGAAAATCCCAAATTCTGCGTTTTTTATGACACGCACCTAAAGCGCAAAAAAAGAGCAGCCCTCCCTCATAAAAAAAAGAGCCCGCGGCAAATCGTAGGCCAGCTTTATCGGGCGATTTTGCCCGCGGCTAAAGCGCAAAAAGGAGCAACCCTTCCACATAAAAAAAGAGCCCGCGGCAAATCGCAGGCTCCTAGGCTATGCTCAAATCGATGGGACGAAGCCCATGCGACAGACTATACCGTGTAATCGTGCTGGCGCTTGACATCGTGCGCCGTGCGACCCGGTTTGAATTTGATTTCGTTCGGCATCATGCACTCCAAGACGGGGCAGACGTTGATGCAGAGGTGGCAACCGACGCATTTGTCGGTAATCGTCGGTTTGCGCGTCTTCGTGTCGAATTCGATCGCTTGGTGACCGGCGTCGAAGCACGAAATGGCACAACGACCGCAACCGACGCATTTGTCGTAGTCGATCTTCGGAATGATCTGGAAATCGCGATCGAGGTCTTCGGCAGGGATGATATTGGGCAACGCCATACCAATGAAATCGCGAAGCGACGTAAATCCGTGCTCTTCCATGAAAATGGCCAAGCCTTCTTTCATATCTTCCACGATGCGATAACCGTACTGCATGACGGCTGTCGTCACTTGGAGGTTTTCGGCGCCCAACAATAAGAACTCAACCGCATCCATCCAAGTTTCAATGCCGCCAATGCCCGAAATCGGCATCTTCGTCAATTCTTTGTCTTGCTTGAGTTGGGCGATAAAGCGCAACGCAATCGGTTTGACAGCCGCACCTGAATAACCCGAAATCGACGATTTGCCATTGACGACCGGTTTACCCGTCATGTTTTCAATGTCGATATTGCAAATCGATTTAATCGTGTTGATCGTCGAAATGGCATCGGCACCACCGCGCATGGCGCCGCGCGACGGATCCTCGATGTGCGTAATGTTCGGCGTCATCTTGGCGATGACCGGCAAATGCGTGTTTTGTTTCACGACGCGCGTATAACGCTCGACCAATTCCGGATTCATACCGACGTCCGAACCCATCGCGTGGCTCGTCATCTGCGGGCACGAGAAGTTGAGCTCGAGCATATCGGCGCCTGCTTTCGTCATTTCGCGAGCCAAAAGCGCCCACTCTTCGTCGTTGGCACCCATGATCGATACGCCCATGACTTTCGTCGGATAATCGTGCTTCAAACGCTTGATGATTTCGGCGTTCTCTTGCCACGAATGCTCCGAAATTTGCTCCATATTCTTGAAGCCGACAAACGGCGTCCCTTCTTTGCGAACGATGTCGAAACGCGGCGAACATTCGTTCATCCCGTGAATGCCAACCGTCTTGTAAAAGACGCCGCCCCAGCCCAAATCGAAGCACTTGGCGATCATCTCATAGTTATGGCACACGGGCGACGACGAAAGGAAAAACGGGTTTTCACAGTGAACGCCCAAGAAATCGATGGAAAGATCTACTTTTTTAGACATCTTTAAACTCCTTCATTTCGAATGTGATGAAAAACGTAACGCGCAAACCTTAAATATGAAGGAATTTTGCGATTTCTTTTGCGACTTCTTTACCCGACTGCACCGCTTCGACGACCGTTTTGCCGCCATGGGCAAAGTCACCACCGACGAAGACATTGCCTTCTCGCTTCGTGCCGACGAATTCATCCTCGGCCTTCTGACCCACGGCAAAGATGACCGTGTCGGCGGCGAGTTCCATCGTCGAGGCGCCATCCATCGATTCGAGCGATACCGATTTGACGCAGTCGCTACCATTGACCTTGACCGGTTTGAACGCCGGAATCACGGGAACGCCCAAGCTCACCGTATAGTCGAGCTCTTTCTTCGAGGCGGGCATCGTTTCCATCGTCTCGATAAACGAAACGTAAATCGAATCGGCGCCGATTTGCTTCGCCGTCGAGGCGCAATCCATCGCGACGTCGCCACCACCGATGATCACAACGCGACCCAATTTGTCGATCTTGCCGCCCGACTTGCGCGCATTCTTGAGGAACGCCAACGCCGTCGTGCAACCCTTGAGATCCGCTCCCGCCAAATTCGGAATCATCTTCGACGCGCTCAAACCAATCCCGACAAAAACCGCATCGTATTGCGACGAAACCCCCGCCAAATCTTTCTTCTCAATGCGCTTATTCATCTCGAATTTCACGCCAAGCGACTTCACGGCATCGATATCTTGGTCGATCACTTCATCGCTCAAACGCGACGGCGTTATGCCATAGCGCAACAAACCGCCCGCTTTCTCGTTCTCGTCGACGATCGTCACATCGCAACCCATCTTCGCAAGCTCTGCCGCCACCGACAAACTCGACGGACCCGCGCCAATGCAAAGCACCTTCTTACCATTCGATGCCGCCGCCTCGAGCGTCTTCATCTTAAAGATCTTCTCTTGATCCATCGCAAACGCTTGCAAACGGCCAATCTGAATCGGGCGATCTATCCCACAACGGCTACACGCCTTCTCACAAAGACGCTCACGCGGGCATATCTCGGCACAACTGGCACCCAAAATGTTGTTGTTGCGGATCGTACGCGCCGCACCCTTGAAATTCTTAAAACGTATCGAACGTATGAATTTCCCCGGATCCGTCCCCGCAGGGCAGTCGTGCGAACACGGGGCATCGTCACACAACAGGCAACGCGCCGCTTCTTCCATCACCAAACGGACATTCCATCCATTTTCTGCCAGTTCTCCGTAGGGGAGCTGTCGTACTTTTGTCATGATCCTTCTCCTAATCACGTCGTAAACGAAAAACCGCCAATCGGCGGCGGAAATCCAATCCCTTTTACAACAACCATCTATGCGTTAAAAGCCAAAAAAACGCATTCCGACATTTGATTTATGCCTACATGTGGCTTTTTAAGCCACTTTCCACTCATACCTCTGCGATGTCGCCCGCTCTCGCTATCGCTCCATACGGGCTCTGTGTCGCCCTATTTCGCTATCGCTCCATACGGGCTCTGTGTCGCCCGCTCTCGCTATCGCTCCATACGGGCTCCAGCTACGGCTATTGCCTGCGGCAATACGCCTCCGCGGTTGCGCTATTGCCTAGGCGGCAATACGCGCAACTGGCGCGGCTATGTGCTCGGGCTTGCGCCCTTGCGCGCATACGCCGCTCTAAGCTTCGCCCCCCCTTCACCCACGACCGTGAGTGCTCCCTAGTTGTTCGATGTTCTGTTTGAGCAATGGCAAATGGCGTTCTGTGGGCAATGAATACAGCTTATTAGGGCTACCACATTTACTTTTTCCGTTGAAACATCATGGCGGGGAATATGGGGGGCGGCGAGTAGCCCCGCCCCATCGCCGGGGGTAAAAAGATACCCCAATCCATACTTCAACTAAAAATGAAACGTTGTCATAAATTGAATCGACGACTCAAATTGGTGATGGGTGTGACCTTTTTGTACAGAGTTTTTGCGATTGTAATTCTTGTAAAATACATCAAATGCAATCTGATCTTGAAAATCAATTTTTAATTTCAAAGATAGTAACTCCAACACTCGCCAAGCAAATACGACATCGGCTTTCAATCCGATTCCGTGCTTCTGATCGCTCACAATGAGCGATTCATCATCGTGATCGCTTTCCCCAAACCATTCGTCACTCACATAGCGATATGTGTATCCGATACCCGCTTGTAGCGAAAAGACAAAGTGCTCGGATTGGTACAAATGGAATGCATGGATCCAATATAAATTAAAACACGGTATATCTTCGTAGTATTTAAAATTGATCGTCGCCTCGGCTCCCATGCTATAGAACGACACGAGGCGATATTGATAATCGAGTGTCAGAGGTACATCGCGCGGTATCGGGAGCATCGATGGCGAAAATGTCGCGCCTATGCCTATGCCAACCGAATGATTGCGCCCATGCGGATCGGGACTATTGAACGCCACATCGGGGTCGGCTGCATACGCCGTCATCGGTACGATAAAAAGCGATAGTAATAACGCCAAAAAGTTTCTCATCTCTGTTCCTTTACACCAGGTGGAGTAATGAGTTCACACCGTGTGAGCTCAAAGTGGAGTACGCTTCATCCATAAAGATGAATACCTTATGGATGAAACGCACCCTTCACCGATAAATCCGCAAATACCGTGCCAAGGAACGAGTCGTGCTAACGCAAATTCAAAAGCGGTGCTTGTTTGGGACGCATCAAAATGAGCGGGCGCCGTGGCGACTGCATTTCGATGAGGTCAGTTTTGCGCTCCTTGCGCGTTGTCGTTTGATTTTGCGGCTGTTCGTAGGCACCATACCAACGCGTCAGCAGTAGAGAATCTTGCGATGTCGCCGCGCGTTTGCTGCCATATAGCTCGGGCTTCTGAGCTTCGCCACGCGGTGTTTGTCGCGGTGTACCCGATGTGAGAGCTCGCCGCGCTTGCTCGATGGCGTCGTCGGCCAGCGCAATGTCGTCTTTTGAATGGTGATCGATGCAGTAGGCAACGACGAATTTGGCCTCGCGTATACAGGCGTCGAAACACGTCGATCGCGATTTGCCATCCGATGCCGCCTCGACGTCTTTGCAGGCTCGTGTGCAACCCGTTTGCATCCCGCCGATAAGCGCAGCTTGAACCGATTCCCCGCGCTGTTGCGTATCGGCGCGGTGAGCGCCATAGCGAATCTCGACTTTGCACTTATATGGCATGCTCGCGAAAGCACTCGGCACTGCGGCTACAATGAATAATCCCGTCATGACTGCAAGTTTGATCCAATTCATACGACTCCTCTCTACGTTTTTGGCGGTATGGGCGCGGGGATCACCTCGGGGGCCGTCAATATGCTCGTGAATTCGATGAAGTTCGAATGCATCGTCCCGATCTTTTCGTTCTCGTCGTTATAAAAATCGAGTTCCAGTCGCATCGTATACGCCCCTGTCGGCACATAGTCGTAGATAGTATATTCTGGCCAAATCGTAGAATCAACCTCGGCGAATTTTACCGCTTTAATCGGGATCGCCGTCGAATGCGTGGCACCTACGGGCAACGATACGATGCTCATCGTCCCGGGCCCCACCGATTCGGCATACGACAAGTCGATATTCGACCAATAAAGCGGCTGTTGGCTCTTCTCATCGTAGATGAATAAATGCGGCATGACGCGCGCATAGACGAACGATTGCGTCGTATTCTTGAGCAATATCCTAACCGATACGGCTAGCGTATCGCGCCAGACGGGGTATTCCGATTGGAGTGAAAGCATCAGCCCTTCGATGACGCGCTCGTCGTTCTGAATCACGCCCTCGGGCGATTGAAAACGAAACGTATCGGCGGCGATTTGCTCGTCGAATTTGCGCTCCTTCGGCTGCGCATTGCACGCAATGCACGACATGCCTAACAAAATGAGCCCAATCACATAGATGAGCCGCGGGTGTCGTTCGATTGTCTTCTCTGTCGTGTTCATTTCGATCCTCGAAAAAGCGGCAATATCGCCAGCGGCGCATTGCTCAAATATCCATCATGATAGGCGAAAAAAGTCGGTTCGCTGGCTACCGTCGTGCGTTCGCCATGCGCAAACGCAAAAAAGGCGGCAAAGCCGAAGCCGCCGCCTTTCCTATACGAATATCGCCACTTTTAGAAAGAATTTTGTGAGCAATGCGCTATTTGGCTTTCGAATATGCCTCGGCCGCCTCGGCATCTTGCCCCGTCTTCTTATACAAATCGCCCAAATATTTATAACAACTCGCCGCTTTCAATAAATCACAAGCCGTTTTGGCATTCTGAGCCGCCAAAGCGAGTTTGCCGAGGCGTTCGTTGGCTTTGGCGAGTGTGAAATGAGCCCGACCATTGCGCGGATCTTGTTTAATTGCCGTTTCGAGGAGTTTCACAGCACCCGCAAAATTCTTTTTATTCATCGCGGCATTGGCGTCGGCGATGAGTTTTGCCGTCGGGACTTGCCCGCCAGTGGCCGCCGCCGCAGGCGCTGGTGTCGGAGCCGGTGCGGGCGTCGGCGCGGCGGCTGGCTTTTCTGCAACTCGGCGTTCCGTCGGTTTTGCCGCCGCCGCTTGCTGCTGGGCTTGCGCCTGCCTTTGTGCCTTTGCCTGCCTTTGCGCTTCCTCGCGTTCTTGGGCAATGCGCTGTTCCTCGGCTAGTCTTTGCTCACGCGCTTGGCGCATCGCTTCGGCACGCTGCTGCGACTCGGCTTGTTTCTGGGCTTCTGCTTGCCGCTGAGCTTCAGCACGCCGCGCCTCGGCTTCGGCACGCTGCTGCGCCTCAGCTTGCGCCTGAGCCTCTGCCAATCGCTGCGCATCGGCTTGCGCCTGAGACTCTGCCAATCGTTGCGCTTCTGCCTCCGCCTCAGCTCGGTTTTGTGCCTCGGCTTGCGCCTGAGCCTCTACATCGCCTTGTTCGGGGGCTGTCACCACACCTAGCCCATTGCCCACGGCTTCGGCATCTGGCACTTGTTCATGGCTCGGCGCCACATTGCCCATCGCCGCTTGGCTACCCTCGACCATGAGATCGACACCTTCTTGGGTTCCCTTCAATGCGACGAGCGCTTCGAGCAATCCATCATACGCTTGGATTTCGCCCGATGCCTCGTCTAATTCTGCGGCAAAGTTGTTGCCACCCCCTCGGCGTTGCGCCAATATATCGCGATATATGCCCTCGAGCTCTGTCCAGCCCGCCCGTTCCTTTTCATATTCGGGTTCGAGGGCCAACGCCGCACTCGCCGATTGGCGTTCGAGCTCTTCTTTGGCTTTCGTCTGCGTCGCGACACATGCCGCTTCTTTCGATTCGCGCTCGACATCGCCCTCTGCTATTGCGCCAATGCAATTCTGATAAGCACTATCGATCTCCTCAATTCCCGCCTTCATATCGAGTGGGTTCGAAGCATCGACAGACTTTTTCAACGTTCCTCGAATTTTCTTCGCTTCCGATTCAAATGCTTGGACGTAATTCTCGCGGCATTTCTGCATCGTCTTTTGTCCGAGATTCGCATCTCGCAACTCGACGAGCATCGCCGTCGCAACGACGCGATTCTCTTTCGTCGGATCGGCCAGCAATTTCTCGAATTCGGCGAGTTTTGCCTGCGATGCCTCGGCATCATCTGCCTCCGGATCCCCAATTCCTTGCGAACCAAACTTCGCAACGCCGACGACGACGCAAATCACGACGAGCACGAGCGCGATGAGCAATGCCACGCGCATCCAGCGTTTGCCGCTCTTGCCTTGGTCGGCAACAGGCGCCTCTTCGCCCTCGTTTCCAAACCATCCCGCCCCCGCTTCTTGCGCTTCATCGTCGACGTCGTCGAAATCATCGCCCACGTCGTCAAAGACGTTCCCTTCATCGTCTTGTGCCGATTCCGCGCCCTCTGCTTGCACTTCAGAATCGCCTTCTTCACCCGACGATCCATCGCTCGAAGTCGCCTCTTGTCCTTCGTCCGCGTCCATTTCCGACAAATCAAATGCCGCTTGTTCCATATCGACATCGTCGTCTTCATCCGCTTCGTCAAACGCATAGCCATTCGTCGCCGTCAGCACGGGCAACTTGCTAAATGGCGGCAAATTCTTGCGTTCAGCCGTCGCATGAATCGATGTATCGGCTTCGATGACGTCGTTGCGCGGTTGACAATCTTCTGGGCTTCGTCGGCGACGACGGCGCACGCGCATCGTCTCCTTGCTCTCCGACATCGATACGACATCGCTGCGATCCGATTTCTCGCCATTGTCGCGCTTTCCAATCCGCTTATGCGGCTGTTTCCCGCGTTCCCCGCGTTCCGCAAATGCCGCTTCGTCGGCTTCGAAGGCGTGCTCTGCCGCCTCGGCTTTCTGGATCGCTTCCGATTTTTCGTCGCCTTCTGCGCGTTCTCCATCTTTTGCCGTCTCTTTGGCATCTTGAGAATCGCCACCGATGACGATTTCGCGCTTCGCATCCGAGTCATCCGCCGCCGATTTCTCAGCCTCCGATTTCTCAGCCTCCGATTTATCTTTGCTCTCGTCCTTCGATTTCTCGCTCGGCGCCTTGTCATCACGCGTCAACACTTCGAAATCTTTGAACAAATCCGACGCTTTTTCGTGGCCATCCTCCGATTTCTCATCGGCAAACGGATCCGAAATCAACGAATCAAAGTCGATCTTTTCGCCGCCCAAAAGCGATCCATCGTGCTGCGACGAAGATTTCTGCGCTTGGTTGAATATGCCGAACAATTCGCGGTCCAACGCCGACGACAAATCGTCGACGGCGCTACGCGTCGCGCTCGATTCCGCCTTCTTCATTTCGACCGTCGGCGTCGCATCGACCGGATCCATCTCCGTCGTCACGGCGCGTTCCATAATATCTGTGACCGCCGTCTGTTCCAGCGCCTCGCCAATCAAATGGCTCAATCCATCGAATTGCGTCCGCTCGACGACCGTTCTATCCGAATCGACGCCGCGAATCGTCTTCTCGATCCGATGCTCGCTCACCTGCAACGCTCGCATTCCATCTTCGACGACCGCCTTCTGCGCCTTATCCGACTCAATCGCCTTGAGGTCGAAAAACGACGATACGCGCTCCGCACCCTTCAGAAGCCTATCGCAAAGCTCCCCATCGAGCGCATCGAGGTTTTCATTCAAACTCGGATGAACGCTCAAAAGCGCCGTAATAAATGCCCTCGTCGCTTGGAATCGCACGCCAGGCGTCCCAAACGTCGACGCCTCGAGCAAATCGGCAAAATCATCGCTCACGACTTTGCGAGCCTCTTCACTGCGCAACGAGAACGTTATCCCATCGATGCGTTCGTTGACGATCTGAATCGGATCCCGGTTCAGGGGCGCCAACCCAAGCAAATAACACGCCGCCGCACCACAACTGAATACGTCGCTACACACCAGCGGTTGCTCGCCACGCGCCACCTCCGGCGACATCAACTCCAAAACGTCGCCAAAAAAGCTCGGGTGGTCATCGCGTATCGACTCGAACTGCTCCCCGCGAACGACATCCCAAAGCCCCGCATCGTGAATCCGAATGCGCCCACTGCCATCCAATATGATGTTCGAAAGCGCAATATTCCCATGCACCTTCTCTTGCGAATGAATGTCGCGAACCGCGCGAAGCAATAGCAACAACACCTCCGATACATCCGACTCTCGCAGAATCTCCCCGCGCTCGATGATATCTCGCATCGAATATCCAGGAATATACGGATGTGCACTATACAATCCACCACTTTCCGTGCGGTCAAAATCGGCAACCGGTATCGCCCCACCCGACATCTTCGTGTCGCTCTCGAGCAATTCACACAACCTCGATACGCGCTCCGACTCGAGCAATAACGCATCGGAATATATGCGCAAACGATACGTATTCGCGCCCTTCGTCGCCCGGTAAATGACGCCCAAACCGTCACAACCTATCTTCTTCTGCAGGTAATAGCCACAAACCGACTCACCAGCCTCATACGTACGCCCCACGAACGGACGCAACTCCGCGCCATGATATGGGCAAAAACGAACGGCATCATCAAATATCGACAAACATTTCAGACAAACTTTCACAGAACTTCCCCGCTCAAACAGAAAACGACGAACAACGCCCACCATTTATCACATTCTGCAATCTATGCGCAAATTTATCGCCCAATCCTGCGCATTTCTCGGCACTTTTCGCCACTCCCATGCGCCTCTGTCGCCCCGCTTTTCACTCTCTTTGGCACATCTTTGTTGCCTCGATTTCGTCGCCTATGCCCGTTGGGCATACGTCGCCGGCTCCGCTATGTGCTCACTATCGTTGCGCGCATACGCGGCGCTTCGATTCGTCGCCTATGCCCTGCGGGCATACGTCGCCGGCTGCGCTATGTGCTCACTATCGTTGCGCGCATACGCTCCGCATTGATTCGTCGCCTATGCCCTGCGGGCATACGTCGCCGGCTCCGCTATGTGCTCACTATCGTTGCGCGCATACGCTCCGCTGGCCGGGCTATGTGCTCACTCACGCTCCGCGCATACGCCCGGCTTTTTCTCCGTTCCTCTTCGCATCCGCTTTTGTCGACAAACCCTATCTTTTCCCAGCTTTTTTCCCTTTTTTTACTCGCCCTCCACCTGTGGCGAAGCGCGTTGTTGCAATGCAAACGCGTTTCTATACTCAATACAAAGGCTAAGGCGATCGCGGCACAACTTGGGCACAAAATGAAATAAAAATGATCTTTTCATAGCGACAATTCTCCGCTAAAAGGCGCCGTTCTTTGGGTGGCTAAGAGGTGCGCTTATGTGTGCCTCTATCGCCCTTTGTTCCACCCGATTTGGGAGGTCGTATGTGTAGGAAGCTCGTCAAATTATTCGGTCCTCGCCGCACGCTGCGCTGTTTGCGTAGTGCTGCGATGCGTCGCAATCTATCTATCGTCTTTGGGCGCAACGTGCGCAAAACCCCGGCAAAAACATTGTGGGTGCCCATCCCCATATTCTGACTTCGGAGTAGTAATGGAAGAGAGTAAGAAGATCATTCAAATAAAAAACGTCGTCAAAAACTTCGATGATACAGTTGTCCTCAAGGGCGTTTCGCTCGATATATACGACAACGAATTTGTCACCCTTCTAGGCCCATCGGGGTGTGGAAAGACGACTTTATTGCGCATTCTCGGTGGATTTGTCGATCCGTCGTCGGGCGAAGTCTTGTTTAACAATGAAGACATTCTCAGCCTCCCCCCCTATAAGCGCGATATCAATACGGTATTCCAAAAATACGCACTATTTCCGCATCTCAACGTCTACGATAACGTCGCCTTCGGTCTCAAACTCAAAAAAATGCCCAAAGACGTCATCGACCGAAAAGTGCGCCGAATGCTCAAACTCGTCAATCTCGACGATTACGGCAAGCGCAACATCAACGAGATGTCGGGCGGGCAACAACAGCGCATTGCCATTGCGCGCGCCCTCGTCAACGAGCCTACCGTCCTCCTCCTCGACGAACCACTTGCCGCACTCGACCTCAAGCTCCGAAAAGAGATGCAAATCGAGCTCAAGCGCATTCAACAAGAAGTCGGTATTACGTTTATATTCGTCACGCACGACCAAGAAGAAGCCCTCACGATGTCCGACAAAATCGTCGTCATGAATAACGGCGAAATTCAACAAGTTGGAACACCGACCGATATATATAATGAACCGGCAAATCAATTCGTTGCAAACTTCATCGGCGAAACGAATATCATCGACGGCTCGATCGTCGACGGCCATACAGTCCGCTTCGAAGATAAGAATTTCCCGTGCAATGCGGCAAAATCATACGATGCCGGTGCACTCGTCGATGTCGTCATTCGCCCCGAAGACCTCGACGTCGTTCCGCGCGAACAAGGCATGCTCAAAGGCATTGTCAAAAGCCAAGTCTTTCGCGGCATCTTCTACGATACACTCGTCGAAACGCGCCTTGGCACCTCGATTACCGTCAAAATGCACGTCTCCGAAGACAAGCCCGTCTTCAATCAAGAGGCAAATGAAAAGATCAGTGCAAACAGCTTCTTTCTCGACTCCGACGACGTCGCCGAACTCGACGACGCTCGCATTATCGATTTGGCATCGGCCGAGGCTTGGAACAGCGAAGACGATTCGCCCGTCTCGATTAAAGAAGTACAATCCGACATCGCTAAAGAAGATGGCAAATATCACGTCACTTTTAAAACGGCTGCCGGCACGATGATTACCGTCGAAGCAAACGTCGTTCACGCCAACCGAAAAGAAAGCACGCTGTTCAAAGAAGAAATCTATGCCATGAATTTCTTCGTCAAAACCGACGACATCCGCGATTCGATGGCGCTCGACACCGATTTGCGCACGTGGGCAAACGCCTCGGCTTGGTCTCTCGAAGACGGAGCCTCGGTCGCCATCGACCAAGTCAAATACGACTTCGATTGGGAAAATATTACACCAGGCGAATACGATATTACGTTTGCAACCGAAGGATATCAATATAAAGTTTCGACGACGAAAGAACTCCCCGAGGGCAGTGAAGTCGGTCTCATCTTCGACCCCGAAGATATTCACCTCATGGATCGGGAGGTTACACCAGGATGAAAATGAACGCCTTTCGCATCATGACGTATCCATATATCGCATGGATTACTGCCATGATCGTCATCCCGATGATCCTCATCTTGTTCTATGCTTTTACGATCGAGGGCAATGACGTCGTTAGTATTAAATTCTCGCTCGAAAACTTTACGCGATTTGTCACCGATACGACGTTTTTGCGCGTCGTCGGTAAATCGCTTTGGATCGCCTTCTTGACGACGATCATCAGCATTATCATGGGCTATCCCATCGCCTATATCATATCGAAAGCGCGCGGAAACCATGGCATTATATTGATATTATTGCTCACGCTCCCGACTTGGATCAACATGCTCGTGCGGACTTATGCGTGGATGGGCATTCTCCAAGAAGGCGGCATGTTGTCGAAGTTATTGGCATTCTTAGGCCTCCCTGGGGTTTCGTTGTTATATACCGACTTCGCCGTCACTTTGGGCATGGTATATAACTTTTTGCCATTTATGATATTGCAGATTCATACGTCGCTGGCGAAGATGGACAACAGCTTGCTCGAGGCGGCGGCCGACCTAGGCGCGAGCCGCTTTCAGAGCTTTTGGCGCGTCACATTCCCGCTTTCACTGCCCGGCGTCGTCAGCGGCATCACGCTCGTCTTCTTGCCCGCCGTCAGCTCGTTCTTCATTCCAAAGCTCTTGGGCGGCGGCCAATACGTCCTCGTCGGGAACGTCATCGAAAGTCAATTTTTGACCGCCGGCGACTGGAATTTCGGCTCGGCAATATCCCTCATCATGGCTATCATCATTATTTTCTCGATGTGGTTGACGCGAAAAATCGACGTCCAACCGGGGAAGGAGGCTTAGACGATGAATAAAAGCTCCAGATTCTGGTCGATCGTGTCGAAGACGCTCATCGGTCTCGCCTTGCTCTTCTTCTATTTGCCCATCTTCTATATCATCGTCTTTTCGTTTAACGGAAAGCGTTCGCTTACCGTCCTCGACGGCTTTTCGCTCCAATGGTACGAAAAGATGTTTAACGATCCGACGATGATGAGTTCGATTTGGTACACGATTATCATCGCCGTCATTTCGACGATCGTGGCGACGATTTTTGGCACGATTACGGCTATTGGACTTTCAAAAAGCGGTAAATTTTTGCGAAAAGCAACCGAACGCGTCAATGAATTGCCCGTCATGAACCCCGATATCGTCACGGCGATTAGCCTGTTAATGCTCTTTTCGGCCCTCGCTGTGACAAAAGGCTTCATGACGATGTTATTGGCGCATATCATGTTTTGTACGCCATTTGTCATATTGTCGATTATGCCTAAACTGCGCACGCTCGATCCAAACCTCACCGATGCAGCTCTCGACCTCGGTTGCACGCCGTTTCAAACGATGACCAAAGTCATCATTCCGCAGATCAAACCGAGTATTATTGCCGGCGCCCTCATCGCTTTTACGATGAGTTTTGACGATTTCGTCATTTCATATTTCGTGACGGGCAATGGCGTACAGAATATTTCTATCCTCGTCTATACGATGTCGAAGCGCATTAATCCATCGATTAACGCACTCTCGTCGATCGTCATCCTCATCATTACAGTCGCGTTGATCGCTGCAAATCTCATTCCGATGATTCGCCGCAAGGCGTTTAAATCGAAACAGACGCAGTAGATACTTTGTCGATATATTTTCGGTATCGAGGCAATGGCGTGTCGACGCGGAAGGGCCGCGCGAGCGATGGGGCAGTGATGCGATGAAATGCGCATCGCGCAGGTGGATTGGGCGACGATGGTGCGCATCGCACGGTGTGCGATGCGCCCAAATGCGACGCGTATTGAGCCCTCCCGTAGGGCGGGCGAGATAGCGGCGCCGCGTAGGCGTATTGAGCCTTTGACGCCTTGGGCGGCAAGGGCGAGATAGCCGGAGCCACTGGCGTATCGGCTTTGCCGATAGCCAGTGCCCCAAAAAAACACCCGTCTTGGCGCATCGCGCGATCGACGTGCCAGGGCGATGGCGATTTGCCATGGTAACGATAAAAAATAGTTTCAAATTTTGATAAATTGCGTATGATTGCAACGATCGTGCATAGTTGCCTATGCCGATAAGTGGGGTGTTGACGGATGCGCATTTGTCGGCGCACAAAGCGTTTTGGAGGTAACAATGAAAAGTAGAACGTTTTTTAAGGTCACAACAGTTTTGGTTGGCATGGGGCTCGCGTTGTGTTTTGCAACGGCGTGTTCGAAAAAAGCCGACCAGAGCGCGGCGATTGAAAAGTATGGATCGAATACACTCAAAATATATCTCCCTGGTGAGTATACTAGCGAAACATTGATTCCTAACTTTGAAAAGCAGTTTGGCGTCAAAGTCATCGTCGAGTTGTTCGATAGCAATGAAATGATGTATGCAAAAGTGCAAGCGGGCGATAAATACGACGTGCTCATCCCATCCGATTATATGATCGAACGACTTTTGGCGCAAAAGTTATTGCAACCGCTCGACAAATCGGTCATGACCAATATGAAAGAGCTCGACAAGGCCGTGTTGAATCTGTCGTTCGACCCCGATAATACGTATTCTATGCCGTATTTTTGGGGCAATGTCGGGCTGGTTTATAATAAAACAAAAGTCGACCCGAAAGTCATTGCCGAGCAAGGTTATGACATCTTGCTCAACACCGATTATGCCGGGCAAATCTATTGGTACGACTCCGAACGCGATAGTTTCATGGTGGCGCTCAAAGCTCTCGGCTTCTCGATGAATTCCGAAAGCAAAGATGAAATCAACAAAGCATACGATTGGTTGCTCAAGATGAACGACACGATGAAACCGACGTATGTCACCGATGAAGTCATCGATAATATGTCGAATGGTTTGAAAAATATTGCCATCGTATATTCTGGCGATGCCGCATTTATATTAAATGAAAACAAAGACATGGATTATATTGCCCCGATGCAGGGCACAAACGTCTGGTATGATTCGATGGTGATTCCCGCAAATGCCGAGAACCCGAAACTCGCCAATGAATTTATCAATTACGTGATGTCGTATGAAGCGTCGTATGGCAATAGCGAGGCCGTTGGCTATGCCTCGCCAAACGCGCGAGTTTTGACGGAGATGAAGGCGCCGGGCGCGATTTACGAGCACAATCGGGCGTATTTGCCGCGAGCGGGATTCGAGAAAGATGAAATCTTCCACGACAACGAGACGATTCGCGCGATGATTTCGGAGCTTTGGATCAAGGTAAAGGCGCATTAGCACAAAGAAAACGCGCGTTGCGCAAAGAAAAGCCGCGTAGTTGTGTATGGTGGGGGGCAAGTCCCCCCAGCTCTTTTTCGATATTTTGCGCATCTACTGCGTCAGCGACGCCACTCAGACGGCGGGAACGTACGAATTCCCATTACCAAGCATGTGATGGATGGTATTCACAAGCCCCGCGTTGTAGTTTTAAGCATTTGAATATTGTAGGAATATCTTGTATGCTGAAAGGTGTTTCGTTTTTTCAAACGCTTTGGAGGTGATATGAAACGCAGACATTTGTTGGCATTGACGTTTAGTTTAGCTGGTATGGCGCTCGTCGCATGCAATAGCGATACGATTTCGGGTGTCATCGGTGGAGGTGAGCAAGGTGGTGTGACGCGCTGTGAATCGAACGACGACTGCACAGATGCGAAGCGACCGATTTGTTCGAGCAAAGGGGGGTGCATCGCCGACAAGACGAAGCCCGAATGCGTGACGAACGACGATTGTGAGAACGCCGACAAGCCCGAGTGTAGTGCGGTCGGGACGTGTGTGGCCAAGGGTACGAAGCTCGAATGCAAGAGCGATGTCGATTGTGAAAACGCCGACAAGCCCGTCTGTAGCGTCGTCGGCACGTGTGTGGCCAAGGGCTTCGAACCCGATTGCCGGGCCGATGCCGATTGTACGGATTCCGACAAGCCCGTGTGTAGCGCCGTTGGCACGTGTGTGGCCAAGGGCACGCAGCTCGAATGCTCGCGCGATGCCGATTGCGAGAGCGCCGATAGACCCGTTTGTAGCACGGTCGGGACGTGTATTGCTCGCGGTGCGAAACTCGAGTGCACGAAAAACGACGATTGCACCGACCCGAAGAAGAACGTTTGCAATGAGGCAGGGAAATGCGTTGCTCCGGGGAGCGATGCGAAGTGCAAGCGCAGCGAAGATTGCAAAGAAGGCCAGTATTGTTCGGGGGGCGTATGCATCGACGAAGTCGATTGCTCGATGCCCGATAGCGATGGCGATACGATTGCCGACATCTACGAAGGCCGCAATTTCGAAGATGATTCACAAAGTCTCGACACCGACGGCGACGGCGTCTACGATTATCTCGACCTCGATAGCGATGGCGATACGATTCCCGATAGTGTCGAAGGCGGTACAAATGGCTGTTCGGGGGCGGTTCCCGTCGACAACGACAGCGATGGCGAGCCCGATTTTCAAGACAGCGACAGCGATGGCAATGGCATTCCCGATTCGTTCGAAGGATGCCGCAACGCAGCCTTCGCCTACAATGCCGAAACTGGCAAATGGCTCGAGCCCAAAGACGTCGATCCCGACTTTAAAAAGAAGCCAGAATACATTTGCGACAAGCCCATCGATAGCGATGGTGACGGCGTGCCCGATTTCCAAGATAGCGATAACGATGGCGACAATCTCACCGATACCGAAGAAATTTCGGGTATCTCGTTTTCGGCTGGAGAAATTGAACGTGGCACGTTTTTCGTCAATTGCGATGGCAATGGCAAGCGCGAAATACCGTTAGGAAAGCCAGAGGCGCCTATCGATTGCGATGGCGATACGGTTCCCGATTATATGGATACCGATAGCGATGGCGACACGATTCCCGATATCGTCGAAGGGAAGCAAAATAAAACGGGGGTTTATGCGCGTTATTCCGTCGACGCCGATGGCGATGCGATTCCCGATTCGTATGAAGGTTGCCACCTCGAAGAGCTTTTTATTCAAGCCGATGGCACTTGGCCGAAACCCGACAAGAATAATCCCGCACATATTTGCAAAGATCCCGTCGATACCGATGGCGACAGTCACCCCGACTACCTCGATCTCGATAGCGATGGCGATGGCTTGCCCGATGCCTTTGAGTTTGCCAATCGACATCAGGGATATAATTATTTGCTCAAAGATAGCGATAACGACGGCGCCGACGACCTCGTCGAGTTTGGTGCCGGCACGAACCCTGGCGACGGAGATGATAACCCCAAGAAGCGCGGCAATTTCGTATTCCTCGCGCCATACGACAAAGAAACGACACCGCACCGAGAAACGCTTAGCTTCGAAACGGCAATTCAAACGATCGACTTGTTCTTCGTCTTCGACCATACGGGATCGATGGGGGGCGAAATTCAGTCGTTGAGAAGTGCCCTTAAAGATATTATTAATGACTTGCAGTGTAAAGATCTTGGCAAGGCGTGTTCTGATAATATCGATTGTAGCACTTTGGCGAATTCGATTTGTTCTGAACAAGGTCGTTGTATTACAAGCCCGCAATATGGCGCCGGGTGTTTCGATAATATGTGGACTGGATTAGGGTACTATTCTCGTGCAAATACATTTTGGGTTGCAGCGCAATTGTCGCCAGATTCGTCTAAAACTGTGACGATGATGGACAGAACTTTTAATGGATGGGGATTCTGTAGTTATGGCGATGATGAAGTCCCGTATCAAGCACCGATTTGCGCTGTTCTTGGCACAAAAGAGTATAATGGAAAGCAATTGTGCTATAATTGGGGATCCAATACGTGTTTAACAGCGTCTTGTAGTCCTAAATCTGACTGTAAAATGAATTGCTCGAATGATCCTAATAAACTTGGGTGCGCTGGATTCCGCAAAGATGCTATCCGCATATATGTGCAAGCATTCGACGAAGAGCAGTGTAGTAATGGCACGAGTAAAGCAAATTGCGCTACTTATCAATCCAACGTAGGTCCTATCCTCAAAGAGAATAAGGTAAAATTCATAGGATTGTATAGCGAGGCGTCCACTACATATAAAGATTATGCAAATGATAATCGTAAACAGAATGTCGATATGAGTTACGTTGCGGAATATATTGGCAAAGCCTCAGGGACGGTCGATAAGAACGGCAAGCCTTTTGCGTATAAAGCTGCCGATGACGCAGTCGCTGAAAATGCGAAAGCTGGTATCCGCGCTATTAGCAAGAACATGCCAATTCAAATCACGACCGAGGTCGTCGATATCGATCCTGGTGCGTCGAAACTCGTCGAAAAGCTCGAACTCAATATGTCGGGGCAAACTGTTCATAATCGCATTTGTACGACACTCGATGCCAGTAAAGTCGTGATACAGGATTATCCGATGATCAACGATTTGATGCCCGGAACGAGTGTTTGCTTCGACGTCATCCCCGTTCAAAACCAGAAGGTCATCAAGCCCGTGAGCGAACCCAAAGTCTACAAAGCTCGCGTCAACGTTTTGGGCGACGGATCGGTCTTGAACTCGGGCATTGCGTATTTCTTAGTCCCTGGCGAGATCGAGCAAGAAATCGTCAACTAAAGCCTTTTGCCTCGCCCGATGCCCCATCGCCGTTTGGATTGAACGGCGATGGCGTCGTTTGCCCCATTTTGGCGCTCGTCGCCGAGATGGGGCTTTTTTGCTTTTGCAGTACGCCGTCGATATATGGTAAAATGACGCGCCGTTGTGGCATTTTGCCAAATGGGTTTGTTTTGTATAGCAGGAAGTGGGCTCATGGATACAAGTCATCGTTGGTTGGTTAAGGAAGGTCCCGATCGCCGTCGTGCTGTGATAGAAGCGCTCGTAGCAGGCCGCGAGTGGCGTAGCATACTCGTCGGTTTTCCTGGGGTGAATGAAGTCTCCAATGGGCTCGATTTGCGAGGCATAGACTTGAGCGCACTCGACCTACGCCAAGCCCAATTGGAACGCGCAAAGCTCGATTCCGCCAATCTCAGAGGCGCCAATCTCAACGGCGTATCGCTCAAATATGCATCGTTTCGCGAAGCGGCGATGGGCGATGCCGATTTGGCTGGCGCCGACCTCACGGGTGCCGATTTCCAAGCGTCGAATCTCGACCATGCCAATCTCGAAGGCGTCGCCGCTCGTGGTACGCGCTTTAGCAATGCATCGCTCGTCGGCGTCAACATGGCTCACGCCTTTATATCGGGGGCCGATTTCCGAAATAGCCTCATCAATGGCGCGGTCTTTACTGAAGCCAATGCAAACTTTGCCTCGTTTGCTTGCGTTCAAGCGCAGAAATTGCGCGGTTCTGGGGCTTCGTTCAAGAAATCGAATTGGTTTAAGTCGAACGTTTCGGGGGCAGATTTTGGCAATGCCGCGCTCACAGAGTCGGATTTTTCGTTTGCCGTGTGCAAAAAGGCAAACTTTGCACACGCCGAATTATCGCGTTCGAAGCTCAAAGAAGCCGATTTGACCGAAGCCGTGCTCGATTTCGTGGCGGCGCAATCGACGACATTTGCCATGTCGGTTTTATCGGGCACGTCGTTCGTCGGGGCCGTGCTCGACGAAACGAATTTCAACAATACTTATGCACCATCGCCGGCGTGCTTTACGCACATCCAAGCCGAACACGCCTTCTTCATGAATACGCGCTTGTCGCGGTCGGCTTTCGATCAAGCCGTGCTCGTTCGTGCGCTGTTTTGCGAGTCCGATTTGAGCGATGTCGATTTTCGTGGCGCCGATTTTTCACAGGCAAATTTGCAAAAGGCGAATTTGCGAAGGTGTAAACTCGATCGTACGCGATTCGACAAATCGCTTTTGTCGGGGGCGAATTTATGCGAAGCCGTGCTCGATGGCGCCGTCTTCGTTCAAACACCGCTCGAACCGTCGATTCTACAGGGCGCAAACGTCGACAATTGCACGTTCTCCGAGAGCAATCGCGAAACCGTCGAGGCTAGCGTCGTCACGGGCGATCCCCACTACGAAGCATAGGTGGCATTGTGGCGGCAAATCAAGTTGAAAAAAATGCCATCCGCTTGCACAAATACCTCCAAGAACGCGGAAAGTTCTTCGATAAATCGTGGCGTCAACGCATCCGCAAACTCCTCGCCGATACCTACGAAGCGATGAATGCAAAGCCGATCGACGGCAATCGTTGCCGCGCGGTATCCGATCAAATCGAAGCCGAATTGGCAGTGCTCGACCAAATGTCGTTCGACGATATGCCCGAAATATCGGTCAAAAAGTCGTCCGATAAATCGAAAACGCGCACGACGAAGAAACGAGCCGCCCAACAATCGCCGTCGCATTCCGACGATTCTTCGGAGCCACGAGTTTTGGCGTCATCGCCGGCAAAAGCCGACGATTCTTCGACGTCGGAGATGGCCACGGATTCGTCGCTTTTATCGACAAATGGCGATCGAGGCGAGGGGGGCGAAGACTGCGATAAAACGGATCGAGAAGCTGTTGTCGATTCGACCGCCGATAGCCGAGACGATGGGGTAGGGCAAACGAATACCGTTGCCGATGTAGCCGATTCGATCGGATTGTTCGATCTCATTCACGTCGAGATCCGTTGTTTCATCAAGATTCGCGCCGTCGTCCGGCCGCCGTTTATCGGCAAATTCGTCGAGTTTGCCGAAGACTTTGCGCAAAAGCGCGAATCGCGCATCGAGGCATTTATCGCCGTTTTGTCGCCATCGACCGATGAATTGAGCAATAAAATGGAAGTCGAAATCGGTTATGACGACGATCTCATCCCCAATATGCCCGGATTCGATCTCGTCTTGCATCCGAAGAAAAAGAAACGATAAACCATCGCTGGCATTTGCGCACGCCCAAATGCGTGCAGGTTGTGTGTTATGAATCAATGGAAGATTGGCTTGGGCATTTGTATATGCCTTTGTATGGCATCTTGTTCGAGCCTCGAATTGGGTTGGCGTGCGCAAAAAAAAGGCGATTTTGCCGAGGCACAAAACCAATCGATCATCGCCCTGAGCCGTGAGCCCAAAAATCCCGATGTCTATCGCCTCATCGCTTCGACGGCTTTGTCGAAAGGCGAATTCGATCGAGCCGCTAAAGCCGCCGAGTTTGCGCGATCTCTCGATGGCGGTAGCGCCAAAACCGAACGATTGCTGCGGCGCATTTATCGCCAAAAATCGAGCCACGCCGATCTATGCGAAGCCGGCAATCGGCTTTCACAAAAGCGATATGGCATCGATGACGGCGAATTGGAATCGTTCAATAAATCATACAAAGCATTGGCACCGAGCGAAAAGGCGTATGGATGTTTGCGCGTCTTGCAAGACTACGGCCAAACCCCGACCGATGGCGACGATACAAAAGTCGCCTATATCCATTCGTCGATTCAAAAAGGGAAAATTCAAGAAGCCGTTCGCGTCGTCGAAACGCTCGATAGCCGCTCCCTCTATATGCTCGAAAAAGCTCGAATCGCTTTTATGACTCAAGAACGCGACGAGGCAAAAAAACTATTAAATGCCTATGTCGACGGACAATTTGGCGATCGATCGGCATTGCAATCTCAAGAAGATATCGTGACATTCGATAAATCGGGCAATGTCGTCAAATTGTCGCCACAGCAAATGCGCATCGATTCGGCATTATCGATCTATGAAGATTACAATGCATGGAGCGATGCTGCCGATCTCATGGGCAAGAGCGATATATATATACATAGCATTCGCCGAGTCATTGCCCTGAAGCGTTGTCTTCGCACGTCCGAGGCTAACGAAGTTCTCGATGCTTATATGGCCAGCGCAAAGCGCACTTCTTCGGAGCTTGCAAAAGATATCGAAGAATTATTGACTTATGGATATGGCGATGACGCTTGGCGCGTCTACGAAACGCATATCGATGCCGATTTTACCGTCGATGACCGATTGGCGATTGCGTCGCTATTTGAAGAAAGCGCTTTGTCGTCGATGTCGGTTCAGATCGTTCAACAAATCGTCGAAGATAATTCTTCAAAAGCAGACGTTATCAAAAAAGTATTCATCTGGTATCGCGATCGCGGCTACGATGCCAAAGCCCTCGCCGCGAGCGATGTGCTCGTCGAATTGCACCAAATCGACGACGAATGGATGGCCTATCGGCTCGAAGCAATGGTCAACAGTCGCGCGACGACCCAATTCCAAACCGAATCTCGACAGTGGATCGAATCGCGATCACGCGATAAAAATGAAGCTCGCCGTGTCGTGGCAAAGCTCGAGAAAAAGCGAAAGCAATATAAAGTCGTTGTCGAATTATTAGACGTACTCGAACGCGAAAAAGCACTCCGAGACGACGACGTCGATCTCTATATCGATACGCTCTATCAACTCAGAGAATATGACAAACTCGATACGATGTTGACGCGTTATCGAGCCGATATCGATCGACAAAGACGTGCGCAATATTTTGAAAGTACCGAGGCCGAAGTTTATTATAAAAAGAGCCTCGATCCTTTGCTCTCCGGTTCTGCCTCCGATCAAAGTTCGGCATATCTGCTCCTCGCGCGCTATGAGATTTCATATAAAAACGATATCGATGAGGCGACAAAAGATATACGAAAGGCGATAGATGCATCTCGTGCGACGTCGACAGATTCATATATATATGAAAGCGCGATTACAATGCTCTTTGCTCTCGGGCATGGCGATGTGGCGGTTACATTTGCAAAAGAATACGTCGACGCTTCGAGTCGAAGTTTGAAATCGCTTCGCATACTCGCCGAAACCTACCTCAAACTCGGCGAACTCGCATTGGCTAGCCAAGCATTCAACGATTATTTGTCGCACGACGACGATGTATATAAGGCATTGCGCGACGTATTCGACCGATATTCATTTTATAACTTTGCCGACGAAGGTCTCTCTTGGCTCGAATCACATCTCGAGAATTATAAATCGAATGGCAATTTGGACAATTATTCATATTGCGTCGATACTCTCGCCGAGGCTCGCAAACAAGTCTACATTCGTTCCTTTTCCGATGAATCATTATTTCGACAAGCACAGAGCAGTTATCGAGAATTGTTCGAAATCGATAAGCGCGTTTATGGCGTCAAAGCGCTCTATGGGTTTTCTTCGATTCGCGCTTGGAACGATGCCGACGATGTCTGTCGTTCGATTATCGAAGATAATTCGACAAAAGACCGCGTTTCGCAAGGTGTATTCGGCGAGTGCCTCCGCATAGCGATGAAGGTACAAGCTCCCGTCGAACGATATCGATCGATCATCGCCAATTTGCGCGACGAAAAAGAAATATTATCGGCTGCCGAAATCCTCGAAACGCACGAGATGTTCTACGTCTTGCGCGATAAACTCGAAACGCTTCTGTCGTCGGGCAAATCCGATACGGCCCGAAAGGCATATACTTATCTCACGCGAATCGATGCCGATGCCGGCGATATCGAGTCTTATCGACGCCACATGGCGCAGTTCGAAAAATCGTCTTCAAATTCAGCCGATGCTCGCCTGCGGCTTGCATACGACGCCATGAATATCGGGGCTTATGACGATGCCGTGCGCCTTCTGACTGCGCTACAATCGACGCGCCCCGACGCACGCGATGTCATTTGGGCGCAAATCGAACTCGCTCGGCGAGCCCCGCACGTCTCGGCGGCACAATCGCTACTCGAGGCGACAATCGATGGCGCCAGCGGCGTCTTCCATCGCCTCGAATGGATCGCTCAAGGATATGCTCAACACGGCGATTATCAGACAGCTATCGGCTATGCCCAAAAGGCTTGGGATACGGGGGCGATTCAATCGCCCGATTTCCGTTGGCAAATGCTCGGCTGGTATATCGCCTCGGGGACTTGGGACGACAACCGCGACGCCGCGCGCGCCCATATCACCGCATTGCGTTCGACCTCGGCATGGCGCGCCGATCGACTCTTGGCTTTCGCACAACGCGCCTTCGATAGCGGTTATACCGATATCGCACAAAATGCCATTCAAGAAGCCGCTAGGCTCGCGCCCGACGATGCTTCGCTCAAGCGATATCGACTCGATCGCGCCATGGAATCGGGCGATCGCGGCCAAATCGTCTTGGCTCTCGACGATGCCATCCAATCACCTCAAGCCGATAACTCGGCAATCATCGACGCCTTGCGCGAAAAAGGCGCCTATCTCGACGTCATCGACGTCATCGACGATGCCCTCGAAAATGGCGATGTCGAAACGGGGTTGTCGGCGATCTTGGCCATCTTGCCCCAATACCTCGATCGATACGGTGCCGAGCAAACGCTCCAAACGCTCCGATCCTATGCCGACCGCGCAAAAGGAATCGATATCGATGCTGCCATGGCGCAAATCACCCTGGCAACGCAAAGCCCATGTAACGCCTATTCCTACGCCTATGCCGCACAAAGCCCCGAGATTTGGTACGATCTACTCGCAAAATGCCCAAGCGCCTACCGTTCGGCGATTTCTTCGATAAACGCATACCGTTCCGGATTATCCGATTTGAAACGCCGGCAATTCGATGCATCATTTATCGATGCCGATAGAGTTCGCGCGCGTTTCGATTCCGCCACCATCGAAGAACTCGCCATCGACCTCTCGCCATTCGATCGATTCGAACGCGCGATTGTCGCCGATCACCCGCTCGAAGCGATTCAATCGCTCGGACAGTATCCGCCTCCCCCTCAACAGATCCCAAAAGTCGCCCAATTGCTCGCTTTTTATGGCTACAAAAGCGAGATTTCAGATGTTTTGGCTTGGAATAGCGCATCGCTGGGCGTCGCCGAACTGTCGCAAATCGCTTGCGCACGGCTTTTGGCAGGCGACGACGATCCATCTCTCATCGGCGTCGCTTTGCAATCGCCCGAATTTCTCGCTTCACTCGACAAATCCGTCGTTCAATCGATCATTCCGCGCGACGCGATGGAAAAGGCTCTTTCGTCGGCGTCATCGAATAAAATTCAAGATCTCTTAGCTGTTGCCGCAAAATCTTTCACCAATACGAGCGCCGACGATAGTTTATGGCGTTCTGTACGAAAAGCGAGCGATTCGCAATCGAATCGCTCGGCACTCTGGGTTTCGTTTGCCACGGCTTTGCTCGATGCCGAATCATACGCTGCCGCCGCAAAGAGCTATCGTCTCATCGAATCCGAGCATGCGAGTTCCGATTATATCGAGCGTTTGCAATCGCGAGCTCTAGCCAAGGCGGGCGACGATGCCGCGGCATGGCAGGCCATCGAGCGCGGTGAGCGATATGCGACGTCGATCGGCGATTATTGGGCGCGCGTTTGGTCCGATCATCGAGAATCGTCGGTCGGATTGCGGCAGAAGATCAACGAGCAATGGCGGGCGATTCAACCGCGACGCTATGCGCCTATATGCGATGCCATCGCCATTGCCCTCGAGCAAGGCGACGACGCTGCCGCTGGCAATTGGGCTGCGAAAGCCTATGAAATCGGGGGCGTGGCCGCCATCGATTCGATCGTCGCCGCATACGAGGCATTCGATAAATCGGCACAAATTCCCGATATCGTCGTTCGAGGATCGTCGGCGGCCGCTGCCATGGCTGCGGCTCGAAAGTCTTTTGCCCTCGGCGACCGACAACAAGCGATTGCCAGTTGGATCCAGTCGTTTGAACGCTCATCGTGGCCGCTCGGCGATTACGAAAGCGTTGCCCAACAACTCCTCTTCGAATCCCTCGACAATCGAAGCGAAAACGACAATGGATTTGAACAAATCACGGCGCAAATGGCCGAACGCTGGCCGTTTGCCGTCCAACCCGCCGTATTCCGAGTCGTTGGCGATTGGATGAAATCAAAGGGCGACGAAACGCAGTGCGTGACTTTGGCGTTCGGGCGACCCGAGGCGCGAGCAAAACTCGCCGCTTACGCCGTACTCATCGGAAAGCGCGATTTGGCCCGCCAAATCGTCGACGAAGACCGAAATTCGGCGAGTTTCGACGCCGATATCTATGCCGGCGCATTTGTCGATGCTTTTTCGAAGGAAAAACTCGATCGATGGTGCCCCAAAACAGCCGATGAACGGTTGCAGAGTGGGGTAGCGTTCGTCGTCGAAAACTTGATCGACGCCTTCAAATCCGCCAAATTGCACTCGACAAATGTCGCGCAATTGCGCGCATGGGCAAAGTCTGCGCATAGCGACGATGCCATTCGGGCTATGATATGGCTCGAAAGCCGTTGAGATGATGGGGTAACGTATCTATGAAATATCGATATCGTCGTTTGTTTTTCGCCTTTTTGACGGCGATTTTTGCCGTGTTTTGTTTGGCTTATTCGCCGAGCGAAAGCTCGGCCGAAGAGACGAAGCCGTCTAAAGTATCGGCGAAAGAGCATTCGACGGCGAAAGACAAAAAATCGTCGAAATCCAAATCAAAATCCAAATCGAAATCGAAATCAAAATCGAAGTCAAAATCGAAGGCTAAATCGACGAACAAAAACGGCGCGAAAAAGAAATCGAAGTCCTCGGGCAGTTCGTCGAAGTTTTCTAAAGCAGAAATCGCGCGATATCGCGCCATGGAATTCGAAACATGGGAAAGCCCGCGCGGCAAATCCGAACTCGGTTTGCCGATTGCCGAGGGCTACGCCCAGCCCTATCCCTATGGCAATCTCATGCGCCAATACGATGGCAATCGATGTCGTCATCGAGGGCTCGATATCGGGGCTGTCGGCGAGAAAGATGGCGGTCTCGGGACAGTCGTCAATTCGGCGACGCCAGGCGTCATCACGCTCATCGGAAAAGCCGGTGGCGACGTCAAAGAATTTGGCAAAATCGACAAGCGATCAGGAACGACAAAGCGCACTGGCAAGACGTATCCGCGCCAAATACTCGCGCCCGGATACGGCGTCGTCTATCCATTCTCGCGCACCTATGGGCGATGGCGAAGTGGTACGGTCATCGTCGTGCGAGTGACCGATGGACCGCTCAAAGACTATACGCTTCGATATATGCACTTAGCCGACGTTCGCCCCGATCTCAAAGTCGGATCGAAGATCGAGGCCGGCGAGCACATTGCGCTCATGGGCGCAACGGCGATTATGGATTCTTGGCCTCACGTCCATATCGATCTCACCAATCCAGAGGGGAAACGCGTCGATCCAGCGTCGTATATCGGTCTGCAAGAGACGATTTCCCATTGTTCAAATGCCTCTGTTTCGAAGAAAAAATCGGCGAAATCGGGCAAGTCAAATAAGGCGGCGAAATCGGGCAAGTCGAACAAAGCGAAATCATCGACGAAATCGGCAAAGAAAAAGCCTGCAAAGACGGCTGAAGTCGTCAAACGCCCGCGTCAGAGCTATGTCGGCACGCAAAAAGGCGACCCAATCACCCCGCAAATGCGTACGCTAAGCCGCGGGTGATGCGCCAACTTGCGAACAAAATGGTGAGAAAATTCCCATGATATGGCATGATGCCAAAATCGGAGTGCTGGCGCGATTGACGCGTCGCCAATGCATAAAGGATGATGGGATGACAGATAAACGAGAAATTTTATCGGCGGCATTGAGCGCTCATGTAAGTGAGTTACGGCTATTTTGGCGAGAAACTGGGCTTTCATGTCGATGGCTCGTGCCCGATGGTGAGCATTGTTATGTCGACCGCGAGATGGTCGAACATCTGCGGACATTCCGCGCTGTCGCCAACGATACGATCGAGCACGAAGATGTTTGTGCACAATGGATCGAAAAAGTCACGCCGCTCCTCGAAGAAGGCGAAGATGGCGCAATGCCATTTTCGCTACGCACGCTCACTTGGCTCTTGCGCGTCGTCGAAAGTCCACATCGTGACGATATGACGATCGACGCATGGAATCTGTATTTGTGGAACGTTCGACTCAGCGATTTGCCGAGTCAGATCATGCGAAAACTCGTCGATTATCTCGATAATCAAGGAAAACAGGCGCTCATCGATTTCGATACACTCGTCGGGCGCTTCGTGACGGCTTTGCAAGCCTCTATGCCCGACGATACCGATAAATTCGACCGCATCGAACAACTCACGCTCGTGAAGCGTTTCGACCGGCTCCGCCGCTTCAAAAACCTCGTATTCTACGGCGTGCCTTGCATCGGAAAAGCAAATTTGTCGAAGCAAATCATATCGCATTGGCAAGAAATGACGGGGCGCGAAATTGGTATGCATTGCGTCACGCCGTTCCATTGGAATGTGAAATATGAAAACCTCGTCGAACGCCGCATTTCGAGCGATATGGGCGCGGCGCGTCCCATGATCGAAAACTGTGCACCCCGCGTCTTGGCGCATCACGTTCACGATGCCAAGTTCTTCTTCGAGCCATATACAAACGATAACATCGAAGACGGACTCTTGCTTTCGCTGTGCCGTGCCGCAGCCTATAACCCCGATAAAGACTACGTCTTCATGGTCGATGGCATCGACGAAGCCGAACTCGAAGACGTCTTTGGCGAAATCTCGCACATGCTCGACAGTTTCGCCCGCGTACCTTGGCGCAAAGCGCAAGATGGCGGCCCCGGGGCTTGGGATCTCGAAGCCCCAGGCGCGCGTTCGATTCGCCTATGCCAATCGGGGCGCCTCTTCTTTATCCCCGCAAACGTCTATATCCTCGGAACGGCTAATTCCAACACGATATATGCGAAGGGCGATAATAGCCGCTTGTTGCAATCGTTTGCCGTCGAGCAACTCTATGCCAAAACGCCAAGCGAATTGCGCGCTGCGATGTTGGCCGGGCGTTGCCTCGAAGCATTCGCACGCCTCGAACAATACGTCGATCACAGCGTCGAATTATGGGCAAAGATCAACGAAATTCTCATGAAAGTCGGCGGTCATGGCAATATCATCGGCTACGGCCCTCTTCTATCGATGTGCGAAGAAATCCTCGATTCGAGCGATGTCCTCGATGCCAATCGAATCGTCCTCGGCACGTGGCGTTATCGCATGATTCCCCTCATCCACGCCAAAATGGAAGCCCTTTTGAGCGGGACAGAAGCCCATCGCTTGGCGCTCGACGAACTCCTCTCTTGCCTCAATCAATCGTGGCTACGCGTCAATGCCCAAGTCGAAGGCGTCGAGGGTTCCGAATCGATATACATGGCTTTTGAACCCGAATTCGTGTTGTAAATCGCCACCTCTACCGTATCTGTGAATAAACGATGAACGAGATGACCGTATCGTCGCCCATGCGACGCCAGATTGCAAAACTTAAACGCGTGATTTCTACATGTTCTGCATGGGCTTCGCGCTATGGGCGCGTGGTGCGAGGCTTGTTTCCGCTCACTTGGATGTCGTTCGTCGCTCTCGTTCTCATCTATTTCGTTTGGTATTGGGAAGTCATGGCGCATGCAAACCAAGTTTTGCATGCCGCCGTCCTCGTGTGGCTCTTCTTCGTCGCCGTCCTCCTCGTCTTCACGGTTTTGGGCAGTGCGTGCGTCTATGCCGCGACGCGACGCGCAAACCGTGGCCAAACGATCGTCGAAAAAAACGAAGTCGGCGGCTATATCGCTTCGTCGTATCGCGTCTTTCGCCCCGTTTTCCTCCCCTTCATCACCGTCGAATGCTCTCTCCTCGAATCCGAAATGGGACTCAATCGACGCGAAAAGCCCGCATTCCTTTGGTTCGAAGAAACCCTCGTGCTGCGCGGCCGTGGGCGATTCTCGGCGCTCCACAGGCATATCGTCGTGAGCGATATCTTCGGAATGACCGCCATTTCGTTCACACTTAAACAAGACGTCGACATCGAAATCACCCCCGAAAAAGCGTCGTTCGAACAAATGGTCTTTCAAACGACATCGTCGGGCGAAGACGGATACTCGCATCCCTCGGGCGATCCGCGCGGCGACCTCGTCGAAATGCGACGATATCAGGCTGGCGACCCTTTGCGACTCGTCTTGTGGAAAGTCTTTGCGCGTAGCAGAAAACTCGTCGTTCGTACGCCCGAGCCGACGATAACTCAACAAACCGAGTTATTCGTGTATTTTATTGCGGGCGCTCACGACGAATCGTCGGCGGCTCTCGCTCGCGCTTTCCTCGCCGTCGAAGGCGTCGACACCGCCAATATGGCTTTCTCCGTTTCGGGGGCTGGGCGATTGGCTCAGAACGAAGCCGAAGGCGTCTCCGATATCATCGATTCGGCAACGCATCGTTCGCAACCCTGCGATTTGCTCGATATCGCGCCAACCGTCGATCGATCCGTCTTGGGCAAGACTTTCATCCTCGTTCCCAATCGACTAGGCCCTTGGATCGAAGCTGCACGCGCCTTCGCCGCCCAATACCAAATCTCCCCGACTTTCGTCGTTTCGAGCGATTCGCGACAAGCTACAAACCAGCCACAGCACGATTCATTCGTCCGACGACTCTTTTGCACGACGCAAACGAACGGCGAAAACGATGCCAAAGAAACCCAGCGGCTCTATGAACAATTGCAATCTATCGGTACGGTCAAATCCGTCGATATCGCTACGGGCGCAGTCTGCGACATAGCCGCACCAACACGACGCCAAACAGCGGCTAAAGGAGCACTCACGTGATGTCGAAGCCCCCATCTGCGCCCGCTGCCGAATCGGCGTGGGTCTTCATCGTCAAAGTCGTCCTCCTCTCGCTTAGCGTCTTAGGCTATACGTGGTTTCTCATCGCCGGCACGGCGCGAATCGTCGTCGTCGCCGCCGTCATCACCGCTTCATTGCTCGCTCTCGGCTTTTTCCGCATTCGCCTGCGACTCGTTTGGTGCCTCCTCATCGCCACCATCATGGCGACCATTGGAATCGCCGGCAGCGCTCTCACGCTCAATGCATTCGGCGCACACGATGTCGCCTCGACGATTACGCTCTCGCGCTTCTGGTACTACGCATTTACAGTCTTCGGCGTCATACTCACGACGCGATCGCTCGCTTTGCGCTACAAATCGTGCCAAATCATCGAATCCGCACTATTCTTGGGCACTCTCGTCTACATCTTATTCGGTCACCGAGATTTCAACCTCACTAGCCCCCGCGAAATCGCCGATTACCTCTATATGAACGGCTACAATCCCATCGACGTCTATCGTTGGCTCGGGATTGGCGCTGCTTTCCTAGCCTTTTTGCTTCTATTCCGCCGGGCGCGATTCGCTCGCGCCATCTATTCCTTCGCCGTTCTGGCGCTATTGCTCCTCCTCATCCCCACGTCGATTGGCGCCGCTAAACTCGTCCCCGATATCGTCGACCCTCTCGGATTGCGCTCCAATGACGATCAGCAAGCCGACGATTCCGACGGCGATTCCGACGACGATTCCGATGGCGATTCCAACGACGACGAAGACGATAATTCGAATTCCGGCAGCGGCTCGTCGAGCGACGATAAAAGCGATAAAAAGAGCAACAATTCGTCGAACAATAACAACGGCAATTCGTCGAATAACGAACCCATCCCCGTCGCCGTCGCCGTATTCTACGACGAATATACGCCACCCGATGGCGTTTTATACTTCCGCCAAAGCGTCCTCAGCAGCTACGACGGCAATCACCTCGTCGCCTCGACCGTCGACACCGACGTCATTTCGTCGATGCCCACCACGACGCCAAACGAAGCCGAACACCTGCAAAATGCCTCCATGCACAGCAACATTGCGACTTCGATGTTCCTCATGCAGTCGCACGCACAGCCACCACAACTCGCCATGGGGCAACGCGTCTTCACCATCCAAAACCCCGACCCGGCGGTCTTCGTCTCTGCCTACGGCGTCGAAAGCCTCGGCATGACCGTCGACGTCACTCGACTCATCGGCCGCAGCAGCATCCCAGCCACCTGGTCAAAATCGAAGCGCGAACACTACCTCAAAATTCCCGACGACCCCCGATATCGCGCACTTTCCGACATCATCGTCCGACAAATCGACCCACGATTCGCCGGCGACGACATCGTCAAAGCGCTCTACATCAAAAGCTGGCTCGAAAAAGAAGGCTTCTACACACAAAAGACGCGCCACATCGACAAAAACGACCCCACGGCATCGTTCCTCTTTGGCTCTCTACGCGGTTATTGCGTCCATTTCGCGCACTCCGCAGCCCTCCTCCTGCGATCGCAAGGCATAGCCGCACGCGTCGCCGTCGGCTACGCCGTCGACAACCGCCTCCGCGGCACAAACTCCGCCGTCCTCATCCTCGGCAACCAAGCACACGCATGGCCCGAAATCTACGTCGATGGCGTCGGCTGGGTCACTTTCGACATCTACCCAGAAAACGGCGACGAACCCCCACGCGCATTCGTCGACCGCGAACTCGAATCCCTCTTCGGCGAACTCGCCCGCGACGACAAAAGCGGCGGAAAAGCACCCGACGCCACCCAAGAACGATTCCAACTCCCTCTACGCGCCATCTACCTCTCCCTACTCGCCATCGCCATCGCAGCCCTCCTCGCCGCCTACATCCGAAAACTCGTCATCATCGCCCTCGGATTCACATCAAAATCGCCCAAAACCGCCTACCGCCCCGCACGCGCCGCCTTCTTTGTCTGGGCCATGTACGGCCACTCCGTCCATCCCTACAGCACATACGAAGCATTCATCGCCGCCATCCCAGGCACTCAAAGCGCCACCGCCAAACTCTACGACGCCGCCATCGCCGCACGCTACGCCCGCACCTGCTCGGCATCCGCCCCTCTCACCCCGATCCTGCGCTCAGCCCTCGCCGAAGCTCGCCAGAAAACGCCCCTCTGGCGCCGCATCCTAGGCTGGATCAACCCATTTGTCTTTTTCTAGCCTCTTGCCGCGCCCTTGTCGCGCCCTATGTCGCTTTGCTCCATACGGGCGCTTGTCGCCCTATTGCCTAGCGGCAATACGGGCTTTTTTCGCGCTATTGCCCGCTACGGGCAATACGCGCTTTTGGCTCCGGCTATGTGCTCGGGCGTGCCGCCCTTGCGCGCATACGCCTACGCTACGGCGGCTATGTGCTCGGGCTGGAGCCCTTGCGCGCATACGCCGCCTTCTTCGCCCGCCCACTGGGCGGGCGCTCGTTTTTGCGCATTCCAAAGAAAAGTTTTTTATTTTTTATCGCGTCCAATCACGTGTTAAACTATATATGCACGCCGTTGGCGCGTGACGCAGTGCGTTACAAGCCAATAGTTGCTTTGACCTAGATCTGGAGGAATGGGCAATGGGCGATCCCTCATTTCAACTCGTGTTTCTTGGCACGGGCAATGCCATGTCGAAGTTACCGTTTAATAGCCATACCAATGCGCTTCTCACGGTCCACGGACATCAATTCTTGATCGATTGCGGTTTCCTTTGCCCGACGGCTTTTGCCCACGCAAATATGTCGATGGACGGCATCGAAGCCTATTTCATTTCCCACTTGCACGGCGACCACGTCACGGGCATCGAAGAAGTCTGCTTCAGATCGTATTTCTGCCTCAAGCGGCGCATCCCGCTTTGGTTGCCGGCCAATCACTTCACGAAGTATTCGGGTATCGATGGCGCCGATATCTGGGAAAACTGCTTGCGCGGATCGCTCGAAACATACGATTTAGAAATCGATCCGCCTAAACTCCTCACGCTCTCCGATTACGCCGATGTGACTTTGCTCTTCGAAGACGTGCCATTTGATTTCTACGGACTAAAACTCGAGCTCATACGCGTCGATCACGCACCAAATCGCCCGTGCTATGGCCTAAAGATCGGCGACAAAGTCGTCTATACGGGCGATTCGACGTTTTCGCGGAAAAATATCGATTCTTGGCTCGATAGCGGTGTCGAACGCATATTCCACGACGTCTGCTTCTGCAATAATTGTTGCGGAATCCACGCCAGCTATGCGTCGTTTTGGGACTTGCCCGAAGACATGGCGCGTCGCATCACGTTCATGCACCTCCCCGACAACTGCGACGGCGACATCGTCCGCGCGCTCGAACAAAAGCACTACACTTTTGCCGAGCGCATGAAAGTCTACGATTTCGCTTTCTAAATCGCGCCCCAAACGCCCTATTTATAGTAATTCGCCATGGTGAGCTCGACGCGCGTATGTGCCGATACGGTCGAACCCGATGGCGGCCATTGCGCTGTCACATAGCCGGCGTGCAAGATATTGGCGCCGAGGCAATTCGCCTTGGCGAATTGCAACGCATGATAAGCCGTCATGCCTGCAAAATCGGGCACGGTAACCGTTTGTGGGCAACTCTCGGGGCGGTGTGGCGCCACGATTGGCGGTGCATCGGCGGCACGTCGTGCCGCCGCGCGATACGCCTCCTTGTCGAACGGATCGGCAATCCCATCGTCGACCGATTTCGGATAAACGCCGCGATAGGGTAAAATCTGCGATACGATTTCGGCAAAAACGGGAGCCGCTACAAAACCACCGCTATGTTGCGGACGCGGTGCGTCGACCATGACGACGACGACGACATTCGGATCGTCGATCGGCGCAATCCCGACGAAGTTTGCCATGTATTCGTGGCCATAAGTGCGCGTTTTGGGGTCGATTTTTTGTGCCGTTCCCGTCTTTCCACCGACCCGATAACCCTTGACCCAAGCTCGCATTCCCGTGCCCTCGGCGACGACGCGTTCCATCGCCCGCATGACCGTTTGCGCCGATTTATCTTCGATGACTTTGGCGATTTCTTGGGGCGCTCCTTGCTCGATGATATCCCCGTCGACGTCGCGAATCTCTCGAATGAGCCATGGACGCATCATTTTGCCGCCGTTTGCAATCGCACCGACTGCCGTGGCGAGTTGTATCGGCGAAACGCTAATCCCATGGCCAAAGGCAATGTTGGCAAACATGACTTCTGCCCATTTCGTGTAATTCCAAAGGATACCTGCCGATTCGCCGTGTAGACCGATACCCGTTTTGCGCCCAAATCCAAACGACTTGAGATAATTGTAAAACCCTTCTTTGCCGAGCTTTTGCGCCAAGTGATACGCACCGATATTCGACGACTCGCTCACGACGAGTTCCGCCGTCATGTTGGGGATTGGATGCGTGTCGGATATCGTATGTTTGCCGATCTTGAGTTTGCCGTGGTCTTGAGAAACGGGATCGTTGGGGCGCACGCGCGCCCCATCGACGGCCGATGCATAAGTGATGAGCTTCATCATGCTGCCCGGTTCGTAGGCGTCGAGCACGGCACGGTTGCGCATCGCGTCTTTGTCGTAGTCTCGGTAGCGATTCGGGTTAAATCGCGGCCAATTGGCCATGGCGAGTACTTCGCCTGTGTGCGGATCGAGAACGACGGCAACTGCCGATTTGGCCGAGAACTTTTTGCTCACGCGTTCGAGAGCCGTTTCGGCGACTTTTTGGATGTATTGATCGAGCGTGAGAACGAGCGAGCTCCCTTCGAGGTCGTTGAGGCGCGGCGCATCGGTCATCAAGATCATGTGATTTCGCGCATCGCGCGTGCCGTGGACTTTCAGAACGCTGCCGCGCAAATTCTTGTCGTATGTCGCTTCGAGACCTTCGAGACCGACGTTGTCGATCCCAGCAAAGCCGATGATTTGCCCGGCGAGCTCTTGACCTGGGTAATAACGCTTGCTTTCGCGCTTTGTGCCGACTCCATGGATGTTGAGCGCTTTGACGGCTGCGCCTTTTTCGGGCGTCGTCTTGCGAACGAGCCAAGCAAACGACACGTCTTTATCGAGAACTTGTCGCACCGCCCCCAAGTCCATTTCGAGCGCTTTGCTCAGCTCGACTGCAGCCTTCCCCTTGTCGACGATCTTTCGCGGATGTACGAAAACACTGGGCGTTTCGACGCTAATGGCGAGTTCGAAGCCGTTGCGATCGTAGATATAGCCTCGATGGCCGTCGAGTTCGCTTTCGCCGCCGGCGCCAAGCGTCATGCTACCTGCCGATTGCCGCTCCGAACGCGCTCGCAAATGCTCCTCGGCTTCGGCCGTCTGTAACATGTAGATATGGACGGCTACGCCCGTAAAACAAACGAGGAATATGCTCCAAATGACGATGAGCTGGCGCTTTGCCGTCTTTTCAATTCGTTTTCGCTGTGCGGCTTCTTCGCGCGCTGGGTTATCCATGGCGGTAGCTCCCATTACTTATCGCCGATGCGGCGCACGTTGTCGAGCCCATCGAGCCGACGACCCCCGCCATCGGCGCGTTTCGCTTCGTGAACGATGATGATTTGATCGGGGCGAATCGTCGACATCCCGAGCTGCTGCGTCGCATATGGCTCGAGACGCTCGCGACGACTCAAAACGCGCAATTCGATGCGCAATTTGCGATTCTCTTCCAGTAACGCCTCGCGCGTCGATATCGCCTCGCTCAAGTTGTATCCCAAATTGAGATCGCGATGCTTGTAATAGACTTGTATGATGAGCAAAGTAATGACGATGAGCGTAGCGCCACAAATGAGCCACAAACGCCCCGATCGTTGCCGCGTGCCCGCTATCGTCATCAAAGCTTGGCTAAACGCTCGCCCCTGCTGGCGCAACAATACCGATAGCTCTCGCTCTTGCACACCGCGCTTCTGCGCCGCCGACAATCGCTCGATCTCAATGGGCACAGTGCCAGCCTTATCCGAAGCCAAAAGGCTTTCCGTCGTTCCGATGTCTTTTGTCGTTCCGGCGTCTCTTGTCGTTCCGACATCTTTTGCCGCTCCGACGCCTTTCGTCATTCCGACGTCTTTCGTCGAATTTTCTTCGATAATTTGTTTCTTTATCGAATTATCTTCGATAACTCGTTTCTTCGTCGAATTCTCTTCGTTCGTCTGTTTGTCTTCGCCTTGGCTCCGATCTATCGAATTCTCTTCGCCAATCGTATTTTGATCAATTGCCTCATCCATGGCGATGGAATCGTCGATGTGAAGCATCTCGCGGTGCGTATCGGGCTGCATCGTCGTCCTCCTCGCCGCGCAATCTGGCGCAAATGCCAACGAAATGCAAGATTTTGGGGTTGGAGGCTGGCTGCGCGTCGCGCAAAAATATGGTTGCTAGCATTCTACTTTGAAATAGAACGCCATAATGCGCTAATAAGAGCCAAAGATGGTAGCGTCAATAGATGCGACAAAGCACTTTTTTGTTCGAGTGCGCTACCGAAAAAGACAATACATGGAGGAAGTCTTATGTGGAGATGTATTGGCTGTTGTCTGATGATGTGTTTGCTATTCATCGGCTGTAAATCAGAACCGACGATAGAAGGTGTGCCCGTTGCTCAGATCAGTGTTCAGCCCAAACCAGAGAAATCTAATGATATTGAAAAAAACACTGAAAATAGTGAATACGGATTAGATGGCGTTCGCAAAGCGTCTGATTCTGAACGCCTGTATGGATCTGTTGTGCCCGTTGGATGGCAATTGACGAGTAGAACGAATATTGAAACGCGTTTTCACGTCGATGGAATGAGTGAGCTTCAAATACGTGAGTTTTTGAAGAAGTATTTCCCGTATCAGTTCATGCGACATGAGCGCAAGTTAGACCTGTTTTATGTTGAGCCAGAAATATTAGAAGAATATGCAGGCGACAAAATTATACCAAGTCTCGATCTCAACGTATTTAAGCCAGAAACGCCACTGCTGATCAAAGTATATTACAATAAACGCCTGAAACGGTATGAATGGATATATAGAGATCCTGCCTCGATTATGCCGCCAGAAGTCAAAGAAGTCACTAATGCCGATGTTGGTACGCCTACCGAAGATCCGATGATGATTCAGATGACGGCTCAAAAATTATGCGATGCTTGCGAAGAGCGCCATCCAAACACGAGTGCCGAAGATTTGGCTGAAATCTGCCGTTCTTGCGATGAATATCGCCAGAAGCTGAAAGATATCGAAGAATAGACGCACATTGCGGTGAATCAAATGGGATTCACCGCAAGTCGTCGAATGAGCGAACGAATTATTCGTAAACTGTAGCCCACTTCATCTTTTTAGACTCGGCTTTAATAGAGTCGAGGTTCATCGTGAACGTTTCAAGCCCGCCCGTATCGGAATCGACGAGCTTGCTCTTGTCTTTATCGGCGCCCGATATTTGCGGCTTTGCGCCTGTTTGTGCGACGAGCTGTGGCGCCGAGAATTTGCCATTATCGCCTGCACAAAACAGCTGATTCGTCACTTGTAGACCGTAGACTTTTGTGCCAATGCCGAGTTCTAGATAGGCTTTTTGATTCTTAGCGAATTTTTCGACATCGCTCGTGTTGGCATGATTCTGCATGACACCAGAATCAAGGGATTTGTATCGGACTTTCGAGTCGGCGGCAAATTTATAGATAAGCGCTTGACCTGCTTTGCACTTATCGGAACCGCTACTTTGGCTATCCAATTTGCTTTGGTAGGCTGGGAAAAACGCGTCGTAGTTGTAGATAATGGCTGGACCCGATACTTTTTGATGGATCGGTAACTTAGTGTTCGGTGCTGCATGTGGGCTAGGATCCGTCAAATATAGATCAATGCCTTGGTACTTATCGAGGGCTATTTCGTCGCCTTTTGGGGGGGCGATGTTTGGATTATCAAACTCATAATTGACGCTTCCCTTCACATCATTGGTCGGATTGAATGCAATGACCTTTGGCCGATAAACCGTTCCTTTTTTGTTAAAAGAATAACGTCCAGAATTGCCGAGTGGAGTATCATAAAAGACTGCCGCGTAGTTCGATGCTGTAGATGCAATATTATCTAAATTGTCGTTAGAACCCGTCGCAATTGCAATTTGAATAATCGCATGGTTACTGGCATTATCCATTTTGTATAATGCAACAGCAGGTTTATAGGTGATTTGCTCGTATGCCTTGTTCCCCATGTTTTGAATGAACTCGGGCGAAAAGACGGGGAGTTCATAATTGAGTCCCGAAATTATCTTAGAATCTTTGACGTTTTGACTTCCCCATTTGCTCACATCTCCGCCCTTGACTTGCAAGCGATATAGAGCGCCATTTCTATCCCCGACGTATATGTGTTGCGCTGTACTATTGAATGTATTGGGGTAGACTTCTGGTGCACCTGTAATCTCATTCTCGAAATAAAACGTCTTGACGAGTAGATCTTCGGGCTTATTGGGGAATAATCGCACGATATATAGGGCTTTGCCAATGTGATTATTGGAATCAGACGAATCGCTCAAACCGCCCGATAAGATGGCAACGGGGGTTGGCACGTTATCGATCAATACTTTAGTAATAATGGGACGAGCATACGTCTTTCCGAGTAAGAGGAAGGGATAGTATTTGCCAGATGTATTATCGTCTTTTTCGAGTTTGAAATTCTCTTTAAACCTCGCATCATCGATCTTCGTATCGGGTTGCAAGATATCCGAAGGCAATTGAACATCGTCCTTAGCACTTTGCCACAACGGATCGATTTCCCATAGAACTTTGGGTGATCCAGGTTCGGTGATGTCGAGGGCATAATAACCGCGACCTCCATCGCGGAACCCGCCAACGGCAACTGTTCGCCACGACAACTGTGTGCCGCTAGCCGTTGTATCATCGGTATAGGCATAGAGCGGGAAATCTTTCAAATACTGTGCATCGCTCGGGAGTCTCACGTCGGCGACTGCCGGTGCTGCATTGACGTTTGATTGTAGATCATCGGCATTGGTGAGGTCGCGAGTTTTGCCGAGGATCGACTTGGGAATGAATCCCCATAATTCGTCGCCTTCCTCTTTTTTAATAGAGGCTGCTTTGGGGCGAATCGTTTCCGACATGCCGTAATGTTCAGCTTTACTCGTATACTTTGAACCGCTGTTTTTGGCGAGTAAGAAATTGTGAAGCATGCCATCGTTGGCGGCGACGAGAAGCATGGTATCGCGATTCCAATACGTCGATTTGAACTTCATATAATTCCCTTCTTTATAGGAATGACTCGGTGGTGGAACGACGACAGGTGCGGCGTATTCGATAAGACCGAGCTCTTGTGATGCGATGTATTGGCGAATGTCGCACGAAAGGAGCGTGCCTGCTACGCATTCTCCATGATGGCAAACTTGGTGTTCGCCGCATGCACTGTGAGATGTACACAAAGACTTGTTCGTGATCTTTGTATAATCGGAGTTCGCCATGCATCGCCCTTTATCACAAACCATTTGCTCGCCAGTCGAATCGACGCCGCATTCCAATTCGCTATAGCATTCGTATGGGCTCACGATATATTGCGACGAAAGTGAATTGCGATCGCATGTATCGTTGTTGGGATTGCGTTCGAAGATGTGGTAATCTTTTTTAGATACAGCTTCGCCTACGCTATTTGTTATCATTGCACCATTTTTGATAAAACCAGCTTTGATGTAGCCGCCATCTTCGGGAGCAATATCGGATCCATCGAGTTTGGCATTGCCAGGATAGATCGCGTTCCTTTCTTTGCTATAATCGCCTGTAAAAATGGCGCGTACGTCGAGACAGTTATTGATTGTGCTCGATGATGTCGTCGAAGTCGTCATTCCGAATGGCGTTCCCGTTCGACACTTCGCTATCATATCGTTAAATCTACCTGCAATATCGAGGCTAGATTTATGGGCAAATTCGCCAGTCGAAGTATTGCATTCAAATTCCGAACGATAGAGGAACGAATCGCGCTGATTGCCGAGTTTCGTTTGGAAGCCAGAGTAGATGTTGTAGAATCCATTTGCAAAATCTTTGTCTAGCTTGTCGCCATTGGCTTGTTTGAATGCCGTCGCTGTCGTCGTCACGACGGGCGTTTTCGATACCGTACCACCTGTGACTTCTCGAAGCGCATCGACGATGGCAATTCGGAGTTGGTTTTTGCTGACGGCGTTATAAAAACACGTCGTTTTGTGTGTCTTGTAGCCAGCGATGAAGTTGTCGTATGCCTCTTTGTCGTCGGGGTCGATGATATTGCCTGAATCGTCGCGGCATGTGCCTCCTTTCCAAGCCGTGAGATTGAGCTTTTGGGCGGCACTGTCGGCAATCGTCGGATTCGCTTTCTCGCCTGCAAATTCATTCGAGTAGCCGATGACATAGACTTTCATACCCTTTGTATAGAGGTGATAGGCATCGTGCCAAATCTTCTTCGAGTGACCGTGCAAATTCGCATCATCGTCGTCTGTGCCCGAAAGCCCCGATCCATTTGGATCGCCGTCCGATATCAAAATGACAGATTTTTTACGGCTATCGCAGGCAAACTTTTCGTCGATATAGAGTGAATTGTTTGAAATGTATGATTTATATAAACCCTCGTCGATTTTGTCTTGTGAATCTCCACCAAACATGAAATATATATCGGCAAGAGCCTCGCCAATTGGCGTAGCAGATCCTGCGCGATATGTTCTGAGGACATTGATGAGGCGATTGTTGCTTTCGATGATTTCGATTTCGTCGTCGGAGCTCGTCGGATAGACGAGCGGGGCGGCATTGTTCTCAACTTTCGTATTGGCATCCCAAATGCCCATGTCGAACGAGCAGTCTTTTGACTTTTTGTATTTCTGTGATCTCAAGTCTCGACCAAATGTCACATCGCCGACTTTAAATGTGCTGTAGCCATAAATGTTGTCGGGGGAGTTGCTGTTTTCTTCTCCAGAAATCATGTTGTCAGTGATTTCTGGACCATAATCGACGATGGTGAAATTGTCATTGCCAAGATATTTAACTGTGACGACATCATAATAGTGTTTATTGTTACTGTCGGTGATCTTCTTATCGTAGTGAATTGTTTTGGCGGTAATGCATCCGTGCTCATTTCTAAAAGCGACCTCTACCTTGAATCCGTTTGTCGTTTCGGCAATTCTAAAATTGTGCACTCGATAATTAAATGTCTCATTGACGGTCATGTTCTTAGAGTTTTCCCAAATGACATTTTCAACGCCAACCCATGGACCGCCAGGGGTCATTTGTACCGACCAGCTCCCCCTATAGCTATAGGGATTGGTATTATCAACGTCTAAAACGCCGTCTGGTCCCTTGTTCATCGTTTTATTTACAGTGGGATTGTAATAAGTTTCGCATGAACCTGTTTTCGAACACTTACTGGAACTAGGGTAATAGATATGCGTATTCCCACTCCAGCTTTGCCCCTTGATGTATACGTGTGAGTCTAGATCAGACGTGTTTTGCCTTGTTCCTTCTATATTATCGCCCCAAATCAACGTGAATCGTAAGATGCCGTTTGTGTTGCCACCAGCCGTCATCGCAGCTTGTTTGATGGGGGAGTCTTTGCCAACGACAGAACCCGTTTTGCCTACGGCGAATCCTGCAAATCCAAATTTGACATATTTCTTGTAGTTTTGTATAACGCCATTTGAATAATAGGAACTATCGATATTGTCGACCAGGTTGAATTTAGGACGCGCAATCTTCGAGTTTATGGGGAGTTTCTTTTGTTCAACTTTCCAAGACTTATCCTTTTGTAGAACGGGTATTGGAATTTCAAATGCATTGCAAAACTTTTGAGTCTCGGCTGAATACGAAAAGCAATCGTTCTTTCCCTTCGACATGCAATTGTCGTATTCGCTACCGTCGGCGGCTGTGGGCCCAGCGGACCCACAAGCCGCACGGTATATCTTTCCCGATGGGTCGGCAAAGTTCGAACCACCGATGATCTCGGCTTGGGCGTTGGTCAGTCGCGTGTTGTTCGTATTGGAGTCGAAAATTTGATTCATCGACCCGGAGGTATCGAGGATGAAAAAAACGATCGGGGGTAAAATGCCGTCATCATCCGCGTATGCAAGATGAGACGTTCCAATGAATGTACTTGCAGCAATCGCAAAAGTTATCAAAAAAGAACATTTTTTCATCACATCCTCCGCTGGTGTATATAACCAGTATGATATGTTTAGTGTTAGGCGTGCACAAAAGAAAAAGCGCCTAACGCACTGATTCTAGCAAACTTTTTGCCGTTTGTAGAGAGCAATATTATAAAAATATTGCGTCAGATTTTATGCATTTCGTATCTGTTTTTTGCGCTCGTTTCAAGTTCGCTAGAGTTCGTCAATCGATGCTACGATGGGGGTATTGATAGGCGCCGCTAGGCATGGGGGCGGCTTGCGTTTCCGCGCGCGTTTTTCTTTGTTTTTTACGTCAGTTTTTTCTTTGCGCTTCGCGCGTTTTCTTGCGCTCCGCGCGTTTTGTGTGTTTTGCGTTTTCGCTGAGTACTGCGCTTTTTTCGATAGTTTGATGCAGATACTAGGAAGCTAG
>SAMEA104315420__coassemble_192_pt1 | contig 55388 bp, 27 predicted proteins | sample SAMEA104315420__metabat2_high_PE_047 | metagenome-assembled genome bin SAMEA104315420 (sample SAMEA104315420) | gut metagenome | biome: Monkey gut; feature: monkey-associated habitat; material: faeces | place: China | collected 2013 | reverse complement strand
CGCCTTGCGCATACGCCCTTTGGTCGGGCTATGCGCCTTGCGCATACGCCCTTTTCTTTTCACTGTAACAAATCGGGGATTCATACACCGTGCAACGAAATATCGACGTCAAATGGGATTCGGATTACGAACGCTACGCCAATTATCGCCCTTCGGCAGCTCTATTATGGGGCAAGAAAAAGATCGTCAATTCATGGGCCGATCTCTTCTACGATGTCATGTTGGCGCTCTATCAAAGAGATACCGATTCATTTAAAAAGATGAATGCGCGCTACGACTTTGGCGATATCTTTTCAAATGTCAACGATCCCGATCGCGCTACGCGCGGTTTGCCCAAAGATTGCAAATCCCCGTTCCTCGTCACTAAACTCCCAACCGATTCGATCCTCGATTATATTGCGCAAGCCATGCGATGGTTCGATCTCTCCGACGACGATATAAAAATATCGTGCACGATTGCAAATTCAATAAATACTGGCATAGCCCCATCTGTCGCCGAGCAAATGCGCAAAAATAGCATAGAAGAAGAGAAGTTTATTAAACGCAATAAGCAAAATAATATATATAACGAACACAATTCGTATTCATCAAACTCTATATATCGCTCGCAAAGCGACTATATACGAAACGATTTTATATCGTCAATTATTGAAAGATCGTCAAACAATACAAATGCGCCCAGCGATTCCATCAACGCCGTTCCCCGTTGCCATCAATCCGATCCCCAATCCGTGCGCAAACGCGTCCTATGGACCCCCGACCAATTCCGTCGCTACCTCAGATCGACGCCCGTCGCCCTCTCAATGCCCAATCAATCCCCCATCGATGTCGAATCCTGGTCCGATCTCTTCCAAAACATTTGCCAATGGCTCGCCATTGTCGACAAGACGACATTCTTCAACGTCTTCAAATCCCAGTCGATGATCCATTGGATCCCCCCAAAATTGCCATATTGCAAAATGCGCAAGCCGTTTTTCGTCGAGAATTGCCGCCTCTGGATCGAAAGCGATCGCGACGCTCCCGACATCCTCGACGCCCTCTACTACCTCTTGCGACGCATGGGCATAGACCTCGCCGAAGTCGGCGTCTGGATCGTCGAATAGAGAGACCTCCGGCAAGTCTGCCGTGCAAGCGCGCCAAGGGGGCGCTTGTGAACCGCAAAGAAATTGAAAAAGTATACTAAAATCAAAGACTTATATCAATTTGCGCTTCCCTCCAACGCGCGATCACATCGTCGCCACGCAGGCTCGCTAAATTGGCGCTTGTGAACTGCAAAGAAATTGAAAAAGTATACTAAAATCAAAGACTTATATCTATCTCTCCAAATGAATCTTGTAGGCGGCTACTGGGGGAAGCAGTAGCCCTGCCCGTCCAACGCGCGAGTCCATTTGCCGTAAATTAAAATTTATTTAATCAATTCAATGACTTACAACTCTTCCATCGCGTAACGACATTTACACACATATATGCCGACATGCGATAGCTGTCGAACTGGTGACAAATGTCCCTATCGTGGTAGCAAATGCGCGAATGTCGATGGAAAAGTATGTCGATGATGTGCAATGTGTGCCCCTTTGCGCAATGATATCCGATGATATCGATCAAATAATAGCTGTATTCAACGCTATTGATACGATTTGCAACGAAGATTGCAATTTACAACACTCCCGTGGAATAGAATTTGCTTAATACACCCCTTCGGAAAATAGGTTGTGTTTGCGGCAATCATTGGAATTGCCGTGTTTTTTAATCCCCCTACGAGAGGAGAAGTATCATGTCAGGGTTTGAACTCCAAAGACAGAACGCGGCAGATAAGCTGGCCAAGGTCAGCGAAGTCGCGAAGTCCTTTTCGGGCGAAGATCTCAATCGCGATTTGCTCACCAATCTTCAGCAATCGGGCGACATCGTCAAAGATCTCTGGGCGCTCTATTCCGACCGCCCCTATGTCTATGCGCGCGTCATGCAGCAACTCGGAAAAGTCATGGGCAAAGCCCAGTTGCGCAAAATCCACAACGACGTCATCGCTCGCGCAAAAGCCGCTGCTCAAGAAAAAATGCAGCAACAACTCTTGCAAGCTCAACGACCTGTCCTGCGCTCTGCCAAAGACGGTAGCTTGCCCGTGCTCAAGGCCGGTGGAAAAAACGATGATGCCGATCCCGAAGGCGACGAAAAAAAAGACGAAGGCGAAAAAGAATTCGTCGTCAACGTTCCAAAACTCGGTCTCAACAACGTCAAAGTTTCGGTCTCGAGCGCCGAAAACACGCAATCGGTGAGTTCCGAACAGTTGCCCGTGCCGTTTTTGAAAAACATAAATGCTTCGGTCACTTTTAATAGCGATAAAAAGGTCAAAACAATTGAGGGATCAGCACTGTTCGATGCCGCGCTTTTTGGTGGCGGATCTGCCAGCTTGACATTATCGCGTGTCGGTGAATCGTCTGAATACACGCCATCTGTGTCGTTTTCTAATGTCACGATGAGTATCAATGGGCTCGATGGACTTACTGCGTCGATCGGCTTAGGAGAAGGCGATGCAAAAGTCGCGGGCACTATCTCTGGCTCTGCAACCATTCTCGAAAACGTTGGCGTCTCTGCCAATGCAGATGTCAAGACGGGCGGCTCCGATACTTCTATTTCGGGTGGATTAAATGTCGATGGCGGCGGCGGCGAAGGCAAGATGTCGTTCTCGGGATCGGTCGATCTCAATGCCCAAAACGGCACCATCTCCGGCACCAAGGGCACGCTCTCTCTCACGAATATCAACAAACTCGCCGATCCAAACGGCACTGTCGAACTCGCTGTCGATTACGATGGCGAGAATTTCAAGGCGGAGCTCCTCGATGCGGTCACGCTGGCTCCGCATACCTATGGCGGCGGCGATGGCGAAGGCGGTGAAGGTGGCGAAGGCGGCGAAATCGCCGCGAGCGATGGCGGAAAGGCTACGACCGTCACCGTGACCGTCGAATCGGCTTCATACGATGGGGCACTCAATGCCACTTTCGGCGTCGATGCCGATTTGGCCGGCATCGCCCATGCCGAAGGATCTGTCACCATCGAGAAAAATGCGATTACCAGCGGCGCGCTCAGTGTCAACGCCCAAAGTATCCCGATTATCGGCGAAAACGCTTTTGTCACGGCATCGTTTGAAGGCAATGTCGACGTCTCCGATTCGGGCTTCTCGGGGACTGCGAACGGAAGTGCCGATTTCAAAGTCGGTTCAGACAATATCTCGATTAATCTCGACACGCTCTCATTCAATTCGAGTGGTCAATTCGATGGCGTCGTCAGCCTTGGCGAACCGAAATCATTCGGTCCATTCAAATTCGAATCGCTCACCGCTGAGTTTTCATCGTCGAACGGCTTGAAATCGGCCGATGGCGTCTTGAGCCTCGAAACGAATAAGATCAAGAGCGACGAAAGCGGCATCGCCGTTTCATACGCAGGCGATAAGCTCTCGGCAAACGGCATACTCAAGCTCCTCGGGGCTGGCGAAGGCGATGGAGAAGGCGGCGATGCCATGGCAACGTGCGATTTCCAAGTCGATCTCATGCCCGATTCATACGAGGGAAAGGGCAAATTTGTCCTCGATAGAGACTACAAGGTCGGATCGACAAAGCTCTGCATTTGCTCGGGCGCTTGGGCCGAAATCGAAGTCACGAGCTCCGACATTGCACCGATTACATTTGAAGGCAGTTATAACTACGGCCACGCCGATGGCGCAGGGGGCGGCGGCGAAGGTGCCGCTCAAGCTAGCGCCGCCGAGGCAGGCACCTCCGAGTCCGTAGCAGGCGGCGGATCCACACCGCTCATGTTTGCCGGCGATTTCAAAGGCTGTACCTACGACGTCAATACTGGGGCGCTCAACGGATCCGCCACGGCACAACTCGAAAGCGATTTCAAAATCGATTCGTCGTCGCTCGATCTCACGATTAAGGCTGGAGAACAAGGCGACCAGACCAGCGCTAGCATCGTCATCGCCGATTCGATGGTAACCGAAATCAGCGGCGATTTGTCGTTCGATGCCAATATCCCCGTCAAGAGCAAAAACGATACGTTGTCGGTTCATTGCGATATCGTGGGCTACGTCGTTTCCGTCCCGAGTGAGACGTTCTCGGGGCATGTCGATGCCACGCTCCAAAATGATTTCAATCTCGTCGACAATTCCGGCGAAGGTGGTAATTCGCTTAAATTATTGAGCGGTGACACGGGCGTTCAAATCGATATCGCCGCCAATTCGATCACGAGCATTGGGCTCAAAGGGGCGGCTCAACTCGATATACAAAACCAAATATTTAAAACCGGAAAGGGAGCGTTCAAACTCTTCGTCGAAGATGCAACGGTCAACATGGATACGCTCGCCATTTCGTCGCCCAATATTGGCGTCCAAGCCATCGATAACGTCACTTTTGTCCTCGGACAAGACCCCGAGACGAATACGGAGATTTCGCTCATCGATGGCAGTGGTATCACGGCAAATATTTCTGAAAACGCCGTCAATTCATTGCGCGTCGAGACGTCGTTTAATGGCACGACAAGGGCATTGCGAACGCCCGAGGCGCTCGAATTTAACGGATCATCGTCATTCGATATCAATGATCTACAAGGTTCACCGACGGCGAGCGGCGAGCTCACCGTGACGACGACAAATGCTTGTCCGCTCGCAAAATGCGAAGGCGTCGATGAGTTGATACTCATGGATGGATCGAGCTTCAAACTCGTCGTCGATGGCAACGCACCGACAAATGTCGAAGGTAACTTCGTGCTCGATTATACGATGGCGTCAAACGACCACCTCGAACACCCTCTCGGCGCTACGATTACAGGCGAGAACCTCAATTATAAAGTTCAAGAAGCGTCGTTTAATGGTTCCGTCACCGTCGCGCCCAAAGAAGATATCGTGTTCAAGCCAAATGGCGAAGCGGCCGCCGCCGATGCATCGTTTACGCTCAAAGCCCAAGGTACTTCGATCACGAGCGAAATGACCGACAACAAGATTACATCGCTCGATGGCACCGCCGGCTTCGAAGCCAAAGCATCGCTCAAAAATACCAAAGATGAAGCATCGATCGAGTTCACAGAAGGAACGGCTGAATTCGACATTAACGTCGATACAGGCGCAATTTCAAAGCTCAATGTGACGAGCAATGTTGAGCTCAATGTCCAATTGAGCGATAAGATAGAGATCTCCTCCAAAGACGTAACGGCGACGGCATCATTCGACGCCGAAGGTTTGGCTCAAGCGACTTTTCAAGGAGAAATCGATCTGTTGCTCCATTTGAATAATGGCACGACGGCGAAATTCAGAATTGGTTCGGAAGGCGTTAATTACACGCGAGAAACTGGAATTAGTGGCGATGTTACACTCCATTGCGACGAAGAAATCAAAATTGGTGAAATATCTAAGAAGGTGAATGAGAATTCAACACCAGCCTCCTATGAATATGGACTTGATAGCGGTCAAATTACTGCAAGTATTGAAAATAATACGATTAAAACATTAGAAGGCGATGCAGGTCTATATTTGCGTGAGCAGGGGTCGGAAGATCCGCTCGAAGTCAATGGCAATATATCATTTAATTATGACGTAGAAGAGGACAAACTTGTCAAGGCAGAAGGCGAAGTCACTGTTCATCAAAAGACACTAAAACACTCTGAAGGCGGCGATCTCATTCTCAAAGAGTCAATAGTTAATATTCTCGTTACCGATAATACACTTAAAAACGTCAAGGGCGAAGTCTTGTTAGCCCTTTCTGACGCAAAGAATGGCGAGTATTTGAATTTCAAGAGTGGTGGTGAATTCGATTGCTTGAATACAAATTCTGTATCGGGAAGTGTTAAAGCTTGGTTTGTTAGTGAAAAATTGATCAAAGAATTTGACGAAATCGACTTCTTCGTTACGCCATCTGGAAATGGAGGTGATTCTGCATTTGATTGCGAAATTAAAGATAACGTCATTACGGAGTTTTCTGGCGGTATCAATGTTATGTTCCGCAAAAAAGATGGTAAAGATTTCTTCTCTGGAAGCGTTTCGGGAACTTATAAGAGTGAAGAAGGCACGCTCAATGCCGAGGGAACGATTGCATTATGTGAAGATATGCCATTCCCCAACGAAAACGGCCAGTTCATTCTTGGTCAAGGTTCAAAAGGAACGGCAATCATTACCGATGGTGACATTGATTCGATTACTGGCTCTTTAACAGTCAAAATTAAATCGCCTAAAACCGACGAAGGTGGTGGCGATTCGACGATCGATATCACGGCATCGGGAACTGTCGATGTTAAAAATAATCTCGTCGAAGAGTTCGAAGGAACGGCTGAGCTCAATGGGGAATTCCCATTAGGTGCTAATCTTTCACTCACGGATTTAGGGGCTACTGTACGAATTAAACAAAACGTACTCCAAGAAATCTCGGGTAGTGCTGGAATCAAATATGAAACGAATGGGTTCACCATAGAAGGTGGCGTCGATCCCTTTAGGTGGACCAAGGGAGAGGGCGGAGGAAATGACACCATCTATTTCAAAGGTAATCTCTCAGTAACTGGATTCAAGGATAAGCTCTCTGGTACAGCAGAAATTGAATACAATTCTGAATCCAATACTGTCGTATGTGCGGGAACACTCGATTTCAAAGTGACCGATTGGCTTACAGGCGAAGTCAATGTCAAATTCGATAACGGCAACGGCTGGAAGAATCCCGAAATCTCGGGGAAAATCGAAGCAACCAATGTCGAAATGCTCCCAGGCACGACACTCATGGGATACTCGAACGAAGACGATTCTCCCGAAGCGAGTATACCTATCGTTGGACCGCTCAAAGCCGTTCTCGGCGTAGGTTTTGGTGCATCAATCGATATGAAGCCGCTCCTCGTATCGGGACGCGCCACGCTCAAGCCCTGCAGACTCGATACGCTCTCGGAAGGCGGACTCCCCGAATTCGAAATGGATATGGAGATTGCGAGCGGGCTCAGCCTTTCTGCAACAGTTGCGCCGTATATCGGAATTGAAGCCGATTTCCTCTTGGCTAAGGCAGGATTGCGCGTCAAAGGTAAAGCCGAAGCCATGGCAGAAGCCGATGCGTCGTTGAAAGGCAAACTCGTCGGCGGTCCGCAAGGGCTTTCGGGCAATGTCGGCATAGGGTTTACCGTTGCTGCGACGGCCGCGCTTACGATTATTCCCGAAGTTTATGCCGAGGGTTGTGGTGTCGGCGGTGTATGGCCACTCAAGGAATGGACCTTCGACTTGGGCAACATTTTCAGCTTCGAATGGGGCAAAAACTATGCATTTGGCGATGCGCCCGCGGGCAACGGTGGCGATTGCAAGAAGACAGACTTGGGCGACGGCGGCACGAAGACCGAAGCCGTCGAGGCTAAAGCTGGCGAAGTCGAACAAAAATACGGATCGAAAAAATCGGCTCCTGCTGTCGGCGATGGCAAAGAAAGCCCGAAACTCGATTCGCCCGATACCGTCGGGCAAGAATCGTTCGGTAAAAATGTCGACGGTGGTGCCAATGGCATGGGCGGCATGATGGAGACGATCAGCCAAGTGACGGCTGTTGCCGAGGGGCTTGGTGCCATTGGCGAGGCCATTGGCTTTGTCAAAGGTCTCGTCGGTTCGTTTACCGTCGCGGGGCCGCTCGGCGTTGGGATCTTTGTCGCAGCAAAAATACTCGCCGGCGATCTCACGCTCGACAGCATCAAAGAAAACATTACGAAGATCAAGAAGGGGGCCGCTGCACTCAAACAACTCATCGTCGGCAATGCCGATTTCCTCATGAGTTTGCTCCCCGAACCTATTGCCAAGATCGTCGAATTCTTCCAAGATGTCGGGCAAGATGGACTCGTGGCAAAAGTCGTCGATGCTCTCGAAAGTGCCATCAACGGACTCGGCGCACCGATGAACTGCATCTTAGCACCCGTCATCGAGTTCGCACGCGGCCGGCAGCAAAAGTTGGGCGAAATCGCCAAATTGTTTGCACAACCCGTCTCTGGCGAAGGCATCGTCAAAATTATATTTGGCATTCTCGGCTTTGCCGTCGACAGCATCGATGCTCTCGTCGATACATGTCGACAAGTTTGGGACATCTTCTGTGGAATCTTCAAAGAATGCATTGCATCGGGCGATATCTTCGTGCATTACAAAGAATGCTGGGGCCCCGACGAGTACTTCTGGCAAGTCAAAATCCCTGGGCTTTGCAACTTCAAAGGCGAAGGAAAAGTCGGTGCTCGCATCGCGTCGGAATTCCTCGTCGGTTTTGCCGGCGTCCCGCGCGAAAAAATCGGCTAAACGACTTCGCAATAAGCGCATAGCCCGATAGCAATAGCCCGTATCGTTTGCGATGCGGGCTTTTTTTTTCGACGCCTATGCCGTTGGCATACGGCGCCGGCTCCGGCTATGTGCTCACTTGCGTTGCGCGCATACGCCTACGCAGCTGCGGCTATGTGCTCACTTGCGTTGCGCGCATACGCCTACGCCGTGGCGCTATGGCTTCGCCATACGCGCCACATGTCACCTATCTCTGCACAATCGCGAATAATATAGATAATCGATGTTGACAAATCGCAAACAATCCCTAGAATGCTCGCTCTTGGCTAGTCGGCGCTAGCCATCTGTTGGGGGCATATTGGGGAGTATTTTAGACGAATGATTGATGAATCCGTGATTAGGACAGTCATAGAGCGAACCGATATCGTTCGACTCGTCAAAGAATACGTTCCATTGCGTACGAAGAGTGGACGTTTATGGGGGTGTTGTCCATTCCATCACGAAAAGACGCCCAGCTTTACGGTCAACCCCGATCGCGGCATTTTTTATTGTTTTGGTTGCCACGAAGGCGGCAATGCCGCAAAATTCCTCATGAAGCTCGAAGGCGTTTCTTTCCCCGAAGCCATCGAGCGACTCGCCGAACGCCTCGGGATCGAGGTCAAACCTGCCGATAAGGCGACGATCGATGCTCGCGAAATCGAAAAAGCTCGCCGAACTTCGCTTTTCGATATCAATCGCCTTGCATTGGCATATTTCGAACAAGCTTTTGCAAGTCCCGATGGATCTGCTTGCCGTGAATACGCCCAATCGCGCGGCATATCACCCGAGATCGCAAAGCTCTTTCATCTGTGTTTTGCCCCAGAATCGTGGGATGGCATCGTCGATTCTCTGAAAACAGCGCATGTTTCGCTCGAAGACGCTCGCACTCTCGGCCTAATTGCCGCTCGCAACGACGGCAGCGGCTATTATGCTCGTTTCCGCAATCGGTTCATGTTCCCTGTCATGAACGTTCGCGGCGATATCATCGCCTATAGTGGGCGAACACTCGATAGCGGCGAAGTCGCCAAATATATCAACAGCCCAGAAAGCCCGATTTATACGAAAGGTGAGCACCTCTTCGGGCTCTATCAAGCCAAAAATCACATAGCTCGCGAGCATTGCGCCATCTTAGTCGAAGGCAATGTCGATGTAGTGATGATGCATTGCTATGGATTTTGCCACACCGTCGCATCGCTCGGGACTGCACTGACACCGAAACAAGTCGATTTGCTCTATCGCCACGCCAAGACGGTCTACATCATGTATGACGGCGACGAAGCAGGACAAAAATCGATGATGCGCGCCTTGCCAATTCTCTTGGCTCGCGGTTTTGAAGGGCTTTTTGCCGTGCAATTGCCACGCGAAGACGACCCCGACTCGTTCTTAAAAGTCTATGGCGCCGATGGCATGAAAATGCTCATCGAGCAAGCAAAGCCGCTTGGCGCTTGGTGTATCGAGCGCAAGTGCGATCAAATCTTATCGTTGACCCCCGAGTTGCGCAAAAAGAGTTACGCCGAACTCGGCGAAATCATCGCCGGATTTACCGATACATTGGCACAACGCCACTATCTCGGCGAATCTGCACGGCTTTTGGGCGCCGATGCTCGAAAACTCGCCGCTGAACTCGGATTTGATTTCGATGCCGTCGACAATCGCGCTCGTGTGTCACAACAAAATCTTCAAGAGTACCGCCAAAGTGATACGTATAAACCCGTGAGTATCGAGGCTATCGTGGCGCAAATGGTCGTCGCCTCCGATAAGCGATGCACTTCGTTTTTCGAGTCCTCGCTTCTCGATCTCATTCAAGATGCGAGTTTGCGCAACTTCCTCGCCGAGTTTTCACAACTCGAAGATCGTTCGGAGTACGGGCTCGAACACAATCTCAGTGCCGATGCACTGGCTCAATATTATCGCCTCATCTGTAGCAAAGCCGAAGCCCCAAATGATGAACAAGGTAGCGACTTGTGGTATGAAGGCGCACTGGCAACGCTCTTTTTGACGTGGGCACAACAAGAGCGATTTCGGATTGCCGAGGAGATTGCCGTTTGCGTCAAAGCACAAGATACAGAGGCTGTCAAAAGCCTGCTCGAGCAAGATAAGGCTTTGCTCGGCGTCATCGAGCAAAGCTATCACCAGCGACGCATGTTTCAGGCGACTGAGACAAAACAGAGCGAATCGACGTCGCCGCATCGATGATTTTCGCTTGCGAAAGCACTTTTCGCAAATAGATTGCATATTCATGTCGTTTTAACGCATGTCGCCGCGCCTTTTGGGACGACGATATGCGATATCAATTCATAGAGATACCGTAAACAGTCGAAGCAATTACCCAGCAGGGAGATTCGAATGACGAAGAAAAAAGAAGAAATCGTAGATCAAGAGATGACGCAACAAGTCGATGAATCCGTCGTGAAAGAGCTCGTCGCCAAAGCGAAAGAGCACGATAACACGCTGAGCTTCGACGACTTGCAGAATACCTTGCCTACAAACGTCGCCTCGGGCGATTTGGCAAACCAATACCTCGATGCGATCGAAAAACAAGGCGTTAGCATCTTGTTCGACAATGAGCTGGCGCAAAAAGGGCTCTTGAATAGGGATCAGAGCAACGAAACAAAGGCTAAAAAATCGTCAAAAAAAGCGAAACAGCCCAAAAATGAAGAAAAATCTGATTCCGAATTGAAAACAGAGCCCGAAGCTACAGCCGACGAAGGCGTCGCTGTCAAAAGCAAAAAATCATCGAAAAAATCGACGAAAATTGACGAAAGCGTAGAAGCCGAATCTGCCGCCGACGAGGCTAAAAGCGGTGCGACGAAGAAGAAGTCTTCGTCGAAAAAATCCGCAGCCAAACAAACTGAATCCGTAGAAACTGCAGAAATCGTTGGCGAAGCCCAAGATTCTGCCGCTGCAGAGAAACCCGCAAAGAAAAGCGCGAAAAAGACCTCAAAAGCTGAAGCGGCCGAAACAGTCGGCGAGAAAAAGTCGAAAAAATCTTCGCAGAAGGCGAAAAAAGCCGAAATACTCGAAGATGTTGCCGAAAAGGTCGAAGTAAAAGCAGACGACGAAGCGGCACTCTCGGTCGATGCTAAGATAAAATTGGCAATGGAAAAGCACACCGAAACGGCCGGAGAAGAAGGCGAAGCCACCAAGAAGCCGAAAAAGACGACGAAGAAGGCCGAGAAAAAAGCTTTAGAAAAAACTTCGAAAAAAGCCGATAACCCCGAAGAAAAGGCAGCAGTCACAGCAGATGAAACTGTCGTCGTAGCCGAAACACACCCCGTCGAAGAAAAGGCAGCAGTCACAGCAGACGAAACTGTCGTCGTCGTAGCCGAAACACAACCCGTCGAAGCAAAAGACGAGATCGCAGAAAAAGCCGAAAAGCCTGCAAAAAAGGCGACGAAGAAGGCCTCGAAAAAGGGGGCTAAAGCCGAAGAAAAGACAGAAATCGCGGCAGATGAAGTCGAAGTAAAAGCCGAGAGTGAAGATAAAGCCGAAAAACCAGCGAAAAAGGCGACGAAAAAGGCTTCGAAAAAGGGGGCTAAAGCCGAAGAAAAGGGCGATGGCGAAGCTGAAGAATCGGTCGTAGTTGCTGGCGATGGCGAAGCCGAAAAGATGAACGCAAAGAAATCGTCGAAATCGAAAAAAGCCGAAGAAAAGGCTAAAGACGACGACAAGAGCGTCGAAAAGAAGGCGAAGAAGTCGGAAAAAGCTACTAAATCGACGAAAAAAGCCGACAAAGAAGCAGAGTCCGACGCCATCGCAGAAGCAAAACCCGCGAAGAAGGCGTCAAAAGCAGATAAAGCTGAGAAAACGGAAAAGGCCGAGGCAAAATCTGCAAAAAAATCGTCGAAGAAATCGACGGCCAAGCCCGAAGCCGCTGACAATATTAAGGAAACGGCGAAATCTAGTTCTGAAAAGTCGACGAAGCGCATGGGCGCTCCCTTGCCCGATGTGACGAAATTCGTTCCCAATGCAAAGCCGCCAAAGCCACTCGAAAGCGATCCCGAACTCAAAGATACGGGCGTCGAATCGCTCGATCGCATGTTCGATCCAAATAAAGGCATGGCAGGTGGCAAAGGACTATCGGATCTCGATCCCGACGACATCGACCCAACCGATATCGATCCGACCGATATCGACGATGACGATTTGGCTGGAGATGATTTCGATGTCGACGATATGTCGGATTCCGGTGTCGAAATTGGCAATGCGACGTTCGAAGATGAAGTCGAAGCCGCCGGTGACGACGACTATGGTTTGCTCGACGATGCCGATCGCGAAGACGTCGATGGCGATTCCGAGGGACTCGAAGATGGCGATGAAGAGATGGGCGATGAGGCTGAAGCCGAAACTGGCGCCGCCACGTCTCCCGAAGTCGACGACGATGTCTCGAAAGATAGCGACAAAAATGCCGATCCAGTTCGCCGCTATTTGACGCAAACGGGGAATGTCCCGCTCTTGTCGCGCGATGGAGAAGTCGAAATCGCCAAACGCGTCGAAGATGGCGAACAAAATGTCCTCAACGTCTTGTTGCAGAGCGCCTTTGGCGTGCGCGAAATCATCGGCATTGCCAAAAGTGTTGAGGATGGAAAGCTCAAAATGCAAGATGTCTTGCGCGATTACGAAACGGATTACGCTGGTGAAGATCGCCCTGAAAGCGATATTCGTGGTGAATTTCTCGAACACGTCAAGTGTATGCGTGAGATCAACCGCAATGTCATTCGTTTGAAAGAAAAACTCGAACATGCGCACGGCATATCGGCGATCTACGTTCAGCGTTTGCGTAGCGATTTGATGCGAAATCAGCGCGCACTCTACGAATTGGCGCTCCACGTTAGGTTGTCGAAAAAGTTGAGCGAACGACTCGTGCACAAACTCAAGACGATGATCGAAAAGCTCGATTCGGCAACGCGAGAAATTGCTCGTTGCGAAAAAGAATCGGGATCGACGGCACAAGAAATCGTGCGCATTCGCATGGAAATTCAAGCCAACCCAAAAGATACGCAAAAGATCTTGATGGGTAAGCGATTCAACGAAGCTCGCGTTTTTGCCTATAACGAAACGATTATGGCGCACATGCGCGAAATCGAATCGATCGAAAGCGATACGCATATTTCGTCCGATGCTCTTCATCGTACATATCAGCGCGTGCAACAAGGTCAACGCATTGCAGAAATTGCAAAGAACGAGCTCATCAAAGCAAACTTGCGCCTCGTCGTATCGATTGCAAAGAAATATACGAATCGCGGTTTGCAATTCCTCGATCTCATTCAAGAGGGCAACATCGGCTTGATGAAAGCCGTCGATAAATTTGAATATAAACGCGGTTATAAATTCTCGACTTATGCAACGTGGTGGATTCGCCAAGCGATAACGCGAGCGATTGCCGATCAGGCGCGAACGATTCGCATCCCCGTTCACATGATCGAGACGATCAACAAGTTGATTCGAACGAGCCGATCGCTCGTCCAAGATCTCGGACGAGAACCGACACCCGAAGAAATCGCCGACAAGATGGACTTGCCCGTCGAGAAGGTTCGCAAAGTGCTCAAGATCGGCAAAGAACCCATCAGCTTGGAGACGCCAATTGGCGAGGAAGAAGATTCGCATCTTGGCGATTTCATCGAAGACAAATCGGTGATATCGCCTGCCGAAGCCGTCATTTCGCGAAACCTCGCCGAGCAGACGCGAAAAGTCCTCGCCACGCTTACGCCGCGCGAAGAAAAAGTTCTTCGCATGCGCTTTGGCATTGGCGAAAAGAGCGATCACACGCTCGAGGAAGTCGGTCAAGACTTCGATGTGACGCGAGAGCGCATTCGTCAGATCGAGGCGAAGGCGTTGCGTAAGTTGCGGCATCCGACGCGTTCGAAGCAACTCAAACCGTTTGTCGAGAATTGATCTTCGTTAATCGGCACGAGGATCGCATTGAGACGCCGTGGCGCTTGGTACTCGCTTGGGTACGCAGTCGCAAAGGCGCGCCGTATTGCCGAGTTGGCAATAGGCGCGCGGCGCAAGCGTAGTGAAACTAGCTTGCGCGCGGAGGCGTATCGGGCGTAGACCGATAGCCGTAGCCCCAAAAATAAATTATCATCATAAGAATAGTTATAATTGTGATGGTTGTAACTGTATATATTATCACATCCTTGAAAGTATAGGAGGACGCGATGAAAAGATTGACATGGATATTGGCGGTATCGTTGGCAGTGGTTGGCGGCGCAATGCTCGAACCGGCGCAAGCGCAGGAGTCGGCGCAGGTGCAAGATTCGGCGGCGGTGGCAAACGACCCAAGTCAGATGTTGCCGAGTGAAATCGAGGCGCGATTCAAGGCGATTCGCTTCGACCCCGACCCCGAACAGCTCGTGCGCGATGCCCATTATTGGGTGTCGAACGAGAATGCACATTACGTTTGGTATAATGAAATCAAAGATCGCGGAGGTGTACTTTCGGGCGTAGGCACCGATCAAGTTTATTTGTTGGCAGGATGGGCGAATTCGTCGATCGTTTTGCCGATGGATTTCGACCGGCAAATACGCAATTTGCATATTGCATACGGTGCGGCGTTTATGGCTGCGAGTAATATTGATGAGTTTCGGTCGTATTGGAAGCGCGAAAATGCAGATAAGATGAAAGCAGCACTCGAAAAGTACTTTCCATCCGAGGCCGATGCCGCGATGAAAGCATGGAAATCTGGCTGTCGCGAAGTCAATGGGCGATTTAATCGCTTGATTAAAAAGTATTCAAAGAATAGTGAAACGTCGGCTGCGGCTGGTATACCGACGTTTCTCACCGATGAAACGCAATATAATCGCATACGGCAGTTGTGGATCAATCATCGCGTCATTCCGATTTGTGGCGATTTGACGGGCAATAAATCGATGATCGATATTGCAAAAGCATTGCGAGATAGTGGTTTGAAACTGACAATATTGTATCCGTCGAATGCGGAACATTACTTTGAATACGGCCCAGAGTATCGAAGAAATATTATTAATATGCCATTTGCCGACAATTCGATCGTGTTGCGCACGCGGCAGATGCGCTCGCTTGGATTGGCCGAAGAAGGAGATTATCATTATAATATGCAGTCGGGCGAGAACTTCATTATTTGGCTCAAGACGACGCAAATTCCGAATCAACATAAAATGTTGCGCAGGCGAGCAAAGACGAAGACCGATGGGCTTTCGGTGATGGAGCGCGTGCCCGATCCGTCGAAGAAGCCGCCAGAAATCGCCCCCATGCCTTAAATCGGGCGATGCCTAGATTTTTACATCGGTGAAGTCATTGATTTCATACATTGATGAGGCAAATCGAGTGTTTCTGCTCGGTTTGCCTCGTTTTGATCATAGCAAAGTAGGGTGAACGATGGATAGACAAGGACTGAAAAAGTTTGCAATTTGGTCGCACGATAAACTCAGAGCACAAGTCGCTGAAATCGCGAAACTTTATCCCGTGCGTTTTGCCGAAGAAATGAGATTGCTCGATAAGTCGGATGAAGATTATATCGAGGGGGACGAGAATTGCATCAGACGCATCATCTATTTCGATGACAAACTCGTCGAAAAAACGGCATTTTCGCTATTCTATCGGCTTTGTGTATTGCGTTATCTCGAAGTCAATGGCATCGTTTTGCCCGATGGGTTTCGCGTATTTAGCGAGGAAGGCAAAGAAGAACAATATAATCCTTTTGTGCTTGGCGCGTCGATTGCAAAACATAGGCACATGCCACCGTTTGACGATGGCCCCTATATGTCGTTTAAGAAGCTGAAAGATTATCCGTTTTGGTTGATCTCAATGTTCGATTATCTGGAGTATGTCATGCCGAGTGCATTTGGGCCATTTCGTGACGAATTGAATTTGATGCCCGATACTTTTAACAAAGAAGATAGTTTTATCGAACATTTGGTGTCGGATATCGCCGTCGACGACTGGCGCGAAGGTGTTGAAATCATCGGTTGGTTGTATCAGTATTATTTCGACGAAGCGCACGAAGCCGTCATCGATCCATTGGCATCGAAGACGATTGCAAAAGACGACATCCCCGTTGCAACACAAGTATTTACAACCGATTGGGTCGTTCAATATATGGTCGACAATTCGCTCGGGCGATATTGGATCGAGCGATCGCCAAATAGTCAGCTGCGCAAATTGCTACCGTTCTATGTCTCAGACGACAATGAAGGGGCGGATATATCAAATGACAATCATTCGATACGCCCTGAATCGATAAAATTTCTCGATCCATGTATGGGGTGCGGACACATACTCGTCTATGCATTCGACGTGTTGATGGCAATATATCGCGAATGCGGTTATAGCGATGTCGATGCCGTGCGTTCTATTTTCGAGCACAATTTATATGGTTTCGACATCGACGAACGCGTCGTCAGAGTTGGGCATTTTGCCGTCTTGATGAAAGCATATCGATATGACAAAGAAATCGTGAAACGCAAAATTGCGCCGAAATTCTATGCATTTCGAGAGAGTACGGATCTCGAAATTCGTGCACAGAGCGGGGCATCGATGCATCGATACGTCGTCGGTTTGTTTGCCAATGCAAAATCGTTTGGCGCACTCATCGATGTAGGGCCGAAAGATTACGACGCATATATCGATCATCTCGAATATTGCTTCAATCGCGAATCCGACGATCCCATCATCAAGGGGAATCGCAGAGCCTATAAGACGCTTATGGTTTTGGCTCGACAAGCAAAACTGTTAAACGAAAAATATACGATTGTTTGCACAAATCCGCCATATATGAATAAATATGACCTCGATATGAAATCGTTTTTAACGGAAAATTATAAGGGGTATGCCGGCGATTTGTTTAGCGCATTTATCTATCGCAATTTGCAATTATGCGAACCGCAAGGATATTGCGCCTATATGACGCCAAATGTTTGGATGTTTATTAAAACATACAAAAAATTGCGCGACTATATCATTAAAAACAAGCACATTGTCACATTGATCCAGATGGCAAAGGGGGCGTTTTTTAACGATGCAACAGTCGATATATGTGCATTTGTCTTGAAAAATGAAAGATCAAATGGCGACGGCGTATATTATCGCCTCGAAGACTTCCGTGGCAATATGGACGTGCAGAAAGCAAAAGTATTAGAGGCCTTAGCCAATCCAAATTGTGGTTATATATATAGGAGAGATCAAAGCGAGTTTGAATTGATACCCAATTCTCCGTTGGCTTATTGGATTGAGCCGGAACTCGCGAGAGCATTCCGCTGCGCGCGTCAACTCAGTTGCGACGGAACGCCACGACAGGGACTTGCAACGACCGACAACAAGCGTTTTTTGCGGCGTTGGTATGAAGTCGATTTCGACCAGATTGCTTTTCATTGTGCCAGTGGTGATGAGGCACAACAGACGCATAAGAAGTGGTTCCCATATAACAAAGGTGGAGAGTTCAGAAAGTGGTATGGCAATGCCGATTATATCGTCGACTATGAAAACAATGGCGAAGAAATCATTGCAAATGTCATGCGAAAGTATCCATATCTCAACACGCCGTGGTACGTCGTAAAGAATACAGAATACTATTTTAAGCCAAGCATTTCTTGGTCTAAGATATCGAGCGGATGTGCGGCCTTTCGACATTACCCGCAAGGGTTTATCTTCGACGTATCGGGTTGCAGTATTTTTTACGACGATGAAGCCGTGCGCCTATATCATTTCGGATTGCTCAACTCAAAAGTTACACAAATGATATTTGAAGCCATCTCGCCGACGCTCAATTACGAAGTCGGACACATTGCCAATTTGCCCGTATTTGAGCCCAAATTGGATGCCGAGGTAGTCCGCCAAAGAGTCGCGACATGCGTCGAAGATAATATTGCTCTGAGCAAATCGGATTGGGATTCATTTGAAACGTCGTGGAATTTCAAAAAGCATCCGCTCGTCGATGGCGTGAATTCAAATGGAACGCTCATTGCCAATGTGTATGATTCTTGGAAAAAGGCGTGCGAAGCGCGATTCAATGCGCTCAAGGCTAATGAAGAAGAACTCAATCGCATATTTATCGATATTTATGGATTGAATGGATCGCTATCGCCCGATGTCTGCGATAAATATGTGAGCGTTCACCGCGTGTTTGATACGCGCCAAGACGTGCCGCCGCCGATGAAAGGTTCGACCTATATAAGAACGATGCGCGACGAAATCGTTTCGCTCATTTCATACGCCGTCGGGTGTATGTTTGGTCGATACCGACTCGATAAAGAGGGTGTAAATATGGTGGGAAATTCGGATGTAGAATCGCATGAACATTGGTATGCCGTCGATAATTACATTCCCGTGAGTGCAACAGATGCTTTCGATGACGACATCGCTGCGCGATTTTTCGGTTTTATTGAAACGGTTTATGGTGCGAGTGCGCTCGACAAAAATCTCACTTTCATTGCACATGCCCTGGGCGGGCAAGGGGCGCCGCGCCAAGTCATCCGAGAGTATTTTGCGACGAACTTCTATGCCGACCACATCAAATTATACGATAAACGCCCGATTTATTGGCTATTCGACAGTGGCAAGAATGGCGATTTCGGCGTACTCGTTTCGATGCATCGTTATCGACCGAGTGTATTTGAATCGATGTGCTCGCGTTATATCGGCGATCTTATGGCGCGAACACTCGTTCGAATCGACGAAGCACGCAACCGCGAAGCCGCAGCCATGGCTGATAAAATCCTCAAACGCCCAAAAGCACCAAAATCTTCTCAACGACAACCATCGTCAAAAGCACTCGCCAAACGCATCGAAGCCCTGAAATCATTCGAAGAATTGCTCAGACGGTTTGGCGCAGAATCGATAGAAATCGACCTCGACGATGGCGTCGTCGCCAATGTTGCGAAGTTTTCGGGCGCCTTGGTCGTGGGGTAGCTTTCGCCAATTCATCCTCGATGTGATGGTGGACTCCCCGTGAGTCAAAGACTTTTACCATCGTCAAGAGAATTTAAAAAATGCGGTAGCCCTGCGAACGGACCGTCTTGACTTTTCGAGTCTTTTTTCTAAATTTATATGGTGTGCGTTTCACGGAGGTTGGGGTGGAAGACCAAGGGACAATGCGCATAAGTTAGGTTGTGTTATTATACTTTTCTTTTCGTACATTTTCAATATAATTGAAATGTACAAGCAAAGGAGCGACTTATGTTAAAGAAGTGTCACTTGGTATCACTTTGTTTCTTTTTGATATCGATACCGATAGTCGGTTGTACGCTAGAGCCGCTTAGCCGAGTAGGGAGTGTGAACTGTGAAGGTGCGAAATCGATTACTACGATAATCGATGGTAAAGAGGAGACGTTCCAGTGCGCGGCGCTAGATGATGATGGAGAGTGCTCGATTTACGAAGTCGGTGATAAGCGCGTTAAACCTAGAGATTTTCACAATGAAGAGTGGACTTATTGGGCGAATTCGTTGGGAAATGAAAAATGCCCCGATGGGTTTAGGTGCAAGTCGGACAGAGATTCAGCGCGGTGCGAGTTGATGAAGTGCGACGGAAAGGAAGTCGATTTTTTCACAAGTAACCAACATTGTGGTCGATGCGGGAATCGTTGCCCAGAAGATGCACCTCTGTGCAAAGACGGAAAGTGTTCGGTCTTCTGTGATGGCATTGCCGTCGATCCGCAAAGGAATGACGACTATTGTGGTGCAAAGGGCGATTGTTTAGGCAATCATGCAGGCAAGAAATGTATCAAGGAGCTTGGCGAGTATTGCGAAGCAGGCAAATGCGAGCTAGGCGCTATGATAGGAATGGTCAATTGTGGCGATGAATATATCGACCCTGATAACGATCCAATGTATTGTGGTGCAAAGGATGATTGCCGAGATGAAAGGGCGGGTAAGAAATGCGAGAGTGGTGAAGTTTGTTCGAGGGGCAAGTGCAGTACATCGTGTTTAAGCGGTTTTGTGTTGTGCGATAATCGCTGTGTCGCCCCAGCGACAGATAACGCATTTTGTGGTGCATCGGGCGATTGTAGTGGTGCAAATGCAGGCGAAAGATGCAAAGATGGCGAGGTCTGTTCTGGTAGTAAATGCGGCGTGACGTGTGTTAGTGGTCAAATATTGTGCAATGGTCAGTGCATTGATCCTGAGTCTGACAATCGCTATTGTGGTGCGTCGGATAATTGCAAAGATGCAAATGTAGGCATGAAATGCGAGAGTGGTGAAGTTTGTTCGGGGGGCAAGTGCAGTACATCGTGTTTAAGCGGTTATGTGTTGTGCAGTAATCGCTGTGTCGACCCGTTGTCGGATAATGCGTATTGTGGAGCATCGGGCGATTGTAGTGGTGCAAATGCAGGCGAAAGATGCGAAAGCGGCAAAGTCTGTTCGGCTGGATCGTGTGGTACATCGTGCTTAAGTGGGCAGATTTTATGTAATGGTCAATGCATCGACCCCGAAAGCGATAATCGCTATTGTGGGGCGACTGCCGATTGTACGGGTCCAAATGCTGGTGAAAAGTGTGCTAGCGGTGAAGTTTGTTCGGCTGGGACATGCGGCGCATCGTGCTTGAGCGGTCAAATACTATGCAATGGGCAATGTATTGCTCCAGATACCGATAATCGTTATTGCGGTGCTACAGATGATTGTTTGGGAACAAATGTTGGTGAAAAGTGTGATAGCGGTAAAGTTTGTTCTGGGGGGACGTGCGGTGCTTCATGCTTGAGCGGTCAAATACTGTGCAATGGACAATGTATTGATCCAGATACCGATAATCGTTATTGCGGAGCGAAAGATAATTGTAGTGGAGCAAACGCAGGCTCAAAATGCAAAGATGGTGAAGTTTGCTCTGCAGGTAAGTGCGGAGTGACGTGTGTTAGTGGTCAAATATTGTGCAATGGTCAGTGCGTCGATCCAAAGACGGATAACCGCTATTGCGGAGCTAAAGACAATTGCAGTGGCGCAAATGCAGGTAAAAAATGCGGTAGTGGTCAAGTCTGTTCTGGCGGAGTGTGCGGTGTGACGTGTGTCAGTGGTCAAATATTGTGCAATGGTCAGTGCATCGATCCGAAGACAGATAACCGCTATTGCGGAGCGAAAGATGATTGTAGTGGCGCAAATGCAGGCAAGCAATGCGCAAGTGGTCAAGTATGTTCTGGTAGCAAATGCGGGGTGACGTGCGTAAGTGGCCAAATATTGTGCAATGGTCAGTGCATTGATCCCTATACAGATAATCGCTATTGCGGAGCGAAAGGGAGGTGCAATTCAGCTTCAGTTTCAGATGCGAACTATAGAGGGCAAAGTTGCACAAGTGGTCAAGTATGTTCTGGCGGCAAGTGCGGTGTGACATGTGTGGCGGGGCAGATCGTTTGTGGTGGCAGATGTGTAGACCCGAGTTCGGATAATTCCTATTGCGGATCAAAGGGGAAGTGCAATTCAGCTTCTGCTTCAGATGCGAACTATAGAGGGGCAATATGTGCAGAAGGCACAAAGTGTACTGGAGGAGTTTGTAAAATATCGTGTGTGAGCGGCCAGATCGCGTGTGATGGAGAATGCATCGACCCGAAGACTAATCCGTATTATTGCGGAGCAACGGGGAATTGCGAAGGCTCTAATCGCGGCACGGATTGCACTAAATCTCCGACGAATAAATTATGTGCAGGTACAACGTGCACGAGTTCGTGCCCCACGGGACAGACGCAATGTGCTGGATACTGCATTGACATGAATGCGACAAATGTATTGTTATGCGATGGTAATAAAATTAAATGTAAAGATGGTTATGGAAATTGCGACAATGATGTAGCAAATGGTTGTGAGGCAAATACTATAAGCGATAATGCGCATTGTGGCATTTGTGGTAATGCGTGTACGACGGGAAATGTCGAGAATTCGCAAAGCGTGCAGTGTACCAAAGATGGGTGCAAAGCGACGTCGTGTGTGCGTGGATACGTGCTGAAAGACGGGGAGTGCCATCTGAGCAATTCGCTCGATTGTTGCGGGGCAGAATGCAAGAATTGCTATAAAGAGCATCCAAACATGAAAGAAGGCTATTGTATGAGCATTTTAGCGAGGTGCGATATAAATAGTTGCAAAGATGGTTATACTTATGACAGCACAAAAAAGAAGTGCGTGGAGATGGCCTGTTTTACGGATGATGATTGCGGTAACTCAGGCTATTGTATAGATGGCAAGTGCAAATGTGATGAGATTTCAGCTTGTTCGGGTACTAGACCGATTTGTTATCAGAAGAAATGCGTTGAATGTACAAGGTTGGAGCATTGCCCGAGCATAGCGAATGCAACACAGCAATGTAAAGAAAATGAGTGCGTTCATAGGTGTAGTGCAGGATATCATATGGATAAATATAGTAAGTGTTTGGAAAATTCGGATTCAGCGTGCGGAAGTCCAGAGATATTTAGTGCTGTACCTTGTTCAGAAAATACTCCAAAGTGCAATAAATATACTGGTCTTTGCGTTGAGTGTATAAATGCGGATAATTGTATTCTTCCCGAGAATGGTAAACGCAAGTGGTGTAATTCGGATAACAAGTGCGATATTTTGTGTAACGAGGGTTTTTTGGTTGTTTCTCTTGGGGGGCAAAAAAAATGTATGAAACGCCCCGATCCAATTGTTCCTGAGCCTGGTCCAGGACCTGAGCCATGGCAACCATAGCTAACAGGATTTCCTCTTCACTATTGTGAAGAGGTGTTTGGCATTGTTTGGCATATCGGAAACCCCTAACGTGGTTGATATGGATTGGGGTTTCTTTTCTCCCCGGCGTTGCCAGGGGCTACTCGCCAGAAGCCCTAGCGGGCTTCGGTCAGTTTATTTATGTTTCGAACGAATCGCGCGATGAGGGTGGGCGTCAACGAGTGCAGTAGCAATACTTTCTACCGCCCGTCGACGTTGCTTCGATTCGTTCATGGCCGCACGTTTGCATCATGAAGTATCCGGCAACTTTATTAAGAATGCGAACTGTACCATCGTCGTGGCAATTGCCGATAGTAGTATAGGTAATCCCCGTACTCTGTTGGATATCAGATGCGTAGCATTGAGCGACAGGCGTTTTGGAATCGCCCGTCGGTGTGTATACGTCGCATGGATCGTCGCCGCAATCGGTCTTCAAGAGTATGAATCCGTCTTCATTTGGATTGGGGACGCAGTTCGTAGCTACGGAACCATCGCATTGAGCAGCAGGTTCTGTGCACGATTGGATGCCGTCACATAGCCCCGTTTCGGCGGAACACAGCCATGACGTGTCTTTTCTGTTGCATGGCACATTGAACATTATCGAATTCTTATGCGAATCGAATATGCAGAGCGCTGAGAAGCCTATTTTTGGTTTTTCAACGCATTGAGCACCTGCATCGTAGTATAGAAGACGTTTGACACCACTTGCGTCGGTTGCTTCGCGACAAATGCCGAGGACGGGCTTGTTTTGTTGTATCCTCGACAAACAGGTATCGTCATCGAGTTTGTCGCAGGCTAGATAGCAGGATACGCGACCATCGACGTCGGCGCAATAATTATCATTATTACAAGAGGAATACGCAATTCTTGAATCTGAACAGAGTTCAATGAAGTGATTTCCATCGTCATCGACGACGCACCTGCGTTTGAAGGTGTTCATATCGCAAAACGCATCGCGTTTTGATATGCATTTGGCTTCGCCCGATTCGGAATCGCAAATTTCATCGTACTTGCACGTTTCGATTTCGTAGCCACCGCGTTCGTTACAAGATTTGACTTGTGTATTGTTGCCGACGCAGACCGTTGGGGTGATTCCGGGGAAGCATCGCGGCGTAAAGACGCATTTATCGTCGATACAGGCTTGCGCCTCGGTGCAGTCGGAAAGCGTTTCGCAATTTGCAGTTGGCGTTTGGCAAATACCGCGATTACATATATCGCCGGGGGGGCATGGCGTTGAGAGAAATTCGCCGTTGGCTTGGCACGTGCGCGCGGTGTGATGGTCGAGGCATTTCGGCTGTTCTTTGGGATCGCATATACATTTGGCGTTTTTGCAGACTTTGTCTTCTCGTTTGCAATCGGTCAATGTGTAAACGTCGCCATCTTTAGTAACATCGTATTCGCATCGAATAATGCCTGTTTCGGAGGGGTTGCATTTGTCTTCGAAAGTATTACTGGCGCAGCTACCGCCAATTGGCGTCGGATCATTGCATGCGCCATCTTTGCATAGCGATTGATGAAAACACTCACCTTGGTAACAGAGGTGATTGCTAGGGCAAAGCTCTTTTTGCCAAAAGAGATCGTCGCCACAAACTAATCTCGTCGAATCACCGTCACACGATGGATTGTCGCCAGTTTTGCAGGCGGTTTGCACCTCGCATTTTCCGTTGAAGCACCGTTCGTTGCCTTCGCATGTTTCTTGTGAGAATTCGCCGTCATTGCAATAGACGCGCGTTTTGTCGTCGGAGCACCATTCTGGCGTCGTCTTGCAATCGCGCTTTGTCGTGCATTTGCCTTTGATTAGCAAAAAAGAGTCGTCGCACGATTGGGCAACGCACACGCCATCGATGCAAGATCCCGAGAGCCATCCGCCAATAGTTTCGCAGTCGTTATCGTGCGATCCGCAGTGCCGGATGGAGTCGTCTTCGCAATCGTCGCCGTAATCGTGTTGACCGGGATTGCATTTCGTCTTTTCACATTTTGCAAATTTGCAACTTTGGTAGGATTTACACTCGACGCCTTTGAAGTCGTCGGAGTTTGGGTCGTCGCTAAAACAGCCGCCTTTTGCGCCACAAAAACTGTCTGTTGAGGCGGGATTAACGCATTTGCCGTTGCAAGCGACTTGGTCGCTTGGGCACGACGATCTGCAATAATACCGATTATCGGTATCGCGGTAGCAAGTTGGCACCGAACTCGGGCACACGTTGTATTGGAATGAATCGCTAAAACAATCGCCATTGCGATCGCAACGCTCTTTTTCCGAGACGATGATATAGGACAATGCCCCCGTATTATCTTCGCTAGGGCAAGCGTCGCCGTAGGTTGGCAAGCGTTCGAGCGAGCAACTTTGTAGACAAGTGGCGGCGACTATCGTCGCGATGACAAGACGAAGCGATTTAGACATGACACTCACGTAAAAACGAATGGCTCAAAACTAGAGAAGAACAGCGCATGAATCGAAACCTAGACCAAACGCCGAAGTGTTCGTTTCATAGACGAAGTTATCGTTTTGGTCAATTGTTGTACGGCCTGTGGGTATGTCGAGCCGGATGCAAGAGCTTCGGCTAGGGCATTGCGGATGGCAGAAAAATCGATTTGGTTTGCGATGCGTTCAAAGTCGCTTGTAGTGCCGTTTTGGGATAGACTGAGTGCTTTTTGATGGTCGGCGATTTGTGCGTCGTTGCCGTGTGCTGTGTGGAGTTCGAGGCTTTGTTGGAGTTTGTCGACGAATCGTTCGAGCCGTTTTTGTCGTTCTTTGATGGCGTTTAAGATGCGCTTTTGCGCGGCCGTGTAGAGGTATTGTCGTTCGACGTCGTCGGCCAGGGGAATGCGTATGTTTTCGTACCAGAGCGATAAGAGGCGCAATTGTGCGATATAGGCGAGTGTGTTGGCAATTTTTTTTGCAGGATTGAAGATGAGTCGAGCGTCGAAATTGCGCATTTCGTCGCATGATTTGTGAGAAATGGCGAGTTTGTTTTGGGCGATGTCGTGCGACAATTTTGAGCCGGCGGCAATGACCGCGCCGAATCCAACGGAGACAGGGCTGACGATTTGCGTTTGTCCACCGATGAAAATCGGTGCACAATCGAGGAACAGACCGTCGACGACGTTGCCAAAAAGAGAGGCGAATTTGTCGCCTTGTGGCGTGAAATTATAGAGTGCCATGCAGGAACCGACTTCGGAATGATCGCGTCGGCTCGTGCCGCCAGCCATGAGGGCGTCGCAGAAATTGATAAGTGATCCCAAGACGACGTTAGGGAAGAGTATCGTCTGCTTGAGCCCGACCGTATGCCCAATGTCGACGCCTTCTTCGAGGAGGCAATTATCGCGCAATTCCGCGCCATTGCGAATCGAAACGCCGTCGAGTAGCGTCGAATCTCGATAGACGCCTTGCATGAGCGAAACGCCGTTTCCGATTTGGACGTTTTCGAGATGTGCGCCGCCCCCCATGCCAATTTTGCAATGAGCCCCGATCGACGTCGTTTCGCCCGTGATCGTCGTCCCCGGATAAATGACGGTTTTGGGGGCGATTCTGTCGATATTGACTTCGGGTGCGATATAGACCGATTGAGGCGCCAAAATGTCGACGCCTTTTTGAATCAATTCATTGACGACATCGATGTCTCTATTCATTGTCATTGTTGCGAGCCTTTGATTTCTTTTCCGTCTTTATAGTTGACGGATTTCCAGATGGCGCCATCTTGTCGCCACCAGGTCCATTTTCCTTGTCGTTTTCCGTTTTCGAATTTTCCTTCGCCGAGTTTTTCGCCATTTTCGTAGTATTGAACCCAGTTTCCGGTTTCTTTTCCGTCGAGCATTTCGCCAGTTTCGCGCGTTTTCCCCGATTCGTAGGGATAGACCCATTTGCCAGTGCGTTTTCCTTTAACGAAAGATCCCGACGACGAGACGGATCCCGATCCTTTATAATAGGTTTGCCAAAGCCCCGCCTCGACGCCATCGACGTATTCACCGGAGAATTTTTTTGAACCGTCTTCGTAATAGCCAGTCCAATTGCCATTTCGCTTATCGATGGCGTATTTGCCTTTGAGCATGAGCGAGCCATTGGGATAGAAATAGGTCCAAGTTCCGTCGAGTTTTCCGAGTCGGAATCCGCCAATCGTTTCTATTTCACCGTTTTCATTCCACCAAAGCCAAGTTCCTTCGCGGTATGATTTCGGGCGTAGAGGGGATTGTCGATTGACGGCGCAGACGGTGCATCCCATTTCTCTGTTTTCGTCGTCGAGTTTATAGGAACCGCCCATTTCGGTGCAAACAGCCCCTTCTGCGCTTTCGATTTCGCCGTAATCGTATTCTACCTTGACCCAGCTTTTGCCCTGTTTGAGATAGTATTGCCAGACGCCCACTTTGAATCCTTCGCCAAAAGTGACGATGACATCGCCCTCGGCGCGTTTGTCACCATTGGAGAAATACCGCGTTTGGTGCGTTGTCGCTTTTGAGAAGTCATTTTCGTAATCGATCCCCCCAGAGTGCAGATAGGCGTATTGTTTTCCGGTGGGGTTATCTCTCTTAAACGTTCCCTTCGAAGCGATGCGTCCGTCGGTGTAGTAGTACAAAACATCGCCGTCGAGTTGCCCATTACGGTAGTGGAGTTCGGAAGCCATGACGCCGTTTGAGAACCACGCTCGCTCGACGCCCATCGGAACTCCGTTGAGGAATTCGGATTCGGATTCGGGGTTTCCCGATTCAAACCACGTCTTCCAAAGCCCTGTCTTTAAGCCGTCTCTATACTTTGAATAAGTACGCGGCTTTCCGTTATACCAATACGCCGTGAACTCGCCCGTTCCATTGTCGATGTTTGACGTGTGCATGACGCTACCGTCTGTGTTGAGGAATTCGATCTTGCCCAGTGGCATGCCGTCGTCGAGTTTGTATGAGGCGAGTTTTTCACCAGTGGGGTGAAATTCATCGATAGCGCTGATGTAGCCATTTCGATTGATGGTTTCGATTCGCCAGAGTTTTCCGGTTGGGTAATAGCTGATGCGTTTATAGACGTATTCGCTATCGCGTTTGCAGTAAATGGCCATTTCATCGTGTGCAAAGTTGATGAATTTGGGAATCTCGTTCGAATCGTTGTAATTGCAGAGATCGAACAGTTCTTTGTCGTCGATATTACCCGTGCGATCGTATTTGACTTTTCGCCAAGCGATGCCATTTGTCGAATAGAGTTGGACTTCGCCGACGTAAAACATGTTTTCGTCGTCGGGAGAATTCATGGCGGTATAGCCTTCGAGAATTCGTACGCCTTGGGCGTTATACCATTCGGTCCAGTAGGCGTTTTCGGGTAAGCCAGAGTCTTTTGGCGCAGGGCGGTCGTAGTTAGCTTGCGTCGCAATCATGCCGGGTTCGATATATCGTTGCCATAGACCGATGGGTTTTCCGTCTTTGTATTGCCCGCGCAACAGAGGGAGGCATTCTTGATATCGTTCGAGAGTGCCATCGGGGTGTCCGTTTTTGAAATAGCCAGCAAAAGTCATGACGCCAGATTCATTCCAGGCAAAGCTCGGACCGTTGGCGACATCGTTTTCATAGAATGTCATCGATTCGACGGATTCGCTTGGTTTCCACAATCTGACGCGATAGCCTTCGCGTTTTCCATCGATGTACCAGATGAATCCCGAAGCATTTTCGGGTTTCATGTCTTGTGGTCGAATGAGATTCGAAAACCCGCGCGAGGCGTCTGTTTCGTAGAATAGCCCTGTTTTGGCGTTATTGACGATACAACCGACGCATTTGGCGCCGTCGCAAGAATCGGTTTTCCAAGTACCGCGTGCGGCAGTGCAATCTTTTGGCGATTGTATATTTGGAGCATTTTGCGGTTTTTCGGGCACGTAGTAGAGGACATAGGGATCCATTGGCGGCAGCTCGATGCGCGTTGGATCGCTGAGATCGGGTTTTTCTTTGGCTTCGTCGAAGACGACTTGCGCGCAAGCCGTTTGAGCGGCGAAAGGGAGTCCCTGTAGGGCAAAAGGCGCCATGGCAGCGATGGATATAATCGTCGAATACACCGAGATCCGCGCCAGCGATTTTTCCATGTGGGCGTTTGAGCGAGATATGAATGGCGTTGGGAATGGATGAAGCTTATTGGACATGATCAAACTCAATCGTTAAATCGCCATAGGTGGCATTAATCGTCATCGTCGTGTTTTCCGATGCGAGCATCGGATGTTTTCATGAGTTTTTCGAGGGCTTGATCGGCGGTGACTTGGACGGGGGATCCGTCGAGCGAATGGATGTCGGCTTGGGAAAGGTCGACTTTTGGCGCGAATGCGACGTGATAGAAGTTGTCGGCGATGAGCGGTGTGGGAATGGGTTGGTTGGCTGGAACGTCGTAATCGTTTTCATTCGTCGACGAGCAAGCGTATCGGGTTCCCATATTTGAATTGAGGCAGATTTGGGCTGTGTTATTTGTTTTTGAAATCGCAATGACGAATGGAGCTTGTGGCGTTTCGACGAATCTTGGGCTATTGCGAATGATTTTGACGAGCGTATCGATGTCGTCGTCGGATGTGTCGATATTGGCGTCGAACGAGAATGGAATGGAAACGTCGAATTGGCGGAAAAGCGACGGGACATGGCTATAGACTTTTGTCATGAGGTCGTATGCTTTTGTCGAGTCGCCGTTTCGCATGGCGATGTCGGCTTGCATGAGTTCGATTTGCGCATCGAGGAGTTTGATGCGTGGTATAGCGAGTTTTTGATATGCCTCGATATGTTCGATGGCTTTGTCGTCGTCGGCGTCGCGATAGGCAATGTAGGCCCGAACGAGTTCGAACATGGGCTTCATATTGCTGATTTCTTCGGGCTCGATGATTTGTTCTTGGAAATCGATGAGGAAGCTCGAAGTCTTTCGCCCGAGCGCATCGACGACGGCAAAAAAGTATTGGGGTGAAAGAATATACATTGGGACGAGAAGAGAACGAATATTCTTCACCGATAGGGCATCTTTGAAGATTTCTTGATGTGTCGACCATCGTTTTCGCCAAACGAGGTTTCGCTTTTCGATGAGTTTGTCGACGGTGCGAACGTCTTCTGAATTGGACAGATTGAAGATGTCGAAAGAACGCAGAGGAGCGAAGCGATAGAATGCGCTTTTGGTGTTCCAAGCGCTCATTTGTTCGTCGAGTCGCTTGATGTAGTCGTTAGAAATGGCGAGGAAGACGATGCGCTGGCTGAGATGGAGTTGCTCTTTGAGCAGGCTGTCGAAGCCGAGTCGTTGTGGTGCATCGATAACGGTGACCGTGAGGTCCCATGCTTTTTGTGCAAAGCCCATGGCATAGTAGATGTCGGCCGTATTCGAACGCGTTTTCGATTCGGTTTGTTCGTAGAGCCGTGGCTCTGTGATGCGTTTTCGAGATTTGAGCATCGAAGAGATGGCTTTTTGCCATTGTGTATCGAGGAGATAAATTTGCGCGATTTCTTCGTATGGCGAAGAAACGCAGTCTTTGTCTTTTGCTCGTTGTGCTTTCTGCAGAAAATCGAGAGCTTCGTCGAATTTCAGCATCACGGCGAGAGCTCGCGAGTGATTGAGCAAGATGACGCACGAACGCCCTGATGTATAATCGACGGCTTTGAGACTTTGTTTGAAAGACTCGGTGTGTTTATGTTGAGCATCGGCGATGGCGGTGAGGTCGTTATAGGCGGTGTCGAGCCAATATTCTTCTTGATTGGAGTTTTCGATCGTCTGTCGTGCAATTTGCGTAGCTTCATCGAAACGATCGAGTTTCATGAGAGCCCAGACGGAATCGATGCCAAGCGAAGTGTTATAGAGCGTTGCGATGCGCGTTCGGACGTCGATTTCTGCTTGTCGGTCGTCGAGGTCGCTGTATATACGAGCGAGTTCACGTAGCATGCGTAGATGCCACATTTGGTCTTCGGTGTTTTTGGGGATGCCCGTTTGTGGTGCGCAGTACTTTTCTTCGTAGAGCTTAATAGCTTTTTTCAGGAATGAGAGCGAGCGCAAGAGGTTTCCCTCGCCTTCCCAATAGACGAGAGCCATGACGTAGGTGGCACCGATGGCGTCTTTGTTTTCGGCGAGTAGTGCTTCAGCTTTATTTCGCGCGGTAATGTATTTTGCGTTGCTGACGTCTGAAAAAGCGAGTTTTTCTGGAGTCGTCATAAACGCTTGCGCATGGGCAAGAGGTGTGTAGAGTAGCCACAAGACGACGAGTATTCCCCATTTTTTCATCGAACGCCAATTCACAATAGATCATCCTAATTGAGAGCGTGCAGACGCGTATTTATGCGTGCAGTGCGCGTTTTGAGAGTTGTTTAAGCGGTGCTTCTGCGGCGTTGCGCACGAGAGTATCGGGGTTGCCGGCGCCGGGAGAGAGTTGAAGTCGGTGTGAAAAGAGCGGAATGAGGAGTTGCTCGATATCGGCGGGTGTGACGAAGTCGCGACCTTGAAGTAGCGCATGTGCTTGGAGAGCGGCGACGGCTTGAACGATAGAGCGCGTCGATGCACCTTGTAGGCAACGTTCGTCGTCGCGAATGGTGCGGATGATATCGACGAGGCATTCGAGGATGGCGTCGTCGATGGCAATGTCGTTGATGACGGTGTTTCGCGCGTCGAGGATTTGATCGACGGTGACGAGTGGGAGTGTCGTTTTGGGGTGAGTTTTTCCCCATGATTGGATGACTCGGAGTTCGTCGCTACGTTGGATGTTTGTCATGCGAATTTTGAAGAGGAATCGGTCGAGTTGTGCGATGGGGAGTGGGTATGTGCCGACTTGGTCGAGCGGGTTTTGCGTGGCGATGACGAAAAACAGATCGGAGAGTGAGTGCGTGACATTGTCGATGGTGACTTGTTTTTCGCCCATCGATTCGAGTAGTGCAGATTGGACTTTAGGCGATGTACGGTTGATTTCGTCGACGAGAGCGATATGTGCGAAGATGGGACCGCGGCGGAATTCGAAGATACTGGCTTCTGGGTCGAAGACCATGACGCCAGTGATGTCGCCTGGTAGGAGGTCTGGGGTGAATTGCATGCGTCGGAAAGGCGCCATGCCTTGACGAGCGTCGGAAAGGCTATTGCCGAGAGCTTTTGCGAGAGTCGTTTTTCCGCTTCCTGGGAAGTCTTCGAGTAGGACGTGCCCAGAAGCCAAAAGCGCAATGATGACGAGGTCGATGACGTCGTCGCGCCCCATGACGTCGTGTTTCATGCGGTCGCGTAGTAGGTTTACGGTTTGGAGCGATTGTTCGAAACTCATCCCATGCCTCATTTCGGGTGATTGAAAGTAAACGCCGTTGGCAAATTGCCGAGACTGCGGGCGACATTGTATTAGATTGTGAAGAAAGATACGCCATCAAAATGCAGAAAACGAAAAAAAAGTCGCATTTGTGGAATTTACGGCATGTGGTTTGGCGATGTGTGGTAGAAGGACGCGCGTTTTGTGCGCTGTTTTATGCGATGGATGCATATTGCATGTGGTGCGTGATGTATAAAATAGATAATTTGTCAAGAAAAAAACGAGTTTTATCGATCGCGTTTTTGGGCGCGCTGGCGAATGGGTGTGCGTGGGTCGATGGGGAATATGGTTCGGCGGAGTTTGCGTATGAAACCGCGTATGAGAAAGTCGATGGCGAGCAGGATTTGACGTGTGCGGTGAAACATTTGCCGAAGTCGTTTAAGCAGTTTGAGACAGATGAACCGTTTGATCGGTGCGTTCGGATGATGATGTATGAGTCGGTGACGCGGCGCACATCGGAAAATATGTTGGCCATAACGTTTGTGGCGGTCGATGGCGATACGTTGGCATCTTGTCCGCCGATTGATGACCTCGTAGGTCAAGAAGGAATCGCCATTACGGCGAATGGCTGTGTACGCGCGATGTTGACGATAAGTCGTTGTAGCCCTGTGCGGACGCTTCGCGTCGTTGGCGATATGTCGCTGAGCGATTATTCGGCGAAACGCGGCAAAACCGTTGCCGGAACGCTCAATGGACGGATCGAATTCGTCGAGAAGATAGCCCAAAGCGATGGAACGCATCGCGAGAGAGTGACCGATATGGGGACGATTTCGGGAGAGTTTTCGTATCAAAATCGTGCAGGAACGGTTTGGAATCACTAGTGCGGTATTGCATTCGCTTTGGCATCGCCCATCTGGTGGCTTTGTTTCGGGGCTGGGCGCATGCTATGGCGATGCAACGCCGTGCAGTGGTCGTTTGGGTGGAACGAAGAATGACGTGGTATATTGGCATTTTTTGGTGTCAAATTGGGCGCTACTCAGTATAAGGCGCGGTTGGCTTTTGCGAAGTTGTGCAACATGCGCAGGGGCTTTGTGCATAGAGTGAACGGAGTTAGTTCGGTGGAGGACGTCGAGATGAATTGCATTCGGCGTCGTAGATGAGTCGCAGAAGGAAAGGAAGATATGATCGTTGCGGTCGATGGGCCAAGTGGAGCGGGCAAGAGTACGGTATGTCGCGAAGTTGCGCGGCGTTTGCAGTGGCGTCTTTTAGATACGGGTGCCATTTATCGCTGCGTCGCGTTACGTGCTCGTCTTGCCGATGTCGTCGATGAACCTGCCAAGTGTGCCGAAATTGCCAAAGATATCGACATACGATTTGTAGCCAGTGCCGAAGGACAGCGCGTATTTATCGGCGATGAAGACGTATCGGAGGCGATACGCACGTTTGAGACGACGCAATGCGTCAATCGCGTCTCGGCGATGGGCGAGGTACGAGCGCAGTTGTTAAACATTCAGAGGCGTTTGGGGGCACTGGGCGATACAATTGTGGAAGGTCGCGATATCGGTTCGGTCGTGTTTCCCGATGCCGAGCTCAAGGTTTTCTATACAGCCACGCCCGAGGCACGTGCTCGTCGTCGGCTCGCCGAATTCGAAAAGCGCGGCGAATCGTTCAATTTTGAACAAGTCGTCGAACAGATACGTTTGCGCGATGAGACGGAATTTCATCGCGAGCATTCGCCGCTTGTACAATGTGACGATGCGGTTGTGCTCGATACGTCAGCATTCGATTTTGAGGCGTCGTGTGTGGCGTTGCAGAAATTGATCGAAGCGCGCAAAGCCGAACTTTCTCTTGCATAAGGTGTGGATGAATGAATGATATGCATCATTTGAGTGCATTGCTCTCGTCGGATTCGTCGGTGGTGGTTAGTCCGAAAGAACGCATGGAAATGATATTGCAGGCATCGGATTCGAAAGAAGCGGTGCGCGGGCTTTCGACGGTAGAGTTTTACGATTTGTATCACGAATTGGGTCCATCGGATGGTGCCGTATTGCTCGAATATGCGTCGCCCGAACAGGTCCAGACGTGTTTTGACTTAGATTTGTGGCGCAATGATTCGATGAGCGATGAGGCCATGACCGAATGGACAGATCAGCTCTTGGCCGTTCCCGACGAACAGTTTGCCGAAATATGGAACAATATCGATCCGGAAGTCATGGCGCTGTATTTGCATCGCAACATCCATCTATACATGTCGGAAGATCGCAACGACGAAGTCGAAATCCCCGACGATGAATCGCCCAATATCGCTCAAACACCCGATTTTAATTATTGGGTTGCGTATCCGGAAGATGCCGAGAAAGCCGAAGTACTGCGCCAGCTCGTCGAACGCCTTTATCGCGTGTTTGACGTCGAAAAGGCGTGGGCAATCTTGGAGGGTATGCATTGGGAGATGGCCACGGATCTCGAAGAAACGGCATATCGTTTTCGAACGGAACGCATCCGCGAGCTTGGCTTTGTTCCGCGCGATGAATCGGCAGCGCTTTTTGCTCGCGTCGATATTGCTCGCGAAGCCGAGGCAATGCGTTCGGCGACGCAAGCCGAACTCTACGTTCGTTCTTATCCGATTGGCGAGAAGTTGGCAGCTTCGATCGTCGCCTACGACGAATCAGATTCGAAAGAATGCTATTTTGAAAAAATATTATCTAAAGTTTCGGATACCGAAACGATTCGCATTCAACTCTTGTCGTTAGCCCAGCAAGTGGCGACGTATGATGGATTTCAACCGCACGAGACCGATGGATTTGCCGAGAGCTTTGCGCTTGCCGTGGCCTATATCAATATTGGGTTGGAGTATGCATCGCACGAAGAAGACGATGTTGCGGTGCGCATATTGCGTCGTGTAGCGCTTAAAAAACTATTGACGCTCGGTTGGAATGTGACCGTAGAAATTGGGCGCAAGGCGAAGATATTGATTTCGCGAGGGCATTTGTCGATCGTCGAAGACCAAAAGATGAGTTTGCTCACGGGCGATCAGCGCGATTGCGTCGAAGGAATGTTGTGTAGTCGTCCGAGACCGAGGTTTTCGTCCATGGAACCGTATCGTTGCATGAAAGACATCCAAGGATCGGCTATGTGTATCGCCGATGTCGCGACGCGCGAGTTGTTTTTTGGAGAGGGATTGCACAAGACGCGCGACGACATATCGCTTCTGGCGTATTCCAACGATATCGTCATCGGCGTCGAAAACGTCAACTTCGATAACATCGCCATTACTGTGATGACGCGTCGTGCGACTAAGCATTGCGAGTATTGGGGCGTTTTGGCGCCAGACGAAGTGCCCGATCGCGCGACGATTCTCGACGCCATATCGTATGAAAGTTTGATGAGTCTTTTCGAATCGGATGTGCCCGAGACGACGCGTGTCGCGCTTCGCCGATATGCGCACCAATTGCGCGATTACGTCGTGGAGTCTTGGCCCGAGGCCGATATGCGCCCCGAGGCGCAATACTGCCAAGCGTTGCTCATCGTAGAGGAGTAGGGGCAGTTTTGAAGCAAATCGGCGAAAAGGGGTATGCAATACCATATCAATCGGGGACGAAGCGTATTGTGAAAGTTGGTGTGAATTTTGACAAAGAATGGCGGACGATTGAACGATAGGTTATATAGATGATGTATATTGAATTTGGTAGATGTATATTGAATTCTGTAAATGTATATTGAATTTGGTAAATGTATATTGAATCGCAAATGAAAGTATATTTTTTCAAGAAAACAGCAATTTTTAGAATGCGATAGTCATAGGGCGGTTGGTGGGTATATTGCGATGGGGCAACGATAAACGATTGCAGAAAAGTCAAAATGAGCAGATAGAAGGCAGACCGTATGCGCGCAGGTCGTTGCATGGCGTAGCCATGTGACGGCCGAGCACATAGGGACGCCACGCGCGCGTATTGAGCGCCACCGTAGGTGGCCGAGATAGCGCGCGGCTTATGGCGTATTGAGTGCCACCGTAGGTGGCCGAGATAGCCATAAGCGCCATAAAGAAGCATGATATTTGTATTTTATACACGTATTCATATTACAAGGTGCAGGAAATGCGGAATTTTGAAAGTGTAGAGGAGATCATTTCGTCGTCAATTTTTGGTGAGGCGCGTGCTGCGGGTTGCAAGTTGAGCGACGACACGCGAGAGTTGTCGGTGGGCGACATTTTCGTGTTGAGGCAGGGGGCGTCGCCATTGGGGGCTGAAGTTGCGTCGCGGCTGTGTGCGGAGGCGTGTGCGGCGGGTGCGCGAGCGATCATTGGCGATGCGGAGCTTTGTGTGGGGGCGGGTTTGCCCGTTTTGGGGTTGGCCAATGTGCATGAGCATCTTGGTGAGCTGGCGCGCGGTTTTTGGGGCGATCCATCGGGTGAGATGAAGGTCGTGGCGGTGACGGGGACGAATGGGAAGACGACGACGACGTATTTGATCGAGTCGGTGGCGCGCGTGATGGGGCTGAAAGTGGGCGTTTTGGGGACGATTTCGCATCGGTATCCGGGGTATGAGGAGTGTGCGGTTAATACGACGCCTGGGACGTTGAAGTTGCAGCGTTTGTTGCGTGCGATGGCGGATGCGGGGTGCGATTTGGTGGCGATGGAGGTGTCGAGCCATGGAATTATGCAGGGGCGCATCGACGGGATATCGTTTGACGTGGCTGTTTGGAACAATTTGGGGACAGACCATCTCGATTTTCACAAGACGCGTGAGGCGTATGGGCTGGCGAAGCGGCGGTTGTTTGACACTTATTTGGTGCGTAGTTTTGCGGCGGGGAAGTTACCAGTGGCGGTAGGCAATGCGAGCGATGCCGATGTGATGAGATATTTGCGAGGGGCGCGGCCTGAATCGTGGGGCGGGCGGATGGCGACGTTTGCCTTGGGGCGACGTGCCGAGAGCGCGGTTGATGGAAATAGTATTGAAAGTGCAAATGTTGAAAATTCAAATATTGAAAATGCAAATATTGAAAATGCAAATATTGAAAGTTTGGTCGTTGCGGATGCCGATGTGGCGATCGAGTCGTATGTTTGGGCTGGGGATCGTTGGACGTTTAAGGTGAAGACGGCGGATGGCGTGTTTGATGGCGCATTGCCGTTGGCTGGGGCATATAATTTATTGAATGCGGCGGGTGCGGTGACGGCGTTGGTGTCGCTAGGGTATGATGTGTCGCGCGTGGTGGGGGCGCTTGGCGATGTGGCGCAGATTCCAGGGCGAATGGAGCGCGTGAATCGTCGCCCGCTCGTCGTGGTCGATTTTGCGCATACGCCCGAGGCGTTGAAGAATGCGTTGATGGCAGCGCGCGAGTGCGTTTTGGCGGGGGGGCGGTTGATTTCGGTGTTTGGTGCGGGAGGTGACCGAGATGCGTCGAAGCGTCCGATGATGGGGCGTATATCGCAGTCGCAAGCCGATGTTTCGATCGTGACGAGCGATAACCCGAGGACGGAAAAGCCAGAGGCTATTATCGAACAAATCGTTGCGGGGATGAAGCCGCAAGGTGGCGAAGCTGGTGGGGCGTTGCATTATTATATCGTTGAGGTGGACAGAGCGAAGGCGATAGAGCGGGCGCTTGAGATGGCAAAGCCTTTGGATGTCGTCGTCATTGCGGGAAAAGGTCACGAAGATTATCAGATCGTCGGGACGGAAAAGCGGCATTTTGACGACAGGGAGGTCGTGAGAGCGTTTTATGCTGGGGTGGTATGATGGGGAGATGCATATTTAATAGATGCATATTTTAATGATGATTGGGGGGATTGATGTTCTGCGGGGCGTGCAGTGGTGGGCGTGCATGGGAATATTTGGTTTGATGTGGGTTATTGTAGGTGTTTGTGGTTTTATGTAGTTGTCTAAAAAGATACAACGAAAATTTCGTTGTGTTTCTTTTGGTTTGAAAGTGTGCATGAAAATATCGTGGTAATATTATTTTGCAAAGATATCGATAAAAGTGGAAGTTGGCAAAGGAATTGAAAAGCGAGCCAAAAAGATATATGTTTGTGAGTGTTTTTCGCAGCTGCGTAGAGGAGAAGGTCTATGAAGGACGCAAAGTTTTTGATGGCTTTATTATCGGTATTGGCGCTCAGTGGATGCGATGTGGTGGGTTCGAGTGAGACAGCGAATACGCAGTATGCGTATCGAGCGTTTGGCGAGCGATGTGAGCAGCACGTGGAGTGCGAGAGCACGTATTGCATGAGCTATGCGCAGGGGAGTTTTTGCACGAAGACGTGTGAAGAAGGTTGTCCGGATGGTTGGACGTGTTTGCCGATGGATAATCCGCATGGAGAGGGGCGAGTATCGCTTTGTTCGCGGATAGAGCAGCAACTTTGCATGCCTTGTGCCGACAACAGTGCTTGTGGATACAACAATTCGAATTGGTGCATGAAGTTCTCGAATGGTCAGTTTTGTTCGCAAGATTGCACGTATCAGAGTTGCCCGACGGGGTATCGCTGTGAAGACGTGACCGATACGGCGGGAAATGCGAGTCGCCAGTGTGTGCCCGAATCGGGGGGGTGTGCATGCGATGCCAAGAGCGTGGGGCAGGTGCGAGGGTGTTCTTCGTCGAATGAGTATGGCTCGTGTTATGGGCAAGAGGTGTGCGGTAGTGATGGATTGTGGAGCGCTTGCAATGCGAAGACGCCGGCGGCCGAAGTTTGCGATGGGACCGATAACAACTGCAATGGCTTTATCGATGAAGACCTCGACGGTGGTGCTTGCGACATCACGAATGAGTTTGGAACGTGTCGAGGCGTTGAGATGTGTGCGGGATCGGAGGGGATGCTCTGTTTCGGCCAGACGCCAGTCGCGGAGATTTGCAACGGATTCGACGACAATTGCAACGGTGAGATCGACGAAGATTTTGTCAACGAAGATGGGGTTTATTATACGAAGGAGCATTGTGGGGGTTGTGGTCATCATTGCGACATGTTGCTCGATCATGCGACCGAGACGGCTTGCACGGTAGTCGATAAGCGGGCGGAGTGCAGGGCGCTTGCTTGCGAAGAAGGGTATTTCGTTTATCAGGAGGGTGCGGCGTGTTTGGCGTTGCCCGACAATCTTTGCACGTTTTGCTCGCAAGATAGCGATTGCGTGGGACCGAACAGCCTTTGCGTCGATACTGGGGTAGAGGCGTTTTGTAGTCGAGATTGCTCGGAGTCATCGCCTTATGGGGCGTGCCCGAAGGGGTATTCGTGCCAGACAGTTCGCGGTGATAAGCGTCAATGTTTGCCGAATTCTGGGACTTGTGTATGCAACGAGAAGAATCTCGGTAGTGGGCGTTCGTGCAAGCGCGATACGTGTGAGGGTTTTGAACGGTGCGAGATCGTTGGCGATGGATATGCATGGTCGACGTGCGAGACGGAGCCCTATAACATCGAGGTTTGCGATGGGATCGACAACAATTGCGATGGCGTCATCGATGAAGGGATGCGGGATCCTGTGACGGGTCTTTATACGTCGCAGGAGCATTGCGGTTATTGTTTTAACGATTGCTCGCAGTATTATAAGCCCGAGATTCACCATGTCGAGGGCGTTTGCGTCGTGTCGGCAGGGACGGCGTCTTGTGGCATGGGGCCGTGTATGACCGAGACGGTCGATGGTGTCGATTACGAATGGGTCGATACGGATGGCGTCGATTCGAATGGTTGTGAATGTCGTCGAGTGAAAGGGAATACGAAGAAAGACGAACCGGAGATTCCGTCGACGTATGCGTCGGGTTATCGGTTTATCGATGAGAATTGCGATGGAATCGATGGCGTCATTGGCGATGCGATATTCGTATCGCAGAGTGCCAAGGCCGGTGGCGATGGAACGCTTGAACGCCCCTATCAACGCGTCAATGAGGCGTTAAAGGCGTGGTATAATGGGGGCAAAAAGTACATTCTCGTATCGGAGGGATTATACGAGGAAGATATATCGCTTCCCAATGGCGTGGTGTTGCATGGTGGGTATAGCGTGAACTTCCGCGAGCGCGATTTGGTATTACATGCGTCGATATTGCGTGGGGTTTCGGCGCCTGCAACGGTTCATGCAGTGCGGATTAGCAAGCCGGCGACGGTGTCGGGATTTGTGATCGAGGGTGCGACACGTTCTGAGCCCGGTGTGGGGTCGATTGCCGTTTGGATACAAAACACGACGAATGTATCGCTCTTTGCGAACAAGATCGTCGGTGGACATGGCGGAAATGGGGAGGCGGGTGCAGGCGGCAAAGCGGGCAACGGTAGTAAAGAAGATAATGCGCTCAATGGGGCATCGGGCAAGAATTCGGAGCGATTTGAGGGTCCCTGCCAGAATGATCGCCACGACGGTGGGAAAGGAGGCGTCAATAAGGCGTGTACGAGTTCTAATGCGACGGCCGGTGGGCATACGGTTTGCCCAAAATACGACTGGAGTAAGCACATGGGCGGGCGCGCGGCCTACGATACGGCGTCGAAGAATCGCGGCCTAGGTGGTTACGATAGTACATTTGATGAGTATTCACGCTCGGAGTGTTCGCATGCGACGGAATCGGGGTTTCCGACGTTGATATTGAACGACGTCGGTGAGAATGGTCGATCGGGCAAGAATGGATCGAACGGGCGTGCTGGTAAGGCTTCGCGCGATGCGTATGGGACAGTTGTCGGTGGCAAATGGCGAGCTGCGGAGTCGGCAGGTAGTGGAACATCGGGAGGTCATGGCGACGCCGGTGGCGGTGGCGGCGGTGGCGGCGGTGTGGCTTATTATCACAGGAAGGAAGGCGATTGCTCGCTATATGAATTGGGACCGAGTGGTGGCGGCGGCGGCGCCGGTGGTTGCGGTGGCAACGGCGGAGTCGGCGGTGGTGCAGGCGGAAGCAGTATAGGGTTGTTCATGTCGTATGGTGGTTTCGAAAATGGATTGCCGACGGTAAAGGGCAATTTATTTGTACGCGGTCGCGGTGGCAATGGCGGTGCAGGCGGCGTAGGCGGTGCAGGCGGTGCAGGCGGTGCAGGCGGTGCAGGCGGTATAGCTGGGTTCTGGATATCGACGCGTGCTGGAAGCGGTGGCGCGGGCGGCACCGGTGGCCGCGGTGGTGGCGGTGGCGGCGGCGCAGGAGGACCGTCTTTCGACATCTTGGGCTTCAATATCGTCTCGTCGGCACTCATCGAGTCGAATACGTTTACGTATGACGATAGCGTCGCTCGCGGTGGTACAGGTGGGCAAGGTGGCGTCGGTGGCGCAGAGGAATCGGGGCCGCAGGGGATCGATGGAGCGAGCCGGCGACAGCTCGATATGCGATCGTGCTTGTCGAATAATCGTTGTCCTTCTGAGGGGTATTCTTGCAATAAAGATAACGTCTGCGTGCCGAAGTCTTAGTTTTTTGTCTTCGTCGTTTTCGTTCATCGAAAGTCATAGAGGAGTTCATTCGTGGCTGGATTAAGTGAGATAGACAGTCATATTTGCGAAGATGTCAACGTCGTCGATATTGAGATTCCGAAGTTTAACGTCGTGCTCTATAACGATGACTATACGTCGTTTGATTTTGTCATCAATTTATTAGTCGACGTCTTTCATCATACGGCGAGCGATGCCGAACGCATTACGATGAGTATTCATCACAAGGGCAAGGGCGTAGCGGGAACGTATAGCAAAGAGATCGCCGAAATGAAGGTTCAGCGCGTGCACCAGCTGGCTCGCGGGGCTGGATTCCCATTGCGAGCGGGAATCGAGCCTTGTACGAAAAAATCGTCGACGTGAGACTTTTTTCGTCGTTTGTGTTTCCCTTATGCATTGGCGCGTTTATAGATGAACGCGCGGGTGCGTTGGGGATTTTGTGTCTCGACGAAGCCGAGAATAGACATGTTTTGATTAGGTCATCATGAAAAGCCACGAATTAGATATCTATTTTTCTAAAGCCCATGAAATCGCCGTTCATTATCGCCATGAGTATGTGACGCGCGAGCATTTTTTTGCGGCGCTCTTAAAAGATCGCGAAGTGATTCGCGCTTTTCGCGATTTGGATGTGCCGATTCCGTTTATTCGCGAGAGATTGAACGACTATTTTAAGAAGGAAGTGGAGAGTGTTCCAGATACGGTGCCAGAAGATGAGTTGGGCAAGCCGACCGATGCTTTGCATGCACTCGTTGCAAATGTATTGAATCAGGCGCTTGGATCGGGGAGGAACTTCCCGCGAGCTATCGATTTTATCATTGCCTTGTGCCATGAAAAGCACACGTTTATCCGATCGCTGTTCAATGCGATGAATTACGATGGGTTGCAGTTTATGGAGTGGGCGGCGAGGCATCCGGAACGCAAACAATCGTCGGCGTCGGATGACGACAAAGATATCGATGATGACGATGTTGATGAGAATGACGATGATATCGATGATGATGACGATGAAGGCTTCGATTACGAAGGGTTATTCTCAAATGACGACGATGGGGCAGAATTCATCGATCCCGACGATGATGAAGATGAGGACGATGAAGAGGATAATGACGACGACGATGATGATAATGACGAGGAATCGGATTCGGAGCATAAACACAGAAGTTTAGCGCGTGGAATCCGATCGTTTTTGTCGCTTGTCGAAAACATCAAAACGACGGGAGAGCGGATCGATAACGTCCAGAATATCAAGGAATTCAAAGACGTTTTGAGAAACACCTTTTTGGGTAAAGATGCCGCTCACGTCGATATTCGCGTATTTCGCAAAAACTTTGGTCCGAAGGCGCCAGGGAGTTTGCGGGAGATCCTCGATTTTGGCGAAGAAATCGATATTTCCGATGAAAATGGCGCCAAAGAAGCCGAGGACAATGCGCCGCAAGGCGATGAAACGTCTCAACGTGGGGCGTCGAAACGTCGCGAGGATCTCATCGCGTTTCGTCGGATTCGCGGATTTGTGACGAAACTCGTCGAAAGAGCGAGTCGAGGAGAAATCGATCCAGTTGTTGGGCGCGAAAAGGAAATCGAGACTTGTTGTTTGGCGCTTTTGCGCCGCACGAAGAGCAACGTTTTGATCGTCGGCGAGGCTGGAGTTGGCAAAACGGCTATCGTCGAGGGATTGGCGCGAGCTATTGCGCGGAAAGAAGTTCCATTGCCGCTTCAAGATCTCGAAATTTATTCGCTCGATGTCGCATCGCTCATGGCAGGGACGAAATTGCGTGGCGAAATGGAAGAACGCCTCAAAGCTGTGATGCACTATGTCGAAACGCATCAGCCGGCAGTTCTCTTTATCGACGAGCTTCACAGCGTTTCGGGGACAGAACGCAGCGGAGGTGCTCAAGAAATTATGGGTCTGCTCAAGCCCAAACTCGCCACGGGCGCGCTTCGCGTCATTGGCACGACGACGTATGACGATTATCGTCGCAATATAGCGAGTGATACGGCACTCGTGAGAAGGTTTCACAAACTCGACATCGAAGAGCCCAATGCCGATACGACGCGGTTTATCATCGAATCACTCAAACCGCATTATGCCGAGTTCCATCACGTCGATTACACCGATGAAGCGCTAAACGCAGCCGTTTCTTTGACGGCGAAACACATTCCCGAGAGGCGATTCCCCGATAAGGCCATCGATATCATCGATGAAGCAGGGGCTTATAACCGCATGACGCGAACCGAAGATGAGACCGAGATCAAGACGATCGATCGCGAAGATATCGAAAAGATCGTCGCCAAGGTGGCGCGAATTCCCGATATTCAAGTGTCTCACGATGAGGGCGAATTGCTCAAAAATGCCGAAGAACGCATTAAATCGTCGGTATTTGGTCAAGATGCAGCTATCGAAGCGCTCGTGCGCTTGATCAAGTTATCGCGAGCGGGCATTCGAGCCGAACAAAAACCGGTTGCGAATTTGCTCTTTGCAGGCCCGACGGGGGTAGGTAAGACAGAGGTGGCACGGCAGTTTGCCAAAGCCCTCAATCTGCCATTCGTCCGCTTCGATATGAGCGAATACCGCGAGGAATATTCTATTTCGAAGTTTATCGGTGCATCGCCAGGGTATGTCGGTTACGATCGCGGTGGTCTTTTGACCGAAGCGATTCGTTCGAAGCCCAATTGCGTGCTTTTGCTCGACGAAATCGAAAAAGCGCATAGTGCGATATTCGATTTGTTGCTCCAGGTCATGGATGCGGCATCGTTGACCGATAACACGGGCAAGACGGCGGACTTTAGAAATGTCACGCTCATCATGACGTCGAACTCGGGGAGCGTCGATATGGGGCGCATGAGCATTGGTTTTGATAGCAAAATCGACGTTTCGAATGGTTTGAAAGAAATCGAAAAGACTTTCTCACCTGAATTTAGAAATCGTCTCGATGAAGTCATCTTATTCAATGCGTTGTCGCCGGAATCGATGGCGAGCATTGTGAAGCGAATGGTTGGTGATTTGTCGCTACTGCTCGCCGAGCGCAATGTGACGATATCGATTACCGAAAGAGCGACGCAATGGTTTGCGAAAGAAGGCTATGATCCTAAGTTCGGTGCACGCCCCATGGCGCGTTTGATTCAAAAAGAGATATCGGTGCCGTTATCGGACGAAATCTTATTTGGACAGCTCAAATCGGGAGGCAAAGTCGAAGTCGATTGGGATGAATCTTCGTCGAAGATCGCATTCCGCATTGAATCGTTGCCCGATAGTAGCTCGGATTGAGTTTGACGTTTCAATTTGCTCACTCATGCCCTCGGCGCCCGAGCTTTTTTATCGCTCGCTTGCGCCCGTAGGGCGTGCGAGTATGGAATGGGTGGGCGTTTTGTTTCTGAATGGAGCCGAATAAACGGCGAGCTCTTGACAAGTCTGGCATAAATCGTGCATTTGTTTTATCCATCTCGTCGAGGGCATGTTGACGCATAGACGTGTCTTTATCGGATGAGAGTCATTTTTAATCAAACGATTTGATACGAGGAGATCGCGTCATGAAATTAGGGTATAGCTTAGGAATATTAGCAGCGTTATTGTTTGTATTTCCGTCGATATCGGAAGCGCGTCAGGGCGAGCCGCCTCGTAGCTGTATGCGTAATGGTTATGTCGATTGTTCGATTCACGGGTGTCAACGATATTGCAACAATGGCAATAATCGCCATAACGGTCACAGGGTGAATCCGGCTCCGCCGCCTGTGGTACGTCCGGCTCCTCAACCCCCTGTTGTGCGTCCGGCTCCTCAACCCCCTGTTGTGCGTCCCGTGCCACAGCCCGCAGAACGCGTCGTCGTGACGCGTCCGATAGCTCCACCCGTGCCAGCGCCCGCGCCCGTCGTCGTGACGCGTCCGATAGCTCCAGCACCGGTTCCCGTACCAGCGCCCGCGCCCGTCGTCGTGACGCGTCCGATAGCACCGGCGCCCGCGCCTATCGTCGTCGTCGAGCATCGTCGTTCGAAGCAGGAAATCAAGCGCGAGATCAAAAGATTAGAACGCGAAAATGATCGACTCGAAGATCAGTTGGAAGAAGAAGAAAGACGTGCCGAGTACGAATACGATTTCTGTCTACGTTCTGTTCCCGTCTACGTTGCCAATCGTTGCGTCTATGACGATTCGCGCATTCGAGAGATTAAAGAAGATATCAGAGAGAATAAACGCGAGATTCGGGACTTGAAAGACGAAAAACGCGGCTGGTAAGAGCGCATCGAATTGTCGAAGAAGTGGAGGTAAAGCGATTTGCCTCCACTTTTTTTGTTTTTTCACTTTTTTTGAAAAGTTTTTCGAAAAATGCCCGCTCTATAACATGACCACCTATATGAGGTTGGTAAGGTGATAGTCTCAAACCGTGGAGCATGGAATATGAGTGAGAACATTTTTGAACAATGTGGAACGACGTATGAAGACATTTTGAACGTCGTGAAGAGCATCGCCAAGAAAATCGTCAATTTGTATGGCGTTTACGACTACAAGGATGAACTCGTTTCGGCGGGAATGCTGGCAGCAGTAGAGTGTTTGAACAATTTCGACCATTCGCGAAATGCGAAAGCGACGTCGTATATCTATCGCGCCGTATTTGGTCGTCTCAAGCGGTTAGCCTACGATCAGAAGCAATACATCCACACGCAAGACAAGGAGCTCGTGAATCTGTCGGCTATCAGTGATTCTTCGAGAGATGTGCCGGTATTTTTTACGCCTGATCCGTATCGGCTTCGTCCAGATGTCATCTACGATGCCAAACGCAAACAAAAAGTCGTCCAAAAAGCGTTCGACAAGCATACCGATGAGATTGAGAAATACGTTCGCATCGTTGAGCGCGAACACGGAACGGTTCCAGGGCGTGCACGGGTCAAACGAGAGCGAGAGCGTTGTGTCGTGACGATTCGTCGAACGATTAATCACGTACTCATGCTCAATCGACCGCTTAGCGCAGTTTCGGCCATTCTCGAGGAATTCGCAGAAATCGAAAAAGCATCGAACGATGAAATCGAACGGGAAAGGCAGAGGAAAGAGGAGAAAAGGAATAAGAATAAGAAAGAAGAGGGCATAGCTAATTGAACGAGAATAATTCTTCGATCTGTATTGTAACCTATTGATTTTACTGAATTATTTTTGCTTTATATTTTTCTTTTGCCATAGTTAGAAGAGGGATCATCTCTTTTGGCGAAGAAGATGTGTTTGCATTGTCGTGAGTTGCGTTGGGGTAGGGGGCGATAGAGATATCGTTGGAGCTCTTTGTTTTTATTAGAGCTCTTTGTTTTTATTCGATAATTGCGCTTGAAAAACCGCGAGACGATCTTGTAGCGTAAGTAGTAGGGGGCTCACATGAAGTGTGCGCCTGAGATTTTTTATCTTTGGAGTTTTAGGAAAAGGAGCTGAGTTGGGGAGAATGCGAAGATTATGGGAGACAATCGGGGGCATTGCTCTCGCCATCGTAGCCGTATCGTGTAGCAATGATTCGGCATCGCATGGGTGCGAGTCGCCATGTGACGAACCCGATGCCCAAGCTTGTTATACGTTTGGAGCGGGGGAGAATAGTCTCGTCGCACGTGCCAAATGCGAATTAGACGAAAAAGCTGGTTGCTTTCAGTGGAATTTTGTCGAGGCTTGTAGCGAGACATGCGAAAATGACGTCTGCGATCCCATAATTCCGACGCCGTCATGCACCGAGGGCAAGTATGCGTGTTTTGGAAAAACGCTCAAGCAATGCAAAAAAGATTCAGCCGGAGAGACGACTTGGGATACGATTAAGACGTGTTCTGGCAGTTGCAAAGCCACTGCTGGCAAGTGTTCTGAAGAGTTGCCCTCTTGTACACTTACCAACGGCGTGACGGCTAAAGTGCGCCAATGGACCGATGGCGATACGGTTTGGGTCATTCCCAAACCTAGCGATGCGTGCAATGATTACGAATTCGACGCCAAAGAAAATAGGTGGAAGCAAATTCGTTGGCGAATTCGCATTCACGGTATCGACGCACCTGAATGTAGCAAGGGGAAAAACAAATACTACTACTATACGTGTATTCGGGATTCCAAGTACACCAACAACAACGAACGATATGGGTATGAGGCGTGGGAATGGGCTCAGAATTTGCTTCCATTCAATAGCGAAATCGTTTTGACGTGTGACGAATACGATTCCAAGACAAAGATTTGCTCTTACGATGCGACAGCCGACGATGACGCCGACGATGATGAAGTCGTCTACAATCGATTCTTGGCTTACATTGGCTACTCGAAAAACTCTGCGTCTTACGACTTTAGCACGGAACTCGCTCGCGAGGGGTTGGCATTTTCGAATACGAAGTTCAAGTCGAATAAGCGCGCGGCGATTTGCGCGGCTTCGAAAGAAGCAAAAGATGCCAAAAAGAATATTTGGTCGCTCGGCAATTCCGTTTCGGAAGTCCTTAGCAAGATGGGGAGCACCAAGAAAAAGGGCTTTAGCAATATGCCGAGGTTGTGCGGCTGGTAATTGCCACAAATTGCTCTTGTCCCATTGGGGCGATGCATGATAAACATGCATCGCCTTTTTTGCGTGTTTTATCGTCTAAGGGAGCAAAATGAATCGAAATATCATCATCGTTGTACTCATCGCCCTCATCGTCGTCTCGCTCGGAGCGACGGGGGTCATGTTCTACAACATGACAACAAAAAGCAATTCGTTGAGCAACGTCGTCGGCGACAATCAGGCGGCGCTCTATAAAGTCGCCGAACCCGATGCGTTTGCCGGGCGCGATAAAGAGGCTATCGATGTCGTGCGCAATTACAAAGTATTTGCTCCCGAATACATCGATGCCGTTCACGAAGCCATTGCGAATGGTCGATCGAACGTCGATGTCGAAATGAAACAGGAATCGATTGACGATCTCGTCGAATCGCAGTTTCTCGAAAAACACATCGGCATGACGTCGCTTAAACGCGGTCAATGGCGTGCCCTCCACCTCGATATCGACGAGGGCAACGACCCGCTTTACGAAGTATATCTCGACTATACCGACGAAAACGTCGTCGTGGGTCCCGTTTGGATCGTCAATCTCGAAACGAATAGCGTCGTTGCTCGCAATAGCATGGCACGAGTTTTCGACCGCACCATTTCCAATTACGACGATGTCGAATCTGCGCTCAAACGTTCAGATGGCGTCGTTCATGCCATCACTTCGCATAAATTCGATAGCGGCATCGACCTCGGTGGCGTTTTGCTCCTCTACTTCCTCAAGAAGACGACCGATCCCAAACACGTCGACGATCAGATCATCGGTTGGACGGTGATGCACGAGCTCGATGACGAGTTCTCAGCTTATTTCCAGTGGAAGGAATTGAGCGAGACGCGCGTGGCAAAGTTCCGATTTAATTGGGATACGAAGCGATTGACGCCTGTTGGTTTGTATGCCGCTGACCTCATGGGCATTGGCAACAATATGCAATCGGTCGAGCCCGTCAACATCTATCCCAACGAATACACGAATAATCTTCACATCCCGCGCCAGGAGCGTTGGCCCAGAAATCACGCTTGCCGCAAATCCGATTTCAAGGCACTTTGCACGGCGTTTGTCAAAGTCCTCGAACAGCAAGAATTTGTCAGTGCCATGGCGTGGCTCTTGACCAATGGCGAACCAAACGCATCGCGTCGCGTCAATTCGTGCAAAGAAAAGCGCGAATGTGGCTGGACGATGAAGATTGCACCAAAGGCCGAGAATCCCGATAACAATCCGGCGCTCATGGAAATTGGCTACAAGTACAAGCTCAACAACATCGAGCGTAGCGTTCGCTTCCTCGTCGACAGCGAGAAAGAAACGATATCGCCGCTCGACAAGCTGAGCCAGTGGGCTTATTGGAGCGTTTCGCCGAGAACGTAAGTCGGATCGTGGGAATAGAAGAATAATATGCAACGGAGTAGCGCCAGAATCTTTGGATTTTTGGCGCTTTTTTCGTTCTTGAACGAAAAGCGCGAGCAATAGAGACTTGAGATAAAGAGATATCGAGATATCGAGACATCGAAGTCATCGAAGTCATCGAAGACATCGAGAGATAATGGGATAACGAGTCGTGGAGTAGAGGAGAGATGGACAATTTCGAATATCGTCGAGGATATGCATCGTGGAAGATCGATTTTGGCAAAGTCAACGCATTCGGAACGCGAGAAATCGAAGAAATGGACGGCGTCATCGACATCTGCAATCAAAATTTCTTCAATAATATCAAAGCATTACGCATCAAAAGCGAGAAGATCTCTCCGGGTGGCAAACGCATTTTTTCGGCAGGTGCCAATCTGAAAGAGCGCCGAGATTGGACGCAGGATCAAATCCTGTCGCATCTTGCCCATCAACGGCAAGTCGTCCACCGTCTGAGGACATCGCCATTCTTTGCGATTGTCTATGTCGATGGGATTGCCCAAGGTCTTGGCGTCGAGATGTGTTTGGCTGCCGACGTCGTCATTGCTTCGTCGCGAAGCTCGTTTGCGTTGCCCGAATATCGACTTGGGATAATCCCAGGGGCGGGCGGTTATACGTGGGCACATCACTTGTCGAAACACAAGCGCGAAGCCATATCGTGGATGGAGCAGGGGAGTGTGGCATCGGCAGAATATGCCCAATGGCTCGGGATCGTCGATACCGTTATCGACGTCGAATGTACAGGCGGCGATGAAGTGCCGAAAACCGACCCGAGCGATATCTACGTCGAGGAAATCGTATCGTGGTTGGCAACGCTCTCGCGCGAAGAACAAATCGAACGCAAAAGCGCACGATATCAAGACATCGATTTCGATGCATGGTTTGAAGAAGAGCAGACCGAATACGAGCGACGCTTGTCGATGAGAAAAGACAACGATTTTATCGTGTAAAGAAATGTATGCACGATATTAAAAAAAAAACATGACTAGAATAAAAGTGTAACGTTTTTATAAGACGCCATTCGAAAAAGTTAGTAACGATTTTATCGTATCCAAATAATTAAAAGCACAACTCAGAAAATCGTTATTAAATTATTGTGATATTTTTTCCCTCGATGGATTTGTCGTCGTTTTTGCGATGCGTTTTTGGCAATGGTCGATCTGGAGATTCCCGTATTTTCTTTCATTCAGCGTCTGTTCTTCCGTCGTGGGGCCAATTTATCCGTCAAAGCGATGGTTTCTCGCTATTGAATGCCTTGGGACTCTAGTGCGGTCCCTTGGGAGCTCTAGTGCGGTCACGGAAGGGCTTCTGGCCAGATTCTGGATGGCAAGCGTCACTCGAAGGCGTTTCATTGCCGTTTCATTGCCGTTTAACGTCAATTGCTAGAAGAACAACGATGATTCTGCAATCGTGAGCATTAAAGCAGTCACGGAAGAGGTACTGGCTAGATTTGGAATGTAAAACGTCACTCGAAGTCGTTTCTTTGCTGTTTTACGTCGATGGCAAGAAGAACAACGATAACTAAACAACGATAAAGAGATAACGATAACAATGCTACGAAAAATAAATGATGATAATTGCAATACAAAAAAGATGTAATGATAATTGCAATACAAAAAAGATGTAATGATAATTGCAATACAAAAAAGAAGTTTCGAAAAAGATGCTATGTTTTTAATTGTGCTAAAATTATCGATGTAACAATTTCGCACAAAAGTTTTTTGATGCAATGTTATCTTCATGCTCATTTTGTCGATGCGACAATTTCGTGCTGGGATTTATGATGTGATATTTTCGTGCTATCATTTCTCGCAAAGATCGGTGTTGATAAACTTTATAAAACTTGCAACGGCGATTTTACTACGATAAAAACACATCGATATGGCAATGCCCGCCTGTAAGGCGGGCTGTCTTGCATTATGATGAAGCCCGCCTGTAAGGCGGGCTTGTATTATCGATGAGCTAGGCGCGAGCCATCGTCGTTAGAGTTAGCTAACTTTTACAACGATAATTTCGTGCTATCTTTCTTGAGCTCTTTTGGGCGTTTGCCGATTATTGTGCCGAAGCGAATCCCAAGGGGGCGATTTCTTCGACATAGATGATGTCGTTTCGGACGCCGACGAATAACTCGCCTGGGGCATATTCGTGAGAAATAATCCATTCGGCGACTTTAGATTCGACTTGGGATTGGATCGTCTGACGCATGGGGCGGGCGCCATAGTTCGGATCGAAGCCGCCGTTTCGGACGAGGAAGGGAATGAGCGAGCTCTCGTCGAACGACAAATGTATTCCCTTGTCTTTTTGGAGTCGTTTGCACGAATCGGCCAAGAGTAGGTGAGCGATGCGTTCGATTTGTTCGAGATCGAGAGGTTGGAAGACGAGTTTTTCTTCGATTCGGTTCCAGAGTTCGGGCGAGAATTTCGATTTAGCCGTGCGCAAAATGATGCTTTCGGCATCTTGTTCCGAGACGCCGGTGCCATTTTTGGCGAAGCCAATGGCGCCTTGAACGGCGTTGGCGAGGTTTTGTGCGCCAAGGTTACTCGTCAAGATGACGACGGCATTGGAGAAATCGACGTGTCGACCTTTGGCATCGGTGAGCCTGCCTTCGTCGAGGATTTGGAGCAAGATATTCCAAACATCGGGATGGGCTTTTTCGATTTCGTCGAAGAGGACGATTTGGTAGGGGCGTTTTCGCAAAGCCTCGGTCAGGAGTCCGCCGTCGTCGAAGCCGACATAGCCTGCAGGGGCGCCGATGAGTTTGGCGACGGAGTGTTGCTCCATGAATTCGCTCATGTCGAATCGGACCATGTTTTTGGGCGACCCGAAGAGGAAATCGGCGAGTACTTTAGCGGCCTCGGTTTTGCCGACGCCCGTGGGCCCTAAGAATAGGAAGCTCCCGATGGGGCGATGTGCACCGAATCCGGCGTGATTGCGTCGAATGACGTTTGCAATTTTGGCGATGTTTTTTTCGTGACCGATGAGCCTTTCACCTAAAATCTGCTCCATGTTGAGGAGTTTTTGGCGTTCGGTCATGAGTAGGCGTTCGATGGGGATTTCGGCGATCATCGCGATGATTCGCGCGACGTGTTCGGGTTTAACTGTCGTCTCTCCAGAACGCTCGCACAGGCTACCGGCGCGATCGAGTATCGATATAGCTTTATCGGGCAACGATCGCTCCTGGATATATCGCTCCGAGAGTCGAACCGCCTCGTGAATCGATTCGGAAGTATAGGTGACGTGATGGTGCTTAGCATATTGATCGATAATGCCGTGTTCGATGATGCGCACCGACGTTTCGGGCGATGGCGCTTTGACTTCGATAAAATCGAATCGGCGTTCAAATCCGATATCGGCGCTAAATGCACGTCGCAATTCTTGCGGCGTCGCCGTGCCGACGCACATGATTTCGCCGCGCGAAAGAGCGAGTTTGAGTTCGAGAGATGCATCGGCATTGGGGTCGTTGCTATTGGTTGCAATCCAGCTGTGTATTTCGTCGAGAAATAAAATGATCTTCCCGTTTGCCTTTTTGATTTCGGATTTGATGGCGCGGATGCGCTCTTGCACGGCGCCGCGCAATTGCGTTCCGCTCAAGATGGCCCCGTAATCGAGGGCGATAATCGTCTTACCGTCGAGAGCCTCGGGGGCTTCGCGCCGTGCCATTTTTAGAGCAAGGCCTTCGATAATGGCTGTTTTTCCGACGCCCGCTTCCCCGACGAGTATCGGGTTATTGCTACGTCGTTTATTGAGGATATCGATGAGTTGATCGATTTCTGCTTCGCGTTCGATGACGGGATCGATGCGCCCTGCCGCCGCCTCGGCCAAGAGATTGCGCCCGTATTGAGCTAGGGTCGGGAATTGGATCTTATCGAGTGAAAGCGGCGAATAGCCGACGATCTTCGTCGATTGTTTTCGGGGTTTTGAAACATCTCTCGGCGTGCATGTTTGCAGTTGCGCCGAGCGAACGACCGTTTGCGGCACCTTTTCGGGGGGGGCGACTGTTGTCGAAGCGATTTGTCGATCATTTGCCTTTGCGTCGTGTGTCGGCGATTCTGCATCGAGCGATTGAGCCGTTGGCTTTTGATCGGCGAGTTTGCGATCGACGGTGTTTTGAACGGCGGTTTTTTCCTCGGGGGTGGATTCGAGTTTCTGCAGACAATCTTCGTTCTTTTGCTTTTTTTGAGCGATTTTTTTCTGGATTGCTGCAGATCCTTCGTTTGTTTGAGTCTTTTTTTGCATCAAACGCCGAGCCAAATCGATCGTCGTTGCCTGTTGAATTTCTTTCGACGAAGTCGATCGATATGTCGACGATTGTCGCACATCGTCTTTTGTCGACGGTACGGGGGCGCATTGTCGCACGCCCGTTGGCGGCGTAGAAAGGTTTTGCAACGGCGCAACAGCAGGGGCGCAGGCGCGGAGATTGGGATGGCTCGGTTGGTGCGTACCGACGGCGGGCAACGATCCAGAAGAGTTCATCATGCGCTTGATTTCGTCGGGCGATAGCGGTCTGCCTCGTTTTTGGCTCTGATGCGTATGGATGATTTCGGGTTGCACCTCGGCGCCAAAACTGAGCGCAGGTTGCGGCTCGATATACGTCGGAGGCGACGGCGGCATCGATTTATGCTGAACGGCTACTGCGCTCATCGAAACAGAACTCGAACTGCGCGCCTGCACGTATTGTTGCCCCTCGTGAATCTGGGCATAGGCCAGGGCTCGAAGGTGATCGAGATCGATATGCAAGGCGACGAGCAACGATTGACACATGCACGGATGATCGAGCATCGCAAGCAATACTTGAAGCGATGAAACTTCGGATGAGTTTGCACAAACCGCCAGCCGCATGGCCTTCTCATACACCTGATGCGGCGTTTGAATGGGCTCCGGATGCAAGGTTACATCTCGCAATGCCCTCTCGATCGAAGCTAAACTCAAACCCGTATGGGCGAGTAGATCGCGACATACACCACTGTTTTTGAGCATGCTGCGCAACAATAGAGCAGTATTCAGACGCACATGCATCTTCGATGCATCGCGTTGAGCGCTACTGGCTATGCGCTCCAGCTCTTCGGTCCACTTACAAGCCATTCTCTTCCTCCGTGAAGAAACATAGCATGACCATGTCTTAAACAAATAAATCGTGAATTGAGACGACTATCGTGCGCCGTTCGATATGACGCATCGTTTCCTCTTATCACACTTTAATTCCCCATGGCGATCATATTTCATAAAAAAATTATCCATCGAATTGGCTGCGAATATGCAGCTCGTGGTTTGCAATAAATGCAAAAAATCTTCGCTAAAATCAAGGGGTTACATGGTAATATCGACAACTTTTATAGAAAGTATTGCCGCCATCCAATCCATACATTTGATACAAATATGGGGCATTCGTGGCTTTTGTCTCTCGACATGTGTTCGCTTTTTTGTGCGTTGCATCGTCTTTTTGTGTGCGGCATCGACTTTTTGTGTGCGGCATCGTTGCAAATCGGTGTGTGTTCTTCCGACATCGATAGGGGTGTGCGTTTTTCTCGGGTTTCGTGGCTATGATACGCGCTTGATCGAGTGGGTGCGATTTTTTCTTGATATGCCGATCTGCAGATGGTATAATGCGTGACGTCTAACCGATAAGCGCGGTTTTATGGGTTTTCCTCACATTCCCGCGCGAAGGTCGCCCCACACAGGCGCAAAGACTAGTTATTCCTTGTGTGATGTTAGGTTTAGTGTTGTACATGTCATCTTTTCTCCTTTCAAAGGTGAGTTGGTGTTGTGGAAAGCGGGACTTCGTGAGAAATCCCGCTTTTTTTGTACTCGCTTTGCGTCACTTGAGATGACATGACATCAAGTGCGCCTCGGCGCACAGCGGAGGCGTATGCGCGCAACGCAGTGAGCACATAGCCGGAGCCAAGAGCCCGTATTGAGCGACAGCGAAATAGGGCGACAAACTGATTTTTTGTCGGTT
>SAMEA104315420__coassemble_188_pt1 | contig 56064 bp, 33 predicted proteins | sample SAMEA104315420__metabat2_high_PE_047 | metagenome-assembled genome bin SAMEA104315420 (sample SAMEA104315420) | gut metagenome | biome: Monkey gut; feature: monkey-associated habitat; material: faeces | place: China | collected 2013 | reverse complement strand
CTGCCGCGAATAGGCGTTGCCGACGCCGTATGGAGCGTGAGCGAAATAGGCGGCGAATCGTTAGTCGTCGAATGTGCGGATTTGGATTTGTGGTTCGGCGGCGGTGCGGTGTTGGGCGAGGTAGAATTCTTGGATGCGGTCGATGAGGGGGAGTGTGGAGGATTGGAATTTAGCGCTGATGGCGATGCCGTCGTATTGATGAGCGAGTTCGAGAGCGTCGATGGGGGCGATGAGGTCGGTTTTGTTGAATATGCGGATGATGGGTTTGGCGTCGAGTTTGAGTTGTTTGAGGATGGCTTCGACGGCGGCGATCTGCGAGTGAACTTGAGGGTTTGAAGCGTCGATGACGTGGAGTAGGACGTCGGCGTCGTTGAGCTCTTCGAGCGTTGCTTTGAAGGCGGCGACGAGGTCTTGTGGGAGGTCGCGGATGAAGCCGACGGTGTCGGTGAAGATGACTTCTTCGAGGCGAGGGAAGCGCAGGCGGCGGCTCGTCGTGTCGAGGGTGGCGAAGAGTTGGTCTTCGGCGTAGACGTCGGAGTGCGTGAGGGCGTTGAGGAGGGTGGATTTGCCGGCGTTTGTGTAGCCGACGAGGCTGAAGACGGGGATGTTTTGGTTGTTGCGCTTTTTGCGTTGTAGCTCGCGGTGTGTTTCGCGGTTTTGGAGCTCGCGGGTGAGTGCTTGCATGCGTTCGCGGGCTTTTCGGCGGTTCATTTCGAGTTTCGTTTCGCCTGGGCCGCGCCCGCCGACGCCGCCTGTGAGCCGGCTCATGGCGGTGTTCTTATCGATGAGTTTGGGGAGATTGTATTTGAGTTGAGCGAGTTCGACTTGGAGCTTGCCATCGACGGATTTGGCGCGTTGGGCGAAGATGTCGAGGATGAGTTGTGTGCGATCGAGGACTTTATGGGGGAGGATTTGCGTGATGACGCGCGACTGAGCAGGGGTGAGTTCGCGGTCGAAGATGACGAATTCGGCGTCGTCGTCGAGGGCGTGGAGCTCGATTTGTTGGAGTTTCCCCGAACCGACGAGGCTTTTGGGATCGGGCGTGCGGCGGCGTTGTTCGACGACGCGCACGACGTCGATGCCGGCGCTGCGGCACAGTTCGAGCATTTCTTCGCGTCGTTCGCGGGCGTCTTTTTCGCCCAGATCGAGGTGGACGAGTAGGGCAGGGGCTTGTCGCGTTTTCGTCGTCGTTTCGGCTTTTGAGCGGAGTTCGGTTTCGACGGCGCGCAAGATTTCATCGGCGTTTTGCGGCAGGGATTCGATGGCGTCGGCGCGAGTGCGCTCGACTTCGATACCGCGAGCCGATGGGATGATGTGGGCGAATTCGATGCAACCAGGAGCGCCGAGGACGTTTGCTTCGATCGAGACGACGAAATCGAGCCGTAGCTTTGCCAAGTCGGTGATTTCGTCCATCGTCAGGCGGGCGCCGGCGTCGCCTGGCGACGACGCATCGAGACTCGTGACGACGAAGCGGATTCCGCGCAAGCGGTTGAGGCCTGCACGGCTACGGCCGATATCGGGCAGATAAGCGCGTTCGGCATCGCCCAAGATGGCGCATTCGACGTGACCATTGCGCCCGATGATGACGCCGACTTTGCGATGGAGCATCTCGCTGATACTCGTCATGCGATGGGCGAGTTCGCGCGTGATGAGGAGATTTTGAGCAACGCGGAATAAGCCGAGCGATTTCAAGGCTTCGGCTTCGCGAGCATTGAGACCTATCGTATTGCCAAAAACGGGAATCGACATATATTTGGTATTTAACTCCGTGTGTTGAATAAAATTCGATGTATCTTGATGGTTATAGAGCAGGATTCATCGCCATGATAGCTGATTGGGCGATATTTTAATGGTTTTTGTCGTATTTAGCGCATCAATCCCGATGCTGAATAAAATTCGATGTTTCTAGATAGTTGCAGTGTAGGATTCATCGCCAAGATAGATGATTGGGCGATATTTTAATGGTTTTTGTCGTATTTAGCGCATCAATCCCGATGCTGAATAAAATTCGATGTATCTCGATGGTTGTAGTGCAGGATTCATCGCCTTGATAGATGATCGGGCGATAGTTTAATGGTTTTTGTCGTATTTAGCGCATCAATTCCGATGCCGAATAAAATTCGATGTATTTAGATGGTTATGGTGCAGGATTCATCGTTATTGTATTTATTTTGAATGATGATTCATGGTGCTTTTGCGGTTCGATGCTCGGATGATTCTATTGAGATGATTCGATTAAAAGGAGAGTATTTGAAGGTGTTCGAGCAATATTTTCGTGCCGAGTCCGATGAGGATAAACCCGCCGACGATGAGGAGTTTTGGACCGAATTTCGCACCGAGTCGCGAACCGATCCAATGGGCGATGAGGCTACATGCGAACGTCGTGATGGCGATGATGAGACTTGGCATCCATATCGGTTGATCGGCGCAATGGAGGCTAAAGCCAACGGCGCATGCGTCGATACTCGTCGCGAGAGCCGCGAGGAACAGAGCCCAACCCGAAACCCCCGATGGTTGCGATTCGTCTTGGGGGTGGCGCGAGTCCCAGATGAATTTGATGCCGACGACGAGTAAGATGACGAATGCGATCCAATGATCGATGGCTTCGATAAACGACGAGAGTAGGGCACCGCCATACCATCCGATGATGGGCATGATGCCTTGGGCAAAGCCAAACGAAAACGAGGGAAATAGCGACTTGCGCCATGAAAACGGTTGCTGTTTCGAGCCGTAGACGAGCGAAACCGAGGCGGCATCGGCGGCGAGCGCCAGACCGAGCAGAATGTATTCAGTGAATATTGCGATTGTCAAATCGATGCAGGCGCAACGGCGTCCCTAGCTGGTATGGTTAAATCCTCTCATATCTTCTTACGCTGAGAAGAAGACAATATCCCCATCGCCTCTCGGTATTTGGCGACGGTACGCCGAGCGATGTCGATTTCGGCGTCTTTGAGAATTTCGGCGATTTTCTGGTCGCTGAGCGGGTGTTTTGGATCTTCTTTTGCGACGATGGCGCGGATTTTTTCTTGTACAGCCGTCGAGGCGAGGTCGTCGCCGCCGAACGCATCCATTCGGCAAATCTTCGACGTGAAAAAGTATTTGAGCTCGAACGTGCCCTGCGGCGTGTGCATGTATTTCTTCGTCGTGACGCGGCTAATCGTCGATTCGCTCAAGCCCGTGTCGTCGGCAATATCTTTGAGAATCATCGGTTTGAGATAATCGACGCCTTTTTCGAAGAAATCGTGCTGCCGCTGGATAATCGCTTCGGTGACGCGATAAATCGTTCGCTCGCGTTGTTGCAACGAGCGCAAGAACCACCGCGCACTGCTCATTTTGTCGCGGATATAGCTCGTCGCATCGGCATTCGTCGAATGCGATCGAATTAAATCGCTATAATAGGGGCTAATACGGAGTTTCGGCAATCCGTCGTCGTTGAGCACGACGTGATATTCGCCATCGCTGAGCCGTTCGACGTAGACATCGGGCGTGATATAGAGCGGCCGTTCCGACGTATAATTCGATCCAGGTCTCGGGTCGAGCGTTGCAATCACGCGAGCCGCTCGCATGACCCGGTCTTCTGTCGTCCGCAGTGTGCGCGCGATGAGTTTGTAGTTCTTCCGCTCGAGTTGCGGAATGTGCGCATCGAGAATGTCGTGCACGAGTTTGTTGTCGGGGTATCGGATTTCGGCTTGCGCCAGCAAGCATTCGCGCAAATCGCGTGCACCGACGCCAATCGGGTCGAATTCCTCGATCGTCTCTTGCACGTAGACGACCGAATCCAAGTCGACGCCAAAATGCGCCGCAATCTCTTCGAGCGTGATGCCGACCAAATAGCCGTCGTCGTTGATATTGCCGATGATTTCGGCGGCAATCTTCGCCTGCTGTTCGTCGAGCCGCGAGAGCTTGACCTGCCGCATCAAGTGTTCGACGAGCGTTGGCGGCGCAGTCAAAGTCGCTTCATAGCTCGGCAAATCCTCGCCGATATACCCTTTGCACGTCGCATCGGCCATCGGCGTATGCGTTTGATATTCGTTCAGATACGAATCCCAATCGATCGTATCGGTCTTGCCGATATTATCGTCGAGGCTACGCAAACTCGTCGAAAGGTCGGGCGTTTCCCCCGGCACCGCCGGCGGCTCACCCGTCTCGATGTGCGCATACGTCTCGTTGCACAGCTCGGGGAGTTCCTCAAGCGCTGGGTTTTCGGTCATTTCTTCCTGAATCGAGGCAACGAGCTCTTGCCGCGAAAGTTGCAACAGACGAATCGCCTGCTGCAGCTGCTGCGTCATGCGTAGTTGCTGCTTCATCCCGATTTGGAGCTGCATCTTTTGAGACATTTCACTACCTCCTTCGAACCGCCGCGCTTGCCATCTGCGCCATCTATGCAAGCTCGTCGCGCATTGCCGTGGAATGACACCACAAACGGCACATCTTTTGCATATATCAGTGTACACGATAATCTCCAATACGCAAATAAAATTGATAAAAGTCGCGCATTTGTACAATTTCTTTTGGGTCGCCCTATGTCGCTCGCCGCTCCATACGGCCTTTTTTTCGCCCTATGTCGCTGATGCTCCATACGGGCTTTTTTTCGCCCTATGTCGCTCGCCGCTCCATACGGGCTTTTGGCTTCGGCTATTGCCCGGTGGGCAATACGCCTTCGCGGCTGCGCTATTGCCCGGTGGGCAATACGCGCAGCTTTTGCGGGTGTGAGACATTTATGTCTCACTTGCTTTCGTAGCGATGGGGGATGAAAAACCCCACCCATGTAGAAAAAAGAAGAACTGGGGCTAAATTACCCCAAATTGTCGATAGACAAGGCCTGTGGATAAGTGTAGAATGATGGGGAAAGCAAGAGAAGTCGCGGCTTTGCGCGAGCTTCATATTCGCTCGACGATTGGATTGAGAATTGCAAGGACAGCAGTGTTCGAATAATCCCAAGCGGCGTTTCGCTCGCGGGATACGGATTAGGACGTCTGATACACAGTAGGAGGAAATTATGGCTGGTGTTCCTTTAGGGTCGTTTGGATTCAAGGTTTTAGTTGATGCTGAAGAAGGCACCTTGGGGTGTTTCCAAGAGGTCAGTGGTCTTTCGGCTTCAGTCAACGTGACCGACTTGGTCGTCGGTGGTATGAACGATCGCACGAAGAAATTGCTCGGTAATGCGACGTACTCCAACGTTACGCTCAAACGCGGCTTGTGCGATAGTACGATGTTCGCTTGGATTAATGATGTCATTCACGGTGGTGTCATTGAGCGCAAGACCATTACTATCAAAATGCTCGATGAAGAGGGCAACGATGCTGCGGTGTGCAAACTCAAAGAGGCAGTCCCCGTGAAATGGGATGGTCCAACATTAGGCGTCATGCAGGATGGCATTGCTACGGAATCGCTTGAATTGGCGCACGAAGGTCTTACGTTTGAGTTGATACCGAAGAAATTGAAGTAAGACCTGCAACGGGAAAAGTCAGGCGTGCGGGCGTTTTAAAAGGCAAACGCACAATCAGCAGACCCCCGGTAACGGGCACTGTAAGTGGAGATGAGCGATGTCAAAAGAGAGGCATCTAGAAATAGAAAACGGAACGATGGGCAATCTGTTCCGCAGATCGACGCTAGCGGCGCTTGGTTTAGACGCCCTAGACGACGTCTCGGAGCAATCATTTGAAGTCATCGACCGCGCCGACGCATTCGTCAATCGTTTGCTCGGTAGTATTTCGGGCGTTCTCCCCAAAACTCAAGTAGATCGCATGGGGACGCGGACGACGGAATTGGTCGACCACATTTTCGAAGGCATGGTCGGGCTCAATGGTCCGGCGAGTGCCACCGACTTGGGCGAATGGCAATATTGGCTCGATGCTACACTGCTCATGTTGTTCGACGAATACGAAGACGAAGTCGAAATCGGCGAACAATCGTACGCTCCGCGTACGCAAGCAAAAGCATCGGCGCGTAGGCTTCCCACCAATGTCACGCCGCAAGCTGTCCGCGGGCGCATTGCTGCACTCAATAAAGCAGGGATCAAACCTGCAATGTTGCAAGCGATGTCGGCGGAACAAAAACGCCAAGTTTTGGCAAAAACGCAAAAACAATCCAAATTGCGCGACCTCACGGCATCGTCGATGCCCGAGTTGCTCGCCGCATCGATGAAAGAAACTTTGGCGACGGTCGAGTCGCGTGCAAAAGCATTCGAAACGTTCGAAAAAGTCTATACGACGAATACGCGCCAATTGTTCGCGTCGCATTTGGCCGACAAGGCAAATGCCGTTCAAGCGAGTTTGTCGCTTCAAACGGCCGACGACAATACGCGTTCTATCGTTCGCCAATGGACCGATTCGGTGGCTCGCTTCGAACAAGGTGCCGGCGCCGATATGACGACTGTTCGTGCGATGTTTGGCTCGCTCGAATCGCTCGAAAAGGCTGGGGCCATTTCGCAGACGCAAGCCGCCGAAATTCGCCGCAATTGCCAAGCCTTGGCAAAACGCGCCCTGAGCGATGAAATCGTCCACGATGTTACGCTGATGGCCGCCAAACTCGAACAAACTTCGAGCCGTTTAGTTGCCTCGAAACGCCCGCAACTCAACGCCGAACGCGCCGTCGAGCTCTCGGGCATGAATGCCACCGAACAAGTCGCTGCGTCGCTCACGCGCACGTTTGCCGCTCTCGGTAGCAAACTCCAATCGTTTAACGACGCCGTTTCGCAATACGTCCTCACGAGTGGCGAAACAGCCGCAACGATGCGTTGGCAACGGGCAACCGACCGCTTCGAACGCATGCGAGGCATCTCCGATGACGTCGATCGCGTCTTGTTGCGCGATGTCGTCGAAAGTGCATCGGCGCTCGGCGAAGCCGGTATCGTGCCGCAAGACGTCGTCCGCGATGTCGCCAAAACCGTTGCTGCGAAGCGCTTTGCCGAAGATACGCGCTCGACAATATCGTCGCGTTTCGAAGAAATGGCAACTGGCAAGCTCAATGTCTCCTTCGCCGCCGATTCGAAACACTTCGTCGCCGCCCCCGAAATCGCCCAAAAACTCGTCGATCGCGTTCAGTCTTCTGTTCACACGATGTCGAGCGAAATGGCGAAATTCGAAGCGTCGCTCTCCAAAATCGAATCTCTCGATCCCGCAAAACTGTCGTCTTTTGCTTCGTCGATTCGCGCTCTCGCCGAAACGAATCAAATGATGGCATCCGATCCGATGTCGATCGTCCGCTCGTCGTCGGTTCTCGAATCGATTTGCGATAAACTCGACGAATTCGCACAGTCTGCCGCAAATGCCGTCGTTTCGCTCGGATACGACGAACTCACCAACGAACAAGGCGTTTTCGTCGCCCCAGAATCCGAAACGGCAAAAGGCGAACAAATCAGCGCACCGTCGTATGCGGCGCAAACGGCTACGATTGCACAGATCAAACGTCAATTGACCGAAACACACGAACGTGCTCTCAGCTCGGCGCGTCAAATCCTCGCCCAACAAGCTCAGTCGAAATCGAAAGAATTGGCTTCGATCGAATCGCAATTGCGCCAAGCCATCGAACAAGCGCACAGCGTCGAATCGCTCGAGAGCGTCAAATCGATGATGCAAAAGCACCTTAGTGCCGTCGAAGTCGAAGCTATCGAACGCGTCATCGCCTCGACATCGCGTAGCGAAGCATCTTTGGAATCGGTCAAAAAACAGTCTCAAATCATCGAAAATGCCGTCAAATTGTCGAATCAGCTTCGCGAAACGTTGCATCGCAACGTCGCAACCTCGACGCCCGAAATCGGTGCATCGAGCCGTTCGATTCAGATCGACGATGTCAAGATCAATCCAGCCTATATCGCCTCCCTCGGCAATTCGCTTGCAACCTATAGCCGCATCCGCGATGGTTATCGCTCGGCACAGGTCGCCAACGAAGTCGGCATGAGCGAATCCCGTATTGCTCGCATGCTCACGACGATTAAGCCTAGCGGTAGCGATCCCGTCGAACAAAACACCAGCGATATTGCACTCGTGCGCGATAACGCCGTTGTGCTCGGCTACGACGATGTCGTCCCGAGTTCGATGGAATGGATTCGTCAAGCTGTCAAATCGTATCCTTCGCAAGATAGCATCGGCGATCTCACCGCAATCCTCGGCAACCAAAAAGCTATCGAACGCCATGCGACTTCGGTCGCCAATGGCAATATCGAAAGCGTCGAGGCTCTAGGGCGTGCCGTCGCCAAGCGGCTCGAAGATTCGACGAGCGCGTCGCGCCTCGAAACCTACACCGCCTACGGCATCGATAACGATGGCGAACGCGTTAAACTCACGCTCGGCGTCAACGATAAGAAACAAGGCGCAAAATCATACGAATTGCGTCGTGATATGGGCGCGAGCTATATGCCCGAGTCCGTACGCCGATTCGAACAAACTTCTGCTCACTCGGTCGATGCTTCGCTCGCTATCGCAAAACGCGATAACGCCATGGGATTGTCGGGGGCTCAAGACTTCGTTCCCGTTATCGCCGGTGCCAACGGCGAGTTATATGTCGACGAAGAACGACGAACCGTCGTCGCTCCGAAATCGGCAAATGCACAGCAATCGGCAAGTGCTCAGCAATTGGCAGAAATGCAACAATATGCAAGCGCAGTGTCGTCGGCAAATGCGCAACAATCGGCGATTGCACAGCAAATGGCAAGTGCGCAACAATCGGCAAATGCGCAGAAATCCGTCCAAACCGATGTCCGCGAGATCATGAGTGGTATCGCTGCACGCTTGGGCGTCAGCGCCATCCAGTCCAACGGCATGGCGTCGTCGGATCGCATGCAACTTCGCGTCGGCAACGTCAACTTCGAGATGAGCGCACAAGGCTTTGTCGACATGCTCGCCAAACCCGTCGTTCAAAACGCCGCTTTTGCGGCGCCGTCGCTCACCGATGCCGATAATATTCTGTTCTCCGGATACGCATCGATGCTCGATCAGCAAGGTGAGCGCCGCACGCTCAAGGGCTTGCGACACGCCTATATGAAGTCGTTGGCTCAAGCTGGACGACAAAGCGCACACGGCGATTTCGGCTTCAATACGCAAACGTTCTCGGGCATCATGGGCAACGTCTCGGCGTCCGAAATCGCGAGCAAAGCCGCTCAATCTTCGATGCACGCATCATACGATGCTTCGCAAGAAGAAGATCGTGCCTATATTGCCTATAAAGCGAGCCGCCAAGCTACGGCTCAGAACGATGCCGAATGGAAATTGGCCGATGCAACGATGGCAAAGACGGCACCCGTCAGTAGTTCATCTGGTGTGACAACCGATTTCTCGTGGGTCTCGAATGCATTTGCAGCTCATTTGAATCAAGGTCGCGACAGTGCAAACTCTGCGGCACGTCAAGCGTCGAGCGATAACGAACGCCAAATCTTGGCAAGAATCGATACGATGCTCGATTACGTCGAAAACAAGAGCCAGCGCGAAGTCGGAGTCTTTAGCTCCGATGATACCGTGCGCGTGCTTCTCGAAGCACTCCCCGCATCGGCTTCGCTCGGAAACAAGGGCTTGCCCAAGTGGCGTCAAAAAGATACGAAATCGAGTCGCATCGCCGAAGCTCGCGAACTTCGCGCCGCATTGGCAAGTATCGGCGCATCGCCTATCCAAGGCATGCAGCCCTTCTCCAATAAGCAGTTCGTCAGCCCCAACCTCATGAACACCGCCCAAAGCGCGGCGCCGCTCTTCAGTGGCGGTTCTGAATCGGGGTCGACGCCCGCCGCCAGTGCTAATGCAAGCCACGCCTCGAGCGATTCTCTCGATGCGCCCTCGATTTCGTCCGAAGATTTGCAGACCTTGGCAGAAGACGTATTCCAAAAGATTATCGACAGTTTCAATGAAGAACTTCAGCGTAGGAGAACAGAATAATGGGAAGCAACACGAGTAGCAATAATAACGAAAGCAAAGCGGTCAGTAGTCGCAACATTTACATTCGCGTGCTGGATGGATCGTCTGCAGGGAAAACGTTAGCCGCCCAGTACAATCCGCAAGAAATCAGTTTCTCGAAGTCCGTCGGATGGAGTAACGGCAATGAGGGAGCTGGAACCGACTGCCCAGCTTTGATGTTCACGGCGGGGCAGGCAATTTCGATGAGTCTCGAACTCTTGTTCGACTACTACGAAGAAAACAAAGACGTTCGTGGCATCGTCAAGGATTTCATGAATCTTTGCATGGTTGACTCGAAAATTAAACGTCCGCCTGCAGTTCAACTCTGCTGGGTCGATTCCAATGTTTTGGGCATCGGTAAGAATTTTGTCGGTGTGATTGAAAGTGCTAGCGCAAAATATACGATGTTCTCTGCTGTTGGTATCCCCGTTCGTGCAACGGTGAGCGTGACGATTAAGCAAGCCGAAGAAGTTGGATATTCCGGTGGCGAAGGTGGTGGCGGTGAAGATGGCAAGAGCGGTATGCTAGGTGCGACAAAGCTTACCGGCGAATCTTACTCCTACAGCAGTGGGGCTGCTGTTGCATCCACTCCACAGGCAGCAGAGTACGCAGTTGACGCTGGAGTTGATCCGACGAAGCCCGAGAATTATCCGCTATCTTTGGATGGCAAAAAAGGAAAATAGAGGAGGGGAATTATGGCGAATATTTTAACTCCTGATTTTAAGCTCAAAATAGGGACGACTGATTTTTCGAATCAGCCGAACAAACGGCGCGTTAGCGAAATGACCGTTGAGCAACTCTCCGATGGCGCAAGCTCTTTCCGAATCGTCTTGGACGATAGCGACGAAGCAATCTCCGATGGCAAAATTTCTATCCTCGAAGGTATGGAATGTACTGTCGAGATGGGATTTGCCGAGTCGGGGACGAAACAAGTCATCAAGGGCTATGTCACGGGCGTCAAGCCGAAGCGATCGGAATTCTCCCGCAAGATGTTCACGGTGACGGGTTTCGATGGCTTGTCGAAGCTGACTCGCGGTCGCAAGCGTCGTTCGTGGGAAAACATCAAAGATTCCGACATCGCGGCTCAGATTGCCCAAGAATGTAGTCTACAGCCCGACGTTCAAGATTCTGGACTCGTTCATCCCTATGTCGTTCAAAACAACGAAAACAACCTCAACTTCCTCTTTGAGCGCGCCCGTCGCATCGGGTACGAAGTCAAAGTCGAAGGCGAAAAACTCGTCTTCCGCAAACCACGCGAAGTCAAAGCCGATTTGACTTTGCGTTGGGACGGCACAAACGTTCGCGAAAAAGGCGGTCTTTTGCTCCAACGCATGGACTTCAACACGTCGACGATGAACATGCCCAAAAAAGTCGTCGTTCGTTCGTACGATCCAAAATCGGGTCAGCCGATTGTTGCGTCTGCATCGACCGAAGATAACGACAAAATGGGCGGCAAAAAGACGGCAGGCGATGCCGCCGAATTTGGAAATCCCGACACGACGATCCAAATCAGCGATCAACCCGTCGCGAGCGAAGAAGAAGCCGAAAGACTCGCCAAATCGATTTTGTCGCAACGCGCAGCCGAATTCCTCACAGGAACGGGCAAGTGCATCGGCAATGGCAAAATCAAATGCGGAGCAAAAGTCAACATCGAAGATGTCGGACAAGATATGCAAGGCGAATACTACGTTACCTCGGCAAAACACGTCCTGCGCGTTGGCCATGGTCAAGGTTATGGCTACTGGACGGAGTTTTCTGTCTCGAGAACAGGGCGCTAATCGCGCGAAGTTTGTTCGGGTGCAAGTCGCCCGAACGAGCTTTCGATAAACGCCACAGAGCTCGGAGCGCATTGCGCCTTCGAGCTTTTTTTTGTGCCAATGCTCGGTTCATGGACTGGCTTGGTGCTCAAAGACAAATAGGTTAAGATTATGAGATACATTATTATGGGTTTAGGGCGCATGGGCGTCGCGCAAACGCGCATCGCGCGTTATTATGGGACAAAAGTCGTTGCTGGCATCGATTGCGACGCCGAGGCTCGCGAGTTCTTCGAAACCGAATTCGAAGTCAAGGCCTATGCCGCGCCGGGCGATGTACCACAATCTCTATGGAATGCCGCCGATGTCGTTTGGATTACCGTTCCAGATCGAGCGATTGCCGCCTGTGCTCAAGAGGTCGCTCCCTATGCATCGCACGCGATGGTCGTTCATACGAGCGGAGCGACGCCATATACCGTACTCGGTCAATGCGGCGCGATGCGCGGATCGATTCATCCGCTTGTGAATTGCCCAAAAATAGAATGTAGCGATTCATCTTGTGCAGAAGGGTATCGATACGTTCTCTATGCCATCGATGGCGAACCCGATGCCGTCAAAAGAATTGGGTGGATGCTCAGCCGCGTTCGCGGCATCCCCGTCGAAGTCGATGCCGATAAACGCAGCCTCTATCACGCAGCCGCCGTCTTTTCTTCGAATTATCCCATCGTCCTCGCCGATATTACCCAAAAACTATTGATATCGTGCGGTTTCGACGATGACTTAGCTCGAAGGGCGTCTTGTTCGCTCCTATCGCATGCGGCTTATGCCGTCGCAAAATCGACACCGATCGATGCCCTCACTGGACCCGCAAAACGCAACGACCTCCCGACGATACAAGGGCATATCGAGGCACTCAAGGAATTCAACGACGGCGAATACGTTGAGGTCTACGAAGCCCTTCTGCGAGCAACGCAAGCCATGTGCAATCGTTGATGGAAATGTCGGTGCGATCTCGTATGATTGGCGATCGCCATACAAAACGAAGATATTCCACATTGGAATGTGTGCCTTGCGCATTTAGGCGCTTTTGCCCATTGTCTACGGTTGGCATCGTAAAAATGCTCAATTGGATGATACGCCAAAGGCGTTTCGGCGGCATGGGCTCAAATAATACTTGATCGCAAGGGGGCGTTTGGGCGATCTATACAAAGCGAAGCGATGGCGTCGTACAGAGCTCTATCGTTCTGTGCTTTTACGTGCCGCATGTATGCGGCTTCTAAAGGAGAAGTTCAAAAATGGTTGATTTTTCACACGTGACAATCCCTGGCAATGGCAAACTCTATGCGCGTTTCGAAACGTCGCTCGGCGATATGACAGCCGAACTTTATGAGGATATCGTTCCCAATACTGTAAAAAATTTCGTCGGACTCGCTACGGGCCAAATCGAATTCATGGATGAAGAACTCGGCAAACCGAATACGCGTCCGTTTTACGATGGATTGACGTTCCATCGCGTCATCCCCGATTTCATGATTCAGTGCGGTTGCCCGCGCGGAACGGGAACTGGCGGCCCAGGGTATCAATTCCGCGATGAATTCTCGCCGAAACTCCGTCACAATGCGCCTGGTATCCTTTCGATGGCAAATGCAGGCCCACACACCAATGGTTCGCAATTCTTCATCACCGAAGTCCCAACCCCCCACCTCGACAATCGCCATTCCGTCTTCGGCAAAGTCATCGAAGGGCTCGACGTCATCAAAAAAATTGCTCGCGTTAAACGCGACTATCGCGATAAACCCATCGAACCCGTCATCTTGAAGCACGTCACGATCTTCAGAGCGTAATTTCAACGCCCTGCCATCAATCCCCGCCCTTGGGCCAATTGCCCACGCGGCGGGATCGCGATCCGAGTTCAAACGACTCCAAATCACTAACATCGAAAGAAGGTAGCCCATGGCGAAAAAGTCGGGATTTCATCTGGAACTCATTCCCAATATGTATGAAATCGGGCTGTTTAAGTTTGTGCTCGCTTCGCAACGACGCTTGCGCGTTTCGTGCGTTGTAAGCATATTGGCGACTGTCGTGTCGTTTTTTGCGATTGGGCGCGTGCTACGCTATTGCTTTTTGCCATTCTGGGCAAATTCGTGCTTGATGTTGGTGCTCTATATCGGAGCCATTGCGGCCGCCTATATCGTCGCATTGACGATTGGCGACATCTGGTTCGCAGGTCCGTGGCGCGAAAAAATGCGACTCGGTTCTCGCTTTGTCCCGAGTAGCATAGACGAAGAAAAGGCACTCATTCGCAATAAAAATTTTTTATTTATCGTGTTCTGGGCAATATCTATTGCGATCTTTGCCTTTGGTGCCGATTTCGTCACGGGATCGAATTTGCGTTGGTATCATACCTATGGCGGATTGATCCATTCGATGCATAGCGAAGATGCATCCGAGCGCGAAGCCGTATTGAAATCCCTTTCCAATGCCATCCACGATAAAAAGTGGCAGAATCCCGATATCCGCGACCAATTGGCGACGATGATCGACGATCCCGATTCGGCCGTTCGCGCCCGTGCGGCATATATCGTCGGACGCGCAAAGATCGTCGATGCCGCCGATGGGCTTGCTCGCCTTTTGCGCGACGATACGGCGTCCGACGATGCTCGAAGCGAAGCCGCTATCGCTCTAGGGCGCCTCGAATGGATGCCCGCACGAGCCCATCTATTGGCCGTCTTGAGATCGACTTTTGCTACAAATCACGGCGATAACGGCGTGATGATGTCGATTTTATATGCATTCTACGAAATGAAAGACCAAGCCGTTGCACGCGATGTCTCAGAAATCGTCGAAACTTGTCGAGATTCGGGAGATTGTGGCGTCGATCTCCAAGCCTATGCCTATTTCTATCTCAAATCGATGAGGCCAAAGACTGCCGCAGCCCTGGCCTTCTCGGTGCTCGATAATGCCCAAACCACAACCGCTCAAAAGTGCTTTGCCGCCGACCTCGTCCGATTCACGGCGTCGAAAACCGATATCCTAAAGATCAAATCCCTATTCGACAAAGCACCACGCGACCTAGAATGCCCCGTCATGTATCGGAAATTCCACAGCGAAGCCGCCGTCGTCCTCTTCGAAAAAGATACGATGCGAGCGCTATTTGTGCGAGCTGTGGGCAATCTCAAAGATGCCGCCGATTACGATTGGATTTGGATGGTCGGCGCTAATGCGAACGAAAACATGCGCACGCGAAAAGTCGCCGAAATGTATGCGCGTGCCTTGCAAAAGTGAGCCACAAGCCGCATAGCGATCAGATTTCGAACCCATCGGCGCCTTTTATGCGTCGTCGTGTCCCTTTTCTGATCCTATTGATGCAAAAACGTTGTATGTACACCCATTGTGTCGCTTTCGCAGATGCTGGCCGTCGAGCGATCGATGATTCGGCATGTCTCGGGGCACTTTGAGTGCGCAACGATGCAGTCTCGACGATTGCGATAAACAGTGCACGAAAAGGCTGGCGATTCAATCCTTTGGCGCGATTTGTTGACGTGGTGAATTGAATATCATTCGCCATCGATTCAAATTCTGCGCATAAAATTCAGATAACAGGAGAAATCTCATGAAAAAATCGATAACTTGGTGCTTAGCAGGACTCATGTTGATCGGCTTGGCGGGCTGCAATAAAGCCGCAAAAGATGCCGATACTGCCAAGGGCGGAGAACAAGCTGTCGTCGCCGACGCGGCTCAAGCTGGCGCCGAATCCGCTGCGCAAGCTGGTGCCGAAGCCGCTCCAGCGGCTCCTGCAGCCGATGCCGCTCACGCCGCTCACCCCGGCGAAGTCCCTGCCCCCGCCGATGTGGCTGCGCCGCCCGCCGACGCCATTAAAACCGAATCGGGGCTAGCCTACAAAAAATTGAAGACGAACGACCAAGGGCGCGCCGTCGCCGCCTCCGATCTCGTCAAACTCAACTACACGGGCTGGACGACCGACGGTCACATGTTCGATACGAGCACCGACCGACCCGATCCCGTCATCTTTACGCCCGAAAACCTCATCCCCGGCATGAACGAAGCGATGACTTTGGCAAAAGTTGGCGAGTCGATTCGCGCTTGGATTCCCCAAGATCTGGCATACAAAGGCCAACCGGGCGCACCCGCGGGCATGCTCGTCTTCGATTTCGATATCATCGACGTCGTCACGCCAACCATGCCGCCCGCTAACGCTCCCGAAGATGCCATCAAATTGCCCAGTGGCGTCGTCTATAAAATCGTCAAAACATCGCCCAACGCAAAAGCCATTGCCGAAACCGACCTCGTCGAACTCGATTTCGCCGGATGGACACAAGAAGACGGAAAGCGATTCCACTCCTCGCTCGAAATGAATGAAAGCCTCGCCGCACCCGTCAATACGATGTTCCCAGCTTGGAAAGAAGTTCTGCCCAAAGTCCACGTCGGCGACGTCGTCCAAATGTGGGTTCCTCAAGCCCATGGCATCGATCCCGATGGCAATTCCCTCAAGGGCAACCTCGTCTTCGAAATGACGATCTTGTCGTCGCGATCCATGCCCCAACCGCCTGCCGATGTCGCGGCGCCGGGCGCCGACACGCAGAAAACGGAATCGGGAATCGCATGGCGTATCCTAAAACAAGGCACGGGAACGAAGCATCCGACGGCGAAGAGCACGGTCAAAGTCCACTACTCGGGGTGGACGACCGATGGCGTCATGTTTGATTCATCGATTGCTCGCGACAAGCCTATCGAATTTGGACTCGACCAAGTCATCGCCGGCTGGACCGAAGCCGTTCAGCTCATGGTCCCAGGCGAGAAACGACTCGTCTGGATTCCCGAGGAACTCGCCTATAAAGGCCAACCGGGCGCACCCGCCGGCATGCTCGTCTTCGAAATCGAACTCATCGACATCATCTCGGATTAATATATTCCGTCGCTTAGCGCGGCGCTATATTTTAATACAATCCATCTCATGCCACCCACGGTGGCATGAGATTAAAAAAAGTATATAAACACCGTATCATTTCAATCTAAGGAATACATTTATAATGATCGAAGCGCCCGAAAACGTTGCAAATCCACCCCAAGAAGCTCTTAAAACCCCATCTGGAATTGCATATCTGCATCTCAAAGAAGACAAAAACGGCGAACAAATCGCATCGAATGATTGGGTCATGCTCCATTACACGGGATGGACAACCGATGGAAAGATGTTCGATTCGAGCAAGATTTCGGGCAAACCCGTCGTTTTCCCGCTCGAACAGCTCATCCCCGGCATGTCCGAAGCTCTCACGCTCGGGCGCGTCGGCGAGTCGATTCGCGTCTGGATCCCCGAAGAACTCGCCTATAAAGGCGCGCAAGGCATGCCACAAGGCATGCTCGTCTTCGATTTCGAAATCATCCAGCGCGTCACCCCCGAAATGCCCCCAGAAAAGCCGACCGAAACGGCAATTAAACTCCACGACGGCCTGTATTACCAAATCTTGTCGATCGGTAGCGGGCGCGCTGTCATGCCCAACGACGTCGTCACACTCGATTTCATGGGATGGACCGTCGCCGACAAAAAGCTCTTCCATAGCTCGCTCGAAGCTGGAGAACCCCTCGTCGCACAAGTCTCCCAGCTCTTCCACGGCTTCCAAGACGTCCTCGTCCATACACATCAAGACGACATTCTCGTCATCTGGATGGATCAAAAATATGGCATCGATCCGAATGGTCGCGAACTCAAAGGCGATCTGGTCTTTAGCATGCAAGTCGTCGACGTCGCCTCGATGCCCGAGGGGCTAGCCGCGCCCGACGATGTCGCCGCACCACCCGCCGACGCCGAAACGACTCAATCCGGACTCGCGACAAAAGTTCTATCGCCGGGCAAAGGCACCGTTCATCCCAAAGCCACCGATACCGTTCGCGTTCATTACACGGGCTGGACGACCGACGGCGCCATGTTCGATTCTTCAGTCCAACGCGGCGAGCCCGCGCAATTCCCGCTCAATCACGTCATCGCCGGCTGGACCGAAGGCCTGCAGCTCATGGTCGAGGGCGAAAAGCGACGCCTATGGATTCCGCAAGACCTAGCATACCGCGGTCAGCCCGGCGCACCCGCCGGCATGCTCGTCTTCGACGTCGAACTCATCGCTATCGTATAATCTATTATCATTTATTATACCGATTATACATTGCATCCATTCCCCCCGCCCACAGGGCGGGTTTCTTTTTAGCTAAACATGCATTGTATAATCTATTATCATTTGTCACACAGATTACACTTTGCATGTATTCCCGCCCACATGGCAGATTTCATTTAAGCTAAATCCCCGTCGTATCATTTACCATAATTACTATATATCATAAATTCACATACCGATTACACTTTGCATGTATTCCCGCCTACATGGCGTGGGCTTTTTTAGCCAAACTTACATCGTATAATCTACTATAAGTATAATCTGTTATGATTTATTATGTTGAATCATCTGATATCATTCTATGATTCAATCCATCCTATATAAAAACAATTATCAATTAAACTTCACATAACCAGGGTGTTTGCCCGTCAAATGGTAAAACGATTCGCGCCGTTGCATGAGCGTATCGATATCGTGGCGCGGCAAATCTTTCATGCCGCCAAGTTGGTGCGCAGCCAGCGAAATCTTTGCAAATTGTTCGAGCGATTCCATGCGGTAATACGCCGTGCGCAAATCGCTGCCAACTGTCAGCGCGCCATGTGCACGCAACAATAAAGCATCGTGATGCGACAAATACGGCGCAATCGCCTCGGCAACGTCGTCTGTTCCAGGCATGGCGAACGGCACGACGGGCACCGCACCAACGGTCAAAACCGTCTCGATGAGCCCATAACCGTCGAGTGCTCGGTCGGCAGCGGCAAACGCCGTCGCGTATGGCGGATGCGCATGCACGACGGCCCGCACATCTTCTCGATCGGCATAACACCGCAAATGCATCGCCATTTCAGTCGACGGTCGCCTGTCGCCCTCCACGACGCGCCCCGCACTATCGATGACGACGAGCATATCGGGCTCGATTTCGCGTTTACTCACCCCCGACGGCGTGCAAACAATCGTCCCATCGTCGCGCCGCATCGACACATTCCCGTCGTTCGCCGCCACCCAGCCCTGCGACCACATCAAATGACAAACTTCACATAAATCTAGTGCCATCGTTCTCCTCCACGGCAAAAACTACCACAAACGCGCATTCTACCACGCTTGCACGCCATCGCAAACCCGCAAATACACGCCTCGCACCACCGCAGATTGTGTCGCCCTATATGACAACCTCGTGACAAACGCCGTCTATGATTCATACTGCGTCGCAGCAATGTGATATGCGTGGATTCGTCGATTTCAATAAAGGAGGTTATCATGGATGCGCACGTCGATGCTTTTTCGCAAACAGCTACAAACTCTTGCCGCCGCCCATTCGAAGCCGGACGAACACCATTCGACGGCCTCCGCATCTGGTCTGCCATCACACACGGCGTCGGCATTCTACTCGCCATTATCGGCGCCGTCTTCCTCGTCTACAAAATGGCCGATATACATTCGGGATACAAATTCGCCAGCTTTGTCATATTCTCGACGACGCTTATATTATTATATACTGCAAGCACGCTCTATCATAGCGTGCGAGCAAGCGTTCGCGCCCGCATCGCCCTCCGAAAATTCGACCACACCGCCGTGTATTTCCTCATCGCGGGCACTTATACACCCTTGTGCCTCACCATTCTACACGGAACCATCGGCTTCGTTCTCCTTGCAACAATATGGACACTCGCCGTCGCCGGCTCCGTCATGGCATTCTATTGGATAAACGCCCCTCGAAAAGTCAATGCAACGATTTATATTATCCTCGGATGGATAAGCGCCATTTCACTACCATTCATATATCAATCCCATGGCATTGCCCCCATCGCTTGGCTACTCGCCGGCGGCGTGCTCTACACCATCGGCGGCGTCCTCTACGCACTCAAATGGCCCGGGCGCACCAACCCGCGATTCGGCTGCCACGAAATCTTCCACGTCTTCATCGTCTTGGGCTCGATCGCACACTACCTCATGATTTATCGCTGTTTAGTATAATGATATACTAAACAATCTTCCCCGTCGCGCCAATCGGATCCAACGTGCTTGCATCTTTCAAATACGATCTTAAATCATATATATTTGAATAACATATTTGTCGCTTTCATATTTGAATCGTCGATGTCCATCAGAATCGACTGTTTCGAGTTCGTCGCCTTTGCCTTCGGCATACGGCGACGGTTTGGCCTGCCCTCTGGGCAGCCCAATGGCTACGGCTATTGCGCCCAAGGGCGCAATACGCCTCCGCTGTTTCGGCTATTGCGCCCCTTGGGCGCAATACGCCTCCACGGCCGTGCTATGTGCTCGGGCGCAAGCGCCCTTGCGCGCATACGCACGGCTTTTTTTTTCGATGGCAACCATGCCCGAAACGATGGCTCCGAAACTCGATCGACACAATGAACGGTCGTTCAATCCAAACCCCATGATTGCTGGGGTAAGTAGCCCCTGGCAACGCCGGGTGATGAATGTGCTCCCATCCGTATTAAGCCCGTTAGGGCTTATGGCGAGTAGCCCCCGGCAAAGCCGGGTGATGAATGAGCTTCAATCCATATTAAGCCCGTTAGGGCTTATGGCGAGTAGCCCCCGGCAACGCCGGGGGTAAAAGAAGTCCCATTCCATATAAACCCCGTTAGGGGTTTCCGAGAAGACAAACTATGAAAATGCCTATTTATATATTTACATTCATGACGTTATAACATTGTAATCGCGATCCGTGCGCCGTATTGCGCAGCAATAGGCGCTAATTGCGTAGCCGTATTGCCCATCGGGCAATAGGCGTAGCCCGAGCGCCGTATTGCGCAGCAATAGGCGCTAATTGCGTAGCCGTATTGCCCATCGGGCAATAGGCGTAGCCCGAGCGCCGTATTGCGCAGCAATAGGCGCTAATTGCGTAGCCGTATTGCCCATCGGGCAATAGGCGTAGCCCGAGCGCCGTATTGCGTAGCAATAGGCGCCAATTGCGCAGCCGTATTGCCCATCGGGCAATAGGCGTAGCCGACGCCGTATTGCGCAGCAATAGGCGGCGACAAAAAAGAAATTCGATGAAATAAAATAAATTCCGAATTTTATTCGCTTTGACTGCTGCTGTTTTGCGGCAATGGTGCGGGGCGAACAGAACCGTCGGTGGCGTGGCATTCGTCGTCGACGCAATACTCGTCGGGTTCGCAACCGCACAAGGCAATCGAAGAATCATCGGAACAAGCGGCAAATACGAGAAGAACGTACAAGAAAAGTGGGAAGTAATAGAATTTCATTTTGTATCCAGAGAACTAACCTTGTGGGAGGACGGCTTGGTTGTGTAGGCCAGGCGAGTAGGGGTGTTCGCCGTCTTCGTCGGGTGTGATGGTGTCGTGTGGGACGAGGGCGTCGCGGCCTTGTTCGTCGCGCGTGCGTTTGTCGGCTGGTGGAAGGGCGGCCGAGATGCCGTCTTTGCCCGTCATGTCGGGGACGTTGACGGCGTGGATGCGCGTGTCGCCGTGTTTGAGTTCGATGGCGAAGTTGCCGTTGGTTGCCACGCGTTCGGCGATGGCGTCGCTTTCGTAGGCGCGGCCCGTAATCGTGAGCGCTTCGAGCGGCGTGCCGGTCGGGTGAATGACGAGATAGATGTTGGGCGCAAGGCAGCCCGTGAGCGGCAAAGTGGCGCTGCCAACGGTGAACGTGAGATTGTCGAGGCGGATTTGCGATGCCGTGGTGTTGTGTAGCTCGATGAACTTTTGTTGATTGCTCGCCGTGTGCTCCATCTTTTTGTCGGCGATGGGATTGGTGAAAACTTCGCTGATTTCAATCGATTCGGCAGTGGCGTTAATGCAATCCGACGTCGTGCATGTGTGTGCGATGCAAGTGCCAGATGTACAATCTGAATCATTTTGACACTTTTTGCCGTTTGCGCATGCGGCGCATGAACCGCCGCAGTCGATGTCGGTTTCGCCTGCGGCGAGTTTGCCGTTGGTGCAGGCATCGAGCGTGGGCTCTGGGGCAATGCAACGTTTCGATTGCGTATCGCAGATGAGCCCGTCTTTGCAGTCGGCGGTCGTTTTGCAAGTTTGTTGCGGGATGTCGACGCATTTCGATGTTTTTGTGTCGCATTGCATCCCGACGTTGCAATCGCTGTCGTCGGAGCAGAGCCGTTGCGATGGGTCGATGCACGATTTCGTGGCGTTATCGCAGACTTCGTTTGCGTTGCAGTCGGCGTCGGTGCGGCATTGCGCATCGGCGTAGTTGCGACAGGTGAGCGTCGTCTGGTCGCAATACTGGTTTTTGGCGCAATCGAAGTGCGTCGAGCACGCTGGCACGCTGATGTCATCGCTTTGCCCGCAACCTGCAACGGCGATCCCAATTATGATTCCAAAAGTACACTTTTTCATCGTCTCCTCCCTCGTTACGTCGTTCTGGCGATCATAACAGGTCGTTGCGCGCGGTTCAAGCAAAACGCAAAGCGGCGCATTAGAATGGAGGATTTTTTGCGCTTTCGACGATTTCGTCTAGGAAGCTCTCTTTCATGCCTTGGTTTCGCTCTTGGATTTCGCGAAACGACAAGATGAGGTCGACCGATGGAATATCGGCTTCGATCGTGAGTTGCTCTTCGTCGAGGTCGAACGATGTCGGTTTGGGGGTACCGTCTTGTGCTTGTGCGGGCGCGGGCATGATGAGACCAAACAGCGCACAAACGCCTAAAACCGTGATGATTTGCAAGTTTTTGATTGTCGATCGCTTCATTTTCTCACCTATCGCCTATGAACGGGGCGTGCCCGTTATCGCCTGCTATGCTTGTTTTGTGTCTAAAGTTCGTTTTGTGAGTTCGTTTCTTAAAATTGTGTCTCGAGTTCGTTTTCAAGATTGTATCTCGAGTTCGTTTTCAAGATTGTATCTCGAGTTCGATTATCAAGATTGCATTTTGAGTTCGTTTTCCAAGATTGTACCTAAGAGTTCGTATCGTATTGCCTGCTCGGAATGCACATCGCTTGAGTGCGTCGCCATTGCGTCTATCTCAGCCAGCCATCGTCTTTCGAGCCGTGGGGCGCCAAAACATGGCGCCTTTGACTGAGCCCGAGGGCACTTCAAAAACTGTGCCCATGGTACCATCAATCGACTCGTAAGCTACCCGAAGAAGATTCGGTATTATCGTCAGAACTTGAATCTGATTCGTCACTCGATGATCCGAATAGGGCTTCTGCGTCGAGCATGGCTTGTAGCGTTTCGATGGCATCGTTCGTCGTTCTGATATAACCTTTTGCCAGAGCTTTATCTTCGCTCGAAGTCCAAAGCGATTCGGCAGTTTCGAAATGTTGTTTTGCCAGTTTGAGTCGATCCATGTCTTTCATGGGGAGCTGGATGATTTCGAAATTGAGGTATAGCGTGCCAAAGGCGAAGTCGACGAGTGCGTTTTGAGGCGCGAGTTCTTTGGCGCGTGCGAGGAGTTTTTCGGCTTCGGGGCCTTTGTCGACGGTCTTGAGCGTATTGGCGAGGTTGATGTGAGCGCCGACGTGGTTTGGATCGAGTTGCAGTATATGTCGATATAACTCTTCGGCTTTTGTATAATTACTCGCGTTGTAATAAATATTTGCTCGCATCCACAAAGCTTCGATGTAATTTGGATTCAATGTAATGACATCGTCGAGCGTCGAGGCGATCTTTGGAATGAGTGAAACTTCTTCTGTGCTCAGAGCATCGTATATACGGGCGCGTAGAAAGAGAGCTTCTGCGTCGTTGGGGGCGATTTCGAGCGATTCACCGACGATGAAATCGGCTAATCGATATCGCTTTTTCTCGAATTCAGCCGATGCCAAGTAATAACGCAAACGCGCATTGGCTTCGTCTGTCTTGAGCAGAGCGCGACATTGACTAATGGCCGATTCGTATTGCGTATCGGCGATTAAAGCCTCGATCTTTGCATAGTTATAATTGAAGATATCTTCGTGTCTCGCAATCCATTGATTTGCCGTTTGTATGGCTTTGCCCGTATCGCCGTTTCGAATATCGATGCGAACGAGAGCGAGGAGGGCGGGGTAGAAGTTGGGTTCGGCGTCGAGTGCCGATTCATAGGCGCTACGAGCCATGGCCATGTCGGGTTTTCGTTCGTAGAGCAACCCCAAATCGTAATGTGCAATAAACGCCTTTGGATGGGTCTTTGTCGTTTGTTGTAACGACGTAATGGCGGCGCTGAGTTGGTTGCTATCGGCGAGTTGTAGGGCGCTTTCAATATCTGCCGAGGCGGCTTCGATATCTTTGACAGTGTCGTTTGCAAACGTCGTCTTCGATGGTGTGACTTTCGGTTTCGTCGTCGTCGGCTTTTTCGACGTATGCGAGGCTGCAGTTTCAGTATTCTTTTGATCTTTAGAAGCACACGCCCACGACGTCGAGGCGATGGCGGCGATGAGCACTATCAGAAAGAAACGTTTCATTTGGAATCATCTCCTTTGAGAATCGCGTCGAGTTCGGCTTGTGCCTTGGCTTCGGCCTCAGATTTTTCGGCTTCTTGACGTTTGAATTCCGACGGCGTGAGCAATACATTGGCGTGATAATTGTTGACCATTGGCGCGAGCCTTTCTTGAGCACTCGCCGTGCGGTCGAGTTGCTTGAGACCGTCGAGGCTTTTTTCGGTCCATTCCATGCTGATGCCGGCGAGTTTCGATGCATCGATGGCATTTTGATACATTTTAATCGCTTCGTCGCGCGTACCCGTTGCCATATCGCTCATGGCCGATAAGAATGCCAAATGGTTATCGCTACCCGAACGAATATCGCTTGGGCATGGCATATCGTCGAGGGAAAGTACGAGTTCGTGCATCATGCGAGCGATGGCATATCGCGATGCAATACCCCAAACGGGGCTATTATACGTCATGACTTGGGCAAATTCGTTATAGATGCGCTTCATCTCTTTCATGTGTTCTTGGAGTTGCGTCATCATCGATTTCATCTTGCCCTTGATCGGCGTATCTCTCCAGGTTTCATATTCAATTTCGGCGAGTGCAAAGGCGGCTTTTGCAGCATTATCGCGCCCGATAGTACCAGCCGACGACGGCGCATTTTGATATAATGTTACCGCCGTTTGATAATATGATTTTGCCGTTTTAATATCATGCCGTCTATTATGCGATCGCAAATAATCGGCTTCTGAAACATACGACGCAATGACATAGGCTCGCATGCTCGGATCGGAGGCATACTTTTTTCGGAAATCTTTGAAAATGCGTTGTGCCTCTGCAATTTGCCCGAGTTCGGCATAGGCTCGCCCGGCTTCGTAATAATATTGTGGCGCATCCGATTGCCCAGGATAGTCGCGGTGGTAGCGTTCGAGAAGCTCGGCGGCGCCCTTTTTGTCTTCGACGAGCAATTTAATGCGCGCGGCGTTGCGCAGTGCATTGACTCGGTATTTGAATTCTCTATAGAGCGGTTTCTTGTTGTTGTAGAGCGACAAGAAACTGTCGATAGCCGTATCGAAATCGAAGAACATTTCGGCGTTGACGCCGATGCGATAAAGTGCACTGACGGCTTCTTCGCTTTCGCCATAATCCGAGATGACGCGGCGATACATTTGCATTGCACTATCGTAGTGTTTCATCTGCTCGTATGCATAAGCGGCGTTGTATAGGGCTCGGTTATTGTGTTCGAACGTCGGGTTTTCTTCGATGATTCGAACAAATTCTGCCGCTGCTTCGAGATATTGTTTATTGTCGAACAATTTAAACGCCTTTTGGAATAAGGCGTTATATTTCTTATCTTTGAAGCGCGTATTGAGCACGGAATCGGAGTCGGCGCTGCCGAGTTGCATGCTGCCAAATTGGTCAGACAATTGTGCAACTTTATCGAGATCGCCTCGCAATTCATATTCTGCAATGATGATTTCTGCTGCACTGACGGCGTGTTGCGATGCAGGCGACTTTTCGATGATTTCGAGGAAGCGCTGTTCGGCTTTCTCGAAGTTGCCATAGTTATAATAAGTAATGGCGTTATCGTAGCGATATTGTGGTGCGAGTGCCGTCGGATCGGTTTCATTCTTGCCCGATGCAATTTCGATATCGCTAAATCTTTCGCGAGCATCGATGAGTTGTTGAACGTCGTCGGGGATGACGCTCAAAAGCGAACCGCCTTTGCGATTCTTGAGTTCTTCGTCGATTTCATCTTTTGTATACGATGTAATGGCTCCCGAGAGCAAAATACTCGTCGGCGCTTCGGTAAGCGTCATTTGATGTCGATTGACCCGTTCGATGAGCGCTTGTAGCGGGAGGGCATTGACGTAATTCGGATCGGTTTGTGCCTTTTGGTTAATCGAAAACTCGTACGCATCGGCAATATAACGCGCGGCATCGGCTTGAAAGCGAGAGTTTTCAATATCGCGAATGGCCATAAATGCAGAAATCGATTTCTCGTATTGCTCGGAATAGTAATACGCTTGCCCGAGTAGATAACGATAATTGTATATTTCTTCATCGTTCGGATACGTTTTAACAAACGATGCCGTAATCTCTGCCAATTCGGCATTTGTCGTTCTGACTTCGCGTTGCGCGTTTTCGAGTTTAATGCTGGCGGCTTGCCGTTCGATATCGTTTTGAGCAGCGTCGAGGGCTTCTTCGGCGATGCGGACGTTATCTTCGGCTTTCAACACGTTATCGTGATAGGCGATAATCGAGTTTTTGAGTGCTTGTTGCGTCGCTTGATTGGCGTTGGCAATCGCTTCGAGATTGCCGTTTCGCTCTTGGCAAGCATACCATTCCGAATCGACGCCGATGCGTTTGTCGATAGAACCTTGAACTTGAGCGGCTTTGTCGAGTTTGCCCGAATAATTGAGCGCTGCGACATAGACGCGTATGACATCGGGCATATCTTCGGCGCAATCTTCGCGTTCGATATACGCTTCGTATGCTTGCGCTGCATATTCATAGCGGGTTTGTTCCATGAGCGTATCGGCGAATTTGCGCAATACTTCTGTTTCAAACGCGGCCCCCGTGTGGAGGTATTTGTCGAATCGTTTCATCCCGAAATCGGGGTCGATGGCGACGTCGTCCGACAAGTCCCAGTCTTCCTCGGCGAGGGCCGCCGCCATGAAGTCGATGGCCTCGGATCGGAGTGCACTGCCGTTTTCGACGTTATCGGCATAGCCGACGAGGGCGATAAAGTCGCGGATCATGCCGTCGTAATCTTCGGTATAATATTCGGTCCACGCTTTGCGGTAGAGTGCTCGGTCGTATATCGCTGAGTCTTTCCCCACTTCGACCGCCTCGGTATAGTATTTGAGCGCTTCGCCCCACATGATTTCGCCCTCGAGACCCAAGATGGCATCTTGCGATTTCGAGAAATAGTATTCACCGATGCGCGTGAGTACTTCGGCCTTGCGGGGATTGTTGGGATAGGCGGCAATGAGCTGTAGGAATGTGTCGCGCGACGCCTCGTTTTCGCCCATTTGCCCCTGGCAATAGCCCTTGAGATAGAGCGCTCCGTCCATCTGATCATAGCTCGGGAAATTCTTTTGCAACTTGTCGATCGTCTCGAGCGCTTGTGTAAAGTCGGGGTGTTCGGCCGTTCCATCCGACGACAAATATTCATCGTCGCTTCGTTCGTAATACAATCGAGCTAAACGATATAATATATCGGCAGACTTTTCATGCGTTTCGCCATATCGCTTCAGAAACGATTCCATGCGTTCGATGACGTTTTCGCGCATCGCCTTTTCGTCGTTGCGAAGTGCCGTGATCTTCTTTTGATAAGCGGCATCGACGCTCGAAATTCGGTCTTGATAATCCGACATGAGATTGCGGCGCAAATCGAGTTTATACGTCTGAATCTCGTGTTTATAACGCGCAGCTGCGTCTTTATACGCTTGATATGCCGTGACCGTCTTTTCGTCGGCAGTTATCAATTTGTCGTTGACATTGCCGTCGTCGCTTGCCTTAGGGGCGTCTTGAGCAATGGCGTCGAAATGCGGCCATAGACCGACTAGGCAGGTGAAGATGATTTGGGCAAAACGCCGTTTTCGATTGGTCAGCCGTTCATTCACTGTTCGTTCCCTTTGTCGTCGTCTGGCAATTTGCCTTATCTATCGTCGTGTGTTGTACCATTTACATACCATGTCGCGATTGCATTCAATGTCGTAACATCGATTGGCAAATCATAAAATGAGAAATGCAAATCGAGTGCTCGCCATTTTTACATCGCGCTATGGAGACTGTGTATCGCCAGATTCTTTGAGAAACTGCTTAAAATCTTGTTCGAGAACTTCGCGCTCTTTTTTTCGCTCATCGAGTGTCGCCGCGAGTGCTTTAGAACGCGCATCTTTGAGAAGCCATGCGATATCGACCATTCCCAAATCGGCATTGAGTACGATTTCTCGCACTTGCGCATAGACGTCTTCCCAATACCTCACCGATATATCGCCAGCCGTTTCGCCGACTTCGGATTTCATACTGACAAATCGCGACTTTTCCGCCTCGACAAAAGTGATTTCGCGTTGCAATTTTTCGCGCAACTCCGTAGCTCGATTTTGCAGTGCCGCCTCGAACGTTTGATCGAATGCATCGAGTTGTGTCAATATGCGGCGCGATGTTTCGATGAGATTGGAATACGTATTGTTGACGCCTTTTTGCATATCGCTTGACCATCGCGCTTGCAGTGCCTCCTCGAGGGCTTGAGCCGAGGTGAGATAGGCGCTGTGCTGTTCGCGACTTATCGATGAATTGCCGCGAATCTGGGCTATTTCGCCGTTGAGCTTCGCCAAATCGTCGTTCATAGTTTTGAGTTTCGCCTCGAGCGCTTCAATGCGAGATGTTATCTCGGCTTTCTCGGATTCGGTCATATTGGCGACTTTTCCAGAGCTAATCCACGAACGAAGGACTTGGATCTTATGCGTGATGTTGTCGATCTTGAGGCGAATGTGATGTTGATTGCTTTGTCGCGACTCGCGAGCTGCATTCTGTAGCGATGCAATGATTTCGCGTTCGACCGATGACCGCGGCAAGTGCTCGAGCGTCTTGATTTCTTCGCTCAAATTCGGCAAATCTCCGCTATATGCTTCGGTAAATTTATACCCCGTCAACAATACCGATATGCGAATATCGCGAGCACTATTGGAATATCGTTGAAACTCGGGCAAATTGCGCAAAGTATCGTCGTCTTGTAGGGCTGCGCTAATTTCGGCGATGAGGATTTCGGAGTCATTCGTATTAGAATCGGTCGCATGCAATGCACTGAGCATGCTTTCGACTTGGTTGACGTCGCTACCGACGGCGACGACGCCTCGCGCTTGTGCCGGAACGATATTCACATTATTATATTGTTCGGACTCGATATAACTTTTGACGCGCTCTCGATGCGAGTCTAAGTTTTTTGCCTCTTCATCCATCTTTGCCATGATGGGATCGAATTCGTTGACTAACGTTTGATACGTTGCCACAGCCTCGTCGTATTGTCCGAGTTGGCGTTTGATATCGGCTAAGAGTCGTCGCGTTTCTAGCGCATGTGAATCTTCGGGGTATGAAAGCAACAAGAGTTCGAAGCTCTGTTGCGCCATGACGTAATCTTCGGCTCGCAAAAGCGTCCACGCCATTTCGTATAAGACGGTCGGAAAATATGCACTCTTGTCGCTAATCCGCTGGTATTCCTGAGTTGCCTCTTTCCATTGACCTTGTTCGTAGTACAAGCGAGCTTGTGCCAAAATGGCGAGTTCTATGACTTGGGCTTTCGATCGAAATTCGACGGTCGTCGTTTCGACGGATTTAAAGTGCGATAGTGCCGACGTATAATCGCCGGCAATCGTATCGAGTACGCCTAAGAGATATTGAGCTTTGACTTGCCATTCGTCCGACGAACGGAGAGCGGCGAGGCATTTCCGAGCGAGTTCGTAATCGCCTTGAAGAAACGACGCACGCCCCATAATATATAAATACGATGGATGTTGTGAAAAGTCGGATACATCGGCAAGCGCCATATTGACTTCGCTCCAGTTCCCAGTCTTTTGTGCGACTTGGAGCAAGAGCATTACGCCTTCGGTGCGCTCGTTGCCACGCCCCGTCCGGAGCAAATCGATGAGATATTGTTGGCTCAGTAGATAATAGCCGTTTTCATAGAGCGATCGCGCTAACTCGAGTTGCGCCGTCTGATATCCAGCTTTTCCGCGCCAATCCTCTTGCGCCAATATATCCATATATATATAACTCGCTCTTTGATAATCTCCTGCCGCTTGCATCGTCAAGCCTTCCGCAAGGCGTTCGTCGAGCGATTTCGATTTCATGCTTGGATTATGGCGAGCGTATTCACTCGATAACTGCGTCAGTTGTGCCTCGATTCCAATCAACGTTTCGTCATAGGTTACAGAATAGGCCGACGAAGACAATAATAACGCGGGCACCATAGCACAAAGGATTCGACCGATTTTCATTTGATTTCCCTATTACTCGCTCTTTTGCGCTTTCTTATCGTCTGAATCGGGCACCAAATCGAATTGTTCGTATTGATACTTTACGGTCGGGCGCTTTTCATAAGCCGTAAAGAAATTGCCAGCTTCTGCCGCCGTCACGACGAGTTCTGCCGTCTTTCCTTCGTCAACCGTAAAATCATAGCCCGATTCGACTCGGAATGTATAATCGTTCATATATTGAAATACGCCCCACGGCTTGCCTTTGTAGACATAGAGCACGGAGAGCTGATGCGATCCAGGCGAGAGCAATTGATCCGATATGACTTCATCGTCGAGTTTGTTCAGCGCGCCACTCGAGTCGTCGCGAACGAATACGGGTTGTTGATCGATCGCATAATAAATCTGGACGAGGGAATATTGACCGCCCATCTTATTCTTGTGGCGGATTTGGATACGCGAACCGCTCACCGACCGTTGGAGCACTTCTTCGCGCAAGAGCATGAGGCGGCTCTTCGTCGTAAACGTATCTTCTTTGAGCGTGTCGACGCTCGTGCCGACTTCTCGGATTTGCTTCTCGAGGCGAGCCGTCGTAATGGGCGACCCACCAGCCGAGCCAGATTCCGATTGGGGCAACTGGGCTTGCGCATCTTGTGCGTCTTCGCCCGCCGATTGAGCATTGTCCGTCGATTGAGCATTGCCCGCAACTTGAGCATTGCCCGCCGCTTGAGCATCGCCCGCTGTTTTGGGCGTCGTCGTTGCATTATCTTGGGCAGCACTCGGGGTGCCGGTCTCTGTTGGAGTCGTCGAAGGCACAGTATTGGCTTGCGCTACTGGATTCTCGGCCGTCTCGGGCACTTGCCCAAAAACTGTCGATGTCGAAAACATCACCGTGCAAAATAAAACTGCTCTTGCGAATACTCGCATAATCCCTCCGAACAACTGAGCCGACAAAAACGCCGGCTTTCGATTCGACATAACTAAACAAAACTATCAAAAATATCCAATTTTTATGAAGTCCTCTGCGCTATGTCGTTGGCAATACCGATGAATCCTGCGGTGTCGCATCCGCTTCGCCCTTGTGGGCGCGAATGCATATGCCAGAATCGTGCCGAACCATTTCGCTACGACTGTGCTTGCTCAATACCGCCTGATCGTTGAGACAGTGACGGCAGAGAAGGGGTTTGTCGAGTTTTTTCGGCGAAAACGGCAAAAAGTCTTGGACGCCACAACGCGAACACGTAAAGGGATACTCTTTTGTGCTCAGGCGATTGCGCTTTGCCCAATCTTCGCCAAACAAATTCTCGGCACATTGACGACACAAGATTTGTCCATTCGTCTTGGGCACAAAAGGCAATGTATCGGTGTTCCCGCAACGTTCACATCGCACATCGACGCGGACTTTCGTGCCGTGAATGACGTTTGGATGGTGTTTCGCATAATAGGCTCGCGACTCGGCTTTTTGCTCGCGCTCGGCATTATGGCACTCGCGGCACAAAACGCGGCTACCCGGATCGGGCTTGAACGGCACTTTGTTTTCTTTGCCACAGACGGCGCAAATAATCGTATGCAAAACTTTGCCGCGCACGCGCTCGACATTCGGGTTTTCCATGCATTCGTGACAAAGAACGGCACTGCCCTCGAACGGCCGAAATGGCACAGTATCGTGCTTCCCGCAGTGGCTACAAACGATGTCGTATGTCTGACCGTCGCCGTGCAAATGCGATTCGTGCGCATCACCCGACGGGCGACGCGTCGCATGGAGGCAGTCTTTGCAAAGCAGTTCGCGTTCGGGCGACGGCTTAAACGGCACGCGCACAGCACAACCACAACGGTGACACGTACCATCGAAATATTGGGAATCTCGCCGATCCCTCGTTTCCCTATCAAAATTCATTCGCGGAGACCGCCCATCGCGTCTCGCACCTTGTTGTGTACGTCGTTCGTTCACCATAAAATCTGCCTCTACTTCTATGCGATTGTCAAAACAGCGTGAGTGCCTATCCAGACACACACATCGACGCACTTGTACGCCTATCGCCCCGACTTGTCACATCTTTTTGGCAGACATGTGCCGTTTTTCGCTCAATTCACCAACGCCCTTCAGATGCCGCGCCAACGGCCAACCGCAAACGCAAACGCATCACACGCTACTTCTGTGCCATTTTCATCGTTCCGCCTAAACTACACAATTTCGGCAAACTATGTTATGGGGCTATGCCCCCGATTTTGGGGTACGATGCGTTTCGGCAAACTTTTGGACATGCCACATGCAAGATAATAAGAGCAAAACACAGAAACCTACAAAACGCGACGCCACGAGGGCGAAAGCCGAAGCAAATGCAAAGTCGCGCTCCGCAAATACTGCGCCGAAGCAAAAGTCCTCGAAAGCCCAAACGACGCCGGCGAAATCGAAAAGGGTGCAGACAAAGTCTTCAAAACAAAATTCGAAGCCTTCCAGTAAAAAATCCGAAAAATATGAACATTCGCTCGTTACGACGCATAATGCTCGAAGAATGAAGCCAAAATCAAAAGTTTATAGATTTGGCGTAGCCATGGCGTTCATCGCTCTCGGCGTCGTGCTTTTTCTCATGTTGTTCAGCTTCACGGCAAACGATCTGGCCGATTCCCCCGAAAAGATGAGCAACATCTTCGGAACGCTCGGGGCACACGTCGCCAATGTCATGCTACAACTCTTTGGCGCCGGCGCATTCCACTTCTCATTCGTATGCCTCGTCATTGGCATTTGCATTTGTAGCGGCAAACAATACGACGTCAAAGCAACCGAAATCATCGGTTTGTGCTTGCTCATCATCGGCACAGTGCCACTTTTGGCACTCGGTTTTGCCGGGCAAACGATCCTCGATCACGCACCAGGCGGCGTATTTGGGCAATGGCTCTATGCACTCATGCAGCCGCAAATCCCAGGCGTCGCCATCGTATTGGGTTGCGCCGTCATCGTCTTGTTCGGCTTTCTACTCGTCACCGATATCCGACTCAAATCGTTTATCGTCGGGCTCTGGCGCGCCATTGCATGGGTTTTTGTCACTTTAGCACGTGCATTGGTGCGCCCATTCAAATCCGAAAAACGACCCGCGAAAACCTCCCCCAACGATGCATCGCATGGCGATAATATGGCGCCTACACCCGCGATCGCCGCCACAAATGAAACATACGATAGCGGTAGCCTCTACTACGAAGATACCCCGTCGCAGCTCCTCAACGGCGTCGCATGCGACCTGCCCGAACGCGTTGCCATGGCTCAAGAACGCGACGGCGTCGACGATTTCTCGGCGTTCGACGAAAGCGACACGACCGATGCGCCCAATCGGCAAATCTACGACGGCAATCTCAGCGAAGTTTTCGACGATTCGCCCATCGCGACCCAAGATTCACTCCCACCCGACGACGATTCGTCGGTGAATGATTTGTCGGCTAATCACGATGCCTTAGCTGCGACCGACGATCAACCCGAGGCGCAATCTCCCACTCCCGACGATGCCCCCGACGAGGCAAGCCAATGCATCGACGCCACGACCGACGACGCCACATATTCAAAAGCACCCGTCACGCGCATCGAAAAAACGCCCGAAACGCTCGGCGATATCATGGCGCGTATCAAAAAAAATGCCCCAAAATCGCGCTCGATCCGCCGTTCGCATTCCGTTCCTGCCCTCGAACCCGAATTTGAATTCGATTCGATCTTGACGCCCGAACAGCTCCAACAAGCCAAACAACAGTCGCACGCCGCGCAACCCGACGCTCGCGAAAGCGAAAAAGTCGACGTCAAACCGCGCACGTCTGTTCTCCAAAATTGGAAGCCACGCTCCATCGACCGACGCACGATGCTCGCCCAATCCGCCGCGCAGTCGCTACTCGATAACACTGCAGGCAATTCAAACGCCGCGCGCGATCCCCAAACTGCCATCGTCGCCCCCCCCACGCTCCCGCCCGAGCCCCAAAACGTCACGCGCGACATACTCGCTCAACTCGCCACGAGTGATTTCGACATCCATTCACACGCCACGCCCAGCCCTGCCAGCGATCCACTCTCGCAAAAAGTTGCAAGTGCAAACTCTGCCGTCACGCGCATGGCTGTCGATCGACCCAATATTGAAAACGAAATCGCCGCCCCTCAAAAGAGTGCAAATTCCGCTGTCACTCGCATGGCGCTTACGCCCATCGACATTGAAACGCCCTCCGACGCCGTCGATCCATACGACGATACAGCTCAAGCGACATTACCTCCAACCAATCATCGCCACTCCATTCATTCTATTATCGATGAGTTGGAAAATGACAATTTCGACGATGAAAGTGATATCATCAATGAAATCGATCATATCGGTTTCAATCTGCAAAATGCCGATAGTCGCAAAGGCGATCCACAACATGTCACATTTCGCAGAAATAATGCATTCGATCTCGTCAACGACGACGCCAATCACGCCGATTATATCGATGCGCCCAAGCAAAATCATACAAATGCGCCCAACGATCTCGAACAATCGGAGCAATGGCGCGCGCTCATGGCCGATGCAAATCCCGACTTCCTATTCAATCACGACAAACCCGTCGTGCGAAAGCCCATCATGCGATCTATTTCGCAAATCGACAAACCCTCAGCACTTGCATCCGATCAAAAAACGCGCATTCCGACGTGCGTGCCCGTCGACGATTATATCAGTACGGAAACACCAGCGGCTATTCATCCATGCAGCGCCGATGCCGAAAAACAAACGGCGAATTCTTCAAATCCATCGAATCAGCTCGCTTTTAGCGTTGCCGAAGAGAAAAAACGCCCCAGTGCGCAAGAACTCGACAACGTCGACAACTCGCGCCGCGAAAGTCAAACGCATAAAGATTATTCTTTGCCGCCGCTTTCAATCTTGCATTATGAACAAAAGTCTGAAAAGGGATTTGAACGCGAATCGCTCGATTTATATGCAAAGAAGATTAAAGAAAAGCTCGAAGAATATAAGGTCTATGGCGATGTTATCAATGTATGCCCAGGCCCCGTCGTCACGCGATTTGAATATCTCCCCGCCCCCGGCACAAAGGTTGCAAAAGTCGAAGGTCTCTCAAAAGACCTCATGATGGCTCTCGAAATCATGTCGATACGCATTTTGGCGCCTATCCCCGGCAAAAATGTCATCGGCATTGAAATCCCAAACGAACATAGAAATACGATTTATTTCAAAGAAGTCGTCGGTTCGGAAGCATTTCAAAATGCAAAAAGTTTACTCACGATTGCCTTGGGCAAAGACAGCGAAGGCGAGCCCGTCGTTAGCGACCTAGCCAAAATGCCTCACTTGCTCGTCGCAGGAACGACGGGAAGTGGTAAATCCGTCGGCATTAATACAATGCTTTGTAGCCTTTTGTATAATGCCACTCCCGACGAAGTCAAACTCATCCTCGTCGATCCAAAAATGCTCGAACTCAGCATTTATGCCGGCATTCCGCACCTCCTCGTGCCGCCTATTACGACACCGCACGAAACCGCCGCCGCTCTCGAATGGGCATGCGATGAAATGGATGAACGCTATCGAAAACTCGCTTCGTTCGGCGTTCGCAATATCGCAGGTTATAATCAACAACTCCAGCAACCAACGCTACCAAGCGCGATTGAATGTGTCAAACAAACCGACGAAAACGGCGATCCACTTTATAAACCCATGCCATATATCGTCATCGTCGTCGACGAATTTGCCGACCTCATGATGGTCGCCGGAAAAGAAATTGAAAAGTCAATCGCCAGGCTCGCTCAAAAAGCCCGTGCAGCTGGTATTCACATTATACTTGCAACGCAACGCCCATCGACAAATATTATTACGGGTGTCATCAAAGCAAACTTCCCCACAAGGCTAGCTTTTAAAGTTATGACACTCACCGATTCGCGCGTCATACTCGATCAACGCGGCGCAGAAACATTACTTGGAAACGGCGACAGCCTCTTCCTCGCTCCTACAGGCGCACTCTCGCGCGTTCACGGCGCCTTTGTATCCGACGACGAAGTACAAGCCGTCGTTGCATACCTCGCTCAACAACGCGAGCCAGAATATAATTATGACATTACAACGCCAAAAGACGAAGACGCCGACGAATCTTGCGCCTCGATGAGCGCCTTCGATAAGGATAAACTCGATGACCTATTCGACGAAGCAGTCGAAGTCGTGCGCGAAGCCGGTCAAGCCTCGGCATCTCTATTACAACGCCGGCTCGGCATCGGATTCAATCGCGGCGCCAGACTCATCGAACAAATGGAGCGACAAGGCATCGTCGGTCCGGCTCGCGGGCAAAAACCTCGCGAAGTGTTAATGTAATATAAATATATACATCATATTGAAATATATAATTTTCTTTTTTTTGTGTTTCGTCGGCTATTGCCTGTTGGGCAATACGCCGCCGTGTCGTGCTATGGAGGCTTCGCTCCATACGCACGCCTTGCTCGGCTATGTGCTCACTTCGTTGCGCGCATACGCCTCGCCGTTCCGCCCCCGTTAGGGGGCGCAGAAAAAAACAGCAATCTTTTCGCAGATTAATCGACGATGTGAATCTTAGCCCATCGGCGTTTGCCGACTTTCAAAACGACATCGCCCAAGGGCAATTGCGTTTTAATATCTTGATAGGCGACTTCGCCATCTTTTTTGACGCCGCCCCCGGTGATGAGACGGCGAGCTTCGCTCGTCGACGGTGCGAGTTTTGTGTCGACGAGGACGCGGATGAGATCGAGCGAACCATCGACTGCCGTAAGCGTAAAGTCGTCGATATCGGTGGGAATCGACTTGCCCGAGAATTGCGCTTTCCAAGCCGCCGATACGCTTGCCACTTCTTCGGCCGGGTAGAACCAGCCAGCGATTTCGGCTGCCAAATCGTGTTTTGCTTCCATCGGATGAATCGTCGCTTTGCGTTGGGCGATTTCTTCGAGAGAGCGATTGCTGAGTAAATCGTAATAACGCCACATCAATTCGTCGCAAATCGACATGATTTTGCCATAAATTACGTCGCATGGTTCGCTGATACCGACGTAGTTGCCGAGGGATTTCGACATTTTTGCGCCGATGAGTTTGCCATCTTCGACGCGGGCATCGGTGCCTTCCAATAGGGGCATGGTGAGGACGATTTGCGATTCCTGACCATATTCCTTTTGCAGTTGGCGCCCGACGAGCAAGTTGAAGAGCTGATCGGATCCGCCCAACTCGACGTCGGCGTGGACTTCGACGGAATCATAGCCCTGCAAAAGCGGATAAATAAATTCGTGTACGCTAATGGCTCGCCCGCTCGTATAGCGCTTTTTGAAATCGTCGCGCTCGAGCATGCGAGCAACGGTGTATTTGGCTGAAAGCGTGATGAGGTCGGTCGCGCTCATCTTGCCGAGCCAATGGCTATTGAAGACGATTTCAGTTTTGTCTTTGTCGAGGATTCTAAAGACTTGTTCGGTATACGTCTTGGCGTTGATGGCAACTTGCTCTTTCGTGAGGGGTTTGCGCGTTTCGCTTTTGCCCGTAGGGTCGCCAATTTGGCTCGTAAAATCGCCGATGAGGAAGATGACTTGGTGCCCCATGTCTTGGAATTGGCGCAGTTTGCGCAAAACGACGAGATGCCCGAGATGGAGGTCGGGCGCTGTTGGATCGGCGCCCAATTTGATGCGCAATGGCTTGTTTTCTGCCCGGCTCTTTTCGAGCTTTTTCTTAAACTCCTCGGGAACATGGTAATCGACGACACCGCGGAGAAGGACTTTGAGCTGTTCTTCGACGGGCAAAAATGACATCGGCTGACCTCTACACTTGCAAAAGGTTAAAAAAAAAGCCCCTGCACAACTGCAGAGGCTCAAAAAAAAGCGAGTTACGGGACTCGAACCCGCGACATCCAGCTTGGGAAGCTAGCGCTCTACCAACTGAGCCAAACTCGCATCCTCAACACAGAAGCTCATCAGAACCCCGTGTTACGCTCGCTTCTTATGCGCTTTGTGGGCACACGTCAAGCAAAAAGTGATCGCTTTCGTCGTTTGCCTATCATTTGACGATTCGCTCAATCTTACAATTGTGCATCTTGTCTGCCGAATTCTTGTCATAGCTCACACCAACGATGATGATATCGCCATGCGAATATATCGACATTATAGGGTATTTTCGACACGAATATGCAATAAATGGTGACGAAATACGGTATCGCCAAACGGTGCTCAATTTGGTATCTACGCTACGATGGCGCTTGGCTCAACGAAGCCATTTGCGCCAGCTTTGTCGTGTTTTTAAAGGAGATTCGAGATGATGTCGCGAGACAAGAATTATCTTCAAACTAAATCGCCTAAATTGGTATTCAGTTTCCGTTCTATGGCGTTGGCCGTGGTGGCATTGAGCGCGTGCGCCTCGGTGCAAGGGTGTTATTGGGACGATAGCATCGTCAAAGAGTTTATCGGTGATCAAGGATATCTCGTGACGTGTCGTGGGCGCTGTATTCACGAAGATATCGTCGCGAAAGAAGACTGCAAGGGCGATTACTATGTATGGGTCGAAGAAGTCAAAGACGACAAGGACGACAAGGGCGACGACTCGAATAGCGACACTGCAGAGGGGGGAAACGATGGAAATGATGGAGACTCTGGAACCGATGGCGGAAATGCGTCTTCGGCGCCCGAAGGTTCGAAAAAAGCTGGTCGTTGCCTCATCCAAGGCAAAGCGCAATGCGAGGCAGTCGCAAAGTTGCCGGCTTATGCAGGCAAAGATATTCATTGGCTCGACTTAGACTTCCAGATGCTCGATTTGGGCGGTGGGCAATACGTTCGGTTTATTGCCAAAGAAGACTACAACCCACAAAACGAGCCGAGTGTGCGGAAAAACATGGAGGGCGATTACGTTTGCGGGACATACGATGACGTGACATCGGGTTTGTTGGACGTAATCGTTGGCGAAGACGGGAAGAAGACGTACACATTTAACAGAGCAAAGGTGTCAGAACACACTTGCACGAAGGAACGCATCAGTAAGATGAAGGCGTCGTTCCAAGGGCGCAGTTGCCCCGTCGTTTCGAATAAATGCGGATATGTCGATTTGCTCCGAAATGATAACAATGCGTTTGTCGATGAACCCATCGGCTTTTGTAGCAAATGCGACGTGCAACAAGTCATGTGCGATGCGAAATGCGTCGACTTGCGAAACAATGCACAGCATTGCGGGAGTTGTGGAAATAAATGTGGCGAAGGATGGTATTGCAATCAAGGCGAGTGTGCTTCTGCCTTTGATTGCGATAATCCTAAGAAATTGTGTACAAACAAAGATGGAAAAGCCGAATGCATTAATCCCGCCAGTGACGAGACATGCGGTGCTACATGCGAAGAAAACTCCGGCGCGAAGTGCGACAATGGCAAAAAATGCATAGATGAAGGGAATGGCGTCTATGTATGTGGCTGCCCGTCTGAAATAGAACTGAATGGTTATTGTATCGATCCAGGCGCTAGGGAAACGTGCGGTGCAAAAAAAGGCACTGAAGAAGAAATGGAAGGGACTTATTGTTCTGCGTTAGAAAACTGCCAATTCAATTTCGATTCTGAGACGTATCGATGTGTGTGTACGACGGGGATTATTGCGACAGAGACGAACGATGGTAAAAATGTTCAAATATGCGTTGATCCTAGCCTTGACAAGTATTGTGGAGCGACGACAACGAATCCGCAGGGAACGACGTGTAATTCAGAGCAACACTGCGTTAAGCAGGCTGATAATTCATATAGATGTGAATGTAAAAATAAATGGATGTTGCAATGTATTGACGAAGCGCAGCCTAATCTCGTTCGTTGCTTCAATCCTAGTAGCGATGAGTATTGCGGTATGAGTCAGTGCCCTGCCGATCTCAATGCGATGAATAAAGTATGTGGTAATGACCAGAAATGTGAATCGGGCGTATGTCGTTGTCAGAATGATCTTGTATTATGTGGTGAACAAGGTGCAAAGAGTTGTATTGATCCGAAGACTGATAGAAAGTATTGTGGGGCAAGAGGTCTTTGCAATAGTTCGACGATGACGTCCGACAATTATGCGGGGATGAAGTGTGGTGAACATGAAAAATGTGTAGATGGTGAGTGTCGTTGCGCAGCAGGATACCTCAAATGCAATGGAAAGTGCATAAGCGTCACCTCTGATACGAGTTGTGGAAAAACGGAGTCATGTGATAAACTCGTGAATTGTCAAGAACGTGGTCGTGTTTGTATAAACTACGAGTGTAAATGTTCGAAGGATTACGTAGAATGTAATGGCGAGTGTATTAACCCAAATGTGAGCGGAACTCATTGTGGTGCTAGAGGCGATTGCAACAATGATAGCGAAGAATCGCTTGATTATAAAGGGGATAATTGCGCCAAAAAGAATGAAGTATGCAAAATTATTGATAATGGTGTTGGGGAGGCTAAGTGTGCATCGAGTTGCCCCGAAGGGCTCATCAATTGCAATGGCGAATGCGTTGACCAAGCAGAATATCATCTCAATAAATCTTGCACTGGATGTCATGCGGATTATTGTTATACAGGTCTTGTCGATGAGAAAGGAAAGCCGATTGACTTTAATTACATGTTGTGTAAATCGGTCGACGCCAATGGCGTAGATAATAAAAAGAATTCCTCGAGATTTTGCAATGGTTGCAATGTCGTTCCGTATCGAGACGATCTAGGCGAAAATGATGCTACATCGTGCCCACCGTCGATGCATTGCACAGGAGAATCTGGCTTGTATAGGTGCGATTGTAAACCCGGAACAACGCTTTGTAAAATTCCCATCGAAGGTGGTTCTGATTTACAAAGCGCTTGTATTCCAAGTGATCATTTAAAAGAGTGTCGCGTTGAGGATGGAAGAGTGCGTCTTATCTGTGAGGATGGATGGAAAGATTGCAATGGTGATCCGACCGACGGATGTGAAACGAATCTCAACACATCGGTAGAACATTGTGGAGATTGCGAGACCAACTGTCTTGAAACGACGAAGGGGGCTTTTGGGCAAACGTGTAATGAAGGCAAATGCGATTATGCTCTTTGCCTGAGCGGTTATGGCGATTGCAATGACGATCGAACTGATGGTTGTGAAGTAAATAATATTACCAGCAATAAAAATCATTGTGGTGCATGTAACAAAAAGTGCGAAGGAGAGTCTTGCAGTAATAGCATTTGTTATTACGGCGATGGCGCAGAGGACATTCCGAGTTCGGCTGAGTGTGTTCAAGGAACTCAAAAATACTATTACCAATACAATATTTGGAAGATTTGTTATGGTGATAACCGGTTTGGATGTTTCAAAAAGAAGAAATCGAATTGTTGGTCTGAGGTGAAGTAGGTACACGATAAAAGCGTGCGCGACCAAATACCGCCAATCGTCGAATTGGGCGGGAAGTCGCGCACGATGTGCCGGCTCGACGATGAATCGCATTGGCGAAAAGTCATCGCATTTCGAAGCGAAAGAAGACTTGTTTTTGCTCGTGGTTGCTTGTTTGCGATATTTGGGTGGAACGGCGTGTTTGCTGTAAAACAAACTTCCCAAAGAATGCGAATATTTCGGCAGTATAGCTCAACTTCGACACGAGCTTGCAATAAATGGTGACGAAATACGGTATCGCCAAACGGCGCTCTATTTGGTATTTACGCCACGATGGCGTTTGGCTGAATAGAGCTTTCGCTAGTCGTTGGTTCGTTTCAAAAAAAAGGAGATTCGAGATGATGTCGCGAGGCAAGAATTATCTTCAAAATAAATCGTTTAAATCTGTATTAAATTTCCGTTCGATGGCATTGGCCGTGGTGGCTTTGAGCGCGTGCGCCTCGGTGCAAGGGTGTTCTCGCGACGATAGCATCGGTGATAGCGGCAGCGGTCAAGGGTATCTCGTGACGTGTGGCGGTCGTTGTATTCACGAAGAGGTCGTCGCGAAAGAAGACTGCAAGGGCGACGACTCTGTTTGGATCGAACAAGTCACAGATGACATGGGCGGCGACTCGAATGGCGGAAATGCGGGTTCGACGCCCGAAGGTTCGAAAAAAGCTGGTCGTTGCCTCATCCAAGGCAAAGCGCAATGCGAGGCAGTCGCAAAGTTGCCGGCTTATGCAGGCAAAGATATTCATTGGCTCGACTTAGACTTCCAGATGCTCGATTTGGGCGGTGGGCAATACGTTCGGTTTATTGCCAAAGAAGACTACGACCCACAAAACGAGCCGAGTGTTCGGAAAAACATGGAGGGCGATTACGTTTGCGGAACTTATGATGAAGTGACATCGGGGTTGTTGGACGAAATCGTTGGCGAAGACGGGAAGAAAACGTACAAATTTAATAGAGAAAAGGTGTCAGAATATACTTGCACGAAGGAGCGCATCGATAAGATGAAGGCGTCGTTCGATGGGCGCAGTTGTCCATCCACTTCGAACCGCTGTGGATATGTCGATCTGCTTCGAAATGATAACAATGCGTTTGCCGATGAGCCAGTCGGCTTTTGTAGCAAATGCGACGTGCAACAAGTCATGTGCGGTGCGAAATGCGTCGACTTGCAAAACGACGCGAAGCATTGCGGGAGTTGTGGAAACGACTGCGGGGACGGACTGTTTTGCAATCAAGGCGAGTGTGCTTCTAGCCTTGCATGCGACGCACCAAAGATATTGTGTACAAACAAAGATGGAAAAATCGTATGTGTTAATCCGTCTAGTGACGAGACGTGCGGTGCTACATGCGAAGAAAACTCTGGCGCGAAGTGTGACAATGGCAAAAAATGCATAGATAAAGGGAATGGCGTCTATGTATGTGGTTGCCCGTCTGGAATTGAACTAAAGGGTTATTGTATCGATCCAAGCAAGAAAGAGACGTGCGGTGCAAAAAAAGGCACCGAAGAAGAAATGGAAGGGACTTATTGTTCTGCGATAGAAGAATGTCAATTCGATTTTGATTCTGAGACGTATCGATGTGTGTGTACGACGGGGATTATTGCGACAGAGACGAACGATGGAAAAAGTGTTCAAATGTGCGTTGATCTTAGCCTAGACGAGTATTGTGGAGCAACGACAACGAATCCGCAGGGAACAACGTGTAAGCCAGAACAACACTGTGTTAAACAGGCTGATAATTCATATAGATGTGAATGTAAAGATAAATGGATGTTGCAATGTATTGACGAAGCGCAGCCTAATCTCGTTCATTGCTTAGATCCAAGTAGCGATGAGTATTGCGGCATGAGTCAGTGCCCAGTCGATCTCAATGCGACAATCAAAGTATGTGGTAATGACCAGAAATGTGAATCGGGCGTATGTCGTTGCCGAGATGATCTGGTATTATGTGGTGAACAAGGTGCAAAGAGTTGTGTTGACCCAAAGACTGATAGAAAATATTGTGGTGCAAGAGGTCTTTGCAATAGTTCTAATAAAATGTCTGATAATTATGCAGGGGTGAAGTGTGGCGATCATGAAAAATGTGTAGATGGTGCGTGTCGCTGTATAGGAGGATACCTCAAATGCAATGGAAAGTGCATAAGTGTTACATCTGGTACGAGCTGTGGAGATACGAAGTTGTGTGATGAACTCGTGAATTGTCAAGAACGCGGTCGCGTTTGTAGTACGATAACATACGAGTGTGTTTGTCCTGATAAATTTTTGGAATGTAATGGCGAGTGTATTAACCCAAATGTGAGTGGGACTCATTGTGGAGCTAGAGGTAGTTGCACTGATGATAGCGAAGAGTCGAGCCACTTTAAAGGGTATAATTGCGCCGACAAGGGCGAAGTATGTAAAGTTGACAATGGAGCAGGGGGGGGGAAGTGTACATCGAATTGCCCCGATGGGTTCGTCAATTGCAAGGGCGAATGCGTCGACCAAGAAGAATATCATCTCAATGTAACTTGCACTGGATGTCATGCGGATTATTGTTATACAGGTCGTGTCGATGAGAATGGAAAACCGATTGACTTTAATTACAGATTGTGTAAATCGGTCGACGCCAATGGCGTAGATAATCAAAAGAATTCTTCGAGATTTTGCAATGGTTGCAATGTCGTTCCGTATCGAGACGATTTAGGTGAAAATGATGCAACATCGTGCCCACCGTCGATGTATTGCACAGGAGATTCTGGCTCATATCGTTGCGATTGTAAATCTGGAACGACGCTTTGTAAAATTCCCGTCGAAGGTAGCTCTGATTTACAAAGTGCATGTATTCCAAGTGATCACTTAAAAGAGTGTCGCGTTGAGGATGGAAATGCGAGTCTTATCTGTGAGGATGGATGGAAAGATTGCAATGGTGATCCGACCGACGGATGTGAAACGAATCTCAATACATCGGTAGAACATTGCGGAGATTGCAAGATTAATTGCTTTGAAACAACGAAAGGCGCTTTTGGACAAACGTGTAATGAAGGCAAATGCGATTATGCTCTGTGCCTGAGTGGTTATGGCGATTGCAACGACGATCGAACTGATGGTTGTGAAGTAGATGTTCTCTCTCATAAAGAACATTGTGGTGCATGTAACAAAAAGTGTGAAGGTGAGTATTGCAATAATAGCATTTGTTATTACGGCGATGGCGCAGAGAATATTCCGAGTACGGCTGAGTGTGTGGAAGGGACTAAAAAATACTATTACCAATACGATATTTGGAAAGCATGTTTTGGCAATAATCGATTTGGATGTTTCAAGAATAAATCTGGGTGTTGGTCTGAGGTCAATTAAAGGAATGATATGATGTCGATTAAACACTACGATAAACTCGTTCGCGACAAGATACCGCAAATCATCGAATCGAGTGGGAAGTCGTGCACGGTGTGCCGGCTCGACGACGAATCGTATTTGCGAAAAGTCGACGAGAAACTCCAAGAGGAATTGGCCGAGTATCTCGAATCTCATGCGATCGAAGAGCTCGCCGATTTATGCGAAGTCGTGCGAGCGGCAGCGCGAGCGCTTGGGTATACGATCGACGATTTGGAACGCGTCCGCGCAGAAAAGGCGCGGGCGCGTGGGGCATTCGACGAACGCCTTTTGCTCGTCGATGTCGTCGATAATGGCGCGATAGGCGATGCGCCCGTCGGTGCCGATTGGGTGTCGAGTTGTGATTAAAGGATAGGGCTATGTCGAAGCGCCAATATGCCACTGGAAGTTGTGCCGAAGATCTCTTTGTCGAAATCTTTTGCGAAGCATTCGGCGAAGAAAACGCGCGTTTTTTGTATAAACAGTATCATTTCTACGACATTTATCAGAACAATCGATATGCCGATTTTGTGCTCGAAATTGGGAACAAAAAGATTGCCTTTGAAGTCGACGATGAGGCGACGCATAGCCCGAGGCATATTAGTGCCGACAAGTTTTATGACGATTTGTTGCGCCAAAATTGCATGGTATATTTGGGTTGGCAAGTCTATCGTTGGGCGGTGCGCCAAATGCAGTTACAGCCCGAAACGGTCAAAGACGAGATGCGCGTCTTTTTGGGTCAACACCCGCAATTCAATGAAATCGACGATTATCTTCCGACGCAGTTGGGGCGTAGCATCGATGCGACGCATATCGACTTGTATGATCACCAAGACGAAGCGTTGAGATCGCTAGAACTCATGCGGCAGAATCATGAGACGATAGGGCTTTTGTACCATGCGACGGGCACGGGCAAGACAGTGACGGCGATTACTGATGCGCATCGCATGCATGGGAGAACGCTCTTTTTGGCACATACAAAAGAAATCATCGATCAGGCGTGCAAGACGTTTCGCGAGTTGTGGCCCGAGGTATATACGGGTAAGTATTGCGATGGTTTGAAAGAGACGACGGCATTTAATATATGTGCGAGTATTCAGAGTATATCGTGTCATTTAGATGCGTTCCGATCCGATGAATTTGCGTATTTGATCGTCGACGAGGCGCATCATGCGGCGGCCGATTCTTATCAAGCCGTATTGGCTTATTTTAAGCCGAAGTTTACGCTTGGGCTCACGGCGACGCCCGAGCGCACCGATGACAACAAGGTCATTCTCGATATCTTTAAGAATACGGCGCACAAACTCGATCTCGAAACAGCTGTCGATATCGGCGTGCTCGTGCCGGTGCGTTGTATACGCATTCATACAAATATCGATATATCGAAAGTACGATTCAATAGTTTTCAATATAATATTAGAGATTTGGAGTCGAAACTCTACCTTCCCGAGCGCAATCAACTCATCGTCGATACGTGGATCGAATACGTACGCGACAAGCGGACGATTATCTTTTGCGCATCGGTTGCCCACGCCGAAGATATCGCCAGTGCATTGCGCGATCGCGGCGTGGCGGCGCAGGCCGTATCGGGGGGCATGAAATCGTCGCAGAGACGCGCCTTTACCGACAGCTTTGCACGAGGACAATTGACAGTTCTATGCGCTTGCGATTTGCTCAACGAAGGCTGGGATTGCCCCGAAACGGAAGTCCTCTTCATGACGCGCCCGACGATGTCGAAAATCCTCTATACACAGCAATTGGGGCGCGGTATGCGCCGGGCCGAGGGGAAAGAATCGTTGATGGTTTTCGATTTCGTCGATATTGCTTCGCAATGGAATATGCCGCAATCGTTGCACCGATTGTTTAGATTATCGACATACCAGCCAGGTGCGCTTGCCTTGGCACCGGCGGCGCATCGCACCGCCGAGGCGGCACTCTATGCGCAAGGCATCAAGCCCGATGCCATCGTCGATTATCCCATTCACGTGACCGATCTCGAGGTCGTCGATTTGTTCGATTGGCAACGCGAGGCGCAAGATATGATTTCGCAGATGGAATTTGTGCGAAGAATTAATGTGCAAAGCGAATCGGTCGAGCGATATATCAAAGAGGGGAAAATCGTTGCCGACTTGGTCGTGCCACTTTCGCAAATGCGCGTTTTGCGCTACTTTAAGCGCGAAACGCTCGAGCGATATGCCGCACAATTTGGTTGGACGATTATCGACGACGACAACCGCAAAACGCTCTTTTTGCAAATGGTGGCGCAAATGGACATGACGTATTCGTATAAGCCCGTTTTGCTCAAAGCCATGTTGCAACACGCCGATGCCAAAGGGCGCGTCAACCTCTCCGATATCGTTTCATATTTTCGCCATTTCTACGAAGATCGTCGCCGAAGAGGTCTCATCGTCGAAAAGCCGAACTCGATCTACACTCGCGGTGGCTACACCGATAAAGATGTCGAGCGCAACATACTCGCCAATCCATTCCGCCGCTTCGAAGATATGCAAGTGATGCACCACGCACGCACGCTTGGCGTCGTCCAATTCGACGACGTCGTATGGCGCAAACTGACCGTCGACGATAAGGCGTTGATCGTGCGCACGTGCGATGAGAAGCTGGCGCAGTATTATTCGAGGAATCTATCTTCGTGAGCTGTTAAGCGGCTCTGACGCGGGCTTTGTAGGCTTCGTGTTCGAGTTCGGATGCTTCGTGCATGGCTTGTGTGCGGAGTTGGAACTCGACGCGTCGGCCGTCGAGTGTGGCGACGACGTGGATGCTTTGGTAGCCCGATGGTTTGGGGTTGGCGATGTAGTTTTTGAGTGTGCCGTTGACGACGTTGTAGGATGTGCAGATGGCGTCGAGGCAGCGATAAACGTCGAGTTCGTTTTGAACGACGACGCGCATGCCGTAGAGGTCGTTGAGATCGGAGATGGCGGAACCGCGTCGGAGGGCTTTTTCTTTGGCGCTATCGGGTGATTTGACGCGATGATAGACGACGGCCGAGGCGATGCTGCGGCTTTGTAGGAGTCGTGCGACGTCTTCGGCGCGGGCATTGAGCCAATTGGCGCGTTTGTCGTGCTCGGATTCTTCGATTTCTTGGGCATCGCCCGCCCAAGCGAGAGGCATGGGATCGAGCGATTGTGAAGATGAGTCGCGGTAAGGCGCGTCTTCGGAGCTCGCGCAGAAGAAGGCGGCAAGCAACGTGAGGAATGAAAAGAAGACGAGCCCACGATCGTAGAACAATCGAGCGAGTTCGAGGAATTTTCGAGCGGGTGCAATTTCGTTTGCCATAACGACTCCAACAAAAAGACTGCCACATCGCGCGGCATTCGGTCACGAATGACTCTCTACCGTAAGAAACCGAAATGCGGTTCGATTCATTCCACCAGAAGTGCATCAAAATGCGATGCGACTCGCGTGGCAACGGCAAAGTTTGTGCACGGCGCGTGTGGTGTCAAGGGAGGGGAGGCGGGGATTGGAGATGCCTGCCAGATGTATTGATTGTTAATCGGCATATTCACCATTGCGAAAACAAGCATATTCTGGCTTTTGGGGATTGCCGTATAGGTGTATGATAGCGACGACCAAGTCTACGAGAGCCCAGATTCCAAGTCCGCCAAGGGTGAGTAGTTTTATGGCTCCAATACCGTATTGACCGCGCATGAATCTATCGACACCAAAGATACCTAAGCAGTAGTTACAAATCCAGACGAAATCGTGGCGATTGAATTGTCTTTCGGATGTAGAACGGTTGATAATAGTGGTATATTTACGATGCGTGAAGGTGACGGTGCTTTTGGAACTCTGGAAATATGCAGTTGAGAAGGCTAATACGAAATCCATTATACATAATACAGCTATGGCGTTTATATACAATAAACACACAAACAAACTGATGGGTATATCTGAAATGGTACATTTGAGGAATATAAAATAGTATATTTCTTGTATAGTAGTAAAGAGACCAAATATTCCTACTGCAATACCAAACAAACACGTGAGGATAAATGGACTGAGTTTTAATATTCCCAATGGCAAGCTACCTCTTACAAATCTATCGATGCCGAGCCAGCCGAACATAAATGTCAATACCCACACGAAGAAATCTTTATTGAAAACTCGGCTACGTCGAATATCGAGATCGGGTTGATCGGAGGTCGCCTCGTGGCCACGGCTTTTGATGGCGAGCATGATTTTGTCGGTATAGGAGCGGTGATCGGAGATCGACTTGCCTGGGAGAGCGACGTAGAAATGATTACCCGATTTCGTCATGATGGTGATCATAGGTTTGTCGTCGGGCGTTTGATCGACTGAGGCTTTTTTAATATTATCGAGTTCTAAGCTCAAATCACTGGGGAGGTTAAGGGTCGATTCCGATAATGCAAATGTGCCCTCTTCGTAATCGCTCCAATCGTCTGGTGCATCGAGATAAAGACGTCCATTGGTAGAAAATTCAAATGAATCGTTTGGCATAAATTCTCCTCTAACAGCGCGTATGATGCGCATTGTGTGGTAAAAATAGGGAAACGGGGGATGCGATTTACACGATGAAATTATGACAGGATTTCATGTAAATCAGCTCATGGTAAAAAAAAAAAATATGTCAACCTTTTTTTCTCAACAATTTTCAAAATTTGTCGTGGGTGCGGGCTGGTTTTCGGCGCATGCGCCATAAGTGGGGGGAATGTGGGTGCGGTGGAACGGTAAAAAGAGCTCGTAGGGCTTTGGATGGAGTGCAAACAATCGATTGAGCGCATAGCGGAGCTGGCGCGGCGTATTGAGCGCAGCGAAATAGCCGTAGCATAGAGCGCGGTGTATTGTCGCAGACAATAGCCGCGCAGAGCGTCGTATTGCCCCAGCGGGGCGATAGACGCGCACAAATGCGCGTATTGCCCGCATGGGCAATAGCGCATGGCGTAGGCGTATTGAGCGCAGCGAAATAGCCGTAGCATAGAGCGCGTATCGCGCTTGCGCGATGCGGGCGATAGAGCGCGGTGTATTGTCGCAGACAATAGCCGCGCAAAGCGTCGTATTGCCCCAGCGGGGCGATAGACGCGCAGATGTAGGCAAAAAAGTGTGGGGTATGGCCTGTGGTGGATTGTGGGGGCGTGGGAGCGCAAACAAACGCGAGATTGTGTGAAAGTATTTCAAACAAAGTGAATAATCGTGACATTTTTTCGTTTTTTTGTTATATCATGATGCCTTTTTTTTCCCTTTTAACCCTAACAAAAGGAGATGGTTATGAAGAAGGGATGGTTACTTTTTCTGAGCGTTTTTTTAGCGGGGTGTGCATCGGATGCCGCGCATGACGATCAGACTGAGTGTAAGTCGGACGATGGCAGGTCGTTTTTCTGCAAGTCTGGCCAGTTGTGTGGCCCCAACAATATGTGCTTCGACGTGAGCGATGAGCATTGCATGGAGTATGGCAAAGGGTGCACCAATGGCAACACGTGCGACACGAAAGAGCAAAAATGCGTGTGTCGTTCGGACGGGAACAAGGCTTGTTCGCTTTGGTGCACGCAGAACGATGGTTGCGTCGATTTGAAGACGAACCCGAAGCATTGCGGTGCGGAGGGGACGGCTTGTGACGTGAGCAAGGCGGAGATGTGCGTAGAAGGCGTTTGTTTAGACAAGTGCCCGTCGGATTATGAGAAATGCGGCGATGTGTGCATCAACACGGAGACGGACCCGAACAACTGTGGAGGTTGTGGCGTGGCGTGTCCGGCGCCTGGCGAAAACAACGTGAGCCGTAGTTATTGCCAAGCAGGCGCATGCAAGATCGTTTGCGCGCCGACGTATTTCGATGCCGACGAAGACATCTCGAATGGCTGCGAGAAGCAGGTCAAGAGCGAGTGTGGCAACGGGATTGTCGAGGAAGGCGAGGCTTGCGATGGATCGAAGCTCGACGACCAGACGTGTGAGACGTTGGTTGGTGAGGGATCGCGCGGCACGCTTTATTGCAAGTCGGATTGTCGATCGTTCGACACGAGTGAGTGCACGGCGGCGACGACGTGTGGCAATGGCCGGCGCGATGGCGACGAAGTTTGCGATGGCGTGGATTTAGGCGGTGCGACGTGTGAGACGGTCGTCGGTTTGGGTTCGACGGGGCACTTGGGTTGCCAAGCCAACTGTGCGGACTTCGACACGAGCGAGTGTTCGGCTCCGACGACGTGTGGCAATGGCAAGCTGGACACGGGGGAAGATTGCGATGGGACGTTGATTCCGACGGGTTCGACGTGCGCCACGGTTCGCGGCGTCGGGTCGACGGGAACGCTGTCGTGTTCGTCGCATTGTACGTTTGATATTTCATCGTGTGGTACGCCGTCGGTTTGTGACAATGGCTTGGTCGAGCTTGGCGAGGCTTGCGATGGCACGAACTTTAACGGTTCGACGTGCGAATCGATTATCGGGAAAGGGTCGACGGGGACGCTCGTTTGCGAAGGTTGCAAGACGATCTCGACGGCACATTGTAGTGCGCCCTCGACGTGTGGCGATAACAAGGTTCAAGAGAGCGAGGCATGCGATGGCACGGATCTCAAGGGCGCGACGTGCGCTAGCGTACTCGGCGATGGATCGACGGGGACGTTGAAATGTGCGGCGAACTGCGGTTCTTATGATATATCGGGTTGCACGGCGGCGTCGAAGTGCGGCGATGGCATTATCAGTGGCAACGAAGTTTGCGATGGCTTGAAGCTCAACGACCAAACGTGTGCGACGCAAGTCGGTTTTGGTTCGACGGGTGTGCTCAAGTGCAATAGTACGTGTACGGGATTCGATACAGCGCTTTGTTCGGGTTCGACGACGTGCGGCAATGGCAAACTCGAAAGCAATGAAGTTTGCGACTTGAACAACGTCAAGGGCGCAACGTGCGAATCGGCCGTAGGCAAGGGTAGCAAAGGTACGGTATTGTGTGGCAACGACTGTACGTATTTGAACCTTTCGGGTTGCTCGGCGCCGACGATGTGTGGCAATGGCAAGCTCGATGCAGGTGAAATCTGCGACAATACCAAAGATTCTGAGGTGCCGTCGTGTGAATCACTCGTCGGCAAAGGCAGCAAAGGCGCGGTCAAATGTGGCGACGGTTGCAAGCATTGGGATACGTCGGGATGTTCGAAACCGGAATCGTGTGGCGATGGTTCGATAACGGCGCCCGAGGTTTGCGAGCCGAATAATCTCAATGGCCATACATGCGCGAGCATTTTGGGCGAAGGCGCGACGGGGCTTTTGGCTTGTAGCAACAATTGCATGAGCTTCGACACGTCGCGTTGTAAGGAACAGCCCAAATGCGGCAATAGCAAGTTGGATCCGGGCGAAGTCTGCGATGGGCAGTTGCTCAACGGAGCGACGTGTGCGTCGCAAGTCGGCTTTGGTTCGACGGGTTATTTAGTATGTAATGATACGTGCACGGGCTTTATAACGGCCAACTGCTCGGAGAAGAAGACGTGCGGCAATGGCGAATTGGAGAACGGCGAAGTTTGCGACGGTTATAACCTCAATGGTGCGACGTGTGCTTCGGTCGTGGGCTATGGTTCGACGGGTACACCGGTTTGCAATAGCACGTGTACGGGGTATTTGCGTGGAACGTGTACCGAAGCATTGACGTGTGGTAACAGCAAACTCGATGCAGGTGAACAATGCGATGGCGTGTTGCTCAACGGTGCGACGTGTGAAACGGTCGTAGGTTTTGGTTCGAAGGGTACGCTTTCGTGCGATGGTTATTGCCGTTATAACACGACGAACTGCTCACCGGCGGTGACATGTGGCAATGGCAAGCTCGATGCTGGCGAATCGTGCGACGGTACGACGTTTAAGGATAACATCAAGACGTGTAATACGTATGCGCCGACGATTTACAAGAGTGGGTCGCTCGTATGTACGTCGGATTGCAAGATCGACGTGTCGCAATGCAAAGCGTATTGCGGCGATGGTTCTGTAAACACGACGGTTAAGGGTGTAGCCATTAACGAGGCGTGCGATGGCAATAAATTCCCGACGTCGAAGAATTCGTGTGATAAAGTCGTCGGTCCGGGTTCGACAGGCACGCTCATGTGTAGTGCCAATTGCAAGGCGATCGATACGCGTCAGTGTACGGCCGCGGCGATTTGCGGCGACGGCGTCGTCAATACGGCTAAAGAAGAATGCGATGGCAAGGCATTCCGCAATGGTTCTGCCGATTGCTCGCTTTATGGCGATTTCAAACATGGCAAGAATGTGAAATGTTTGAGCAACTGCATCGTCGATACGTCGATGTGCGAGCCGAAAGTGAGCTGTGGCGATGGCAGCGTCAATCAAGACACCGAAGAGTGCGATGGCGATAAATTCCGTCATAATGTCGACCGTTGTATCGATTGGGATCCGTCGTATGAATCGGGCAAAGTGACTTGTAATCAGGCGACGTGCAAAGTCGACTATGGCGCATGCGTCAAGAAAGTGACGAAGAAATGCGGCAATGGCAAGATCGACGATGGCGAGTCGTGCGATGGTACTTTGTTCTTTGGTGGGAATGACGAGTGCGCGAAATACGATTCGCAATCGTATAGTGGTGGTAAGCTCAAATGCAATCCCACGACATGCGATATCGACGTGAGCGCGTGCGTGAAGAAGGTCGAGGCGCCCAAGTGCGGCAACGGCAAGTTGGATCCGGGCGAAATTTGCGACGGCACGACTTTTGCGTCGGGCGTGAGCACGTGTAATGCGTATGCACCGACGACGTATAAATCGGGCAAACTCAAATGTGGTAGCGATTGTAAGACGATCGACACGAGCGAGTGCAAAGCGTTTTGCGGCGATGGTATGCTCAATACGACATATCACAAAGTGCCCATTAACGAGCCGTGCGACGGTACGAAATTTAGCACGAAATTCAACACGTGTGCAAAAGTCGTCGGCTCAGGTTCGACGGGAACGCTTTCGTGTAATGCCGATTGTACGATTAATTCATCGAAGTGTTCGAGTGCCAGCACGTGCGGCAATGGCCAAGTCGACGGCGACGAAGATTGCGATGGCACCAAATTCTTAGCTGACGAAGACGCTTGTAAGGAGTGGAGCTCGATCTATAGCGATGGCAAAGTGACATGTAATAAGGATTGCACGATCAATTACAGCGCTTGCAAGATCGCGGCAGATCCGATTTGCGGCGATGGACTCGTCAATCAGGCTAGTGAAGAATGCGATCGCGATTCGCTTGGTAAAGATTATGCGTCGTGGAATTGCTCTGATTTTGGCGAAGAATATACCGGCACGATGAAGTGCGGTAGCGATTGTCGTATCGATGTGAGTGCTTGCCAACTCAAGCCGCAACAGAAATGTGGCAATGGCGAACTCGACGCAGATGAATTCTGCGATGGCGATAAATTCCTCGATGGCGAAAACAAATGTAGCGATTGGGGCTCGTTTACGAGTGGCACGGTCAAGTGTAGCGCGACGTGTGAAATCGATACGAGTGATTGTCGAGTCAATTACTGCGGCGACGGCAAAGTCGGCGGAGACGAATGGTGCGACAAGAGCGAGTTCATGGCAGGTCTCGATACGTGCCAAAAAGTGAGCTCGAATTACTCGGGTGGCAAGCTCAAATGCAATGCCGATTGTACGATCGATGAATCGGGCTGTACGCGCAAATGCGGCGATGGCGTCGTCGATGAAGATGGCGGTGAGCGGTGCGATCCGAACCCAGGAGGCAAGCCCCTCTTTGCTAAAAATAAGAATACGTGCAACGACTGGGTGAAAGGTACGACGGGCACGCTCGGTTGTACATCGACATGCGAAGTCGACACGTCACAATGCAAAGCGAAACCGTCGGCATATTGCGGCGATAAAGTCGTCAATACGGCGGCCGAAGAATGCGATAACGACAGCTTCTTGCTCGACGTCAAGACTTGTCAAGAGTATAGCAATCAATACACGTCGGGTAACCTAAAGTGTACAAAAGATTGCAAAGTCGATACATCGGAATGTTATGCGCCGAAGTGTGGCAACAACATCTTAGACGATAACGAATATTGCGATGGCGACAAGTTCATGTTTGGCATTTATACATGCGTCGATTACAGCGATACGGCATATAAGGCAGGCTTGCTCAAGTGCACCGATAAATGTACGATCGACACGTCGGCGTGCGTTGCGGCGGGTCCCGTTTGCGGTAACGACATTCTGGAAGACGACGAATGGTGCGACACGACGAAGTTCCTCGACGGCAAAGACAATTGCACGGATTGGGGCGATTACATTGCAGGTAAGGTGACTTGCAATGCAAAATGCGAACTCGATCTCAGTGCTTGCGTCGCGAAACCCGAAGCCAAATGCGGCGATGACAAGATCAACGTCGAAGGTGAAGAGTGCGACGGCACGGCGTTCTATGCCGATGTCAAATCGTGCGTCGAATACGATTCGAAGACGTATAACGGCGGTACGCTCAAGTGCACCAAGCAGTGTCGCTACGACTTTAGCGGTTGTCAGAAGATTCCGACTGTACCCCAACCCGTATGTGGCAACAACGTCGTCGAAGGCAAAGAAGATTGCGATGGCACGGCATTCTATGCCGACTATAAAACATGTGACGAGTATTCGTCGAAATACTCTAGCGGCAATCTCAAATGTACGAGTGATTGCAAGTACGATTTCAGCGAATGCAAGACGGGCGATCTTTGTCGCGAAGATGACGTGTATTGCAGCACCGACAACAAATTGTACATTTGTGATCGTGAAACTGGCAAACCTGCAAAATGGGAATTGGCGGATAATTGTAACGAAAAAGCCAATCAGATTTGTGATGTGACCACGCTTGGTTGTATTAACAAGCCGGCACCTGCAACAGATTTGAAATGGTGTGCATTCCATTATCTCGATACGAATTCAAAAGTCGGCTACGGTCGTGTTTTGATGCCCACTGGCGTATCGACAGACGATATGATCGCCTATATGGCTTGTACGACCGATCTTTCGAAGCCCGTGATGACTTGGGATATGATCGATTCCAGTGAGAATGCAGCTTGCTCGAACTGTGGCGACAATAAAGAGTTCATGACGGTTCCATACGTGAATGTGAAACCGGGAACGAATTATTGTACATTCGTGTTTGAATTTAACAATGATATGTTTGCTTGCCGTCCGCAACAAACAGGCGCGGCAGAACCCATCTTGTTGAACGATAATTCGAAGCTCCCAGCGACGCTCACGCGTACGATCGAGACGACAGTCGTTTGTAGTGAAAGTGCAGTCAAATGGAGGGTATAAGAAAATCTGTGTAAACCTCCGCTCCCATTCTATATGGTTAGGT
>SAMEA104315420__coassemble_163_pt1 | contig 65493 bp, 45 predicted proteins | sample SAMEA104315420__metabat2_high_PE_047 | metagenome-assembled genome bin SAMEA104315420 (sample SAMEA104315420) | gut metagenome | biome: Monkey gut; feature: monkey-associated habitat; material: faeces | place: China | collected 2013 | reverse complement strand
TCCCGACTGGAATCAGTATTGACAATAACGTTTACACACTTTTCTTGACACTCTCAAAAATTGCGACGATCGAGGCACAAGTCGTTGTGGTGTCGACAATCAGGATAACATTGGTGTGAGCATGTGCTCGCTGTGGAAAGGAGTAGAGATGCGTTTGCGTAGAGAAAGACGCGCGTGGCGCGGGATGCGTTTACAGACTGGCTTTTGTGTATTCGTGGCGTGTGGTTTGGCCTTGGGCACGACGTCTTGCGACGATTGGTATTGGGATTCGAGTATTTACGATGGTTTGATGCAGAATTTCGACATCGAGACGAATAGAGAAACGGGAAAGTCGACGGTCGCTCAGCAAGCGCGAATATCGTACGATGGTCCCTGCTCGCTTCCTGAATCGCTTGCCGAAAATTGGCTCCGATGCACTCCAATCGAAAACAATGGCCAACTCGAGACATGCGAACCAGCCAGCCTTCGGGATTTGATCGTGCTGCGCTTCAACGATTATTCGTATATTCGCGATAAAAAGACAGAAGACGGCAACGCATCGAACGACGATGCCGATCGAACTGGAACGCAAGCGCCAATGGCACAACCACAGAACGAAAAACAGGGCTTTATCGTCGAAACGTATTGTGCATTGTGGAGCGGTGTCGAAGGATTGCCTCCCGTTTGTGAAAAAAATGGAAACGATCAAACTAGCGCAAGCGCTCCCGCCGGAGGAAAAGGAGAGGCGACGCGATTGTTGTGCAAGAAGATCGGGCACAGAATCGTCGTCGATGGAGTGCGAACAGATTGTGCAGATGCAGAAGACGAGGCAGCCAAGGCATTGTGTCGTTTGTACAAAGATGAATCCAACGAGGCGTTTATCCACGCATTTAATTACAGAGCTTGCCCGAAAAACTACAATTATCGAGAGGCGTATGTCGTCACCCCGACACAAGAGAATTCGGATGCCACCCGCTATAGGAATGTCTGCGTACAAGCATCGTGCAATGGCGAATTGGTCGATTTGCTCTTCGATAACGCCAATTGTGGCGTTTGCGGTAATACATGTGGAGGTGAAGCGTTTTGCGAAAATGGAATATGTACAAAGTGCAAGGGAGGAATGGAGGAATGTGCTGGCGTTTGTATAGATTTTAAGGCGAATCATATTCTAAAGTGTCATGGTAATAACATGATATGTCAAAATGATTATGCCGACGTGGATGGAAAAGTAGGGAATGGATGTGAGTTCAATATGAGTTCTGTTCATGTTGCTCAATATGATTATTCAACCAAATCATTTCATTGCGTTGATGGATTTTGCGATAATGATGGTGATTTAATTAATGGTTGCGAATATAACATGGCGTTGAATCATGTAAAAGAATGCAAAACAAATGAATTGATATGTGAAGCACCGTACGCAATATGTGATAAAAGTAACAAGACTTGTGGCGTGAACTTAAATACAGACATCAACCATTGTGGCAATTGCGATAAAAAATGTAGCGATAGTAAAATTAGTAATAGTAATGTAAAAGAGTACGCATGTGAACGAGGTGAGTGTAAGGTGAAGACGTGCATAGATGGATTTTATCCATCATCAAACAAAACGAAGTGTGAACAAACAGGAGACACCGAGAATTGTGGCGTCATTGGTTATGATTGTGCGCATTATGTTAAAGGATGGAAAAATGGAGTATGTATAGAAGACATCTGTGTTGCGACAGAGTGTAAGCCAGAAGGTTATTTGTTAGACAATAGTGGAATGTGTTTGTATACTAAATGTGATACGGATTCTGAATGCTCTGGAGCTACAAATAAGTGTTTGGAACACGTATGTGTTTGCCATTCCGAAAACGCCAGTACAAAAGATAATGACCGTATTTGCCAAGGAGAACGACCATTTTGTCATGGAATAGATGGATGCAAGCAATGCATTTCAGATGAACACTGTGTGGTCGCAAATGCAATAGGGAAGTGCGAAAGAGGAATGTGCACCTTCGAATGTTCTGATGGATATCACGCTGTGTATGCAAATAAAATATTCACTGGTTGTGAAGAGAATACGAATGATAATTGCGGTAAGCATGGCTTTTCTTGCAGGGAGGGTGGAAATCGTTTTTGCAATAAATATATGGGGGAATGTGTGCAATGTTTGACAGATTCCGATTGTTCCAATGATTGCGTTTATAAGACTGTTTGCACGACATCGAACAAATGTGTGGATTTATCTTGTAATTATGGATATTATATGTCGAGATATAATCAGTGCACATACTTGTGGCGGGGAAAATATTATAATTGTCGGTAACTTTGTCTAGTGGAATTCGTAGGTGTTGCATTTGCATCGTACCCGATAACGGATCGATTGCGATTGTTGCGTTAGAGGGGGCGATGTGATAGGATGTCGTTTGAGTCTTCATATAGCTTGGAGGCAACTGTTTTTAGTTATTTGGCTGCCTTCGATGATTGGCGTGTGTGTTTATCGCATTTTGTCGCAAAGGGACGAGGAGAATGGCTTATGAGTAGGGTGTCGTTAGCACAGGTGTTTTGTTTGGCGTGTTTAGGTGTCGCGGTTGCGGCGTGCTCGGAGGAGGTTGGCTGCGAGAATACGTGTATCGATGAGTCGACGCTGAAGGTGTGTGGTAGCGATGTGGTGGTACCTTGCGCGGCGGGATGTTTTGAGGGCGCGTGTCGGGTATGTGCCGATGGTGCGATGAAGTGCGAGCAGGGGGCGGCGTATACGTGTCGCGATGGCGTGTGGCTCGAGCGAGAAAAGTGCGATCAAGGGTGTGCTGGGTTTACGTGCAAGAGCGCGTGCGTCGATGGTGCGAAGAAGTGCGAGCAGGGGGCGGCGTATACGTGTCGCGAAGGCGAATGGGTCGAGTTGGCACAGTGTGCCGATGGGTGCGATGGCGATGTGTGTCGATCTTGCCGCGAGGGCGAACGCAAATGTGCCTACGATGCCGAACTCGAATGTCGTGCTGGCGCATGGACGATTGCGCAGACGTGCTCGTTGGGATGTGGTTCGGCATCGTGTCGAGTATGTCAAGATGGCGCGGTAAAATGCGAGTCAGATGCTGTTTGGACGTGTACAAACGATGCGTGGCAAGAGACGAGCGCGTGTGATGCAGGCTGCTTAGGTGGCGCGTGCCGCGTATGCGCCGAGGGCGCGGCAAAGTGCGAGTCGAATGGCGAGTATCGATGCGATGGCAATGCGTGGGTGAAAATACGCGACTGCGAAATGGGCTGTGGTGGGGACCATTGCTCGGGCGATGCGAATCACAACGGTTTGCGCGATGAATTCGAGACGGCTACCGATCAAGGCACGCCGTGTCGCAAGTATGCCGACTGCGAGCAGTTTTGCGATAGTGCGATAGGTTATGTTTGCTCGACGAAGTGCACGAGCGATGCCCAATGCATCGACGGTTATTTGTGCCGCAGCGATGGCCGATGCTCGCCCGAGGCTTTCGAGACCGTTTGGGAAGTTGGCGAAACAGACCGCATCGTCGATTTCCCTGTTCAATATCTTCGAGCGTGCGATTTTCGAATCGAGTGGGGCGATGGCACAGCTCCCGAAGCGCACACATCGTGCCCCAATGAGCTCAAACACGAATATGCCGAGGCTGGGCAATATCGAGTGAGAATAACGGGGGTTATCGATGGGTGGACGATGTGCGATGGTCTTGCGATTGGTATAAATAATAATGCGAATTGTAGCCAATCGAGCTGTTCAAACAAGTTGAAAGAAATCGCCTCGTTTGGGCCAGTGAAGATGGGACGTGCTGTGTTTTCGCAATGCAAAACCCCCATCAAGATGCCATTGAACGACGTTCCAAATGCAGAATCATTGGAATACATGGATAGATATTTTGATTCTGCACTCGTTTCGGGGCCAATCGATCACTGGGATGTGAGCCATGCTTTGTCGTTTGTGCGCATATTTGAAAAATCAGATTTGAAAACGAGCATCGTGCATTGGGATACGTCGAATGTTCGTGCGATGTATGGCGCATTTTTTAGTATGAAATCGGATGTCGACGTGTCGTTATGGGATGTTGGAAACGTCGTAGTGATGTCGTCGATGTTTAATGGTGCGACGTCGTTTAACAGTGATATATCGGGCTGGGATGTGAGCCGGGTAATGAACATGTCGTCGATGTTTAATGGTGCGACGAAGTTTGATCAGAATTTATCGAAATGGGATACGCATAGCGTCACCGACATGTCGTCGATGTTTAGAGATGCGACGTCGTTTAACGGCGATATATCGGGCTGGGATGTGAGCTGGGTAATGAACATGTCGTCGATGTTTAAAGGTGCGACGAAGTTCGATCAGAATTTGTCGAATTGGAAAACGCATAGCGTCACCGACATGTTGTCGATGTTTAATGGTGCGACGTCGTTTAACGGCGATGTATCGAAATGGGATACGCATAGCGTCGTCAATATGTCGTCGATGTTTAATGGTGCGACGAAGTTCAATCAGAATTTGTCGAATTGGAAAACGCATAATGTATGGAATATGTCGGGAATGTTTAGCGGAGCGACGTCGTTTAATTGCGATATATCGGGCTGGGATGTGTCGAGTGTGAGGGTGATTGACAAAATGTTCTATGGGGCTAAGATGTTTGACCAAAGTTTAGAGAAATGGGATGTTCGAAATACTTCCTCTTTGTATGATTTTTTCAAAGAGAGTGGCATATCGAAAGAGAATTATTGTAAGACGATTCAGAATCTGGTGTTTAAGGAAAATAAGGATAAATTGGGTATTAGCTTTGTTTGTGAGCCGTAGGCGCGCGGATATTGGTGATTGGAGAACAGAACAGGAGAGGACGATGAAAATAGACTTTATGAGACAGATGAATAGGCTGGCGTTGTGCATTGCCGTATTGGGAGGTGTGCTCGTCGGGTGTAGCGATAAAGAAGATGATATGGCGATGTGCATCAACGACACGACGTTGCGTTTGAGCGATCGCGAAACGCCCGTGTTGTGCGCTCTTGCATGTGTCGACGGATCTTGCGTACCGTGTAAGAATGGGGCTGTAGAATGCCGCGATGGCGCAATATATACGTGTGTCGATGATGCGTGGAAGAAGTACAAAGACTGCCCGAGTGGGTGCGATGGCAACACGTGTGGTTTGTACCGAGTTTGTGCCACTGGGGCTCAAAAATGCGACGAGAATGCCGAATTTGTTTGCAAAAACGATGCATGGGAGAAAGTTGCCGATTGTCCGTATGGTTGCAATGATGCAGAGTGCAAAGCGTGCGATGAAGGTACGCGCGAATGCCGCGAAGACGCCGAGTATATGTGCTTGAGTGGAAAGTGGCAATTGGCACAGACTTGCGAGAAAGGATGCGCAAGCGGGCAGTGTACGGTGTGTCAAAGCGATGCATCGCTTTGCAAAGATGGCATTCGATACGGATGTGACGATAATGCTTGGGTAAAGAATGAAGAGTGCGCAAGGGGATGCCTCGACGATAGGCAATGCCGCGGTTGCACGCCCAATGCGCAAAAGTGCGACAACGGCGCAGAAATGATTTGCACCGACGATGCATGGCAGACGACGAAAACGTGCGAATTTGGTTGCAATGGCGATAAATGTCGCACTTGCAAAGAAGGTCAGAAGTCGTGCGATGGCGAGTTCGTGATGCTATGTGTTGGCGATGGTTTGATGCGATCGGAGCATTGCGATAACGGTTGTCGCGATGGGGCATGCTTAGTCGATGCGAATGGCAATGGCATGTGGGATGGGTATGAAACGGCGAGTGATCGGGGACAAAATTGCAACGGAGATGACGAGTGCGAGCAGTTTTGCGACGCGACAAAGGGCGTTTGCTCGACGAAATGTCGCGCCGATGAAGAATGCGTCGAGGGGAGAGTGTGTGCAGAGGGGCGTTGCACCGTTGCATAAATATTGATTGTCACAAAAAATAATCGGCGTAAAAGGAACGCGCTTTTTGGCATTCGAGCGATGATTATTGCTCGAATGCCTTTCGTTTACCTTATACGTTGGATGTTTTATGCAAAATCGCAAACTCCTCCTCAGCTGGCCAATTGTCGCCGACATCGTCTTGATTTGGTTTGATTTGTTTGATGAGTTTGCCGCCGCATCCTTTGCCGTTTTCGACTAAAAAGATGACGCAGACTTTTGGGCTGTTTTCGTATTCAACGCCTGCTTTGAACTCGTTTAAGAACAGCGTCGATGCGTAGAAGAACGCGCGTTGAATGATCGCTTTTTCGTTTCGATTTTGGAATTCATCGTTGTAGATTTTGTCTGTTGAATCGCGCGCAAAGATGTCGAATTGCGCTGAATGACCGCTTGGATTGGTGACAACCACTTGTTGTCTCATGTCTACGAGTTCGATTGAGTCGTCGTCAAGCACGTTGCGAATGAGATATTCGACGAGATCGGGGCGGTCGTGAAAAAATGCTCGCGATATCGGATCCGACATTAATGTCAATCCTCGCTCAATGGCCTCTATAGTCCACGTAGAAGCGCACTTCTCGAAGACAGAATCATCTAGTTCTTTGTCGATTTTGCCTCTTTTTGATGCACTATCGCCCGTTGGGGGAGTCGTGCCAGTCTCTGCTTTACTCATTCCGTCGAACTTGTCTTCACGTTCATCTGCCATTGTAGGCCTCCTTCTTGTCGAGGTCATGGGGGATGTGACTGTAGATTCAGTTGTCGAGATTACTTGTCGTTGCACTTGTACGTGATGCCAAATCATCGTCATTTTAGCAAACGCTTAGCGAAAAGCGAGGAAAAAACATGGCGAAATGGCGTTTGGGGGGGGGAGGAACGATGCGTAGAAGAACGCACGTTGAATACTTTGAGTACAAGTGTAGGAGAAACGATAAAAGTTCACGAAAAACTCTTATCTATTTGCCACGGTCGTGTTGTATTTTGTGTATGATAAGTCTTGGAATGCGGAGTGCAACTCGCGGTTTGGTTGCGACGTCGTGCCAATGGCTTAAGCGCAGATTTGTAGATGATTGGGTTCACGCCGAGGGGCGCGATAGTCGGTGATAGTCGGCGATAGTAGAGAAATTCGTATGATAGGGTATATAAAGGGAACGGTATTGTTTGTGGGCGGAGGCGATGGTCGCGAGGTCGTCGTCGAGGCGGGGCAGAGCGGCGTTGGGTATCGCATATTGATGGCGTTGTCGGAGGTATCGTCGTTGGAGGTCGGGGCGCAAGCGGAGTTGCACGTCTATACGCAAGTGCGCGAAGATGCGATCGAGCTCTATGGGTTTCGGACGGCCGATGAGCGGACGTTGTTTACGCGTTTGGTGACGGTCAACGGCGTCGGTGCGAAGTTGGCGCTTTCGATACTCGACACGTTGACGCCGGGAGAGTTGCAGAATGCGGTATTGACGGGCGACACGGCGACGCTCAAGCGCGTGTCGGGGATTGGGCCGAAAGTGGCGGCTCGCGTGATATTGGAGCTGGAATCGTTTTTGAGAACGTGTCATTTTGGCGAACTCATGCCCGAACATGGTCGGGGGGCTGTGTCGAAATCGAGTCACCTCGATACGCGTTCGGCTTTGGCGAATCTAGGATTTGCAGAGGCGGAGATCGATCGAGTGATCGGCGAATTGGATGCGTCGGGCGAGCAGATGGATGTGCAGGCCGAAATCGTATGGTGCTTGAGGCATCGCGGATAGGGCGGTGAGATGGAGATAGGGAACGAAGATGGCATTTGATCAAGATTCGAAGCATCCGGCGCGGCAGCGCAAAAAGGGCGTGCAACCGCTCGACGATGTATCGGTTTATGAAGTGTCGAAGCGCGAAAATGAGACGTTGCACCCAGGGGTGGTGAGTGCTTCGGAGGGGCGCTTGTGCGAATCGTTGCGACCGCAGTGCTTTGAAGAGTACGTCGGGCAAAAGGCGGAAGTCGAAAATATCAGGGTGTTTACGAAAGCGGCGAAGTTGCGCCAAGATGCACTTTGCCATTTATTGCTTTGCGGCCCGCCTGGGCTCGGCAAGACGACGTTGGCTCAGATATGTGCAAATGAGCTCGGCGTGTCGATGAAATCGACGTCGGGTCCTGCGATCGAGAAGAAGGGCGATTTGGCTGGTTTGCTCACATCGCTCGAACCGCGCGATGTGTTGTTTATCGACGAAATTCACCGATTGAATCCGGTTATCGAAGAAAACTTGTATCCGGCGATGGAAGATTTTGCATTCGACGTCATCATTGGCGAAGGGCCTCATGCGCGTAGCATCAAATTGGAATTGCCGCCGTTTACGCTGATCGGTGCGACGACGCGCCCCGATCTATTGACAAATCCATTGCGCGATCGATTTGGGCATATTGCACGACTCGATTATTATGCGCCAAGCGATTTGGAACAGATCGTCGCGCGATCGGCGCGTTTGCTCAAGATCGAGATAGCACCCGATGCTGTGGCAGAAATTGGGCGGCGTAGCCGGGGTACGCCGCGAATTGCGAATCGGCTTTTGTCGCGGTTGCGAGATTTTGCGAGCGTTTATGAGCTCAAAGTCGTGACGCGGGAATTGGCCGAGAAGAGTTTAGAGCTTTTGGGGATCGATACGCTCGGTTTCGATCGGATGGATCATCGGATACTGCGGACGATAATCGAGAAATTCGACGGCGGACCCGTCGGGGCGAATACGTTGTCGGCGGCGACGGGTGAAGATGCGAAGACGCTCGAAGACGTCTATGAGCCGTATTTGATCCAGCAAGGGTTTATTCAGCGCACGCCGCGCGGTCGCATTGCGACGCCACGAGCGTATGCGCATTTGGGCATATCGATGAGGGGTAGCGGTGTGTTGCCGCTTTCGTAGAGCGTAGATGCGTAGTGGCGGCGATGCACTTTTATCCGTTTTTTTGTGCGAAATCGGTGATGAATTGGGCGAGCGTGCGGCAACCTTCGATGGGGAACGCGTTGAAGATGGAAGCGCGCAAGCCGCCCGTTTCGCGGTGGCCGCGCAGGCCGATCATTTGATTGGATTCGGCTTGCGCGACGAAACGTGCATCGAGTTCGGGATTTGGTGAATAGAATGAAATATTCATCGATGAACGAGAATTTTCATCGCCGACGTGTTTGAAGAAGCCGTTGGTGGCGTCGATGGCGTCGCGGATGATTTGTGCTTTTTGAGCGTTTCGAGCGGCCATCGATTTGAGACCGCCATGTGATTCGATCCAATCGAGCATTTGTTTCATGACGAAGAGGGCGAATGTTGGTGGTGTGTTGAGCATCGATCGGGCTTGAACGAGTCGTTTGTAGTCGAACATCGATGGGCGCGCCGTAGATTGGCGTTCGTCGAGGAAAGCGCGATCGACGATGACGACGCAACAACCGGCAATGCCTAGGTTTTTTTGTGCCGAGGCGAAGATGAGGCTATGTGCGGCGACGTCGATGGGACGGCTAAAAATGTTGCTGCTCATATCGGCGATGAGCGGGTAGGGGCAACGCGGAGCGCGCTTGAATTCGGTGCCCAAGAAGCTGTTATTGGCGCAATAATAGACGTAGTCTGGGGCAGAGCTGTAGGCGATTTCGTCGTCGTCGGGGATGTGTTGGAAGCCGTTTTTTGCGCCGTCGTAGGCGTAGTGTATCCTCGTATAGAAATCAGCGTCGCGCATGGCATTGCGAGTCCAGTAGCCAGTGTGGATGCAATCGATGTGGCCACCGGGGCGCGTGAAAGTCGCTGGAATTGTGCAAAATTGGAGCGTTGCGCCGCCTTGCAAGAATAGGACGGCGTGCGAATCGGGGACGGCGCCCACGCGGCGGAATTGGGCTTCGAGATCGGTCATGAGATCGTCGAAGAAGGCCGATCGATGGCTGATTTCGGCGATGCCGATGCCGTTGCCGACATCCCATAGAGCTTGTTGGCAGATTTGAATGACGGATTCGGGCAAATGCGCCGGACCCGCCGTGAAATTGAGTATTCGGGCCATGGATGATTAGAACGAAACGCCGAGTTGGACGGATTGTGGGCTGACTGTGACGGAAATCGTGCTATCGCGCTCGGCGTCGATGGCGCGTTTATATTGGTAGCCGGCAATGCCTGCCATGACAGCGCCTGCTACAGTGGCGGCAACACCAACGCCGATGAGCGCATAGCCAGTTTTGATGGTATGGCTATTTTTGAGAGGAACTTTTTTGGGATTAATGTCGGTTCGATTAACGTAATCACCATCCACCATAAAGTCTTTGTTTTGCACGGCGAGGACGGTGCCAGCGATGAGCGAACCGATGCCTGCGATGCCGATGCCAGTGCCGGTCCACATGATGGCGGCATAGGGCTTTTTGGCGTCGGCATAGGCTTCGGTGAGGTTTTCTTTGAGCTCGAGGTTTTCGGTGGTGAGGTTTCGCATGGCGTCATCGAAAGTGTCTTTTTCGATGAATTGATCGCCGTTTTCGAGATCGTAGCGAGCATACCAAATCGTTCGCGCCGTTTTGGGCGACGCCGAGAAAGCGAGCAAATTGTCGGTGGCGATTTCGATGTAGTGTTTTGCGTTATCGAGGTCGCCCATTTGCTTATAGGTCATGGCGATGGCGTAGTTGAGATTTGGCGATTGCGCGCAGATTCTTTTGAGAGCATCGGTATAGGCGAGCGCTTTTTTGTAGTCTTTTTCGGAATAGGCGTTGGAATAGTTGATGAAGAGCTCTTTCCAAGTCGGGTCGGAGTTGAGCGTAAAACACGCGTCTTGGAGTTGTTTGCCGTCGTTAGAAGTCGTATCGGCGTATGCGTCGGTAGGCGTTGCCAAGCTGTAGACGCCAAGGATGGCGATGAGAAACGACGTCGTGATGAATGAATTGAATAGCTTTGGTCGTTGCATGATGTCACATCGATAAAAAACAGAGAAAACGTCGAAGAGGATCGAACTAATGATACTTCGATCAAAGGATAGCACGGCGATATTATTCCGACAAATCGGTTGGGCACGTCGCTCGAATAGAACGCGCCCGAGTGTGGAAAATGTGTTCAAGGCGTCGTATTGGCAGAAGGGCTAGGGATTATGCAATGAAGCTGAGGAAATAGGGCATTTGTACGCGCCACCAATTCCAATCGTGGTTGACGTCGTGCCCCCAAAAATCGCACCAAGCGGGGATTTGCTTTTGCCGGAAGATGTCGTCGAGGGCGTGTGTATCGTGGATCATTTCGTCTTCCCAAGCGCCTTGACCGCAGCAAGCGATGATTTGGCCTTGTCGGTATTTATCGATGAACCAAGGATCGTTGCAATTGGGGAGGTAGAGGAGGGGGGAATTGAAATAGACGTTGTCGTCGACGTAATCGCCGACGAAGTAGGTGAGTTGATAGCAACCGCTCAGTGCGATGACGGCGTTGCAGATGTCGGGATGTCGGAGGTAGAAGTTCATGGCATGGTAGGCGCCGAGGCTACAACCTGTGGTGAGAATGTCGCCGCGCCCAGCCATATTGTGGATGAATGGGACGACTTCGTTGACGACGTATGCGTCGTAGGCGTTGTGTCGGTGGGCGCGGTCGGCAGGTGAGATCGATTTGTTCATCCACGATTCGTTGTCGACAGACCCGATGGTAAAGAGCATGACTTTGCCGGCTTCGATATCATCGGCGATGCATCCGACCATGCCGAAATCTTCGTATTCGTAGTAGCTACCGCCCGAGGAAGGGAAGACGATGACGGGTTTCCCGGCGTGACCGTAGACGTTGAGAGGCATGTCTTTGCCCAGCGACGGGCTGAACCAGTTGAAGAATTCTTTTTTCATGGGAACTTCTGTTGTTTGCGACGCGCTTGGCCGTCGATGAAAGTGAATGAATACGCGGTGCGAAGCGGAAACTCGCTCGGATGCGCCAAAAATGGGCTACATGTACCACACGTAGACGAAGTGTCAAGAATTGGGAATTGATGACAGCTGGCCGTAGGCGCGCGTATGCTCGCAGTGAAACGAGAACATAGCGCGCCAGGCGTGCGTATTGCGCAGCAATAGCACGCCCAGAGCGCGGCGTATTGAGCGTAGCGAAATAGCCGCGCCAAGAGGGCGTATTGAGCGCAGCGAAATAGCCGCGCCAAGAGGGCGTATTGAGCGCAGCGAAATAGCCCGCGTCCCAAAAAAGAAAGAAAAAGGAGAGATAGAAAAGCGGTAAGAAAGCGAGAAGAAAGCGGCAAAAAAGACGGAAAAAAAAGAAAAAAGCGCAAAAAAAAGGAGACTCTCGTGTGAGAATCTCCTTCGATGAATCATTGAGTTATGAGAATTTAATTCGACGGACTAGCTGTTGAGCTGTTCTGTGAACGCATCGGAGACGTAAAAAGCGAGTATTTTGCGGAGTATGGGTGAGGCGTCGAGAGCTTTTGCGATGTCGTCGATGGTTTTGACGTTTCGTTGTTCGGTGATGTTTTCGTCGATTCGCGACTCGGCGCGCCAGACGGTGCGCATGTCGGCGACGATGTATGCGCCGATGAGGTCGGTGGAGTCGAGGAGATCTCGTGTGAACGCGTTGGCGCAAGCGATGAGCTGGTCGTCGGGGTAGAGTGTGAGTTGGTTGTGGATGTCTTTGAGGACGTCGGGTGAGAGGGATGATTTGATTTTTTGAGCGAGATCGGCGGTTTCGCCGGTGGCGTTGCCGATGCCGGTGGCGGCGAGTAGTGCGTTGGGGAGTAGCGGTCGGATGTTTTGTGGCGTGGCGGCGATGAAGCGCATGTCGGGGTGTGCCATGGCGATGGCTTTTGCGAGCCAGAATTGTAGTTCGTTGCCGGCGGCTTTTTGGAAGATTTCGGTGCGCATGCAGACGACGATTGGGTTTCCGAGTACGATGACGATGGCTTCGGGGAGTTCGCTGGCGCGGTATAGGACGATGTTATCGAGGCCCATGCCGGCGCGCATTTGAGCGAAGATTTTGCCGTTTGGCGTGTTTTCGGAGACTTCTGAGGCGCCTTGTGTGATTTGTTCGATGTTTGAGGCGCCGAAGTTGACGTGTTCGGCGAGTGATTTGAGTGCGTCGAGGATGGCGAATTGCTCGTCGGAGAGGATGGGAAGGGCCTTTGCGATGGAATCGAGTGGGACGGCCTCGGCTTTTTCGAATTTGTTTTTGAGGTCGTTGAGGGTTTCTTTTGTTTGCGCGTCGAGTTGTAGGAGTGTGCGCAGAGGCGACATGATGGCCCATGCTTGGAGTTCGCGTCCGGCGGCGAGGTGTTGTTGTGCGAGGTCGAGAGCGTAGGGGTAGCAGCCGTCGCAGTAGATGATGGCTTTTTCGTAGAGCGCGCGTTTTTTGTCGTCGTCGGTTTGTGGGAGAGCGAGGAGTCGCGAGACGACGTCGGCGGAGGGCATGGCGTCGAGTAGTCTGTATAGGATGTCGGTGGCCTTTTGAGTTTCGCCGAGTTGGTTGGCGTAGAGGTCGGCGAGTTTGAGCAGGATGGCGCATTCTTGTGATTTGTTGTGTTCGCCTTCGAGTCGCCCGTTGAGTAGATCTGCGAGTTGTGCGAATTCGCCGCGAGCGATGAGCATTCGTTCGAGGCCGTCGAAAGCGCGAGCGATGCCTGGGGCGTAGGAGAGCGCCATATCGTAGGCTTCGGTGGCTTGTTCGGGAGAAATCTTCTCGGATAGTTCGCCCTTGGTGCACCAGAGGCTTGCCAGGATGGCGGGATTGGTGGTCGTTTTGGTGAGCGTATCGGCGAGTTCGAGCGCTTCGCGGTATCGACCGTTTCGCTTGTAGATTTCGAGGCTTCGTTCGATGAGATCGACGTTTGAAGCGCCGTTGTTGAGAGCGCCTTCGTAGTAGATGCCAGCTTCGTCGTGGTCGTTGAAGTCGTCGCCCCAGATTTTTCCCATGTCGTAGTAGATGTTGCCGCGTCGTTTTGTCTTGTTATCGGTGACGATGAGACCTTGCTGTAGAGCGGCGATGGCGAGCAGGGGTTGTTTGAGGTCGGTGTAGGTTTTGGCGATCGTCATGAGGGCGTCGTAGTGTAGCGGCGTCATTTTGACAGTCGTGCGCAAGTCGTCGAGGGCTTGCGGGTAGTTTTGTAGGATGTTGGCGATGAGACCGCGTTTGAAATAAAGTTCGCTCTTTGTGGCGTCGTCGAGTTTAATCGTCGAGTTACTGAGGATCGAATCGTAGATTGCATAAGCTTTGTCGATGTTGCCCGAATCTTGTTCGATATCGCCGACGGCCATGGCGATGGTGGGGCATTCTGGTGCGAGCGAGAAAGCGCGGCGGAGTAGGGCTTCGCCTTTTGCGTCGTTTCCGCAGTCGCAAGCGGCTTGCGAGACTTCGTAGAGCGATTGTGCGTTAGACATGGCGCCGCTGGGCCCGGGTAGGGTTGTGCGTTCGATCGTGCCATAGGCGCCCAAACTCGCTTCGTATCGAGCTTTTGCGTTTGCGAGTTTGTGTTCGAGGTTGGCGAGAGCGTTCCAAGCGTCGACGTTATCGTGATTGACGGCGATGGCTTTGTAGAGCCAGATGCGGGCTTCGTCGGTCGATTCGGCTGCCGAGGCGCGTTCGAGCAACATATTGGAGCGTTGTGACCAGGAGAGTTCTCGTTCGTTTTCGACGGGTAGGAGAGCCGAGGTTTGTCGCCAATTTTTGAGTCGTCGTCCGATGCTTCGCAAGCTGTCGGAAGCGACGGCGTTTTCGGGATCGAGAGCGCGTGCGCTCCGGTAGTAGGTGGCGACTTGATTGGGTCGTTCTTTTTCGTCGCAGACTTCGGCCATGTGGCAATAGAAGATGGCGCCCCAGACGGGGTCGAGGAGTCGCAGGACTTGGTCGAGTGCGCTGAGATAGAGGTCGATATCGCCTTTTTTGAGTGCCATGGTGGCGATGCCAAAGTAGGCGTTTCGCTCGACGCCGCCCGAACGGTTGATGTCGCGATACATGGCAATGGCGCCGTCGATATCGCCGAGGGCGACGGCTTTGATGCGAGCGAGTTCGAATAGGAATGGTTTTCGGCTAGCGGTGCTTGCGGCGCAATTGTCGAGCTGCATTTGCATCGTCGCGGCGTATTGGTTCCAGTTTTCGGCGTGTCGGAGGCTGCTACAGTAGCGCTCGATGATGTCTTCGTTATCGGGTTCGAGTCGTTGGAGTTCTTCGATGACGCGGACGCCGATTTCGTCGTTTTTCATGTGTTTATCGACGATTTGCAAGGCTTCTTGTAGCGTGATGATGGCGGAGTCTTCGTCTTCGTTTTCGATGAGCGCGTGGGCGTGTTCGATTTGAATTTGGACGAGGTTGATCCAGAGTTTCGCTTGCGCATATCGCTTGCAGAGAGGTTCGTAACCGACGCCGCAAGGGCCTGTTTCTTTGTAGAGTTGTTCGAGCGTTTCGCATGCGGCATCGGGTAGATTGAGCACGTCGTTTTGCAATTTAGCGATATTGAGCATGATTTGCGGGCGTTTATCTTCGCTTGCGAGTTTGAGTTCGAGTCGAAGTTTACGCAATTCGACGTCGGGACCGATGTTTTCGCCCGTCATCTGTGCCATGCCTTCGTGGGCGCGTTCGTTTGTTTCGTCGATTTGTAGGATTTCGGCGTATCCGTCGAAAGTGCCTTCGATGTCGTCGAGGTAATCGCGCGAAATATCGACGATTCGCAACCAGAGGTCGACTTTTTGTTCGTTGGTGGCGCCGGCATGGATGCGTTGTTTGAGTTCGGAACGGAGTTCTGTCCATTCTTTTCGCGCTTCGTGCCACGCGATGAGTGCTTCGAGCGATTCGATGCAATCGGGATCGATGCGCAAGATGGTGCGTTCGACGTCGATGCTTCGTTCGAGGTCGTCGAGAGTCGATTTATAGAATTGTGCGAGGGCGCGATAGAGTCGCATGCTCGTTTCGTTATCGCCAGTCTTTTTGGCGCGTGCGGCAGCCAATCGGACGGCTTGGGCAAAGCGTCCGTGGTGTTTGGCATCGCTTGAGGCGGCGGAGATGGCGTCGAAAGCGTCGTGATCTTCGGGCGCTAGCGCCAAGACTTTGCAACGCAAACCGAATGCGCCGTCTACATTTGCCATGTCGTCGGCGTAGTGTTTGGCGACGTTTCGCAATCCGTCGAGATCTTGTGGATCGGCGGCCGATTTTTCGCTTTCGACGAGAGGCAGGCAAATGGCGGCTTTCTGAGCATCGCCACATTGTGCGAGAATGGCTTCTTCGACCGAGGCCATCGGCATCGTTCGATAGGCGATGAATTGTTCGCCCAGCGCCAAATCGGCCATATCGAGCGATTTGTAGATGGCGAGTCGTTTTTCAGAGATTTCAGCTCGCGTGGTGGCGTTATCGGAGCGATCCCACCATTCGCCGTAGACGTTGAGCAATAGTGCGTCGAGTTGCTTTTCGCGAGCGAGTTGTTCGATTTTGTCGAGGAGTTGCGCGTCGTCGGGATCCATCGCCAGCAGGCGCGTATAGGTATAGATGGCGCGCGCGGGTGCGTCGAGTTTATCGAGCAAGATGTCGATTTCTTTGAGTAGAGCGGCTTTTCGTATGTCGTCGTCGAATGATTTCGACGCGAGGCATTCGAGGACGGCGACGACTTCTTCCCATCGGTTTGTTTGCGGTGCGAGTCGTTCGAGTTCACGCGCCAAGTTTTGCGCTTTATCGGGCTCAATGGCGACGGAATAGAGGATGGTGAAGGCTCGGTCTGGGTCGCTCAAGTCTTCGGCGAAGAAGCGGGCGGCGTCGAAGAGGAGGCTTGCGCGGAGTTGTGCATCGTCGGTTTCGCCTGCGCGACGAATCCACGTCGAGCACAAGAGATCGCTCTTGTTTTCGCTCCGGCAGAGCGAAACGAAATCGGGTTCGATTGACAAATCGCCCAAGAAGAGAAGTCGTTGCATGACGTTGAGTCGTTCGGCGACGTGTTCGGGGGCGATGAAACGCAACGTTTGCTTGAGCAATTCGCATCGGCGTTCTTTGGTATCGGCGGCAGCGGCAGCCGTTTCGAGCGCGGCGCGGACGATGACGTTTTCGTCTTTCGTGCAAATCGATTCGAGCGCGATGAGGGCGCTTTCTTGGAGCGGATTCCAGCACAAGACGCGCAAATAAGCGGCAACGGCTTGGGCATGTGGTGCGTTTTCGACGCACGCATCGGCAATGCGCATGCCGAGCGAAACGCGTTCGTCGGTGGTGTGTAGCGTGGCGAGCTCTTGCTCCCAAACGCCGATCATTTCTTCGTTTCGCGCGAGTTTTTCGAGCACGTCGCCCAAATGTTCGCATGCATTGGCGTTATCGGGGTCGCAATCGAGGACGATTTCCCAGCTCGCGGCGGTATGCGCCGATGCGGGGCTATTTTCGAGCAAATATTGGGCTTTTGACTCTGCCAATCGCTCGATCGAATCGTCGTCGGCGATTCGGATTTGTTGCGTGAGGCTCTTGTCGAGCGATTCAAAATCGCCTTGTTTTGCATAGACGCGGCTCAATTCCTCGCTGACTTCGGCGTTTCGCGGGTCGATGGCTTGGACTTTCTTCCAGCAACTTTCGGCTTTTTCGAAGTTCGACAATTTATCGAGGTAGAATCGCCCGAGTTTCGACAAGATTTCGGTTCGTACCGAGGGCCGACTCGTGATGGCGAGCAAGTCTTCCATCGCATTGGCTTGCCCTTGATCGTCGCCCAAGTGTTCGTAGAGAGCGATGATTCTTCGATAAGTCGCCGAATCATTTGCATCGAGTTCGATGATTCGCTTGAGAATCGAAATGGCGTGCTCATCGTCGAAGAGTTGTTTTTCGGCGACGTCGGCGGCTTTGGCATAGAGTGCGGCGGCTTCTTCGGGTTTGTTTTGTTCGAGTGCGTTTGCGGCGCGTTCTTCGTAGAACTGGCACAATTGTTCGTAGTGCCCGCCTTCGTTGAAGTAGACTTCTTTGGCGTGAAGGGCATCGCGATCGTTGGGCAAATCTTCGAGGATGGTGTCGTAGGCTTGGATCGCCAATTCGCGCTCGCCTTTATCCCACAAGACATCGGCGGCGGCGCGGTGCAGGTCGGTTTCGACGCGCGGATCGTCGCATTTGACGCGGCTAATTTGCGCCAATTTGTCGATGTCGCCACTGATGCGGCAAACGTTGACATCTTGGAGGAGCAATAGCGGGTCGTTGGGGCGTTTGGCGAGGAGTTGTGAGAGCGTTTCGGAGGCGCGTTGTGCGTTGCCCATGCCCGAGATGTAGATTTCGACGACTTCGCGCAAGCCGAGCTCTTGCGTCGTCTTCCAATCGACGCATCGTTCTTTGATGAAATTGGCGAGTTTTTCCCATGCCTCGTGCGAACGATAAGCCGACATGAGGGCGCTTTGGACTTCGTCGTCATGCTCGCCGATTTCCCACAAATGTTCCCAATCGGCGATGGCTAGCGTGGGCTTTTTGAGCTCTGTTTCTGCGATTTCGGACGCTTTGCGCGTGTAGCAAATGCGTTCGTCGCTATCCCAAGTGACGTCGACGACGCGGCGATACATGTCGTGGATGGCTTTGTAATCGTCGGCTTTTCTGTATTCGTTCTCCATATAGGAGAGAGCCGATTCGTTCGAGGGGGATTCGCGCAACAATTGTTGATATGTCGCCTTTGCTTTGCCTTCGTCGTTGAGTTTATCGAGGTAGATGCTCGCCAATTCTTTGAGGATGCTGCTACGGACTTCGGGCAAATCGGCCCATTCTGCGTATTTGAGCACGTTTTCCATCAATTGGACGAGGTCGTTCCAATTCTGTGCACGCATGAGGCTGCGGGATTCTTTGCGATAGGCGGCATTGTCGCGCAAACTCTGTTCTTGTCGCAATTCGGGGGGGATCGGTTTGATTTCGAAAGCCGGCGCGTTGTCGACGGGCAATTGCGAGTCGTCGTGATCGGCGATATCGGAATCGGCAGAGGCATTGTCGTCGTCGAAATCGTCGATATCGTCGTCGACCTGGGGCGGCACGACAGCTTCGGCTTGGACGGGGACTTCGGTCATCAGGAGCATGGAGTCGTCGTGATCGTCGGCCGCCGCGGGGGCAATGTCGCCCTCTTGTGAAGCGGCTTGGGCGACGTCGCTCGACGGCGCAATGTCGGATACGGCACTCGCTACGTTAGACACAGAACTCGTAACGTTTGATACACTGCTCGATACGCTCGATACGCCCGAAACACCCGAAACACTCGAAACAGAACTCGTAACGTTCGATACGCTGCTCGAGACGCCCGAAACACCCGATACACTACTTGAGACGCCCGACACGGCATTTGCTACGTTAGAAGCCGAATCGGCTACATTAGAAACGCCACTTGCAGCATTTTCTTCGGCATTATTGTCGATTGATTGCGCAAAATTCGCCGAAATATTGGCCTCGACGTCGTCGCTGAGGTCGGCCGTTGCCACGCCAATTTCGCAACTCGGTGCATCGTGTGCAACAATTGGCTCGCTTTGCGCATTATCTTGAGCTTGTGCGCTCTGCATATCGGGCACATCGGGTGCGGCGACGGCGGCAAACTCGGTCGATGGCGCTTGTGGTTGAGTCGACCCCATGCCGAAGACGTCGTCGAGAGCCGCCATGGCATCGTCGACGGGAACATCTCCGATCAAATCGTGCGCACGGTCGTCGTGCGCTTGCATGAGTTCGACCTCGGGGGCTTCTTGACCATAGGCGACGGCTTGGCTATCGTGTGCAACGGCCGCATCTTGCCCGTGTTCTTGCGCATGAATAACCGGTCGAGCCGCTCTCGGGCCAACGATTCCCGGTCGCCCCACGCGCCCGCGCCCCCCCAGAACAGGCGGCATACTGGCCCCCGGAACAGGCGGCATACTGGGCGACGAAGCCGGCGCATGAGGTACAGGCGGCGCTGCATGTGCACCGACGCGCGGAACGGCAGGCATCCCCGTTTGCGTGAAACGCCCACCCGCATTGGGCATGCGACCAGCTGCCGGATACCGCCCCGATGGCGCACGAGCCGACACGCGTTCATTGCGAAGCTCTCGAAGCGCATCTTCTTCGTTATCTAAGCCATTTTCCGTCAATCGTGGATCTCGTTCATCCGTCATGTGCTCTCTCCTCGTGCTAAGTGTGTGACCCAATTGTCATCGTGCTTCAGACAAACTCGAAGTTATACGACAATCGCACGAAATAGACAAGCATTGCGATTTGTCGGTTTTTTTTGAGGGCGCGGCCTATCGCACGAAATAGACAAGCATTGCGATTTGTCGGTTTTTTTTGGCAGGGGGGCGCCCTATTTCGCTGTCGCTCAATACGGGCTTTGGCTCCGGCTATGTGCTCGGGCTGGCGCCCTTGCGCGCATACGCCTCCGCTGCCGTGCTATGTGCTCGGGCTGGCGCCCTTGCGCGCATACGCACGGCTCATTTTTGTGTGTGCATCCCGATTTCCGCCGATATTTGCCTACGGGAGCATTGGGAAACCCCTACGGGGTTCATAAGGATGTGATTCCCCCTCTCCAATTATCATACGCCCGCGCCTTGCGGGCGTCCATTCCCCCTCGCCATTCATGGAGAGGGGGTTAGGGGGTGAGGTCAGATTCAAGGGATCGAACGCGATTCCATCGATCGACGTTATTTCTGAATCAAATTGAACAATAAGCGCGAGAAGACGAGTTCTGCGGGCATGGGCTTTGATTTAAGCGAACGATCAGCGTCGAAGATGTCAGCGTGGAATTGGTAGAGCTCGGTGAGGGAATACTTTTCTGCGGCGGATTTGTATTCATTGACTAACGCATATTGGCTTATGCCCGCGGCTTTGGCGATGTCGGCATCGCTGGCGCCGGTTTTTTGGGCGCGTTTGACGGCGATGAGGCGTCGGGCGTACAAGGCCAACATGCCATTGATGACGACGGGTTCTTGGTCTTGGACGAGCAGGATGTGCAATGCCGCCATCGCCTTGACGATATCTCGTTCCGAAATCGCTTTTGTGAGCTCAAAGACGCTGCGCTGGCGGGTGTCGATGACTTGCTCTTCGACCATATCGGGCGTGATGACGCGATCGGATCCGTAGGCAATGTATAGTTTTTCGACAGCGCGCTCGATGAGTGCCAGATTTGGACCGATGAGATCTCTGAGAACTTCGACGGCCTGTGAATTGATGCGGAGCTTCTTTTCGCTCGCAGTGAACCTGATAAAATCATTTTGACCTGTCTTGTCGTAATCGGGGAGCGGGGCGAAATAGTAGGTGCGAGCGCTATTGACGAGTTGTTGCCAGATGGCGGTTTTGGAAGGGGCGCCCTTTGCCGATTTTGATTTAGCCGATGCGCCACGCGCGGGCGAATCGAGTTTTGTCGCCGTCAGAATGAGGTGGGCTCGGACCGGATTGGCGGCATAATCCGCTAGAATGGCGATATCGGCGACGGGGAGTTTGTCGATGTCGTGATAGATGACGACTTTTGTGCCACCGAATAGGGAGATCGTGCGGGTTGCATCGACGACTTTTTGCGCACCGACTTCGTTAGATCGATAGACCTCCCAGCTCATGGGGTCGATATCGCCCCCCTTAAATTGCTTATTGGCGATTTCGTCGATGACTTTATCGCGCAAATACGCCTCTTCGCCATAGATGATGTAGACTTTTTCGAGGGGGTTATTGCGTATGGCGTTGCGTACGGATTTGAAATCGTCGGGTTTTCTTTTTTTTTCTTTGTCGTTTGATTTAGCCATTGAGCTATTGGGTAGGCAGACATGCTAGAGACCCCAGCACGTCTCGCCATTGGCTCTTTTCGATACTTTGCGCAGGGAGCGTCGTTGTGCATGGCGGGCAAGTATGAGATCGCCCGCCGGCTTTGGTATCGAAAAAGCGATGTGTAGAAAAGCAGATGGATTGGGAAGACTAAGCCTCGGGTGCGGGGACTGTGTTGTCGCCTTCGTCTTCGCCATCGTCGGAATCGACGGGATCGCACGCCATGAAATCGTCGAGCGTCGATTGGTTTTGCGCTTCGCGGATGCGCTGTTCGATGGCGTTGGCGATTTGAGGATTTTGTTTGAGGAATTCTTTGGTGTTTTCGCGGCCGTTTCCGATGCGTTCGCCTTCGAACGAATACCACGAAGCCGATCGGTCGACGACGTTGAACAACTCGCCGAGATCGAGGAGGCCGCCTTCGCGGCTAATGCCTTGGCCATAGATGATGTCGACTTCGACTTCGCGGAACGGGGGAGCGACTTTGTTTTTGACGATTTTGATCTTCGATTTTTGTCCGACGACGTCGGTGCCGACTTTGATGAGCGATGATTTTCGGACTTCGAGTCGGACGGTGGAATAGAATTTGAGTGCGTTACCGCCCGAAGTCGTTTCGGGGTTTCCGTACATGACGCCGACTTTTGTGCGGAGCTGGTTGATGAAGACGAGGGCGGTTTTGCCTTTCGATGCCGATGCAGTGAGTTTTCGCAATGCTTGGCTCATGAGTCGGGCTTGTAGACCGACGTGGGCATCGCCCATTTCGCCTTCGAGTTCGGCTTTGGGAACGAGGGCCGCGACCGAGTCGATGACGACGATGTCGATGCCGTTGGATTTGACGAGGATATCGGCGATTTCGAGGGCTTGCTCGCCGTAATCGGGTTGCGAGACGAGCAAGTTATCGATATCGACGCCGAGACGTCGCGCATAGCGCACGTCGAGGGCGTGTTCGGCATCGATAAAGGCGGCGACGCCGCCAGAACGCTGACATTCGGCGATGGCGTGGAGCGCGACGGTCGTCTTACCACTCGCTTCGGGGCCATAGATTTCGATGACGCGGCCGCGTGGTAAACCGCCGACGCCTAGTGCCAAATCGAGTGCAATCGAACCGCTCGAGATCGTGGGGATCGAGACTTGTTCGGAACCGCCAAGGCGCATGATCGTGCCGCGACCATAGGTCTTTTCGATGTTGTTAATCGCCTCTTCGATGGCGGAGTTTTTGAGCACGTTTTCTTTGATTTCTTTGCTCGTATCTTTTGCTTTTGCCTTTGCCATAGGTGTCTTCCTCCTAAATCAAACCTCGATTTGGTGCGCACTCGGGTGCAAAATGCGCCCAATGCGAATTTGTTTATTAACTGAACATTGTTTCATTGTCAAACGATAAAACGTTGCGTAATCGACAAATTCACCAGAAATCCATCGTCAAGGTCAATCTTTGTCGATAGCAAAACAGGTCGATATTTTATGATTTATGCATGGTGTGTGCAAGCTCGAAATCGCCAAACGACAAAAAGGCGACTTGCCCTTGAGGGCAAGCCGCCTTTTCGCGGTATCGATGAATTATCTAGGCATGGCGATTATTTCGTCAAGCGAGTGATACGGGCGAACCCGTCGCCTTTGTTACCGGCCATCAAGTCCTTTGCGGCAGTGCTACCGAGGTAGTTGCCGTGTACGGGGATATTGACCGTTTTGTCGCCGGCAATCGTCTTTGCTTCGGTGAGTTGGTATTTGGCGTCGACGGAGTACTGCTTTGTCGGATTGATTTTATTGATCGCCTCGATCGTCGCCGTCGAGTCTTTGGTGTAGACGAAGCCGGAACCGCCGCCGCCGCCCATGTTGGCGTTTAAGTCCTTTACAACATAGGCTTTTCCGCCGAACCAGCCGCCGCCGCCGCCGCCGATGTCAACATAATTATATGCAGACTGACCTTTTCCGAATTCGTATCCATTTGTTTGTGTGCCGTTGTAACCATTGGGATCAATCCCATCAGTTGCTGACTTTGGCAATCCGCCTTCAAGACCGCCGCCATATCCGCCACTTCCGTCGTTGCCTCCGGAAGGATCGGGATTGTCGGCGCCGCCACCGCCGCCAGCGACGATGATGCGCGCATATAGGCTCGGCTTATCTGTAGAGTTTTTATCGGCAATGCGCATGTCGGATGCGCCGCCCCCTCCGAATCCAGGGGAAGAAGCAGTACCACACCCTGCACCGCCGCCATTACATCCCATAGATTTAGAGTGGCATTCGACAGAGGAGGCATTCGTTCCCAACATTTCTTTGCCTTGACCGCCTGCGATGACGTTTAGCGTGACTTCTTCGCCGTCGAGAACGGTGAGGATGCCTTCGGCATAGCCGCCTAGCCCGCCTTGAGAACTTCTATCATTTACATAATCTGTGTATCCATCGCCGCCAGATGCGCCCCAGACTTGGAGTTTGTATTTGCCAGGCGTAAGCGTAATTCTGTGATTTTGGCAGTTGCTACTTTGGTATTGCTTTGTTCTGATGACGTCGATGTTGAATGATTGAGTTACATTGTTATAGTCGTCTCCGCCACTTTTGACTGTTGCCGTGAGTGTTCCGTTGTAATTGTCGGATTCTTCGGGATTGGTTTCGATGGTAATCTCTTTGCCATTTTTCCATTCGTCGTCGTCTTTTTTGAATACGATTTCTTTTGGCGTTCCGCTACCGTCGTCGATGGTGATCGTCGTGTCTTGGAGCGGTTTCGACGACAATTTCACGGTAATTGTTTCGCTACCCGTCATATCGAAGGTGACTAATTTGGGAATTGTGATGCTAGCACTATCGTCGTCGTTAATCGTGATAGTTTGGGTGCCTTTGACTTCGTCGAAGTTTTTGTCTTCGGATGAGGCTTTGAGCTGTATGTTGAAGGGTTGATCGCCATCCCTCATATCATTGTCTTTGGCTTCGACGTGTACGTCGATGGGCGTGTTCCAATTCTCTGGATCGATGATGATGGAATAGGTTCCGTCGCCATTGTCTTTATATTTATCGGCGCTGATATTGGGGAATGAAATGCTGGCGCGATCGGAATTTGCAGTGACGGAAATGGTGACGGTAACGGGGTTTTCGGGTTTTGCCGAGAGATTAAACGTGTAATCTTTGCTACCGCCTTTTTCGTTCATCGATTCGTCTTCGGCGAGCCCACCGACGACGAAGCCCGCTTTGTCGACGTCTATTGTCGTGATATCGATAGATGCTTGGACATCTTTGTTGTTGGTTTCGTCGTATTGGAAGTTTTTGTCTTCGGAGCTCGGTGTGAACGTCATCTTCGATATGATGTCGCCATCGATGATGTTGTCGATAACGCCAGTGATGAGGATTTCCTTTTCTGTCGTCCAAGTTTCACTTGTAAATTTGAGCGAGACGGCGTCGGTGACGGGAGCTTCATCGATGCTGACGATTTTGATTTCGCTTGGATCGGCGATGGCGACGGCAACGTCGACGTCGTTTTTGGGTTTCGACAACAACGAGACGAGTAGAGTCGTTTGTTTTATGCCGTCTTCGCTGACGGCTTTATCGGGCGTTGGGATGACTTTGACGCCGGCTTTGTCGGTATCTTCGATGTTGCCGGAGATCGTCTTATCGGCGACTTCTTTGTATTTATCGTCGTTTGTATTATCGTCGTCGACAGAGACTTCGACTTCGAAAGTCTTTTGCGTTTCGTTGATGACGTCGTCGTCGGGGGCTTTGACGGCGATGTTGACGCCGTCATCGAACGCGTCGGGGGAGATGACTATCGATTGATCGTTGCTACAGAGCTTTGCGCCTGTTTCGTCTTTTTTGATGGTGATGTTGCCTTCTTGGTCGGTTTCGACGAGGCAGATTTCGACGTCGCCTTCGGTGCCTTCGATGGAGATAGTGACGTTGCCTTCGGGGCGCGTATTGAGCGAGATGTTATAGATCTTCGTGCCGCCTTCTTGGAGGTCGTCGGTATTGGCGGGTGTGACGACGATCCCAGGCTCGCTGTCTTTATTTTGGAGGTGGATGGCCGCTTCTTTGCCGTCGAAATTGGGGTCTTGGGATTGGGATTGGAGCGAGACGTTGTAATCGACGTTGCCATCGGTTTCTTGGTCGGGTTGGCCTTTGACGACGACGTTTTGATGTGTGTTCCAATTGTCGGGGGTAAAGGTGAGTGTGATCGACTCGACTTCGTTTCCGTTGGCGTCGACGAGTTTGCCTTCGGTGATGTCTTTTGAGGTGACGGTAATGGTGACGTCGGCGGTTGGTTTTGACGTGAGTGCAACGGGGATTGTGGCGGATTCGCCTGCTTCGCTCGTTTTGAAGACATCATTGGGGACGCTGATTTCGGCTTTATCGGTGTCGACGCTGGTGAAATCGAGTTTAGTTTCGAGGCCTTCGAATTGTGGATCGTCTTGGCTGTGCGTCGTGATGGTGACGGTATAGGGTTGATTGCCATCGACGATGTCGTCTTTTGCGCCCGTGATGGTGACGGTTTGGGGTTGATCCCAGTTATCGGGGGTGAAGACGATATTGCTACAATCGACGGTTGCTTCGGTCGCAGGGTTGGTCTTGCATTCGATGGTGACGTTTCCTTCGGGTTTGTGATCGAGTTTGATGCTGACGATGGCCGTCTGCGAGCCGTCTTCGGTCGTGAGTGGTTTATGGGTCGTGGGGTCGGTTTCAGAATTTGTGACGGTAGCGCCGACTTTGATTTCGCCTTCGTATCGGCATTTTCCCGTCGTTGGCTGGCAGACGCGCCCATCGTTGCATGTGACGTTGAGGCATGGATTCGTTTGGCATGAGCCAGCGACGCAGACTTGGTTGGCTTCTTTGCACACGACGCCGATGCATTTGGGATCGATGCATGCGTTTTCGTGGCAGACTTGGCCGTCGACGCAGCGCGTGGAACCGCAGATGGTATCCATGCATGTCTTATTGTCGATGCAGATTTGCGTCGTTTCGCAGTAGGTATCGCCGCATTTTGCCTTGTCGACACAGACGTCGTTGACGCATGTTTGGTTATTGTCGCAGTAGGTATCGCCGCATTTTGGCTTGTCTTGGCAAGTGCCATCGATGCACATTTGTTCTGCAGAGCAAACGGTATCGCCGCATTTATCGAGGCATGTATTGTCTTGGCAGACTTGGTTGCTCGTACATGCGGAGCATGCGTCGCTAGGCGAGAAATAGCCTGGGACGTCGTCGTTACAGCCGATGAATCCTAGGCTTGCAAGGGCGGCTAGCATGGCGATGGAGCCGATGTTTCGATTGTGATTTTGACGATAAACTCGTTTGTTTTCCTTCATAAATCCTCCGACATAGGCGTTTTTGTCAAACGGGATAGCCAACTATTGGTCAAGGTTTGACGTCAAACGTCATCATTCCGATGATAGAAAGTGTAAAACTCACTTGTGTTTTTTGTGCATTCACGAGAAACGCAAATATGTCAACGCACATTCATGCATATTATCGGATACCGTGCAGAAATTCAAATGGAATTAAGGTGCGGTAGCGGTGTGTTTTTGGTATGGCATGGCGCGAAGCGGCGGAGGCGTATGCGCACAACGCATGTGAGCACATAGCCGTAGCAAGGGAGCCCGTATTGAGCGCAGTGAAATAGGGCGACACAGAGCCCGTATTGAGCCCGTAGGGCGAGATAGGGCGACATAGAGCCCGTATTGAGCGTAGCGAAATAGGGCGATAGCGTAGCGTATTGCCTGCAAGGCAATAGCGTAGCAAGGGAGCCCGTATTGAGCGCAGCGAAATAGGGCGATGAATTAATAAAAACCAATATTAGGAGAATTGGAGGTAGGCGAATGGTAATCGAGTATGATCCGGTAGGTGTGTGTTCGAAGCATTTCACGATAGAGGTCGAGGATGGCGTGATAAGGCGGCTCGACTTCGTGGGTGGTTGCCACGGGAATTTGCAGGGGATAGCGGCGTTGTTGCGAGGGATGGCGGTGAGCGAGGCTGTGTCGCGATTGGAGGGAATATGTTGCCGGCAGAAGCCGACGTCGTGCCCGGACCAGTTGGCGCAGGCGTTGAAGCAGGCGTTGTAGCGTTAGAAAATGGCGCCGTAGGTTAGGCCGCCGCCGTCGGGGAGGATGAAAGGGGCGGCGCGGTGTGCAATGTCGGGGCGCGTTTGGGAGGGGGAGTGAATGATGAGGGTGGAATCTTCGTGTATGAAGAGCGCGTGGATGACGCCTGCGATGTAGCTAGCGCCGAGGAGTGCGATGCCGACGATTTGTGCGTTTTGCCAGTTTTTGGCGCGTGCGCGGTCTTGTGGTGTGTAGGTGAATGCGTCGCCGCGGTAGTATTCGACCATGCTGCCGCCGAGGATGGAGAGCGCGATGCCGGCGATTTGTGTGCTGGCGTAGACGGCGCCCCAGGCTGTTTGGTGCATTTGGAATTGCCCGGCGCCAAAGGGGAGGAAATTGATCCAATAGGGGTGGTGCTCTTTTTCGACGAGGATGTAGAGCGATTCGATGATGGTGTTGGGGGAGGATTGTGCGCGTAGAGCGTTGAGTTCTTCGGCGTTGTCGGCGCGTAGTTGTTCGATGCGTTTGGCGCTGGATTCGGGGATGGTGATGATGGAGCCGACGACGTGGTCGGGGTCGGTGCGCAAAACGTTGAGAAAAAATGAATCGGCGCGAGCTTGGCGACCGAGTTCGTTGTTGGCGACGCCCATGAGGAGGTCGATTTCGAGGACGGTGACGGAGTCGTCGATGCATTGGATGTTTTCGTAGATTGGCTTGAGGATTTCGAGAACCGTCGTGTATCGGCGCCTGACGTAGGCATTTTCGGCGCGCATGAGCGCGTTTGCGTAGGTAAAAGTTTCGTCGCAGTCGGTTTTATCGGCTTTTTCTGACTTTTCGAAAGAGGGGATCTTGTCGGCGTCGATTGCAGAGTTGTTAGAAAAGCCCGAATGATAAAGATTGCCCGAGTTTTGAAGATTTTCCGAATTTTGAAGATTGCCCGAGTTATGAAGATTTTCCGAGTTTTGAAGATTGTCTGAATTGCTGGGATTGTCGGAATGACTGGATTTGCTGGAATGACTAGGATTGGCCGACGGCTTGGCATTGTTTGAATGGCGGATCGCCGTATCGATTCGCCATGGATTTTTGGCCAATTTGATTTTGGCGGGTGGGGCGTCGTTGTGGAGTGGCGGATTTTGGGCGAGGTCGTCGGCGGTCCAGTCTTTGCGATGGCTGGGTGGTGGCTGTTGGGGGGCTGGATCGTTGGTGTCGTCGACGCTCCATGGATTAGGTGTGGCGGGCGGATTGGGGGATTCGGGCTCGGCAAAAGCGAGGACCGGGAGCGCGAGTGCGTAGAACGTGCATAGAGCAAGTATTTTTGAAAAACGTGTCATGATGGGCGTCTCGCGGGTGATCTCCCTTGGCGGAGCGGGGAATGGGGGGAGCGTTAGAACGATGTTGAGTGTGGGCGGTTTAGAATTCGTCTTCGTCGGAACCGACGTCTTGAGCGTCGTTATCGGTTTGCGTTTGGATTTGCCGGATCATCCAATTCTGAGCGGAATCTTCGTCGGGGTTGGTGGCGAATTGCGTGGGTTGAGTGCCTTGTAGGAAGACTTCGTCGCGCGTCGTTTGTCCGGCGACGGGGAGAAGCCCCGATTGGGTATCGACTTGGAGTTTTATGACATTATCGGGGATAATGAAATGGGATTTGTCGTCGTCGGCGTCGTAATTTTTCATGAAAGAGGCGAAGATGGGTAGAGCGGTTGTCGAACCGCCTTCGCCGCGGCCGAGCGTTTTTGGGTCGTCGTATCCGACGTAGACGCCGGCGGCGAGTTGTGGTGTGAATCCGACGAACCATGCGTCTTTGGTGGCGTTTGTCGTGCCGGTTTTCCCAGCGACATCGCCTTTGAACTTGGCGAGGTATCGCTTGGCGGTGCCTTCGGTAGCGACGGATCTGAGCATCGAAGTGAGGACGTAGGCGACGTCTTGATCGATAGCACGGTGTTGTTCTTGGACGGGGATGGCCAAGTTTTCGCCGTTTTTGGCGATATTGAGGATGAATTTAGGCGATTTATAGATGCCGTGAGCGGCGATGGTGGCGTAGGCGTTGGTGACGTCGAGTGCTGTCATGCTCGAGCTGCCGAGGGCTAGTGTATAGTTATCGACGAGGGGGGTATTGATGCCGAATTTTCGGACGAATTGAATCGTCTTGTCGATGCCGGTGCGTTCGAGGACGTCGACGGCGATTGTGTTGCGTGAGAGAGCGAGTGCGGTGCGGGCGGTCATGGGGCCTTTGTATTTGTTGTCGGCGTTTTTGGCCGACCAAGGCGTTTTTTGCCCGGGGATGTGGAAGACTTTTGGCGCGTCGTCGATGATGGTCGTCGGCGTGATGATACGAGCTTCGAGAGCGGCGCCATAGACAAAAGTTTTGAACGACGAGCCAGTTTGTCGCATGGCTTGTGTTGCTCGATTGAAGACGGAGACGTCGTAGCTGTAGCCGCCGACGAGTGCGCGAACTTCGTGTGTTTGTGGATCGATGGCGATGAGAGCGCCATCGGGACCATTGGGAATGGCTATTTTGGCGGGTTTGCCCGAGTCGTCGAATTCGGTGATGCGAATGAACCAAGTTTGTCCCGATTTGAACGTTTCTTCGAGTGGTTTTTCTTTTCGTTGTCTTGGCGTCGGCGTGTAGGGGAGGACTTTGCCGTCGATTTCGAAGAAGACGGTATCGCCGTCGATTTTGGCGATGGGGGCTTCGTAGTTTTTATCTTTTTCGTATTTTTTTGGTTTCTTTTTAGTCGGATTTTTGAGTGGTCTGTTGATGTAGTGTCGTTCGTCGAAGTCGATGAGGCCTTTTTGCAGGGCTTCTTCGGCTTTTGTTTGCAGATCGAGGTCTAGGGCGGTCGTAATCGTCATGCCTGAGTTGTAGACGTATTCTTTGCCATATTCGTCGATGAGCATTTTTCGGACGTGTTCGGTGTAGTATGGCGCGCGCCCGATAGTTTCGCGCTTGGCGCGGTTTAGTACGATGTCTTTGGCGATTTCTTCGCGGTAGATGTCTTCGGCGATGTGGCCTTTTTCGTACATTTGTCGCAAGACGTAGTTTCGTCGGGCGGTAGCCTCTTTCATGTGTTTGACGGGCGAGAGGCGTTCGGGGGATTGTACGAGGCCAGCGAGTGTTGCGGCTTGGTTGAGGGATAGATCTTTGGCGTGTACGCTAAAGTAAAAGAGGGCGGCTTGCTCGATGCCGTAGTTTCTGTGGCCGAAATAGACGTGGTTGAGGTAGATGGCGAGGATTTCGTCTTTTGAGAGTGCTTGTTCGATTTGTCGCGCGAGCATGGCTTCTTGGAATTTACGCGCCATGCTTTTTTCGGGTGTTAGGATGAGGTTTTTGACGACTTGTTGTGTGATGGTAGAGGCGCCTTGTCGAGCGCCGCGGTTTTTAATGGCGAGCAGAACGGCTCTTGCAATGCCGAAATAGTCGAGTCCTTTGTGATTGTAGAAATCGGCGTCTTCGGCCGAGATCATGGCATCTTTCATGTGTTTTGGAATGTCGTCGAATGGGATGACGGTGCGTCGTTCGTCGTAGAGTTCGAGGAGGGGGAGCCCGTTTCGGTCGGTGATGAGGGTCATTTGCCGCGGCTGATAGTCGTCGTATGAGAAGATGCCCGGTAGCGAACGCGAATAGTAATAGAACATGAAAGCGATGACGGCGACGCCCAAGACTCCCATGATGAGGCAGAGTATGAAGAACTTGCGGATAAATCGCTTGAGAAGAGATGGAGAAGATTTGGCATTTCGCGCTTTTGCGTTGCCTTTCGTCGATTTCGTCGGTTTCGAGCTGCGTTTGGTATCTTTAGATTTAGCCGCTTTGGCCATAGTCGTGCCTTATATAGAATCGTTGGATGATGAGGGAGAATGCGGCGCGAAGCCGCATTTGGTCGCGGTCATACATCAAAACGGGGGTTTTGACCATTTTTAGATGGCGCCGGGCGGATGCAGTGCGCTTTTGGCGGGAGAATGGGGCGGGAGGAGAAAAAAATGATTTATTGGCAGGTAATTGTGTAATATGCGGAATGTGGGGAATCGGAGGGGGAAGACCACAAAGAAATTGCTAGAGAAAGAAATACGACGGAATGAGTGAAAGATAAGATCGTCGGAGAAATATAGGAGACGAGGAGATGAAAACATTGACGATAGCGCTCGTAGCGCATGACAATCGGAAGATCGATATGATCGCTTGGGCGGTGAAGAATGCCGATTTTTTATCGCATCACAAGCTCGTGTGTACGGGAACGACGGGAACGCTGATCGAGAAAGCGTATCGAGACAATGGGATTGAGTGCGATATCGAGTGTATGCACTCGGGACCGATGGGCGGTGACACGGAGATCGCGGCGATGGTCGTACGCAAGGAGATCGATTTTGCCGTATTTTTGATCGACGATTTGAATCCGCAGCCGCACGAAGCCGATATTCAGATGTTGTTGCGCCAATGTCGAATTCACAACGTACCGATCGCGTGCAATCTTTCGAGTGCAGATCTCATATTATCGAGTCCGCTTTGGAATGCCGAGGATTACACGCCCGCAGAACAGACGTACCAAGTTATCCCGAATTTACGTTGTCAATAGGAAATCAAATGACGCCGATACAAGAAGAAATACTCGCTTTGAAGCGCGAGAAAGAGTTTACGATTTTGTGCCACAATTACGTCGATGGATCGGTGCAAGATATCGCCGATTTCGTGGGCGATTCGCTTGAATTGAGCCAGAAGGCGAAGAAATGTGGCGCGAAGAACATTTTATTTTGCGGTGTTCGGTTTATGGCCGAGACGGCGAAATTGTTGTCGCCCGATTCGCATGTGTATACGGCGCACCCCGGTGCGGGTTGCCCGATGGCCGACATGTGCCAGCCCGAGGCGCTACGCGCTTGGAAACGCGATCACGCCGAACACTTGATCATCGCCTATGTGAATACGACGGCCGAAACGAAGTCGATCGTCGATATTTGCGTGACATCGGGGAATGCCGAACGGATATTGAAGCAACTCGATACGACGCAACCGATATTGTTTTTGCCCGACCAGAACTTGGGTGCGAATTTGAACGCCAGTTTGGGGATAAAGATGGATTTGTGGAATGGATTTTGTTCGACGCATCATCGCATATCGGTCGACGATATCGGGCGCGCAAAAGCCGAGCACCCCGAATCATCTGTATTCGTTCATTTGGAATGCAAACCCGAAGTCGTGGCACTCGCCGATGCCGCCTTATCGACGGCTGGCATGCTGAAGTACGTCGAGAATCACGATGCTCCGTCGTATATCGTGGGAACCGAAGAGGGCATGATTTATCGGTTGCGCAAAGAGTTCCCCGAGAAGACGTTTTATGGCATGAAGCCGTCGATTCTCTGCCCAAATATGAAAAAAGTCGAGCTGGCAAATGTCTTGGACTGCCTGAATGGGAATGGGCACGAGATAGAATTGTCGGATGAGATATTGGAACAGGCGCTGAGACCCGTCGAGAAGATGTTGGCTTTGTCTTAGTGCTTTGCGCCGCCCGATCGAACTTCGGGCGGCGGTATGGAATAGAACAGGCGCGTTTGGTACGGTGGGTTAGTATCGAATCCATTCATCGATGATGCCGTCGCCGGTGTGGTCGTATCCGACTTGAGAGACTTCGCCTTTGTCGTTGAATATCGTGACGGTTTCGAGCTTTCCGCGGCATTTGGTGTCGGTTTCTTCGCGCGTGAAGATGCCTTTTCGGTAGTGTCGCGTCGAGATGGGGAAGACTTGTTCGTTGCTCGGTGCGTCGATGACGATTTGTCGGCATTGTGCACTGTAGATTTCGGTTTTGATGATGAGACCGTTGTCGTAGAAGCTGACGCGATCGATGCGTCCGTCGAAATCGGTGTCGATTTCTTCGAGAGCGAGCGTTTCTTTGGCGTCGTAGTACATGATTCGGTCGATGCGCCCGTCGAAGTTGAGATCGAGCTCTTTACGGATCAAGACGTATTCGGGCGGGGCGTCTTGCTCAAGCCCTTGTTTGATGGTGTAGAACTTCCACATATCGACTTTGCCGTCGCGGTTCATGTCGAAGACTTGCCGTTTGATGTCGGTATTGTCGAAGCGCAAGTTTTCTTTGACTTCGGTGAAGGTTATCTTTTCGGCGTCTTTTTGCGAGGCCGCACAACCGACGAAGCAAAGCGACGATAAAAGCAAGATGAATGAGCGCATAAATCCTCCTAGGCGGCAAAAGTGCCGCGTCTCGGTTGTGTAGCACAATTTGGGCATTGCTCCAAGTTCGGAATAATGCCAGATCCCTTGGCCAGATGGCGGCGATGCCGCGGGCTATGTATCTATGTATATGGATAAAATTCGGGTTTATCGACATCGCCGACACTTTCTTCGAAGACGATGTTGCCGTTTTGAATAAAAAACGACATTGGGAATTCGACATCGTCGCCCAGCGTCATGTGGAATTGGGCTCGCATGAGCCCTCGGATGAGTCGATAGGAGATCCAGAATTTGCCGCTATCGGTGAGCATCCATCGATCGTTTTTGAATCGGTAGAGCGAATAAGTGCCATCGTGATTGAAATCGTACCGCAGATGACCGGTGGGGAGTTGGGCGTGCCATTGCCCGACGATGGCTTGCTTTAGGAGCTTGCAGTTGTCGGATGTATCGATTTGATCGAAATCATTGCCGCTGTATTGGCGCATCATAGGCAATTCGCTCGGTGGATTCGAATAGGGGCTTGTGGTGTCGCACAGGCAAACGATATCGTCGTCGAAAAGATCGTCGCTGCAACCGATGAGCCCCAAAGTGAGAGATAGGGTGATGAAAGGAATAGAGAAAAACCGTGAACGTTTCATACTTCGCTCCATTGTCGAAAAGGGCAACGCCATTGTTGCCGTTCATTCGAATCATGGCGTCGAAAAAAAAATGTGACGGTTTTTTTTCAAAATATTTTTCAGTCGAAGAAAAAATGCAGTGAATAGAGTGGGTTAGAAAGTGACGCCGAGTGCGAGCGATGTCGGTGAAACGTTGAACGAGATGGCGGTGTCGGGGTTTGAATCGATGATGCGCTTGTAGTGATAGCCGCCGAGACCCGCCATGATGGCACCGGTGACCGTGGCGGCGATGCCGACGCCGAGAAGGGCGTAGCCCGCTTTGATTTCGTGGCTGTCAGCGATGGGGAGTTTCTTTCCTTCTTTCCCGATATCATTGACATCCACTTTAACTCTGAGATCAGTGTCCTTGGTACCGATCAACACGGCACCAGCGACGACGGAACCGATGCCGACGATGCCGACGGCGGTGCCCGTCCACATGATGGCGGCGTAGTGAGCTTTTTCGGCGTCGATAGCTTCATAGGTGCGTTCTTTGAGCGATTCGACTTGGGCGTTGAGTTCGTTTTCGCGCTTGAGCGCATCGTCGGTGTCGTTTTTGATATCGGAGCTTTCGATATCGCAACGCGCCGACCAGATTTTTGCGATCATTTCGTAGGTGGCACTAAACTCGTTGAGGTTGTCGGTTGCCGCGACGATGTAGCGTTTGGCGCGTTCTCGATCGCCGATTTTTGCATAGGTATTGGCGATCGAATAATTGAGGATGGGGCTACGGGCACAAATATCTTCGAGCTCGCGGGTGTACTCGAGGGCTTTGTCGTAGTCGCCCGCCTTAAACGAAGTCGAGAAGAGGTTGAAGAGTCGATACCAGTCTTCGTTTTGATTGAGTCCATAGCAGGCGTCGTCGATTGCGTCGCCGCTCGCCGGTGCCTCGGGCTGCGATTTGTCGTTTGCGTCGGCAAGTGCCGTCGCTGGGACGCTTAGCGCAATGGCAATTGCGAAGAGACAAGAGCCAATAGAGATTGGGAATTCATTCTTAATCGTTTCTAGAACCATAGCTCACCTAGTGAATTGCGTACAGGACAGTAGATTGAACCATGATGGCATAAGAGTTGAGCCGTGTCAAATCGTGTGAAGTAAAAAAATGTTGCAAAAACAAAGTGTTACAAAGTTGATAAAAAAAGAATGAAAAAAAACCGTCACATTTTTTTTTTAACGACATGATTGGAGTGTAGAGGGCATGCGTCGAGCTCTGGTTTTGTCGGCGGGCTTGCGGCATGCCCACCATCATCGAAGGAGGGATGTATGGGTGAGCTGGATTTGCGAGAGAAAAAACTACTCTCGAAGAACGACGTATTCGCAGCGTTTCTCAATGCCTTTGTCATCGATCGCGATGAGGTCCCGATCTCGGCCGACGAATTATCAGAGGCCTCGCCGGAGCTCATCTCGATGATGCATCGGCACGTGAATCATCAGTTTCGCGACGTCATCAAGTGTTTGCAAGATGACGTCGGCATAAAGATTGCGTTATTTGGACTCGAGAACCAGACGAGACGAGCGAAAGACATGCCAATTCGGATCATGTCGTATGACGCATTTGGATACAAAGAGTTGTCGAAGCAAGCAAAATCGGGCGAAAAACTCATCCCAATTATTACAGTTGTTTTGTATTTTGGCTATGATAAGCCTTGGACAGCGCCGCGTTCATTGAGCGAGTGTTGCGATGTTCCCAAACGGCTAAAGCGGTGGTTTGTCGATTATCCGATTCACATCGTCGAGCTTGGTTGGCTCACCGATGAAGAAATCGAGAGGCTAGAAGGCGATCTCAAGATGATTGCGTTGTGTTTGCGTCACTTTCGCGATCCGAAGAGATGGCCATTTCCGACGGTCAAAGTCAAGCACGTCGAAGAGGTGTTGGGGCTTTTGGGCAAGATTACAGGTGATGACATTTTTGAGAAATTATGCGACGAATATCAAGCAACGGAGGAATTTGACATAGGTAGCAAACTTGAGAGCTATAGAGAGTTTTACCGAACTGAGGGTGGGGAACATGGCAAGATTGATCAGCTCGCGTTGATGACGAGGCGCATTATGTCGAAGCTAAACAAAACACTCGAAGACGCCATGAGCTATTTGCAGCTCGACGATGGCGAGAAGAGTCTCGTTCGTCGCGCGATGGCCTAGAGCGTTTTTGCAATCAAAGATTCATGTCGTCGATCGGGACAGTAAAAAAAGCCCTAGCGGGCTTTGGAATGCGCATGCCGTGAACGGCGCGGCGTCGGGGCGATGGATTGCTGGAGTTTTGGCGTTTTGCGTTGAGTGGGCATCAATCTCGAATGATGAATTGATGGCGAAGAATTTTGGATTCGTCGATATCGTCGTTTTGTGTTAGCCATCGAATTCCGATGAGTGCGCCATGCGATATTTTGTATCGACCCATATTATCATCGAAGATGTGTTTGCTGACGATCAAGTCAAATAAATCGAGTTTATGTTTGTCGCACTGAATGATTTGGTCGTCGAAATGATATCGGCAACGCTTATCGGGGGATAATTCGATTGTTGCGCGTATATCGTCTTGTGAAGGAGCATCTTTCCATTGGAGTTGTTCTGTGAATATGACACTTTTATCGAGTTCTGGACAGCAATTGTGAAATGGAGATCTTTCGTCGCATTCGATATAGGATCCGTCGAAGGCGTAATGTAGTGTAAACGGGCTTATCGTGTTATCTGTGTGTCGCCGGAAATCGGGAATCGCGGCGTAGGTATATCGCGTTTGGTGAGATGGATTCCGTTTTGCATTGAGCAAAACAATTTTGGCATAACGACTGTGTAGACTATCGGTATTTGGAAAATCGCTATCATCGCTAGGGTTCTGAAGTATTGATGCAATATCGATGCCGTTGACATGTGATCTATATACATTGAGATCGAAATTGCTTGGAACTTGGGCAATTCGATTAGAAAAATAGACGATGGTATCGGAACATTCATCGTTATCGTCATCGAAATCGTCGATTATGTGACCGAGTTTTATACGTGTATTCATCGTAATGTATTTATCTTCAACGGATAATAATTTGTGCTCCAAGAGAAATTGATACGCTGGCATGTTTTTGTATTCAAATATATTAAAATCGCCAATGTTTTTCGAGATAAGTCGAGCAAAGTCGTAGGCAGTTTTTAATAGATTAAAATACATTCGGTTGTGAATCCAGAGCGATTGAATATAAGCATGATCGACGAATAGATCGCGTCGATATATGTTAGAAAAACTGCCATTATTCATTTTTATGACAATGCCAGGATATGTTTTATAAGCGAAGGAACCGTTGTTGAAAGACACGTGCAATGTCATGGGTAACCAAGATACAACGCGGTGTTCGCGTCCTTTGGCGTCTTGATAAGAAATCGATGCTTCGGCATTGTAATAGAATAGGGCAGATGTGGTTTTGTGCTCTATTGCGTCATTTCCAAAGCAGATATTGGGGAAGAGTAACAAGAGCAAGAGTAGCAAATGAGTATGGAGGTTGGATATCGTCATATTAAAACTCATTTGCATATATAAAAGAATCCAATATGATAAATGGAAGCCCGCCCGTCGGGCGGGCGTATGTCGTGTTTTGCTGGGATAATTCGTTTCGGTCGTTTTTTATCAGCGATTTTCGATTTTTCCTGCCATTCCATATAGATCTCCTCGTTTGAAGGGGGGGGAAGTGGAGACTCGAGCGTAGGGATTGGATAGGGCGAAATCAAGTCTGGTGGGATTCTTTTTGTACTATCCGATCTATTCGATGCGTTGCTCGAGTCGCTGGGGCAGGAAAGTGGTTTGTTGCGGTGATGGATATTTAACCGTTTTTGCGGACGATTCGTGCGAGTTGATCGTGGAGGATGCCGTTTGTCGCGATGATAAAAGGGACATGCGGGTCGTAATCGTCGCCTTCAAAGCCGGTGACGGTGCCGCCAGCTTCGCGGGCAATGATGACGCCAGCGGCGGTATCCCAAGGTTTGAGGTTTATCTCCCAAAAGCCATCGAGCCAGCCAGCGGCGACGCAGCACAAGTCGAGGGCAGCGGAGCCGGGGCGTCGGACGGAGTGGACTTTGAGCGAGACGTTGCCGAAGTTTTCGTAGTTGGGGAATCGGTCGTGGTGAGGACCGACGGGAAAGCCGGTGGCTAGGAGTGCTCGGTCGAATTCTCGATTCGAAGAGACGTGGATTTGTGTGCCGTTTAGGTATGCGTGGCAGTCTTTTGCTGCATAAAATTCGTGTCGTTGGATGGGATTGTTGACGACGCCGACGACGGGTTGGCCGTCGACGACGAGTCCGATCGAGATGCATGCCCAGGGGAATCGATGGACCATGTTCGACGTGCCGTCGACGGGATCGACGTACCAATAGGGTTGACCCGATTTTCTGGCTTCGTGGATTCCGCTTTCTTCGCCGAGGAATCCGAAATCGGGTGTATGTTTGGCGAAGAAATCGATGAGGATCTTTTCGTTTTCGGTGTCGATTTGAGTGAGGAGAGATTCGTCGTTTTTGATTTCGACGTGTCTAGGGACATCCCAAAGTTTTTTGAGATTCGCAGCAGCTAGGCTCGCGGCTTCGCGAGCGAGTGATAAGGCGTTTTGGTATTGCATGTCGTTTCGGTGGGATAAAGAAGAAGCGCCTAGAGCATTGAGCGGTGAAACTCGAGCAGCTAGGCGCTTAGAATGAGAATCATCGGGCGCACGAAGTGCGCAGTGGGGGATTAATTTGCGTAATCGAGGGAGTATCCACCTTCTTCTTTGATCGACGAGAAGATGAGGAAAGTTTCTTGGCGTTCGAGACCGGGGAGTTTGGAGAGAGTATTTTTGATGAGCTGTGCCAAGTGGTCGATATCGCGCAAGACGACGTGGAGGCAGTAGTCGTATCGGCCGGTAATGTGGAATCCCGTTTTGACTTCGGGGATGGCAAGGACGCGATCTTCGAAATCGGTAATCGATTGGATTTGGTGTTGAGCCAAGTTGATCATGATGAGTGCTTGGACGGTGTATCCAATGGCTTTTGGATCGATGATGGCGCGATACGATTTGATGATGCCCTTTTCTTTGAGGTTTTTGACGCGGTTGAGCATCGAGCTTTCGGCGAGCTGGTTGCGCGCGGCGAGCTCTTTGTTGGAAATATCGGCCTGTTGTTGAAGTGTTTCGAGAATATTCTTGTCGAGCTGGTTCATTATAAAACTCCTATGCTGGGTGTTTTACGCACATTCGGATGCGAGATTTTTCGAGCTAACGATAGTCGTTAGACGGTGATTTCGCCCTACACACCGCGTCAATTTACTGCTTTCTTGCGATAGTGTCTAGATAAAATTGAAGTTAATGCAGAATACGTTGATTTATCTAAATTTTATTCGGTAATTCGCGAATGTGTTGGAAAAAAGATTAGCGATCTCGGGGCCGCTCGTCGATAGCTTTGGGTGTAAGATGAATTGCGCAGAGTTTTTCTTTCGTAAGCGGGGCGTTGTGGGTTGAATCCGATGTCGGTATTATATCGATACCTGCTTGAGCAGATGTGAGAACAAAGGCGAGGGGGCGTCTGCTGTATGGGCGTTTGTGGATGGGGATGATGTGGGCGAGAGTGGGGAAAATAAGCACTTAAAAAGAGTCAAATATAATCATTTATTTGGGATTATTTGGAGATGTGCTATTGTTAATAAGCGCAGTGGGTTTGGCGGGCGTCTGCATTTTTTGGCTCGCTGATGTTTGCTCAATGCGTTGATTTTGGTGCAGAAATGTCGAAATTCGACGTTGCATTCTTGTATTGGTAGAAGTTAGGCGATAAAAATTTTGCGCGATTAGATGGTATGGGCATCGGATCGCAGTGACATCGCATTTGGAGGAGTTCGAGGCATCGTTTATCGCCTTGGCTTCTCGGCAGGCATGGGGCACGGATTCGCTATTTTGTGTTCTGTTGCTCTCATGGGAGCGCTCAACGTCGGTATCGCGGAGGAAGGGATAGTGACTGGGCGCTTTTTTTATGCTCGAAAAAAAGCGCGCGTATGCTCGCAGTGAAACGAGAACATAGCGCGCTAGGTTGCGCGTATTGCCCAGAGGGCAATAGCGCAACGGCGTAGCCGTATTTGCCGGCGTTAGCCGCAAATAGGCGTAGCCCCAAGTGTTGCGCGTATTGCCCAAAGGGCAATAGCGCAACGGCGTAGCCGTATTTGCTGGCATTAGCCGCAAATAGGCGTAGCCCCAAAAAAAAAAGAGCCCCAAAAAAGGTCGTAAGAGGTCGGCAAAAAGCGAAGAAAAGCGGACCGATGGGCTCGCGAAAAGCGCGCGGGAGGGGGTTATGCGAAGAGCGGTGCGAGTCGTTCGTAGAGTTCGCCGTGGCCGAGTAGGGCGAAGGTGCGTGCGGAGGTGGAGAGGTCGGAGTCGTCGGCGAAATTCATGTCGATGGTGACGAAATCGATGGGTTGTGCGCGGTCGACTTGTTCGAGCCATTCGATGAGGACGAGCGCGTTGGGGTCTTCGATGGCGTCCCAGTAGCCTGTGGATTCGAGTTCTTCGAGCGTGGAGAGGCGGTAGAGGTCGAGGTGGTGGATGGCGCGGCCGTTGGCGTCGTAGCGGTTGATGATGGTGAACGACGGCGAGCAGACGTGTGTTTGTGCGCCGAGGTAGGTTTGTGCGATGCCGTGCACGAGCTGTGTTTTTCCGATGCCGAGGTTGCCGCGTAGTGCGATGACGTCGCCGGGTCGGAGTCGTTGGCCGAGTTTGCGGCCGAATTCGATTGTTTCGTCGAGTTGGTGGGTGATGACCATGGGAATCCTTTATTATGGAACGTAGAAGAAGGCGGAGTTGCTCGATTTGAGAATGATGACGCTTTGATCTTCGAGCATGATTTGGACGTATTGTTGGGGTAGTGGGCGGTTGGGCGTCGAGAGGCGTGCGATTTGCCCTTTTCGGAGAGGTCGGCCTGTTTCGAGGTCGCGGATGGCGTTGTGTGTGGTGGGTGCGGCGCCGAGGCCGGCGAAAAAAGCGAGTTTGTCGCGGAGGAAGCTCGGTTTAGTGCGATAGTAGAGGACTTTGAGCCAGTGTGGGTCGGGGAGAGCGCGGAGCTTTTGGAGGGCGATGAGTGCGTCGTAGGCGATGACGGGGTCGGGATCGACGATGCGATTGTTGAGTGAAGGGATGAATTGGGTCATGCCGCATTGTGCGATGGCAAGGCTGGCGTGAGCGCTGAGACGCGGATCGGGGGATTCGAGATGGCGTGAGATTTGGTCGACGAGTTTGGGCTCGCGTGCAACGCGCGGGCAGATGGTGGGCATTTGCGAGAGAGCCCATAGGGCTGCCGAGGCGGCGTCGACATTGGGGATTGCGTCGTCGGTTTCGGGCGGCAAAAGCGCGGCGCGAATGAGGTCGAAAGATTTGTTAGATATTTCGGTATAAGACGAAGATGGCGAATTATCTTCGGCTTTGGTGGTGTTTTTGTGAATTGCAAGGAGATTTGGCAATGCCTCGACGTAGGCTCGCTTCATTTCTGGGCGCAGTTTGGCGAATTCGGCGGGGGATGGGAGATCGAATGGTGCGCCTAGCGATCGCAAGAGCCAGAGGGCGGGGAGGGCATGGAGTCGCGAGGGTGAGGCTAGGACTTTTTGCGCATCGGCGATGGCGATGGTGATATCGGCGTTTGGGAGAGTGGTGGGGATTTGAGCGAGAGCGTATCGCGCGAGGAGTGTTTTCCCCCAGTTGTCGTCGTTTGGGGATGACGTGACGATGTCGACGAGTTCGTTCCAATAGGCCGGATGGCTTGCGGCGACGGCTTGAGCGGCGTAGGCGATCTGTGGATTGGCATGCCCGAGCAATGAGATGATGCGTTGGCGAATCGAGGGATCGGAGGGGAAAGCGCGGAGAATGTGGATGGCGGCGCGGAGTTGTTCGTCGTTGGCGTTGGTCGTCGATTTGAAGAGTTGATCGACGAAGGCGCGGATTTCGGGGGCGTCGATGGCAGGGATTTTTTCGATAAAGGCGGTGGATAGGGCTTTATTTTGTGCGATCGTCGCCGAAGTGTAAGGGCTGTCGTCGGGGGCGTTTAGGATGGTGCGAGTGACGATTTCGGATCCGTCGTCGTGGAGTTGTTGGAAGACGGCGTATTGTGTGGGTTTTGAGAGATTGGGCAAGTGTGCGACGAGCCATTGTGCGGCGTATGGCGTCGATAGGGCAGCCATGACGATGGCGGTGTCTTCGTCGAGGGATGGAGGGAGGAGCGATAGAGCCTCATAGGATGCAGGATCGGGATCGAAATTTGAATTTTGTTCGACGATGAGACGAGCAGCACGAATCCACTGCTTTTGTACGTCGTCGCTCGGGGCTTGTAGGATTTGGTGGCAGATGGCGTCGAATAGAGTTTTGGGATCGCGGCGATAGGCGGCGGCGACCGACGAGACGAAGGCGGGGTTTTGAGCGAGTTTGACGAATGGTGTGGCGTAGGTTTGGCGGAGGTTTTCGGGGAGGCTACGGACGAGTTTTCGTAGCAATTCGTCGAGTTGATCGACGCGGAGTGCGTCGAATAGAGCGCGGTATAGGTCGGTGTCGGTGGTGTCGTCGTCTCGAGCGATGATGATGTCGATGGCGGCTCGGAGCGCCTCGAGTTTGACTTCGTCGTCGGTATGGTGCCAGATGACGGATTCGAGGGCGGGGAGGAGTCGGGGATGGGCTAAAATGCGAGCGACGCGGGCGGCGTGCTCGACGACGCGCGGTTCTTCGTGTCGGAGCGCGTCGGCGATATAGGGAACGCATTGTTGATCGCAGAGTCGAGCCATCGAATCGAGGGCGTTGCAGATGGCATCGGTATCGTTTGTTTGGAGTTGTGCGATCGTCTTGGACAATTGCGCCATATCGGGAGCGGTGGGCAGAGCGTCGCTCGTGCTCGAATTTTTATCGGCGGGATTGGAATTATCGAGATTTGAAGCGTTATCGCTTGGCGGAACGCCGTTTTGAGGCTCAGAGATTGCAGAATTTGCGGTTTTCGGGTTTGGATTGGCGAGGGCAGACTGCGTCGTTATCGCTTGCGCAGTGGCAAGCGACAATGCAACGAAGATAGCGACTCGAACGATTTGCATGTTGTTCCGAATCACGCAAACTACTCCTCGCGGTTGTTGTTCGCGGTATCGATAGCGAGTTTTGGCGTTTGTACGTCTTTGACGCCGCCCATCGTAAACAAGACGCTTGGGAATTTGGAGTAGTCGACGGCGACGCCATCGGGGAGATTTGGGACGGTGAGTTCGTTTCGGTCGAGTATACGAGCGTGTGGAGATTTGGCGTCTTGCGAGGCGTCGAAGAGTATGAATAGGTTGGAGTTGTCGACTTTTGCAAGCGATGCTTCGTCGCCGATGAGCGTGAGATCGATAGTTGCGGGTTTGAATGCGTGGGCTTGCGACAAGTTGATGGGGACGATGGGGACGCCTAAGATGAGATGTTGTTTCGATTCGGAAACGACATTGACGGTGACGCGCACGCTTTCGGAATCGGTTTTGAGACCGTTTCGATTGAGAATGACCCATCGATTGATGACGAAAGTCGAGGCTTTTCCGGTGAGGTCGATGGGTTCGATATAGAGTTGCCCCGTCGTGGAGACGACGGATTTGGGCCCCATAATTTTGACTTCAGCGGGGTCGATTTTGACTTCACCGAGTCGGTATCCTGGCAAGAGTTCGCCAGTGAAGGCGTGATCGGTGGTGATGGCGACGGTACGCGTTTCGAGAGGTTCGAGGTTGACGTCGAGGAATTCGGGTTGGAATTTGTCGATATCGACGCCGGCTGGCAAGCTGAGCATGGAGGGTTGGAGTGTGATTTGTATATTTCCGCTTCGCGCGGGTGGAGTAATCGTCATCATGCCCAAATCGTCGCGCGTCATGCCGCGCAAAGTCGACGTTCGTCCGCTAATCGTGACGTCGACAGTCGTCGTCGATTCGTCGTCGATCGAGACATAGCCCTCGGGAATGTTGAGCATGACGGGGATTTGTGCGAAATTCATCGTCATATTTCGATCGCTGGTGACGACGATAGCCAGGAGGAAAGCGCATACGAAAGCGATGAGTTTTTGCGGGATATTGGCTTTGAGTCGATCGACGATGGTCGGTTTTCGTCGCGTCGATGCGGCGATTTCATGCGAAGGCGTATCGGTCATGATCATTTCTCCTTATGCGACGATTGATTTCGCCAAGCCTTAAACTTTCGGACGAGAGCCGATGAGCCGACGGAGTCGTCGGAACGGACAGTTGTGACAAAGGCTTTGTGCAAATAATCGCGCAGGGCTTCGCTCGAGAGGCGTCGCGTGAGCGTTTCTCTTTCGGCGATCGAGATGGCGCCCGTTTCTTCCGAAACGACGATGATGACGGCGTCGGTCGATTCGCTCAAGCCGATAGCGGCGCGGTGACGCGTCCCGAGTTGTTGATCGATTTTATCGTTCGACGAGAGCGGCAAAAAGCAGCCAGCGGAATCGATGCGTTGGTGTCGTATGATGACGGCGCCGTCGTGCGTGGGATTGGCTTTGTAGGGGATGAAAAGCGAGACGAGGAGCTCTTTTGTAATCTTGGCATCGATTTTGACGCCCTGGACCATGTATTGATCGAGGACGGCATCTTTTTGGATGGCGACGAGGGCGCCAATTCGTCGCTCACTGAGCAATGAAGCGGCTTTGACGATTTCTTCGATGGCGTCGGGGCTCAATGTATCGTGTGTCGTTTCGTTGATCGGTGCGGTAAGAGAGCCCGTTTTTCCGAAAACGCTCAATCCGCGTCGGATATCTTCTTGGAAGATGATGACGATGATGATGATAAACGAGCCGATGAATTGATTGAGCGTCCAATTGAGCGTCGACAAATCGGCGATTTCTGGGCGTGAAATGACATAGAGCGCGACGAAGATGAGCAAACCGAACAAGATTTGCATCGCCTTTGTGCCTCGGATGAGCATCAAGATTTGGTAGAACAAGTACCAAACGATGAGGATATCGATGGCAAATCGAATGATATCGGTCGTCGTAAAGCTGGCAAAATTCGATAAGATTTGATCAATCATGGCGACTCCAACGCACCTGGCTCATCGTAAGAGCCAGGCGAGATAATTGTGGCGCATGAACGCGAACGATGGCGGCGCCGAGGGCAAAGCTCAAGCCCGAGGCAATCGCCGTCGCCGTATCGAGCGATTCGATGGGCAACCCCGTCGCTCGTGCAATGCAGCGCTTTCGACTGTGTGCAATGAGAACAGGTCGCCCTAATATCGATAAAAATTTCATCGATTCGGTAATGAGCCGAAGATCATTCGACAAACCTTTGCCAAAACCGATTCCCGGATCGACGACAATTTGTCGCATATCGCACCGTGCCGCCCATGCCATGGCGAGCCGATCGGCCAATTGGTGGGTGATCCGTCGTATACATGTTGTAAAGTCGAGTTCAGGGGCATCGTGAGGCTCATAGGCCATGGCAATGTATCCGCAACGGCTGTCGCGAATGATATCGAAAACGGCGCCATCGCGCTGTGTCGTGACGCGATTCGATAGAGCAACGTCGTTGACGATGTCGATAAAACCGCCATCGATAGCCCATTTCATCGTTGCGATATGGCGCGTATCGAGCGAGATGGGGACTTGGCGCCCGGCGGCCCAAGACAGGGGAGCGAGGAGTCGCCTTTGCTCTTCGTCGGCGTCGATAGCCGTGCCGCGTGGGCGCGTCGATTCCGCCCCGATATCGAGTATTTCCGCGCCCTGCGCTAAAATTTTCTCCCCATGCGCGAGGCTCGCTGCGTCGCCTTCTTCGCAAAAAGACGAAAAAGAATCGGGCGTGACGTTCCAAATGCCCATCACGCGTGGCGTCGTCAGGTCGATTTCGAAACGACGCGTGAGAAATTTGCGAGCAAAGGGGCTGCGATTCCACGATTCGAGTGCTTCGATAAATGGATGATTGGGGGCATCGAGAAGTCGCCACCACGAAGCGATCGATTGGGGACGATAGATGTGAATCGCGTGATGTTTATTGCAGGCGGCGATCCACTCGGAACATTCGCTTGGGAGATCGCCAGTACGGGCGATATGGTGGCAGAAGCCTGCGATATCGATGTTGTCGTGCGAGAGTTCGGCGCTAGAACAGACGAAAGGCATCCAATCGAGAGGTAATACGTCGCCATCGATCGAAGTGATTTTCTGTGCGATGTGATGCAATGCAAAAACGGCAATCAACGGGCGGTTCTCCTCTTTGTTGCCGAGCTAGGCGCGGCCATCGTGCGATTTCGCATCGATTTCGATAGGCGGCAATTGGCTACCGCGATCGGCGGCATAATTGCCGTAATCGGGGTTATTTTTGGCGACATCGTCGGGGGAGTGTGCGTTATCGTCGTTGTCATGTTTTGACGACTGATTTGGTGCATCTTTCGAGGCATTGGATCGCATTTCGTTGGCGATGAGTGCCGCCAATTTTGATTGGAAGGCGACTTTTGCGACGCGTGGTTTATCTTCTTTTTCGCGCGATTCACGTTCAGCGCGTAGCCCATCGATTCCCTTTTCGAGCAATATATTGACGTCTTCGATATCGAGTGTTTCGAATTCGATGAGACCATCGGCGAGGAGTTTAATTTCTTCGAGGTGTTCGGTGATGAGTCGTCGAGCGAGTTCGTAACCTTCGGTCAAGAATCGCCTGACTTCGTCGTCGATCGTCTGTGCGGTACGTTCGGAATAATTACGCGCGTGAGCGAGCTCTCTCCCCAAGAACGGTTGTTCATCTTGGTCGCCGAATGCGATGGGGCCGAGTACGTCGCTCATTCCCCATTCACTGACCATTCGTTTAGCGAGTTTTGTGGCTTGTTCGAGGTCATTACCGGCGCCAGTGGTGAGTTGGTTGAAGACGATTTCTTCGACGATTCTGCCGCCCATACAGATGGCGATTCGATTGATGGCGTAGCGCTTTGTGACGCACAAACGATCTTCGAGCGGGACGGAATACGTCACGCCCAGGGCACGTCCGCGTGGAACGATTGTAATCTTTTGTAGAGGGTCGACGTCGTCGGGTGTATCTTGCGAGAGTAGGAGCGTGACGAGTGCGTGCCCGGCCTCGTGATAAGCGGTCGTCTTTTTTTCGTGTTCGGTGATGACCATGCTTTTTCGCTCGCGTCCCATGGCGATTTTGTCGCGTGCCTCGATGAAATCTTTCATTTCGAGGTATTCGGCATCGCGTGCGGCGGCGATGAGTGCGGCTTCGTTGGCGATGTTTTCGAGTTCGGCGCCCGAGGCACCTGGAGTGAGTCGAGCGATCGTATCGAGGTCGACGTCAGGCGAAACGGGTTTATCTTTTGTATGGACTTCGAGGATACATCGTCGCCCGCGGACGTCGGGGGTTGGGACGACGACGCGGCGGTCGAATCGCCCGGGTCGGAGCAGAGCGGGGTCGAGGACGTCGGGGCGGTTTGTCGCCGCCATGACGATGATCCCGTCGTTCGCTTCAAATCCATCCATTTCGACGAGCAATTGGTTGAGTGTTTGTTCGCGTTCGTCGTGCCCGCCACCCAAGCCGGCGCCGCGATATCGCCCGACGGCATCGATTTCGTCGATGAAGATGATGCATCTCCCGCTTCGCTTTGCCTGATCGAAGAGCTCGCGGACGCGACTTGCGCCCACGCCGACGAACATTTCGACGAAATCCGAGCCCGAAATGCTATAGAACGGCACGCCAGCTTCGCCGGCAACGCCCTTGGCCAGTAGCGTTTTGCCCGTCCCAGGCGATCCCATCAACAAGACGCCTTTGGGAATGCGACCGCCCAAGCGTTGATATTTGCCAGGATTTTTGAGGAAATCGACGATTTCGACGAGTTCTGCTTTTGCCTCGTCGATGCCGGCGATGTCGGAAAACGTGACTTTATGCTGGTCTGGCGTGAGCATTTTGCCCATCGAGCGCCCAAAACCCATGGCCTTTCCGTTGCCAAATTGGGCGGTCTGGCGGAAGAAGTAGATGAAGACGCCGATGAGGAGCAGTGTGGGCAACGAAAACATGATGAGTTGCAACCAAAACGACTCTTCTTCGGACTGCGCAAACGCATACGCGACGTGGTGTTCTTCGAGCATGTCTTGCACATCGGCATTCAAAACGCCTGTCGTTTCGAATTTTTCTGGGATTTTGACGAGCCCATCGGCCGCGCCTGCAGGGTCTTCGCTAGGCTTAAATTCGCCCGTAATCCGCGAGCCTTTCGATTCGACCGATTGCACGCGGTCTTCGCGCACCGCCTGTGTAAATTCGCTATATTTGAGTTTTGTCGCTCTGTTTTGGTCGAGCGATGCCTGAGCAAATATCATGGCGATAATCATCACCGTCAGGGATATTGCAATTATCTTCGAGTAATTAAATCTCACGTCCAGTTATCCTGCGTCTCAACTCGCTGCGCGTCCATCGTACGCCCCTCGCGGTTTGTCATTGCCTCTCGGGTTTCGTCATACGTCTCCGACGAGGCGCAAATTTTCCCACGAAAAAACGCACCTTATATAATCACCAATGTCAGATGTGCCCAAAGTTTTTTTTATTTTTGTCGATTGTGCGCCACTATTACGCACATACACCTACATACGCCCCATCAATGGATAACGCACAGATGCGAATTTTATTCTATCCATTCATCACTCTTTCGAACCGAGAGCAGCCTCGATGGCTTTTTTCGCATTCATTGCGAGCGTTTCGGCGGCGGATCGTTCGTCGCTGGGGTTCGTAGGCGGAGCGATGGGGGCCAGCAGTTCGAGTTTGCATTTGCCGGGTCGGATGGCAATCCCCGTCTTCGGCATGGCCTCGAACGTGCCGTGAATCGCGACAGGGACAATCGGCACTTGCATTTGTATGGCGTTGAAAAACGCGCCTAATTTGAAGTCGTGCATGGCGCCATCGGGTGTTCGCGTCCCTTCGGGGAACATGAAAATCGACGCACCTTCGGCGATAGCCGCCCCGATATCGTCGCGAATTTGTCGATTTCTATCGTGAGCATTTTTGCCGCGATAGACGCGAATGTGTTTTTCGCGCTGCAAGATCCGCCCGATATAAGGCGCGCGAAACAGCCCCGATTTTGCCAAAATCCTCAAATCCGTATCGAAAAACGCGCAAATCAGCAGTGCATCGAGCATACTGGCGTGATTGGCGACGAAAATCGCCGGCGGCAATGCGGCAATTTCGTCGTGCGTGGGTCCCTCGATTTCAATGCCTATATCTTGCAAAAAACGCCGTGAATACAACTGCTTAATCGCCTGCGTCGGCTTTCCCTCGGGCGTCGCTTTGTATTCTCGCAAGCACGCCGTCGCTTGTTTCAAAAATGCAGAAATATTGTGAATCGTCGTTGGCATTGCAGAATCCTCGTTGGATATTGAATGGTATTCGGTGTTTAATGCAATTTATCAAATTTTGTGCATATCGCATCGATGCACATCGATGTGCGCCACCTATTGCCCTGTGGGCAATACGGTGTCGGCTCAGGCTATTTCGCCCATGTTGGGCTCAATACGCCATCGCATTTTTTGAATCGCCACCTATTGCCCTGTGGGCAATACGGTGTCGGCTACGCTATTGCCCTATGGGCAATACGCTCCGCAGGCGCGGCTATGTGCTCGCCGCTGTCGCGGCTTGCGCGCATACGCCGCGCTCATTTTGGGCTGAATCGATCGCCCAAAAGCGTCTGTTTTTTGAGCGATATTTTGCGAATTCTCAAGCCAATTTGATCGTCCACCGCCCGAAAAGATGGCTCGTGTCGATCAGGTGGCTTCTTTTTTGTCGAGAGCTCTTAGGAATCCGACGAAGTATTGGATTGCACTAATGACGCTAATGAACACACTTAATACGAGGAGAACGAGCCCGACCCGATGAAAATTCATCGTCGTTTCGAAACCGAAGAATTTAATTGGGTAGGTATAGTGCACGAGCAAACCGACGAGTCCGACGAGTTGTAGTGCGGTTTTGAGTTTTCCTCCCGATCCGGCGGCGATGACGAGTCCTTCGCCGACGGCGATTTGTCGCAATCCTTGAACGGCGAGTTCGCGCGTTAAGATGACGATGGGAATCCACGAAGCGAGCCATCCCATGGCGGCGAGTTGGACGGTAGCCGCCATGACCATGAGTTTATCGGCGAGTGGATCGAGGAATTTTCCGGTGACGGAAACGAGGTTGAGTTTTCGTGCGAGGTATCCGTCGAAGAAATCGGAGATAGCGGCGATCGAGAATGCGGCGACAGAAAGCAAGCAATAGAAAGGTGTTTTCATTGCCAAGCATACGACGACAAACGGAATGAAAACGATGCGAATCATCGTGATGGAATTGGGGATGTTGAAGAGATCGCGTTTAATCGTCGAACTGAGTTTTGGTTGTTTTTCTTTTTGTGTCGAATTTTTTCTGACCCTAAAGGCGCCGAATCGTCGAGATCGCTTATTCTTTTGAAGATTCATCGAATAGATTTCCGTTTCTAGAGATAAAATTCTACTCCTAGGCGCGAATTATCGCATTGCGCCCGCGAGCCTGCGAGATACACCGCATTGGAATAATGCGCAATATCATATTAAATCGGTTGTGTGTGATCGAATCGTCGGGATTGCTTTGAGTGTTGGCACAAAATACATTTTTGTGCTAGGTTGCGCCGGCGCATGTGTAAGTGCAATTTCGAACAATCGAAACGGCTTTGCATTTGTTCATCCTGGACCCTAGAAGGCGAATAAGAAACGACGATGAAACAACCAGAACCTTTTGGAAAATTCCTTTTATACGGTCAAGTAGCCGTAGGCGGCATGGCAGAAATCTACAAGGCGCGTTATGCCGATGCGTCGATGCCGCAAGTCGATATAGCGCTCAAACGCATATTGCCGTCCTATACCGAAGACGAAGGTTTCGTGACGATGTTCAAAGACGAGGGCAATATAGCGCTTCGTCTCAAGCATCCGAATATCGTCAACATTTACGAAGTCGGCGAGGTCAACAACGACTGGTATATCGCGATGGAGTTCATCTATGGCTCCGATCTTCGCGTTTTGGGCGATGCTTGTGAGAAGTACAAGAAGCGCTTCACGAATACGCAAATCGCGCGGATCGTATGTGAAACGGCGAAAGCGCTCGATTATGCCCATGCGTGTACCGATGCCAACGGCACGCCGCTCAACATCGTGCATCGCGACTGTACGCCGCATAACATCATGGTGAGCCACGATAACACGATAAAATTGATGGACTTTGGGATTGCCAAGGCGGCATCGCGAGCGACGAAGACGCGCGTCGGTACGGTCAAGGGCAAGAGCAGTTACATGAGCCCCGAACAGGCGCGTGGCAAACAACTCGATGGTCGTAGCGATATGTTTACGCTCGGCACGGTCGCTTGGGAAATGCTCACTGGATATCGTTTGTTCAAGGCGAGTAGCGATTTCGAAATTTTGTCGAAAGTGCTCAAACAGCCGATCATCCATCCGTCGGATTTGGATTCGAATGTGCCGCGCGATTTGGGCGATATCATCATGAAGACGCTCGAGCGCGACCGCGATATGCGTTATTCGACGTGTGGGGGCTTAGCCGATGCGCTCGAGCAATGGATTGCGATAAATGGCGATGGTTCGGATTCGCGCTTGGGCGAAACGTGCATGGCTTTGACGAATAAAAAAGGTCATACGATTGCGGAATTGCCCGATTATACGCGCGGTCAGTCGTTGTATCGCTATGACGAAGATCGCGACGAAAAGTTCGTGCCCATTTCGGATGCGCCGCGTCAGACGCTTCCGCATAGCCCGGGGATGGCGGCACCGGGGATGGGTGCGCAACCTGCGGCCGAATTGCCGCCTGCGGCGGCTCCGGCAACGATGATGCAACAGCCCGGCTATGGTTTGCCGCCCGTCATGACGCCCGCCATGCCGCAACGCGTTCCCGTCATTTACGTCTTGGCATATATCGTTTTGGGCATCGTGTCGGCGTTACTCATCGCCTATGTCGTGTGGCCCAAAGAGAAAACAGAAGCTAAAGAAGCTGCATTTGAGCTCCCCGAAGCGCGTTTGAACTTCAAGGCGAATCCCGCGCACCCCGGAGCCATGAAGATTTTCGTCAATGGCAAGGAATTGCTCACCGAAAGCGGTGAATTCGCCAAAACGCCTTATTATTCCTATAAGAGCCGCATCGGCGATAAGGTGACGGTGACGTTCGAAACCCCGGGCTACGCGCCCGTGACGGTCGAACGCGATGTCGTTTTCCCGCAACAAGATATCGAAGTCACCATGTTGACGACGGAAGAAGCGGCTTTGGCGCAGTTGACATCGGTTCCCAAGATCGTCATCGATTCGGATCCCGAAGGCGCGAAGATCAAGGTCAACGGCGAGAGCAAGGGCGAAGCTCCTGTCACGCTCGAGAATGTCGATTTTGGTAGGGAATTGCGCATCGAAGCGAGCCTCGACGATCACCTCAACGCCACCGAAACGTATATTGCCAGCCGCGATTCGAAGCGCGAGTTGAAGTTGACGCTCGAAGAAGGATCGCAGAAAGCCGCGCGTCAGGCAGCTCCCGAACACAAATCCAAGACGGTTGCCAAGAGAGACGTGTCGAAGAAATCGCCGTCGGCGGCTAAAGTCGCCTCGGGCGTCGGCAAGATATCGGTCAAGGCAAAGCCTTGGGGCGTCGTTTCGATCGACGGATCGCGCGTCGGCAATACGCCAAAGACGCAAACGGTCAAATCGGGAACGCATAAAGTCGAAATCCACTTGCCCAATAAGAATCTCAGGGTCAATAAGTCGGTCGTCGTAAAGCCCAACCAGACTGTGAACGTAGGTTACGACTTCAATGCCGGGAAGTGGATGTAAAACGCTCTGGATATCGTTGCTCTTGGCGATCTTTTTTATCGTTTTGACGATCGCCTTGAGCCTATTATCTGGGCCATATACGGTTTCGGTAGCCGAGGCGAAAGCCTCGGCACAAGGGGCTTGGCGCATCGATGCCACTGTCGAGGGCATCGCTTTGCAGCCGCACTTCGCCGAACTCTCGCTTTGTCGTGACGGCGTCTGCATGACGGCTCGTGCGCCACTCTCCGCGTCGACGCGGATCAAACTCGGGCGCGATGTCGTCGTCAAAGGCGCATTTGTCGGTGGCGTTTTTGAGATCGAATCGCTCTTGACGCGTTGTCGGGAGTAGATGGCCTTGATCGTGATCGCCGTCCTCACGCTCTATTTTATCGTTTGGCGAAGATATGCGTCGGTTTTTGAATCGCCGTGCGATGGCGCTTTTGTAGGGTATGTCGATAGGCGTTCGAGATTTCTATCGAGTTATAGCGGGCCGATAATCGCGATTATCTTTATCGCATGTTTGTTGGCGATGGGCGTTGGGCAAGGGCTTAGCGGATCGCCATTGAGCATGGCGCTGGCACTCACAGAGCCTTGTTTGGCGGTTTGTTTTTTGCAGCGCCGCGACATATCGCGCCATGCGCGTTTGATCGCGTTTTGGGGAATCGTGGCCATTTGGGCGACGCAGTCGCAAGGCGTCGTCGATGGAAACATGGTCACAGGCCACTTTTTGGCGCCGTATCACATCTTTTGTTCGCGCGTGGCGAAGGCGTATTTGCTCTGTGCCATGGCAGTCGGGATTGGTGGCGATGCGACTCAATCGCAGTTTTATTGGCGCAAGGCGTCGTGGTTGGTCGCAATGTCGATAGTTTTGGGGATGATTTGGGCGCACGACGCCAGCGATTGGGGGTCATTTTGGCAATGGGATTACATCGAATTGTCGCAGTTGGCGATCTTCGTCGCAGCGGTTGCTGCGTCGCGTCGTGCGCACGAGTTTTGGACGGTTTGCGTCGCCATATTGTGGGGGTTGCAATGGATTATCGTCTACCAGTTGCCCGATTTTGGCGTCGTTACGCGTCACCAATATGGGCAAGGATACGGCTATATGGCGCATTTATTGGGATCGTGCGCTCTGATGATAGCCTATATCGCTTTCGCGGCGATGGTGGGCAAGATTTCATCGAACCGATTGCGTTGCCGAAAAGATGGCGTTGGGGCTAGAGCTTTGCCGCAAGCGCATGTCGTCGCTGGCGTCGCTCTTTTGTGTATCGAGCTCATTTTTGGCATTTTTTCGAAATATTATTCAGAAAATAGCCTATTTCATGGCATTTTATACATCGCCTTTGGGGCGATTTGGGCGGCGATATGTTGGGGCATGCCGACGAAACGCTATATCGTTTCGATATCGCTTGCCGTCGTCGCCATGATCGGTGCGGCTTGGGGGAATGGAAAAATCGAATCGTCGTGGGTTGGGATAGATGGTGCGGTAAATGCGCGAGATGTTGCGCATTTCGCGGTCATCGACGATATGAGATTGCACGGGATTCGCGTTGAATTGGATTCGGCGAATAGTCGGAAAGACGACACAAAAATCGATGATCGCCGAGTTTATTGGATAGAAATAGCGATTGGTGCGCGAAGCGAAGAAGAATCGATATATGAGACGTCGTTTGAGGCGGGCGCGCGTCGTGAATCTGGTTCTTTAGAATCGAATCGGGTGCGCGCGCCCGCCGACGTGTTCTATCGACATCGATGGTATCGGGTTTCGACAGCCGCCTACGATGCTCGCTATGGTGCTCTCGTCTTCGTTCGCGATAGGACTTTTGCCGCGATTTGGATGATCTATTTTATGGGATTATGCGTTTTGGGGCTCGTTTGGGGGCGAAGAGAAGACTGTTTTGGGGTAAGAAAAGGCTGAATCATCGCTATTCGTGTGAAATGCGAGATAGAAAGGCGAGGATGGTGGCGTTTGATAGAGCGCGTGCGGCGAGTGCGGATAATTCGGCAGAATTATCGCTAGAATGATCGCTATTCGTGTGGAATGCGAGATAGAAAGGCGTGGATGGTGGCGTTTGATAGAGCGAGTGCGGCGAGTGCGGATAATTCGACGAGTGGGGCGTGGTGGTAGCTGGCGTTGAGACCGGCAGAGAGCCCCAAGATCCAAGCGACGAGGAGCCAAGGTGCCGAGGTGACGAGACGCAGGCGGTTGCTCTTTGCTGCATCGAGGCTCAGGAGCGTCGTTTGGAGCGAACCGCAGACGGAAATCGTCGTTGCCGTTAAAAAAAGCGCCATGGCTAGTCCGTTAAAGAAGGGCACAAAAGCGTTGCCATTGCCGAAGCCGAAAAAAGCCCAAACGAGGCCGACGAAGGGGAATTCGACGCATAGAGTGGCGGCGATTTGCGAACGAATCCAAGGGCGAATGTGCTGCATGCTGTTCATGATAAGAGTTGTGCGGCGAGCATTGGCGATTGAAATGGCGAGGATGGCGGCGTGAAGCAGGAGTGCGATGATCCAAATGTGGCGAATCCAAAACGCGCTATCGCGGGAGACTTCGGGGTATGTCGTGGCGATGGTGATGAGGAAGACGAGTAGCAAGAGGATGAGCCACGACGTGCGGAGCTCGCGGAAGTGTATGAACTGGAGCGCAAGCAATGGAAATCGTCGTTGGAAGGCGTTTGGCATGGGGATTTCGTCGCGTGTTGGAGGGGGAATGCTGGGCGCGATTGAGCACGTATTGAGCGGTAGCGAAATAGGGCGATAGCGGAGGCGTATGCGCGGAGTGAAACGAGCACATAGCCGGAGCCAGAGCGCGTATTGCCTTTGGCAATAGCGCGACAGACGGCGCGTATCGGCGGGGCGATAGCGCAGAGAGAGCCCGTATTGAGCGGTAGCGAAAAAGGGCGATTGAGCCCGTATTGAGCGCTAGCGAAATAGGGCGATAACGGAGAAGTTATTTCGATTTACCGCAACATTTTTTGTATTTTAGGCCGCTTCCGCATGGGCAGGGTGAATTTCGTTCGATTTTGGCGGATGCGATTTTTTGTGGCTCTTGCGGGACGACGTAGTCGGCGTCGGTTTGCATGAGTTGGATGAAGTCGGCGAGTTTTGGGTCGATGGTGGTGGCGTTTTGGGTGATGATGTCGAGCGGCGTGCGGCCGAAGAGCGACCAGAGGCGCGTGGTGTAGAACATGCGTTTTGCCATGGTGAGCACGGTGGCGCGTTCGTCGGGGTCGGCGATGGTGACGCGTTCCATGAACCACTTTGATGGGTCGTGGGGGAGAATATTATTCGCCGATTCGAGCATATCGCCGAATGTAAAACACCATTCGGTTTGAAATTCGATGAAATATTGCCACAGGAAGAAGACGTAGTCGTTTGAGCCTTTGAGATAGTGTCGGATGTTTCCGTTTTCGGCGAAGGCGTCCCATGCGTTGGCGGGGCTCCAAGGGGTGAATTCGCAGTAGGCTTGGAGTTCGTTGCGCGTGGGGTAGGTGATGGCGAATTTTTGGCGGTTTTGGACGATGGCCGCTTCGAGTTTTGTGGCGTTTGTGAAAGTTCGGAAGATGGGGGAGCGAATGGTGGAGGTGTGCGGGTCGTAGTCGGGGGCGACGGATTGTTTGTCGCGCTTTTGGATGGCGTCGACGATTTCGCGTTCGTCGGTCGGGGTGTCTTCGTAGTGGGCAAAGGCAGTGGCGGCCATGTCGAGGGGCAAGACGCCGTAGATATGGGCGAAAGCGTACATGTAGGCGCGAATGAGACATTCGCGGTTTGTCAATTCAGAATCAGGCATGGCCGATGAATCCTTTGTAGATGAATCTTTTGTGTGAGCGAGGCGTTTGGGGCGGTTTGGCTGAAATCGTTGGTATTGCTTGCTTAGGGGATTGGCGGGGTTGCCGTGGGGGCAGGAATAGCCATTGCCGATGAGAGCGAGCGCCTCGTTAGAATTGGAATTGAAACGAGCGGTGGTGCGAAAGCAGAAATCACCGCGTCGTTGCGTAGTATTAGATCAAGCGGTGCATTGGGGCAATGAATAAAGCGCAAAGCAGGGCGGGGGAGGAATGCGAAGAGAGTGGAGAAAAGCGAAAAAAGTGAAAAAAAGGTTGAAATTCGAGCGCATTTGCGTAATATGCCCGCGTTTTTGCGCGCTTTGCACAAATGCAGGGTCGTGCATGGAATCATACTCATACTTGCGCCATGACGTCAGTTTGGCGTTTGAGAAGTTAGAACAGCAGACATAGGAGTAGTAAAATGGCTCGCAGATGTGCATTTACCGGCAAATCGCCGCTCGTTGGCAACAACGTATCTCACGCTCACAACAAAACGAAGAAACGTCAGCTTCCGAACATTCAGTCGAAACGCATTTTTGTGGCTGAATTGGGTCGCTATGTTCGCATTCACTTGTCGACGCGTGCGTTGCGCACAGTGAGCAAGATGGGGCTTTTGGCGTATTGCGCCAAGGCTGGCGTTGCGCTCAAAGATATCGAAATCTAAGCGACGCCTAGGCGCGACGGCTTATTTTGAGAAGCACCGAATTTTCGGTGCTTTTTTTGTGCGATATCGACTATTTTGAGGCGCTGTAGCGGCGTGCTTCGTGCTTTGGTTTGTGCGCGATAGGCGCGTAGTGCGAAGTTCGAGCAGTCGTCGAATCGAGCGAATGGCGTGTTTGCGGTAGGATATCGAGCGAATGGCGCATTTGCGATAGTCAAATCGATCGACGGTTACAAGGGTGAATTGAGGAACGAGAGGGGCGGCAGAGGTTGAGTCGGGCGTTTTGGATATTGAGCTTGGGCATATTTGCGATGAGCGGTTGCGAAGCGCCTGTTTCTGAACGCGTGGCGGGCGGTGGCGCGGTTTTGGAAGTGCCCGAGGTGTCGCCCGAAGTTGCGCGCTATGCAGCTTCGATCGAAGGCGCAGTCGTGCAAAAGGCGAAAGATGAGGCTTTGCGCCATGTCGCAGATGTGCACCAATACGATTGGTCGTTGGGCAAGATTCGGCATCGCAGTTGGATTGCGCAGTGGTATGGCGATGGGACAGAAAAACCGTTTGAACCGCTGTTCTTTGGCGACGGAGAATTGACGCCGGCTGGCGTGGCGCTCGTTTCGGCGCTCAAGAATGCGGGCGATCATGCGCTCGATCCGGCGGTATACGATATCGAGGCGATCGAGGGGCTTGTCGAACGAATTGGGAAGATGCGCAAGACGTTGACGCGATCGCCGCGCTTGGAATTGACGCGCGAAGAAATCGCAGCCCTTGCGACGTGGTATGAGGCGCACAAAGGCGACACAGCCGAGGCGCGGCTGGCGGCTTTGTGCGATAGCGCGGTGACGCCTTTGCCGAGAGTGGCGGCGTTTTACGAAGCGGAATCGACGAGAGTCGAAGAATATTTGGCATTAGCTCGTGGGATCGAAACAAAACTTGCCGATTCTTGGTTTTCATATTCGGAAGATATGAAAATGGGGAATTTGATGAAATATTCTTCGGAGGAGTTGGCGAAGTATACGACCGAAGACAATCCGAACGAAGTTCATCCGAAGCATTTCGATTCGATTATATCGGAACGCGTGACGGCGGCGACGAGAGATCTCGTTGCAAATTCGACGTCGCCGCAAGTGGTATTCGATGGGCTCGTGCCGGCACACGAACAATATGCGAAGCTGCAAGCGGTTCGCGGGCGCTATCGGGCGATCGTCGATGGTGGCGGTTGGGCAACCGTTGCCCCCGACCGCATGTTTGCCGGCGGGCGCGCGCCTCTCGTTCGCGCACTCAAACAACGGCTCGCCGTTGAAGGTTACGATGCGGGCGATGTGCAAGACGATTTATTCGACGAGAAGTTGACGAGCGCCATTCGAGCGTATCAGAAGTATCATCAGATCGATGAAACGGGCGAGGTGAACGACGTCTTTTGGCGTAGCCTTAACGTCGCCGCCCAACAGAGGCTTGCCGAAATCGAAGCGAATATTCGCCATTGGCATCGGTCGATTTTCGAGCCACGCGCGGCATATATCTACATCAATTTGCCATCGTTTACGGCCGAAGTGTGGCGAAATGGGGAGCGCATTGCGGAGCATAGAACAGTTGTCGGAAATTCGACGAAAGTCTGCAATACTCGCACTATGCAATGGGAAATGATCAATGCGACGAAAATAATGCACGCTCGCATGACATATCTTGTATTTAATCCGTATTGGAATGTGCCACCGAGAATCGAAGTCGATGAGTATCAGAAGAAGATGGCCGAAGATCCCGAATGGTTGGCACAATCGGATTTTGAGTATTTTACGCCGCGTGGCGGCGGTCGAGTTCTGAGGCAGAAACCGGGCGAACACAATGCACTCGGGCGCGTGAAACTCATCTTTCCGAATCGGTATAATATTTATTTGCACGATACGCCGAAACAGCAAATGTTTACTTATGCGATTCGAGCGTTTTCACACGGCTGTATTCGTGTCGAAAATGCGATGGGATTTGCGCAATCGATTCTAGAAATCGATGGGCAATGGGATGCGGCGCAGATCGAAAAGTTTTTCAAAGAAGCAGGCGAACACCCCGTCGATTTGAAGACGCCGCTCGACGTATTTATCGATTATCATACGGTGACAGTCGATGAACACGGACAGCCCTATTTCTTGGCCGATATCTATCGGTATATACGCGATGAAATTGCTCCGCCGTCGCCCGCTCAATTGCGTTGCGATCCGTCGATCGATAAGACGAGCGCATTTCGATCGGGCGAGCAGTCGGATTCCGGCCCTTGATTTCATCACCCGAGAGATTTGGCGATGGGGAATGGACCTCACCCCTGCCCCCTCTCCATAAATGGCGAGGGGGAATAGACATCTGCCTACGGCAGATGTGATAGATTTGGCGAGGGGGAATAGACATCTGCCTACGGCAGATGTGATAGATTTGGCGATGGGGAATAGACATCTGCCTACGGCAGATGTGATAGATTTGGCGATGGGGAATAGACATCTGCCTACGGCAGATGTGATAGATTTGGCGATGGGGGAATAGACATCTGCCTACGGCAGATGTGATAGATTTGGCGAGGGGGAATAGACATCTGCCTATGGCAGATGTGATAGATTTGGCGATGGGGAATAGACATCTCATTTGAGGAGAAAAAGATAGATATGAGCCATAAATCGAAATGCGATTGTCATGATCATGAATGTAGTTGTCATGATCATGAATGTAGTTGTCATGAGCATGAATGTAGTTGTCATGAGCACGATTGTAGTTGTCATGAGCACGATTGTAGTTGTCATGAGCACGAATGCGATTGCTGTGAACCCAACTGCGATGAGATGCCCGATAGGGATGCTTGTAAACAGCCATTGAATTCGCCAGCATTTGCGCGTCAAGATCCGAATAAGGGCGTATCGCTCGGTGCCGATCTCGAAAAAGACATCGCCGAGGCGATGACGAAACGATATGCGCGGTTTTTGCGCCCGACAGAGACGTTTCACGTGACGACAGAGGTCTGCCACCATTTTGGTCTCGTGAGTTCGGAATTGCGTAGCGAAGACCGACACAGCCACGTCTTTGTCGAGGTGAGCGTCGAATGCGAGCCGAATAAGATCGATAATCCGATGGATGCTTATCAAGAGGCACTCGACGTCTTAGATTTGGTTTGGCTCGATTATTTCGACAGCGATCGGATATCGCATTATTTGCCGATATGGCAGAGCTACGAAATCGAAAAGAAATCGGTCAATGTCCGCCTAGAACACAGCAATCCCGCACTCGACGACGAAGCATCGGCGTTTTTGCTGGCGCATGGATTTACCGAGGGCGGACTTGAGCCAGAAGACGATTCAGACGAATGATCGTCATTTCACATCGGGATTTCGGGCGATCCAAGCCTTAGCATCGGAGGCGTAGTCGGAGGTAGGGTATTTTTCGACGAGCTGTGTTAGGGCTTTTTTCGCTTGGATGGGGTCTTTGAGCTTGATGTAGCTATGGGCGAGCAGAATATGGGCTTTTGGGGTGATTTCTGCGTTGGGGTATGTTTTGATGAGATCGTTGAGTCGATTGACAGCGCCCAAATAGGCTTTATTTTTGAAATTGTATTCGGCGACGTATAGTTCGTGATTGGCGAGTCGTCGTTGGACTTCGTCGTATTGTAGGCGTGCGGCTGGGGCGTTTTCGTCGTTTGGATATCGTCGGAGGAAAGAGGCGAGGGCGGATTCGGCTTGCGTCGTCGATTTTCTGTCGCGTTGCCACGGATCGGGCAAGATAAAAACGCTACTGGGCATGAGTTCGTAGTAGCAGTTTGCCGCTTGATATGAGGCGTATGCGATTTCGCTGTGAGACGGATAAGTGCGGATAAAGGATTGGTAGGTCACGGCAGCTTGGGCATAATCACCGGCGTTTCGATAGGCGTCGCCGATGCGCAAGTCACATAACGTCGCCCAGCGCGTTGCGTATGGGAATTTGAGCTTGATGGCGTGAAAAGCCTTGATCGAATCTTCGTAGGAACCGCTTTCGAGCGTCTTGACAGCGGCACGATATGCAGCCTCGGCTTCGCTCTTTGGCTCGCCTTCGAAGACGGTTTTATGCGATGCCCCGCACGACGTGAAACACAGAGCAAGACAAATCGCCATGATGATACGCCAGAGGCGCCAGAACTTTTGCATGTATAGAATCCGTTAAAATAGGGTCATTGCGCTACGCGCAACGTCGAACGCATCGACGGCGCATCGTATACCCCAACAGCTCGCATTCTGCTACAAAACATTGATGTTCGGGCAGAGATTATCTCTGAGAAAGGGGGGACTCACAAAAAAATACGGTGCGCACGCAGTGCGCACCACACTTAAACGATGATGCCTTTTTCGTTGATTCGATACTCGGACGGCAGGTTGTTTTGTGCTTTTTCGATGAAATCGCCTTCGATAGCCCAAGATTTATCGCGGAAGGCGTTTGCGATGAGCGAGAGTATTCGTTGAGAAGTTTCGCAAGCGAGTCGCTCGCACAGGGCATGTATGCCTTCTTTTCGACCGTGAGCGATAATCGTATCGGCGGTGACGAATCGGATCGTTTCGTTGTCGTCGTTGAGATAGCGGAGCGCGGCATCGTCGATTTCGGGTTCTTCGAACGTCTTAATCGTGAGCATGAGTTGTTCTTTGCGTTCGGTATCGCGGACGTATTCGGGACCGATAGAATTGAGCAATTCGACGATAAATTCGACGAGTTCTTCGTGCGAAATGAGGTCGGATAGGGTTCGGAATGGCCAGCTAAAATCTTTGTCGTTGTTGAGCAAAAACTTTTTGAGTGGTTCGACACAAGGGGCGCCGAGGTCGAGGAGGAGTTGTTTGGTATAGGCTTTTTCGTCGGCATCGACGGTGCCATTTTCGCATCGGCAGGTGAATCGCTCGATGAGGCATTTGGGGGCTAGGGCAGGCCCGAGATCGTGGAGTTGACCGAGGGCGTATTTGCGATCTTCGGTGTGCCCATACATATTGACGATTCGACGTCGCAGTTTTTCGGCTTTTTCGGCAGGTGTTGGGGCAAAAAAACGTCGAATGGCATCAAAAAAAGACATGATTCTGTATCTCCGTAATGTGCTTATATGGCTTATATGCGCACGCAGTGCGCCATCGAGTCGAATAGAAAAACGACGCATCGATCGTAGCGATAGCGTCGAACTGATGAATTTGTAAACATATTGTCGCTAAAGGCTACAAAAAAATGCATTTTTCTCGGCGATACGATTGATGTTGCCCGATGAATCGTAACCATATAATAATGAATGGCGAAAAAACGGGCTAGGTCTGTCGGCTCTGCGAAGGGGAATCATATGCGATTAGGTGGAATGTGTTTGTCGGTTTTGTTGATGTTTGCGAGTGTGGCTTGTTTTGCGCAAGAGCCGACCGAATCCGATATTGCGACGATGTATCCGCTTTCGCCAGTGGTGACGCATGGCGTTTCGCCTTCGACGCCCGATGCGCTAGGTTATGAATACAATGGCACGACCGATAGAGGTGTCGTTCGTCCCAAGAACGAAGACAGTTTTTGGATCGACGGTGCCCACGGCGTGTTTTTGGTCGCCGATGGCATGGGTGGGCACGAAGCGGGCGAAGTCGCCTCGACGATGGCCGCCGAAACATTGCGACAATGGAGTCGGGCGACGTGGGTCGCCGCAGCTTCGAACGTCTTACCTCTATCTCGCACGATGTGGACGCTCGCCGCTTATCATGCTGCGAACGCTCGTATCTTCGACAAATCGAGCCAAAAGCCTTCGAAGCGGGGCATGGGAACGACTTTAGTGAGCGCCATCGTCTATGGGCGTTCCTTCGATATTATCAACGTCGGCGATTCGCGGGCATATCTCTATCGCGGGGGAAAAATAATCCAGATTTCAAAAGACCATTCCCTTTTGCAGGCCTATATCGACAAAGGCATGCTCAAGACGCCCGAAGAAATACGTTCATTCCCCTATAAAAACGTCATTACGCAGGCGATGGGCACGCAAGCGAAGATCGAGCCCGATGTCTATGCAATCCATGCGTCTCGTGGCGATATCGTGATCTTGTGTAGCGACGGCGTGACCGATGAGCTCGAAGATGGAGAAATGGCGCAAATCATTACCGAGCACGGGCGCGATGTGAACAAATCGATGCAAGAAATCGTGCGCATTGCGAAGCAACGCGGCGGGCACGACAACATTACACTCGTACTCGTCGGATTTCATTCGTGATGGAGATCGGATTTCGCGTGCGAGTGGAGATTGAACGATGATTGGGGCATATCAACACGTCGGATGGCGTTTTTCGTTCGAGTGATGTGTGTGTTTGTGTGATTGGGTGCGATGTGCCAAATAAAATCATGGAAAAGTTTGATCGATCGGGATTGTGTGCTATATGCGCCAAGTGTCTAATGGGGGTAATCGGGAGTTGCGATGGAATCTCATTTTTGGACAAGGTGTTTTATTTGCGTCGCAATGGTGTTTGCGTTAAGCAGTACGAGTGCTTTAGCGCAAGAAGAAGCGCCGCAAGAGAAGCTCTACAACTTCGATGACATGTTAATCGACGGTGCGTTTCGGGATCCGCAAGGGATGTTTGAGCGTGCGCGTGCTGATGTGAAGTTTGAGGGCGTTTTGAAGATCGAGCGCAATTTTGTCGAGAAAAACGAAGAAACCGCGCAAGAATCGGCGATGCGTCCGTGAGTTGCCAAGTGAAAGGGCAGCACAATTTGAGACTTGGAGATAGTGAATGAAAATCGAATGCAATGGTTGTGGTGGTCGGCTTTGGTTGTCGGACATGCAACTTTCAAATGGCGGTTGTAACGTCGTATGTCCGCGTTGCTCGACGACGCAATATGTCGATGCATCGATGATGGATCAGCAGGCGTTAGTGCCGCGTTGGTATTATGCTGTAAACGACGAGTCGGTCGGTCCGCTTTCGGCACAAGACATGGAATTCAATTTCCAAAACGGTCAAATCACGCTCGATACGTACGTTTGGTGCGAAGGTTTATCGGACTGGATGTCGTTGGGTGCGGTGAGCGAATTCGATTATCTCCAAGCCCCCGTTTCGGGGTACCCGACGGGGAACGAAGAATCGACTCGGATTGCTAGTGGCGCGATGGGACCGTCGTATGCCGATTTGGGCGGTGGCGAAGAAACTGCGGCTATCGATCTCGACGAGCTCCAACGCAATGGCGGTGGATTTAGCCCGTTCGATAGCAATAACGCCAGCGGTGGCATTATGGGCATGGATGGCAAAGCGGCACACGAAGAAGAGCCCGCCTTCGATATGAGTGCGCAACAAGCGCCATCGACGCCTGCTAACGATATGATCGGTGCACGTAGCGAAAACTCGGTTCTCTTTAGCTTGAGTGCTTTACAAGCCGTCGGTGCGCCTGCCGCTAGCTCGCCTTCTGCAGATTCATCGTCGGGTGGGGCTGGGTTTATCGATGTCAAGGCACTCGCGGCGAGTTCGCCGGCGCCTCGTCGACGCACGACCGAAGCCGCACCACAAGTATCTTATGCACCGATGAATACCGTCATGCCTTTGGGCACGAAGAAGAACAACACGGTCTTCATCGTCTTGGGTGTCGCCACTGGTGTCGCCCTCGTCGTCGTCATCGTCATGCTCATCGTCATGTTGAGTGGTGGTGAAAAAGAGAAGATGCAGCAAGCCGACGTCGGATCGGCAGGGGCTTTGGCGGCAAATGATGCTCGTCTCGATATGCCAAAAGCCGACCCAAAAGCTCAAGAAGGCAAAGGTTTAGCAGCCGACGACACCAAAAAAGACGATAAGAAAGAAGCTCAGCCCGAGGCAAAAGCCGATGATGGCGATAAGAAAGTCGACGAAGCCGGTGCCAAGGTCGACGAAGCCGACAAAAAA